>Ga0315268_10000723_pt1 | contig 38498 bp, 35 predicted proteins | sample C1_top_MG_FD_204535 | JGI IMG/M metagenome (GOLD analysis project Ga0315268, IMG submission 204535) | Sediment microbial communities from Yellowstone Lake, YNP, Wyoming, USA - C1_top | ecosystem: Environmental > Aquatic > Freshwater > Lake > Sediment | place: USA: Wyoming | collected 2017-08-01
GTTGGCGTTCGCAGCCGCGGACAGCGGATTCCGGAGTTCGTGCGAGATGGCCCGCGCCAAGAACTCCGTCTCGGTCGTCAAACGTCGCAGTTCCTTCTGACTGAGCTCGAGGCTCACCTTTGCGTCCCAGAGCTCCTGCGCGGTCTTGGCGAAGGCCCGAGTCACCGCATCGCATACGAGCGCGACGAGGTTCAGCATGAGGAACGCCCCCAGCGCGAGCCCCAGGTACGTGAGCGCCGGTGGCTTGCCGAAGCCGAACACACTCCGGTACGGCAGTGCGTCGAAACACTCCAGCGTGATCATGATGCTGTACATGACCGCTGCCATGTTCGCGACCACAAAAATCTGCACGCGACTGCGCGTGAGCGAGTGATAGATGATGGGGTAGATGTAGAATGTGAAAATGCCGGCCGAGCCCGCCCCTCCGAGAACGTACAGCGCCGTCGTCACCGCCAGGTTGTCGATGGCGGCGCTGCACAGGAAGTACGTGCGTTTGTCACGGAAACGATGGTACTGACTCTTCAGAGTCGCATAGGCCAGCAACGCACAGAGAAAGAGCGGCGTCACGAGCCGTAACTCGAAGTCGTAGATCCCGACGAGGGTCGTCACCCACAGGAAGACGAGAATCGCGACGATCGCGTTCTGCTTGAGATAATAGCCGCGGGCGATGTGGCATCGCAGGTATCCGGTCAGATCGAGGCCGCTGCGGTCCATCTCAGGAGCCATGGCCGCCTCGTTGCTTCCTCGACGGGCGCCTCACGAGATACGGGCCGAGCACCAGCTCATCGAGACCTGCGCGCTCGAAGCAGGCGAGCGCGTCCTCTGGAGTAGCCGCAATCGGGCTGTGGCAGTTGAGCGACGTGTTGACGACGCACGGCACACCCGTACGCCGATGAAAGGCCTCCACGACGGCGCGCAGCGGACCGCCGCGATCAGCCTCGAGCGTCTGGACGCGCGCCGTGCCGTCCACGTGCACGGCCGCAGGTATCCGCGTGCGGGCAACCGGCCGTACGAGAGCCGCGATGCTCATGTACGGTGAGGCGTCTACGCCCTCGAACAATTCGGCGCAACGCTCCCGGAGCACCGCGGGACCAAAGGGCCGGAAGTGCTCGCGACCCTTGAGCGCGTTGAGTCTGCCCTGCAGCTCGGCGCGGCGTGGATCGGCCAGGATGGAGCGGTAGCCGAGGGCGCGCGGCCCGAACTCCATCCGCCCCTGGAACCACCCGACCACGTGCCCGGCGTCGATCAGCTCCGCCGCCGCCTCCGCGACATCCGGCGGCTCCGAGACCGTGTAGGCGCTCCGTGTGAGCGTCGCGCGCATCCGCGCGGCCGTGTACTCGGGGCCGAGATCGGCGGCCTCGAGCGGACCGTTGCGCGGCATCGCGAGGGTCATGTGCGCCACGGCCTGCGCCGCTCCGAGGACCGCACCGCTGTCATCGGGTGCAGGCGGGACAAACAGCGACCGGAATCCGGCCTCGCGTACGATGCGCCCGTTGGCAAGGCAATTGAGCGCCACGCCGCCGGCGACGCACAGCCAGTCTATCTTGTACCGCGCCCGCGCACCGCGCACCACGTGGAGGATGGTCTCCTCCGTCGTCCGCTGGAGGGCGCGCGCGACGTTGTAGTGCGCCGGCGAGAGCGGCTCCCCGGGGCGTCGCGGCGGCCCGAAGGTCCGCTCGAACTTCTCGGTGAACGGCCGGCGTTCCCCGCTGCGGTTGAAATTCAGATACGAGAAATCGAAGACATACTCACCTCCCGGCAGCAGGCGGACGATCCGACGGAACGCAGGCTCCAGCGAGTCATCGCCGAATCCAGCCAACGCCATGACCTTGCCCTCGTCGAGCAGCGTTCGATAGCCGAGATACTGCGTGACGCACGCATACAGCATCCCCAGCGAGTCTAGAAACCGATTCTCATGCACTTTTCGAAGCTGCCCGCCCTCTCCGACGAACACGGAGAGCGAGCAGATGTCGCCGAAAGCGTCGGCGACGACGATCAGCGCTCGCTCGAAGCTCGATGAGTAAAACGCGTTGGCGGCATGGGCGAGGTGATGCTCCACGAAATGCACTGGCGGCAATCGCGTTCCAAGCGCCCGGCGCAGCTGCGAGCGAAGTCGGAAGAGCACCTTGAGCCCGGACAGGATGTTGAGCCGCGGCGAGCAACGAGGATCGATCAACTCCAGGCTTCTCGGGAGGTCGTTGCAGAACAACTTGAGGTACGTCGCGGTGAACCGGCTCGGCTTCCACGGGTAGGCGATGCACGTGACGTCGGCGGGGCTGATGGCCGGCAGAACGAGCTGTCGGAGAGCTTCGTGCGGAAAAGCCCCGCTCTTCTTGACGCCGTCGAAGCGCTCCTGCTCCGCCGCAAGCGGCCTCCGGCCGTCGTAGAGCGCCACGGCGGCGTTGTGCGCGTAGGCGTTGAGGGCGAGCACTGCCACAGTGCGACCCTACGGGCTCACGAGGTCCCCGGCGCGAGGGAGGCGCATGAGGGGTTGGGCTGCGATCAGCGCCGCCAGCCCGGACCACGTGATCGCAAGGCATCCGACTGCCACGTAGGCTCCCCACGGCCACTCGATTGGCAGCGACCATCCCAGGAGGTACCGCAGGTGCACGCGGACCCACAAGAGCGAGAGCAGGACTCCCGCCACGAGACCGATGCCGCCGCCCATGCCCGCGACGGTCACTCCCTCCAAGACGAACGCCCGGCGCAGATGTCGCCGGCTGGCACCCAGCGCGCGGATGAGGCTCAGCACGCGGCGCCGCTCAAGGGCGCCGCTCACGATGGACTGGAGGAGCGCCGCCGTCGCAATGAGCAGCGTGACGGCGGTCACGGCACGCGTGAAATGGAACACTTGGCGGATGAGAGAGCGCGCGGTCGCCAAGAACTCATCCGTCCGCATGATCTTCACACGGTAGCGATCTCCGATGGATCGCCGGATGTTCGCCATGACGCTCTCCACGCTGTGCCTGGAGTCCACCGTGATCCCGATGTGATTCACGAGCACATCGTGCCACATCAGCTCGAACGGCGCGCGCGCCATGACGATCGTTCCGTCGGGCGAGACGAAGTCCTCCACAACACCCGCAACCTTGAAAACTCTTGCTCCGGCGGGGCCGCTCACCTCTAGCGGCTGGCCGACCCGCGTGTGGAAATGGTCAGCGAAGTTACGCGAGACGAGCACTGCATCGCCCCGCTGCGCCTCGACCGCCGCCACGTTCGGATCGCCGTCGAGGAATACCCATCGCGAGCCCGCACCGGCCTCCGCCGCTGCCTCCACCGCGCGCACGGTAACCGTACGATCGCGATAGACCAGGGGCACGATCCGCTCGGTCTCCACGAAGCGCACACCGTCCGTGCGCGCGATTGCGCGCGCCAGGTCGAGCGAGAGAGGCGCCTCGAGCCATCCGCGCTCGCGAAAGGCCGAGGTGATCACGAGATCGCCGCGGAAGCCGTGTCGCAGGACCTTCAGCACAAGCGCCTCAGCGCTGTTGAAGACGGTGGTGATGCAGGTCGCCGTCCCGATGCCGAGCGCGAGCACAGCGGTTGTAACCGCCGTGCGACTCCAGGCCCGGGACAGTCCATCGGCGGCGAGCTCGCCGGATACGCCTGCCACACCCGCTAGAACCGGCCGTATGAGCCTCGCAGCCGGGAGAACGACGGCGGCGGCGCAGGTGACAACGAGAGCGGAGACCGCGGCGATCGCGAGCATGCCGCACAGCTCCGCCTCCCGCCCCATGATCTCGAGCGCGAGGAACACCGACGCCATGATTGCCAGCACCAACGCTGCGCGTCGCATGAGCCGCGTACCCTCGCCTGCAAGCGAGGGAGCGGAGAAGCCCGTCACCGCTTCCAGGGGCGAGAGGGCGACGCGACGGTGAACGGCGAGCCAACTCGCGGCCATCGCGGTGGGCAGGCCGAGCAACCCGACCAGCGCGATCGAGCCGTACGGCACCCCAGCGGCGTCGGGGCGAAGCCGGAGCTGCAGCACAGAACCGAGGCCCTGAAGGAAGGGCACCTCAGCGGCGCTGGCGATCACGGCGCCGAGGCCGGCCCCGATCGCGATTCCCGGCAACGCCTGCCATCCGGCCTGCACGAGCAGGACCGTGAGGAGGTCCCGGCGCGTCGCCCCCTGAAGCCGCAGCCGGGCGAGCTCGGACGCTTCGGCGATGATCGCAGCGCTCAGCACATTATATATGAGGAAGAACCCGACGATGAGGCCGAACATGCTGACACCGCTGGTGATGGTCAGGAACGCGCTCGCCAGCTGGAGGCGAAATGCCAGCTCCTCGTGCGGTGGGCCGATCGCCGCGCCATCGGGAAGCATGTCGTGCAGTCGCCCGACCAGCTCGCCCGTGAGGACTGAGCTGTCCGCCACGATGTCGATCCGGTCGACGCGCCCGCCCTTCGCCAGCAGCCGGTCGGCCACTCCGAGATCCGTCACAACGAGCGACTCCGCGATCACTTTCCCGAAGCCGCCCAATCGCAGCAGACCGGCAACGGTGAGATCGGTGGCGCCGTGTGGCGTCTGCACGCTCACCCCCGACCCGATCCCGGCGTGAAGCTTCGTCGCGAGCTCGTGCGGTAGCAGCGCGGCGTTTGCCCTGGAGAGCACCTGCAGGCCATCCGGCCCGAGCTCGCGGTCCAGCAGGATGCCAGCATAGGTTTTCTCGACCCGAGGGTGCGAGAGATCAAGGCCGAGCAGGGTCAGCGGCGTCCCGTCCTCATCGAACACCGTCCCCGTCACGACAGGCAAAGCGGCCCCGACTCCTGCGATCGTCTCGAGCCGGCTCGCGAGCTCCTCCGGTAGGCCCATGGCCGGGCCCGTCACCGCGAGATCCACTTTGCTGCCCAGACTCTGCAACCCGCTGCTCAGCGACGCGGCGGCCGCGGAGTTCAGGATCCGCACGGCGACCATCAGCGCGACCCCCAGTGCGACACCTATGCTGACTAGCACCGAACGCCCGAGCGCCTCACGCATCCGACGCAATCCGAGCCCGAGCAGAAACGCGGCGGTGCTCACGTGGTGATCCTCTTCCGCAGCACGTACGACAACATCCACCCAGCCAGCTCGCGCTCGAAGCGGACGATCTCGAGCCCTTCGTCCTCCGCCCAATCGCAGATCTCGTGACGACGAAAGAACCAGACGCGCGGATGTGCGTACTGGTCGAGGAAGAACTTCCATGCGCCCCGAACGGGCATCGGCCGATAGACTCCATAGGCGCAATGCGCCGGCTGAAAGACCAGGGCATAGACGGCGGGAAACAGCGTCACCGCCAGCAAGGCCCGACCGAGGCTCCTGGCAGCGAGACAGCTGCAGATCGGACCGAGGGTCACGAACAGGTAGTAGTATAGCGCACGGCGATTGTACACGGAGACCTGCAGCAGGCCGCCCGGCACGACGATGCGCGCCAGTTCGGCGAACGCCCCTCGCGGATCGCGGGTGTGGTGTAGGACGCCCTGACAGATGACCAGGCCGGCACTCTCGTCAGTCACCGGGAGCGCGCAGGCATCGCCTTGGACGAGACGGAGGGCGCTCGTCCGGTCACGGGCCCGTCGCAGGACGCCCGTCGAGAGATCGACCCCGACATAACGAGACTGCTGCCCGTGGCGCATCAGGAGGTACGCCCGCCCTTCTCCACATCCGACATCGACGATCGGCTCTATCGTCGCGTTCGCGTCCTGAAGAAGTTGGCCAAGCTGACTGTAGCGCGCAAATGCATCGCGGGCGGGTCCCAGATCGGCGAAGTAGAATCCATGTCGGTCGTAGTGTTCGCGCACGGGATCGGCGCTCGTCCCGGGATGTCGCGTGATGCATTCCGGCATCGAAGGCTCGGACTCTCGCACCCACAGGTTCGCCCGGTCAAGCCTGCCACAGGGCCGACGACAGACGCGTTATCGCTCCCTTGACACCCCGCTTCGTTCGGCGGTATCCGCAGGAACTGGCCACCGTAATCGGTACCTACACATGCACATCCTGCTCGTCGAGGACGACCGCAGCCACGCCAAGGTCATCAGGCACGTGCTCGAGCGGCACGGGCACGACGTGTGCCTCGCGATAACCGCGGCGGAAGGCAAGACCAAGCTCGCGCAACGCCACTTTGATCTCATCTTGGTCGACTACGTCTTGCCGGACGCGACCGGAATGAGTCTCCTCGAATCACACGATGGCCGTCCACCGAAGACCCCGACCATATTCCTCACCGCCACGGACTCTGCGGAGGTCTGCTTGACCGCCATACGAGCCGGCGCGGCAGATTACATAGTCAAGAGCACCGACTACTTGCGGAATCTTCCGGAGCGAATCGCAAGCGTGATCCATCCGTCGGAGGCGGCTTCGAGGCATTCTCAGCCTCGCCGAGCGGTCTCACAGAACGTGGCGTTCGCGCATCCGGCTCTCGATAGCATGCTGGGATCGTCTCCCGAGATGGTCCAGCTGAAGCGTAGCACATTGCGTGCCGCAGGCAGCGATCTGCCCATCCTCATCGAAGGGCCCACCGGCGCAGGCAAGGAGTTGGTGGCCCGCGCGGTGCACGAGCTGGGCAAGCGCGCAGGGAAGCCGTTCATCGCAGTGAACTGCGCAGCGTTGCCGACCGCCTTGTTCGAGAGCGAGCTGTTCGGCCACGTGAAAGGGGCGTTCACGAGCGCGGTTGGCACCCGCCGCGGACTCGTGCTCGGCGCGCACGAGGGCACGCTCTTCCTGGACGAGGTCGGCGAGCTGGCGCTCGAGAGCCAAGCAAAGTTGCTCCGCCTCCTCCAGAACCTCGAGTTCAGGCCGGTCGGAAGCGACACCCAGCGCCGTGCCGACGTTCGCGTCGTCGCTGCCACCAACCGGCCCCTCCACGGCGCCGGTGCGCAACGACCTTTTCGCGCCGACCTGTACTACAGGCTCGCAGTGGTCCACATAGCGGTTCCCCCGCTCGCGAGCCGCTCCGGCGACCTGCGACTCCTCACGTGCGCGATGGTCCGCTCGTTCGCACCGCGACTGGAGATGGCAACGCCGGAAATCGCAGAAGAGGCGCTCAAGCAAATCGAGCACTACAGCTGGCCGGGAAACGTCCGCGAGCTCGAGAACGTCGTCAAACGAACCTTGGCTGAGCAGGATGGTCCTGTCATCAACTCGTTCCTCATGACGGCAGCCGACGCGGCTAGCATCAGCGAGGAGCGCGCGGCCCTCGCAGACCTGCTGCAGAAGAGCGGCGGCAATCTGTCGCAGATCGCGCGGGCACTTGGTGTGAGCCGGCCGACGCTGTACAAGCACCTGCAGCGGCACGGCCTCGTTCCTGACACGTTCCGGAGCACGGTGCTGGGGCGCGAGCTACGCTCGCGCGGCTCGGGGCCGCCACCCGCGAAGATGTAACCGCGTGGCGACGACCGTCGGGCTAGCCCGCCGCACGCGGCCGCGGCGGCATCTGCCAACACCTGTCAGTTTACGTAACCACGGCGCGCCGAACGCTCTTCCACCGAACTAGCTCCTCGGAAGCTGACCTCGAGACTCACCTCCTGCTGCGATAGCACCCGCTAGCCACGCGCGCCGTCGGCACCGAAACGCTCGGCGTCTCGCATGGATACGCGCTGGTGGCCGTTCCTCGCACGCGCTGGGTGAGCCGCATCCCACGATGAGGGCCGGTCGCTGACTAGCCTACTGGGAGCCGATCACAGCACCTCGCCCCCACTGCGGCGTGGCGTGCCCCCCGTTGGCCCTGCCTTTGCTACCCCTCGTCCGCAAACGGCTGCGCACTCAGATCCGTCCTCGACGCCCCTTGTGCTCGAGAAGGAGGTCGCAATGGCTAACTACAATCGCGCGCTCAGACGTCCGCAAGCCTCGATTCAGATCGTGGCGCTCCTGCTGGGCCTGCCATGTCTCTGCTGGAGCTGCCAGGTGGGTCCCGTCGCCAGCCGTCGAGAGGCGACGCAGCAATCGGTCGCTCCGGTCGAGTCCAACATCGCACCCTGCTGCCCACCCGAACAGATCCATGACCTCTACGCCGCGCCCTTTCGCTTGTCGCCTCGACGGTAGTAAGTGACGGTGCATCACGGCTTGATCGAGCGTTGACCATGCACCCGCCGACCTGCGTTCACTGTGTCCTCACCCGGGCGGTCGCGCACGTGGAGCGTAGGCGACCGGGAGCGAGGTTGATGCATCGTGCGTCGGTCGAGCGATGCTGCGTTGCGATGAAACCGCTCGCGGCATGTCGCGTGATCTGCCGCGCGGGCGGTTGCATACGTGGGTTGCGAACGCCGCGGGCCGATGGTAGTGACCGCCGGGCTATGTCACGACGAGCGCCGTCGTATATCGTGTTGCTGGCCCTACTGTCGATAGGGCACGGATCGGCCTGGGCGGCAACAGCTGAGGAGTTGACTGCCCGTGTTGCTCTGCTCAATCAGACGGAGCGCTACTGGCGTGATCGATCTGCGCGGCTGACGTTGACGCTGTTTGACAAGAGCGGGGCAGAACAGAAGCGAGAGTTGGAACTGTACCAGAAACGGTACGCGGACAACAAGCAGAGATCGATCGTGTTCTTTCGGGCACCGGCAACGTTGAAAGACGTCGGCATCTTGGAGTACCAACAGTTTGGACAGGTCACGGAACAATGGTTGTATCAACCCACCGTGAGGCGCGCGAGAAGGATTACCTCCAAGATGGACGAGAGTCTCATGGGGACAGATTTCACTACTCATGACTTCGACTTGCTGGCAGGGCTGCCCGCCCAGGCGTTCGCGGACAACCGGGTCGTGCTGCAAGGTGAGGCTAGAGCGGACGGTGTAGAAGTGTTCGTGCTTGAGTACAGCATGGCACATCACGCGAGCTACAAGAGGGCCAGCCTGTGGCTCGGGAAGAGCGATTTGGCGACGCGACGGTTGGAATTGTATGATCATGCCAACCGTGCGGTGAAGCGCATAGTGGCGACGGATGTGCGCATGATGGGGAGAATCCCGGTGGCGTTCCGCATTGAGGGAGAGACGCTCGGGGCGAATACAAGGACGGTGATGAATCTGGAGAAGATCGAGTTCGATCAAGGACTGGAGGATGATCTCTTTACCGAAGGCGCATTGGAACGTGGCGGAAGGTGGAAATGAGGTTGAACCTTGAGGAACCTCCTCCCGTTCGTCAGAAGGCGACGATACTTTCGGTCAAGCGATAGACAGCTCAGCTGGGCACGGATCCCGCCGGCACCCACAGCGCGAGCGGCTGCTGGCGGCCACGCAGCTCGACCGTGCCGGCCGATATGAGCCGTACCGTGGCCCCGAGTTGCTGCTGCGTGGCATCGGACACGAGGACGGGGAGGTTCTTCGCCTTCGCGAGCTGCTCGAGGCGGGCCGCGACGTTCACAGCATCCCCGACGGCGGTGTACTCCCGGCGGTGCGGCGTTCCGATGTCGCCAAGGATGACCGTACCGGTGTGAATGCCGATGGCCATGCGCAGGAGCGCCTCGCCACGGGCCTCACGCTCGCGGTTCCACGCCTCCACTTCCCCTTGCATCGCGAGCGCGCACCGGACTCCGCGCTCGGGGTGATCCGGCTGCGGCACCGGCGCCCCGAAATAGACCATCAGCCCGTCGCCCAGGTATTTGTCGAGCGTGCCGCCCAGGGCGAAGATCTGCCGCACCATGCGTTCATGGTAACCATTGAGGAGTGCTACCACCTCCGGCCCCGCGAGGCGCTCGGTGAGCGTGGTGAACTCGCGCAGGTCGGCGAAAAGGAGCGTCACCTCACGGCTCTCGGCGGCAGGACCACGCTCGGGAGCCGTCGCCAACATTGCGGCTACGTCGGGCGAGAAGTAGCGGCCCAGCCGCTCACGCCGCAGGTGCTCGAGCGTGACGCCAGCGACAAGGTGCCGGACGCGACGAATGACGTGGGTGCACCCGAGCGTCGCAAGCACGATCATGAACGTGGTGAACACCATGATGCCAAGCCCAAACCCGGCACGGACTTGGAGCACCGCCTGGAGGACGGCAGCCGTCGCGGCGGCGGCGATGATCTCTCGCGCGTCGAACGCCACGGTGGCTCCGATGATAAGGAGGATGTAGAAACCTGTCGTGCTTCCGACCACAAAGCCCGCGTTGGTGCGCGGCAGCGCGGCGAGGTGGAGGAGGAGGACCACCGGCATGTCCACAAACGGAATCGCGAGGCCTGCCAGGCGCGTGAAGAGGTCCGACCGTCGCCCCCACACCCACATGACGCCGGCCGTAGCCCAGTATGCAGCGAAGAATCCCAGGTTGCCAGCCCAAGCAGGGTTCCGAACCACACCTTGCATCACGAGCACAAGGACGAAGAACGCCGAGATGCCGATGAACCGGTAGAAGTTGTACAGGCGCGCCGTCTGAAGACGCTCTTCGGCGAGCACCTTCTGGAACACTGCCGAGTGCACGTCGGACATCGGCGCTGCCCATACCACTTACAGGCCTCCTGGCTGACCGCGGTCTCACGCTGCCGGCAAGAATCGAACCTGCGACCGTCTACTTGGGTGCTCTCCTCAGCTATGAGCGCGCAGGGCCGCCGTCGCGCTCATAGCGTGTTTTCGCCGCGCTGACAAAGCCGTCGTGGCGGAGGACAGAGGTCCACAGGTCTCATCGGGGTGGGCTTCTGAGAACAATGTGCCCAACCCTGCCTACCGCACGCTCGAGGCGGAGCTACGCGCCGCACGGGCGGAGGTGCAGCGCTTGGCGGCGCAGTACGGCGCTGAGGCGATCACCAACCCCGAGGCCCTCCGCGGCACGATGCGCGGCTTCAAGATCGCGCACGCGGGCCTGGGGCGGCGGATCGTCGCCGCACCGCAGCGCTATGCGGCGCTGCCGAAAAGGCGCGCTGCGACGCCACCGCGGGTGCCCGTGCGCGCGGTCGGGCCGGACGAGGTGGTCAAGCTCGCCACCGAGCGCAAGCACCTGACGAATCTCCTCAAGATGGTCGCTTGTCAGGCCGAGAGCGACCTGGTGCACGCCGTCGCGCCGTCCTACCACAGCACGGCGCATGAGGGGCGGACGCTCGTGCAGACGGCGCTCGCGTAGGCGGACCTGGAAGTGACGGGCACCGAGCTAAGCGTGAGAGCGCCGCTCAGCTCAGTGCATCGCAGTCGTGCCATCGCGGCTTTGTGCCACAATCTCAAACGCCGCCGCGACGGTCTTCCCGGGCGCACGCCTGCGGCTGCGCTACGCAGTTGCCGGCGTCAGCTGACCGAGACGAAAGTGGACAGATCGGGCGGCCCCTACGTCAAGAGGTCTGTATTCCGGGGCTCATAGCGCGCAGCGAGTGCCGCGAGCACGCCAATTCTTGAGCTTCCAGCCCATGGGGCTATCCACAAGCACTTGTCTTGGGTCTAGTGCCGGTCAGTGGAGGGTGAGGCCGATCGATGCCGGCTTCGGCCGCTCGAAGTAGCCGAGGAACCGGATGACGTCGAGCACACTGCCTTCCTCGAACGTCACGCTGCCGGAGGCGACGGCGTCGAGCAGGCCCGTCTCACCTACGGCGAACTGGTTCAAGAAGCTTCGCCGGATGGAGAGCACGGCGTCACGCTCCGCCGGGATACCGTCGTGGAGCTGGGCGATCCCCCGACGTACTTCGAGGGCATAGCTTTCGTTCGCGGCCGGAAACTTGAAGGCAACCGTCTGGTGCACGTCCTCTGTGTCCTCGGCCTTGAGGCGCACCGCCATACTTTCAAGGAGCACGCGAGTCGGGAGGGCAGCGACCATGTCGGGCGAGGTGAGAATGGTCAACAGACGCTCTCCCAGCCTGTTCGGATCGAGCGTGCCCTCCAGCTCCATGGCGGACACCAGGTACCAGTTCCGCCAGTTGATGTTCATCTGCGCATAGCCGAGCCATCGGAACGCCCGAGCCTTCAGGAGGCGGGCCGCCACGTCGCCATGATTGACGCGGATGAGGTCCGTTGCCAGCTCCGCCGCCCACTGCGACTCGCCTTCGTCTAAGGCCCTCTTCGCCTCAGCGAGGACACGGTCGCGACCACCCATGAGCACCACGCGCCGTCGCGCTGCCTCGACCAGCGGCGTTGGATCGAGCGCCACCGGATCGCCCTCGAACCATCCGAGGTAACCGACGTAGATCTCCCGCACCGCATGCTTCAGCGTGCCGTAGTACTGGCGCAAGTAGGGCTTGAAGGTGTCGAGGTGCGGCGGCAGGCGCACCACCGTCACCAGCTCATCGAGCGTGAATCCCTTATTCATGTAGCGGACCGTCTGGTCGTGCACAAACTGGATGCCGTCGCGATAGGTACGCAGGATCTCCTCCACCCGCTCGGCGCCAGAAACGGGCTGACCGTGCGAGGGTACGAGGTGCTCTGCGTGGTACGTGCGCAGCAGGTCGATGCTCTTCACCCACGCCACCGGGTCGCGAAAGCTCGTGCCGCGTATGGTGTACAAGTTGGGATAGGTTGGTCCCTGGATCACGTCGGCGGATAGCAGCACGCGGGTGTCTGGCAGATACAACGCCATCTCGTCGGGCGTCTCGCTGGGAACGTGGAGCAGTTCCAGCCGCACGCCGGCGATCGTGGCCTTGAGTCGGTCACGGACGGTCCTCGTCGGTGCGATGAAGGTCGCGCGGGCGAACGCATCGTCGGACACGCGCGGTCCGATGCCCCCGTTCATGCCCTCCACATCCTGCGGGGAAAGGAAGGCGCCGAACGAATATAGAGAGCGCACGGCTAGGATCGGCCCGAGCAGGGGGCCCTGGTTCGCGACGTTCTGAGCAAACGTCTCTTGCGCGTACACGTCGATGCGGCCAGAGCGGACGTCGTCGTCCGAGACGTACGCCTTAACCGCCGTGAAATGGTCGGGATGGGAATGGGAGTAGATGACGGCCCGCACCGGCTTCTGGGTGATCTTGCGGAACTCCGCCTCGATCGCCTTGCCTTCGTCGAACGAGCCCCCCACGTCGAAGAGGATGACTCCCTCCGGGCCCTCGATCATGATGGTGTTGGCGAGCTGGAAGCCAACGGCGGCGTAGACGTCGCCGGCGACCCGATAGACTCTCCGCTCGAAGTGCTTCGTGTGTTCCGCCAACTCGGGGTGTATGCCGGGCGTAACCGGCCTAGCAGGCGGCAGTTTTCCACATCCGGCCGCCGCAAGCGCTGCTGCTCCTGCGATCGCCGCCATGGTGGCGTAGCCCGACACTGCCGTCGTTCCTCTCATGGGTCTTCCCCCTTTCACGTTGCCCAGCCCGGTGCGCGCCGAGGTCGTAACGTACGTTCGGATGCGGCGAGCGCGCCCTGGCCGCACTCGGGTCCGGACATTCATAGTTGATGCTAGGCGGCAGCACTCCCTTCGCGGGTAGCCCGAAAAAGGAGGATGGCTCTACGAGACTAAACCAAACACCCCGCCCATCTCGGCGAAACAGGCCAGGACGTCCGATTGCGCCACGATGCCCGGGAAGGCGTGATGCATCGCAAGCTCTGCGTGTTCAACTTCTCTTGTCGCCGTTACCATCGCTCGCTCGACTCTCACGCGCCGGGAGCCTCCGCGAGGACGAGTCGCTTACTGCGTCCACGTCTGCCGGCAGCGCCGGGGTGGCCAATGACGGGCCAGTGGCGCACACCGTGGCAACGTAACCCCCGAGTCTTCGCGCGCGTCGGCTGTACCCGCCCCGAAGGCTGCTGTAACGCTCGCGCAGAACCGCTCCCTGCGGTCGCAGCCGCGAGACAGCGACGTCATGCGCGGAGCCTCCGGCCGCAAACTGGCATCACCTAGGCTTTCCGTGCATGGTCCTCCCTCCCGCGGTCTGAGGCCTGGACAACGGGCTGGGCGTTACCGGCACGACGCACCTCCGTTCCCTCGCTCGGCCCGTGTTTTCCCGCGATGCGACCGTCTTCGAGAACCACGATCTCATCTCCGTAGGCGGCCGCTTTGAGGTTATGGGTCACCATGATGGTGGTGTGGCCCCTGTCCCTGACCAGGGTGTTGATCAGCCCCAGAATCTCCTCTCCGGTGCGTGAATCGAGGTTTCCCGTGGGCTCATCCGCCAGCAGCACGACGGGGTCTCTCAGCAGGGCCCGCGCAATGGCCACTCGCTGCATCTCCCCTCCGCTCAGCTCGTCAGGCCGATGCTTACGCCGGTGCGACAGCCCCACCCGTTCCAAGAGCTCCTCGACTTTCGCCGCGACTTCGCGCATCCGCTTGCCGTCCAACAGCAACGGCATAGCCACGTTCTCTTCCACGTTCAAGGTTGGCAGCAGATGAAAGAACTGAAAGACGATGCCGATCTTGCGTCGTCGAAAGAGCGTGATCTCGTCGTCGGTCATGCTGGAGAGCCGACCTCCAGCGATGGAGATCTCACCGCTGGTGGGAGCGTCGAGACCGCCAATCAGATTTAGCAGTGTGCTCTTGCCTGAGCCGCTGGAGCCCATCACGGCGAGGAACTTCCCTGCCGGCACCTCCAGCGAAACCTCGTCCAGGGCATGGACCTTCGCGTCGCCCTGCGAATAGACCTTCGTGACATTCACAAGCTCGATCATGACTGCTCCCCTTGGCGACCGGCCCCGGCCTCGGAAGCCGGCCGACGCTGGTCACCTCTTCCCTGCTCAGTGAGCATAGCCGAGTGACCGCAGAGCGGCACGCACCTGAGCCGGCAGTGCCGTGCGGCTGCCGTCGACGGCCGGCGCGCCATCGCCCGCCCACCCCACAGCCCCGGCATACGCGGCGCGGGCCGGCCCCAGGTCGCTGCAACCGGCCAGATCGTGGCGCTCCAGCGCATCCGTCCGCAGGTCATAGACCTCCTCGCGGCCGTCCGCCCGACGTATGTATTTCAGCTCATCGGTCCGCACTCCGGTCGCGTCGTCGGCGAACAGTAGGCTCTCGCTGACGGCAACCAGCGGCTCGGCGCGCTCGCCTCGGAGCCGCGAGAGCAGCGACGTTCCCTGCACCCCCTGGAGCGCAGGCAGCCCCAGTAAATCGAGGAGTGTCGGCGCTACGTCGATGAGCCGGACGAGCCCGCTCACGCGCGCTCCTTGCGGCAGAGCCGGTCCGCGCAGGACGAGCGGCACCCTAACGAGCTCGTCGTACAGAGTGTGTCCGTGCTCGATGCCGCCGTGGTCCCAGAATTCCTCGCCGTGGTCGCTCAGCACGACAACGATCGTGTCGTCGGCGAGACCCAGCCGCTCGAACTCTCCGAGGAGTCGCCCAACTTGCCGATCCACGTACCGCACCTCCGCCTCGTAGAGCCGGACCAGCTCCGCCCGCTCGTCCACCGAGAGGTGCACCTCCCCGGCACGCAGCCGTGCGATGTCGATAAGACCCACGTCGCCGTTTACCGGCTGCCCGCCGCGCGAGTGAAGGAGCGTGTCGCCGCGGAAGCTTGTCCCGGCACCCGCCTGCGGATCGACGTACGGAGCATGCGGATCGATGTAGTGGACCCACAGCAGGAACTTCTCGGCGCGATGCCGGCCAAGCCAGCCGATCGCGCGGTCCGTGACGGAGCTGGCCCGCGCGTCGGGAATGAAGCCGGGAAACGCGGCGCGGGAGGCACGGATCACCACCGTCGCGCCCAGGACGTCGAAGATCTCCTTCTCTAAGGTGAGCTGCTCGTATCCGTCGAATCCCTGCTCGAGCCCGAAATGCATGGACAGGTAGGGGTTCGTCACGATCGCCTCGGTGAGGTAGCCGTGCCCCTGCATCACGCGCGCCAGGGTCGCCCCCGGCCGTAGGGAGCTGCGTGCCAAGAGGTCGCGGTCCCCGGTCGGCCATCCCGCACCGTGCCGGCTCGGGTTCTCTCCGGTCATGACGGACGCCAGCGCCGGAAGCGTCCAGGGGGAGGAGCTGATTGCCTCCTCGAAGAGGACCCCCTCGCGCGCCACCGCATCGATGGCAGGCGTCAGCGACGCCGACGCTGAACCGCTCCCGTACACCCCGACCCGATCAGCGCGCAGCGTGTCGACCGTGATGAGCAGGACGTTCCGATCGCCGGGTGAGCGAGGCGTACCGCGGCGCCCCTGGTAGACAAACCCACGTGCCTCCGTGACCCAGTGCACGATGAGCCCCGGGATGAACGCGATGTGGACCGCGACCGCCAGCCCCACCAGTGCTCTGCGCCGGCCTGCCGTCCCGAGGCGGCGCCACAGCGCGCCGAAGGCGACCCCTGCGCCCGCCGCCACGGCCACCCCCGCTGGCAGCACCGCGACGAGGGCGGCCGCAACCAGCCACGTATCCACCGAGCCGGTGTCACGCAGGGCGGAGAGCATCTCCCTGGCCCAGTATCCCGTCGCGCTCCCAACCGTGACGAGGCCCAGTATCGCCCCGTAATCGGTCGCGAGCCGGACAGGATCGCGCTCTCGTCCCTTGCGCACGATTCCGTCGAGCACTCCGACGACGAGCATGACGAGCATCACGCTCATGGTGGTGAGCATCATCGGAACGCCGAAGTAGACCGCCGCGTACCGCCCTGGTTCAATGTGGACGTTGGTGTCGAACGTGCGCAGGCTCTCGACGAGGCCGAGTACCGTGCCACCGACGATGCCGACGGCGAGCGCCGTCGCCACCCGGCTGCGTCCCGCCGCCATCGCCGGGCCAGACATACAGGGCGTTCCCGCGGTCATGGCTTCCCGTACCTCACTCGTAGGCGAGCGCCCTCGTGACCGCGAGACGCGCAGCCCGCCGCGCGGGCACCATTGTTGCCACGGCGGCCAGAATGAGGGCCACAAGCGCCACGACGGCTAGGCGCACTCCCGGCAGGTGAACGTCGATGAGGTAGCCGATCGTGTCGCGGAAGAGGACGACGATCCACATGAGTGCCAGCGCGACCCCGGCGGCAAGCCCGAGCCCCGCCCCCAGGACCCCGATCTGCAACCCCTCGAGCGCGAAGGCGGCCGCCACCTGGGCCCGGGTGCACCCAATCGCCCGCAGGACGCCGATCTCCCGGCGGCGAGTAAGCAGGGCGGCGAACAGGGTGTCGATGACGCCGAGGAAGGCCACCAGCAGTGTCAGCGCCTCCACACCCCACATGAAGTTGAACGTTCGAGCGACGCCCCCCAAGATGTCCGCCCTGAGGGCGTGTGGCTCGAGCACCAGCAGATGGTGCTCGGCCCCGAAGCGGTGCTGAATCTCCGCCCGCACCTCGGCCGGGTCTGCGCCCGGCACGACGTCGATCCGGAAGTGCGTGACGCGCCGATCACCCCAGGTCTCGCGAAACGTGGGGTAGCCAAGGATGACGGTCCCACGGTCGGAGGCGTAGTTCTTCCGCACCGCGGCGATGCGGAAGCTACGGGAGCCACTCGGCGTCTCAAGCGTCACCTCATCGCCGACACCCTTCCGGTAGCGCGCAGCGAAGCTATCGGAGACCCAGGCGACGCCGCTGTCGGGCGCCGGCTCCGGAATGGCCGACAGTGCTATGGTATCGCCCTCGTACCGCTGACGGAGGAGCCGGTAACTGTCCACCCGCTGCACTCCGGGGACGGAGCGCAGGCCGGCGGCGAGCGTCTCCGCGAGGGGCATGCCCACGAGTCCACGCTCCTTCTTGGCGGAGGTGACGAAGAGGTCCCGGTCGGTCCACGACAGCACCCACTCCCCGACTGAAATCTCGAAGCTGCGCGCCACGATCGCCACGGTGGTCGACATAGATAACCCGAGGGCCAACGCGGCCACGGTCGTGGCCGTGCGTAGCGGAAGGCGCTGGCTCGACTCTCCCGCGAGCCAGCCGCTCGCCCCGAAGAGGCGCGTGGCAAGCGGGCGAAACCCGCGTGCCGAGAGCTGCACTGCTGGGACACAGAGCAGTGCGAGGCCCATCTCCAGACCGAGATTGGCAACGTGACCAAACGCCGCCACGTGAGTCCGAGTCTCCACCCACAGGGCAACTACGGCCAGGGCCCCGAAGCCGAACCCGGCGCCCAGTGCGCCGCGGGCGAAGCGGCGCAGCGGTGGTGCCTGCTGGCGCACTGCCTCGAGCGGTGACACTCGTGCCGCGCTGAGCGCAGGGAGTGTGCCGGCCAGGACAGCCGCCGCCATGCCTGCCCCGAAGGCCACCCCGAGCGACGCTGGGGTCACGGTTATCCCGGGTGCCACCAGTGGCAGGCCGAAGGTGACCGCAGCCGAGCCTGTGAGTGTGCCCACCAAGAGGTGGGCGAGGCCCACCCCAAGCCCGCTGCCGACGAGCCCCCCAACGGCCCCTGTGCAGAGAGCCTCGCCTAGGTGGAGTCCGAGGACCTGGCGGCGACGGGCGCCCAGCGCTCGTAGCACGCCGCTCTCCTGCCGGCGCTCGACCACCACTGTCGCGAGGCTGTTGTAAATGACGAAGATGGCAACCATGAGCGCGATCCCGCTCGTGACCGAGAGCATGCTCTGGAAGGCGCGCAGCATAGCCTCCACCTGGGTTCCGCGCTGCTCCGGTCGCTCGACCGCGAGGCCCGGCGGCAAGAGCGCACGCAGGGCAGCGGCTGCTACCTGGGGCTCGCCACCATCGGCGAGCACCATGTCGATCCGGTCGAAGCGTCCCTCCTTGCCGAGCAGCAACTGGGCGGCGACGATGTCCATGATCCCGAGGCCGCTGCCGTACGCCTGGGCGACCCCGCGCGCGTCAAGCAGGCCCCGCACCGTGAGCCTGCGGGAACCCGCGGCGGCTATGACCGACAACGAGTCGCCAAGCCCGAGCCCGCGGGGGCTCGCGAAGGCGCGCGTCACCACGATGGAGTCGGGCTGGGCGAGGAAGACCAGCGGGTCGTCGATAACTTTGCCGGCGTCCGCCCCCACGCCCTCGTAGGCACGCACGGACGCCTCGTCGCCGAGATCGACGCCGAAGATTGTCATCGACTCGCCGCTGCCATCGGCCACGAATATCGTCCCTTCGACGACAGGCACCGCCAGGGCGACGCCAGGGGCCCCTCGCACGGCCTCGAGCACCGCCGCCGGGAGCCCCGACTCGCTCGGCGCTACGATCTGCAGCTGCGCTCGCCCTGCCGTCCCCTCGATCGTTTGGCGGAATGCCACGAGCGTAGCCTGGTTGATTATCTGGATCGCCATGATCAGGGCGACGCCCAGAGCGACTCCGCCCACCGCCAGGGCGGTTCGCAGGCGCCGCACCCGGAGGTCACGCAGGCCGATGATGCCGAGCAGCATGCTAATCTCCGTCCCGTACCGCTGGCGCGGCGAACGTCCATATGTGGTTCCGTCTCAGGCTCATACGCCGGGACCTCCTTGAACCGTCGAAAGCGCCCCAGGTCCGGCCGGCGCTACGCCGCCCGGTGCGGACGGCGGCCGGTCGCCGGCCGGTGCCGTAGCGGCGCCTGCGGTTCCACTTCCGCTCGCCGACGCCGCCATTTCCCCCGCCACACGGGCGAGTTCCCGCTTGAGCATTGTACCCACGACCGCGTAGGCCCAGAGTCCGAGGGCGACCGCGACGCGGCCCGTCACCGCCACGTACACGCCTAGCACCGCTGCAAGGACGTGCCCCAGCTCAGCGCTAGCGATGCGGAAGCTCACGTACTTGCCCACGCGGATGCGGTCGGCCTGCGCGCCCGGGTGCGCCGCGATCTCGCGCAGATGGACGAGAGCGCGCCAATCGAGCCACAGGCAGACTGTCCAAAGGGCCAACCCCAGACCGGGTCGTCGTAGCAGGAGCGAGCATAGCCCGATCATGAAGAGACAAATCTTGGTTGTGTACCCGCCCGCAAGTTGCCAGTGGGCCGCCGGGAAGTCGCATGTAAGAACCCTCACATTGCGTAGCATGTTCCTCCTCCTCTCTTCGCAGCTCCGTCCCTGTAGCTCCGCTCTGCCGTCGCTTCCACAGCGCGGCGGCTCCACGGGCAGGATGCGAGGCAGACGGCACAGCCATGGGTCTTGGCATAAAACGGTCGACAGCGGTCGAACTTGTGCTGGTCGACGGCGTACCGCTGCATGACCTGGAGCGAATCTGCCCACAAAGCCTTAGCCGGGCAGGCCCGGATGCAGTCGTCGCAGTCCCCGCACAGGCCCTCGGACATAGGTATGTCGGGGACGAGCGGCAGGTCGGTGGCCACAGCGCCGAGGCGCACCCGCGGGCCGAACTGGCGCGTCACCATGGACGTGCACTTCCCCATCCAGCCGAGGCCGGCATCCACCGCCGCGGGTATGTAGAGCAGGCCACCCCCGTTGAACTTGCCGTCGTCGCTCATCGGATGGTGCGCCCGTGCGCGGTACCCGAGGCCGCGGATTGCGTCGGCCAGCGCGATGACCGCGCGGCCGACGAGGGCGTAGACACGAGCCATCTCTACACCGGCCGGCTCCCCCGGGGCCTGAGAGACTGCCTCCCACGCCATCTGCGCCCCCATGACCACCAGGTAATCTCCATCCGGCTTGCTGTCAGTAAAACAGTACTCCTCCTTGAAAATGGTCACTCCCACCAGATCTGCCCCGAAGCCAAGCGCCAGCCGCTTGACGTGCTCCGTTGCAGCAACCGGGCTCTCGAACTTGATCCGCTCCGGGTTCATGTCGTCGATGCACCGGTAGCGGGCCCGGCCCGGCTGGCTCGTGTCGATGATCTTCATCGCCACGTCGGTGATCGCTTGCCTCCAGTAGTCGATCCCCTCGGGTGGGCACGTTCGGAAGTAGCGTGGATTGTACGGGTGAACGATGATGTCGTAGAAGCCCTGACGGACAGGCCGCTCGGTCGCGAGGGGCCGTATGGTTGCGCCTGCTGTCTTCTGAACTTGTTCATCGGCCACGACGCTTCTCCTCGTGCGCTTTAGGCGACAATCGCCGTCAGGCTGCATGATTGTCCGTCCGGCACGGCTAGCAGCAGCCGCCACCGCCGTTCCCTGGCCCGCAGCAGCCGCCGGCCGAGGCCGGTGCCTCTCCGGGCTCCGACACCGATGCGGACGTTCCGGTCCGCCCGAGGATGTGCTCGACGTAGATCGCCATGAACCCGTCGCCCTTGCCTCGGATCCCCTCCGCCATCTGGATCACCTCACGGACGAAGTCCGTGGAGAGCCCAGCGCGTCGTGCCTGGTCGAAAAAGTACTTGAAGCACGGTTGGCACTTGCCGAGGTAGCCGGCGGTCAGTCCAACCACGAGGCGGGTCCGTTCATCAAGCAGCTGTGCCATAGTTCCTGACTCCTTTCTGCCGCTCGAGCGTCTCCATGAACGCCTCGATGCGGGTGTTGATCTGCCCTTCCGAAAAGAAGCGAGTGTCAAACGCATCGGCGTCGAAGACGACGCCGGGCACCCCCGTCGCCGCGGTGAGCGCCTTGTTCAGCTCATACTGGCTGGCGCAGAAGCGGCGACAGGTGCGGTAATTGTGGAGCACGAAACCGTCCACGGCATAGTCGCGCACAAGCTGCGTGAGCCGTGCGACGCGTGCCGCCAGCGGCAGAGCGTTGTTCTGCTCGAGGTAAGCGCGCGCGAAGTAGCGGAGCGACCAGCCGAGCAGGCCGGGCGTTAACCCGTACCGCACGAGCCGCTCCACGACCGCGCGCTGGAGGTGGCGCAGGGGGATGCGGGGTTCGGACGGGAGGAAGTAAGGCGCCACCACGAAGCTCGCCTGGGCGCGGGCGAACTTCCGCGTGAAGAAGCGCGTGCGAGCGTAGACTGGCAGGTAATCCCAGAGGAGGCGGTGCCGCTCGCCGGGGACGGTCGCAACACCCTCGGCAACCCGCTCCCGCACCTCGCGCTCAAGGGCGCGGTAGTGGCGCACCGCCCCTTGCGTGCCCCGCATGATCAAGAGGGGGAGGAAGTGAGGGTAGATGTCGAGGGCGTTCAGCGGCGCAGGCCTGTGTCGATTGTATCCGAGGACGCGCAGCCAGGTGACGTTGGCCTCCTCCGATCGCATGAAGGCGTCGATGAGCCGGCCCGTTTGGCAGCGCCGGCCCACGCACTCCTCAAGGAACCGCTGCAGGCCCTCGAACTGCTCGCGGCAATAGCGCGCGGCCGCGCGAGGATGGTCGGCTCGCGGGGCAGGGAGGTCGAAGCAGTAGCCGGGCACGTCGAAGTGGTGCTCGACCACCTGGCCCCACTTGACGAACGCTGTGCAGTAGTTGGTGCTGGTGAGCACCATGGTTGGTCGTGGGATCTCGACGAAGCCGTAGTCGTCCAGGAGCATCTCGCCAAGCTGGTTCTTGATCTCGGAGCAGATGTCGGTCGCGTATCCCGCTGCTTCGGCGGCGTCGAGCGCACGCGTGTCGCGGCGCAGCACGCCGTTCATGATCGGGCAGATCGGCGTGATGTCCATGGCGTGCAGGACCTCGACCGGGAAGCCCTGGCTCACCCAGGCCACCGGCTGACCCCGGCGGCCTGCCTCGACGGCGTCCTTGAAGTAGCGAAGCAGGAGGTCGTTGAGGGCTGCGGAACTCCGCAGGCCATGGGGCGGTGCGCTCCGCGGGACCGCGCTGGGCGCGTCTGCGCTCATTGGATCATCTCCAGGAAGGCCTGCAAACGCGTCTCGGCCTGGCCAAGCCCCTCCTTTTCCTCACCGGTCTCGAGCACGAGGTGAGGGATCCCCTCCCGGTCCAGGCGGTCGCGCAGGTCGGGGTACTCGAAGTAGTGGGGATGACAGAAGCGCTGGAACAGGAAGATCACGCCCCGCGCGTTCCGGCCGCGCACCAGCGCGAGGAGCGCGTCGCTTCGCCGGCGCACTTCGGCGTGGTTGCATGGGCAGGGAATGCGCCTGAAGGAGCGTTGGCCGAGGATTACGAGCGGCGGCTCGTTGGTAGGCGCAAGGCTGTCGGCGAAGTAGCGCCGCCCAACGCACAGGTTGTCGTCCACCACCCGGCCACCGAGACGGTCGATGAGGGCGTGCAAGACGGAGCTCGTGCAGACGTTGCCGTCGAGCACGACGGGCACGTAATCGCCGTCGACTGCACCCGGGCGCGCCTCGGCGAGGAGTTGCTCGAGCGCGCGCACGTGCTCTTCGCGCGGCATTATCATACCGGCCTTGACGACGGTGTAGGTGTCGGCGCTGTTCACGTCGAGGGTGCCAGTGTAACGGAGCTCGTAGAGTTCGCCGAGCAGCTGTCGCTGGCGATGGTAGACGGCAAGCGTCGCCCGCAGCCGGGTCGCGCTGATGCGCCTCCCTCCCTGCTTCTCCGCCCATGCCTTGAAGGCGGCGAGCTCCTTCAGCAGGAAGCCCCGTGCCCCGGGGGCGCTGAGTACGAGCGGCATGTTGATAGCGTAGTAGCGCTGGCCCACGGCCGACGCCCACACATCCTGGAGAGCGCGAATCATGTCACAGCTACGCGGGAAGACGACCGCGTCGAGGTGGTCGAGCTCGCCGCGCAGCGCGGCCTCGAGGCAACCCCGCACGAACGCGCACGCGAACGAGGAGATGTGCGAGTCGGCATGTGAGGTATTGCCGGTGTGGCCGAAGATGCGAGCCGGCAAGAGTCCGGCGGCGTGCAGCAGCTCCTCCTGGACGTAGGTGCAGAAGTAGCCGACGACGCGTAGGCCGTCTTCGGCCCGCCGCCGGCGCAAGTAGCCAGCGGGATCGGCGGCCACGGCGCGCATCTGCTCGAGCACCGCCTCCACCATCAGCCGGTACTCCCGGCTAGGTAGTCGCGCGACTCCGGCTGGCGCGACGCGGTGAACACCGTATCGTTGTTGATGACGATCTCCCGCGCGGGCCCGCCCACCTGGTCCCAATATGTGACCACTCCGGTGCAGATCCGTCCGGTCCTCATGTGTCAATTCTCCGCTCCGCCCGCCGCGGGCCGGCCAGCGCGCGCGCCCGCACGTCGCGATGCCGGTGGAAGATGTTGTAGGTGCACATCGGCATCAGCCGGCCGTCGCCTTGCGGGTAGACCCAGCAGCACTTCATGGCCCGTTCCAGATCAAAGGTGTAGCCATCCATGAAGTCGTGGATGACAATCGGCTTGTACCCCGTCGGCTTGTACCCTTCGGGGGTCGGCGGGCGCGCGAACGGTGTGCCGCGCATGCGCGCCCCCTGCGCCTCGGTGTCGAGGATGAGGAACTGGTTCTGAATCAGGCGGTTGTAGACGGGAGGGTCGAACAGGCGGTTCGCCGGTGTTAGGCGGTTGCCGTGCACGTACACGTTCACGAGGTAGCAGCACTCCGGGTGCGAGCACCGTCCGGGCCCGAAGTCGGCGCGGGTCAGGTAGCCACCGGTTTGCTCCTCGATCAGCTTGAGCACGTCCGGAATGGAGATGTAGTCGGTCGGGTCGGTTGCGAAACTGGCGCTTATTCCCGTGTGGCTGATCGGCTGGATGACGAGGCCGATCACGAACGGCCTTACTAGCAGCTCGCGGATTACGCGCCCGAGATCGTCTTCGTTGATGCCGCGGCCGATCACGTAGTCGAGCACGGTCTCTACACCGAAGCGCTCGAGGTTCTGGAGAGCCTGCTGCTTGGGGGCGGTATAGTCATTGCCGCGGAGGATCTCGCACGCCTTGGGGTCGAAGCCGTCGAACTGCAGGTTGACCGTCACGCGGAGGCGCGCCAGCGCCTCGACGAAGCGCTCGTCGCGGCTGATGCGCAGGCCGTTCGTGTTGATGATGACCCGCGTGTGGGGCGCGCCGCGCTCGCGCGCTCGCGCCAGCAGGTCGAGGACCCGGGGGTGGATGGCCGGCTCCCCTCCCGAGAGGATGATCTCCTTCAGCGTGCCCTCGCTGCGCTCCAGGGTGTCGAGGATCCGGTCGAATTCCTCGAGACTCATCATATAGGTGTAGTCATTGCGGACGTTGCAGATCGGACACTGCATGTCGCAGTTGTCGTTGATGTCGATCACGGGCGAGCAGACGTGCTGGTGGTGGTGGGGGCACAGGCCGCAGTCGGTCGGGCAGCCGTCGCGTACCTCCGTCGAGAAGGCGAGCGGCGGGCTGCCCGCGGTGAGCGTGCGGGTGGCCGAGAGATACCACTCGGCATCGGAGGCCTTGAGGGTCTCGAAGACACCGTGCCGGGGACAGCGCTTCCGCATGTAGACGCGGCCGCCGCGGATCAGGATCTCGGCGTCGACCAGCCGGATGTCGTCCGGGAGCTCGGCCTGGCAATGGTGGCAGACGCTGCGGGTGAAGCCGGCGAAGAGGTAGTCGGCGTCCGGCAGCCGGCGGCCGTCGCTCGGGAGCGGGACCGCCCCGCAGCCCGCGAGCGCGCAGCCCGGCGAGCTCGCCGTTCCATTCCCTCGCGTCGCCATGATCATCCTCCCGGGCCGCTACGCCGCCGCGCCCGTTCGGTCCCCCGCGTCCCGACACTCGAGATGCTCGAGAGCGATGATCGCGGCGCCGATGGCCCCCACGATCTGTGGCTCTTTCGGAATCTGGAATGTCGCCTCGAGCTTCTGCTCGAGCGCGGCTACAACCCCTATGTTCTTCGCCACCCCGCCGGTCATGGTGATTGTCGACCCCTTCCCGACCCGGCGCACCAGGCTCGAGATGCGGTCGGCGATCGCGTGGTGAAGCCCGTTCAGGATGTCCTCGATCGCCCGCCCTTGCGCGATGAGGGACACCACCTCGGACTCGGCGAAGACGGTGCAAAGGCTGCTCACCTGGACGAACTCCTTCGACTCGAGCGAGCGCGGTCCCATCTCGCTCAAGTCGACCGACATCGCCTGCGCCATCACCTCGAGGAACCGCCCGGTGCCAGCAGCGCACTTGTCGTTCATGGCGAAGTCCGCGACCCTACCGCCCGACTTCAGGCGGATCACCTTGCTGTCCTGCCCCCCAATGTCGATCACCGTGCCGGTCTCGGGGAACAGGAAGTGCGCGCCCTTGGCGTGGCAGGTGATCTCCGTCACCCCCCTCTGTGCGCCGTTGACGATATTGCGGCCGTAGCCGGTGGAGACGACCATCTCGATGTCGTCCCGCCGGCACTCCGCTCGCTCAAGGGCGACGGCCAAGCCCTCCTGGGCGGCCTGCTGAGCGTGGGCCCCTGTGGCCACGACCGCGTAACCGACCACCTCGCAACCGGCGTCCATGATCACCACGTCCGTCGACAGTGAGCCTACATCGATGCCTGCTACCAACATGTTTTGTCCCCTCTCTTGTGCGTGCTTAGTCGAGTGTCTCCAGGAAGGCGTCCACGCGTGTCTCAATCTGGCCCTCGGAGAAGAACCGTGGATCCAGCACGTCGCAGTCGATCGTCAGCACCGGGATCCCGTGGCGCTCGCGCACGGCGTGGTTCACCTCATAGAGCAGGCCGGAGCAGGCCTTGCAGCCGCGGTTGGTGTTGATGACCATGGCGTCGACGCCGAACTTCTTCACCATGTGCGCGACCAGGCGGAGGCGGTTGTCGAGATCACGATTCAGATGGAACGTGTAGATCACGCGGGCCAGGCCCTCGATCACCTCGTCCGGGTCTGTCGAGGCGGGTGGCGCCGTGCTCAGCTCGAGGGCGGTGACGTAAGTGTAGAGAATGCCCACCACCACCGCGCCATAGCGGGCGAGCCGCTGCCCGAAGTAGTTAATGCGGTGATACACAGGATCGATATCCCACAGGATGCGGTGCCGCTCGTTGGGCAAGGCTGCCACGCCGGTCCGCACCCGCTCCTCTACCTCCGCCTTCAGTGTCCGGTAGTAGTGCGCCGCCCCCTCAGTGCCTCGCAACATGATGAAGGGCAGGAGATGGTTGGTGATGTCCAGCCCACAGGTCGGCGACGGCCGGCGCGCCGCAAGGTCGAGGGTCTGTGACCAGAACACCGTCGCACGGGCGGAGTTGATCCAGGCCTCGACCAGTCGGTCCCTGTCGAGGCGCTGTCCCGAGATCGTCTCCAGGAACTCGATCAGCTCGCGCACCTGGCGCACGATGTACCGGATGGCGTTGGGGTCGGGGTCGCCGAAGATGTAGGGCGTATCGAGGCAGAAGGCTGGGATATCGTACCGTTTCACGATCTCCTTGGCGTACATGGCAACCGTGTCGCAGATGTTGTTGGCCGAGATGAGGAGATCGGGCTTGGGCATGCTCCAGAGCGGGTTGCCGAAGCGCTCGAGCTCGTCGTTGTAGAGTGCCATCGCGACGCTCGCGCGCGCCGAGGCGCAGATGTCCTGGGAGTAGCCCGCCTGCCCTTCGATGAAGTTGAAGATGTCCACGCCGGAACTGCATCCGGGACGGGCGCTCTGCGTGACGTACATCCCCGAGTACTTCTGCGGGAAGACCGGCACGATGTTCATTGCCCACAGGATCTCGGTCGGGAATCCGTCGAAGACGTAGGCGATGAGCTGGCCCCGGTCACGCGCCTGCATAACGGTGCGGTAGTAGTCGATCAGCACCTCATTGAGGAAGCCAACCGAGCTCACACGATTGACCGTAGGGCCGGTGGGAAAGCGGATCAGTGGCGCCTCCATACTGTTCCCCTATGCCTTACAAGGTCTCAATGAACGCGCTCAGGCGCGTTTGCATCTGCCCAGAGCCACGCTCGTTCCACTCGTACTCGAGGAGGATGTGTGGGATCCCCTCGCGCCGCAGCACGTCGCGGGCCAGCGGGTACTCGAAGTTCTGCGGCGAACAGAACTTCACCAGCAAGAAGATGACGCCGTCGGCGCCGGTGGCGCGCGCTCGGGCGGCGATGAACTCGCCGCGGTCGGCAATCTGGTAATTGCACTTGACCGCACACGCGGGCTTGTTCAGGTAGAAGTCGGCGATCGAGGCCAGCGGGTTGGGCGCATCGGGGTCGATGCCGGGGCCGTCGAAGTAGCGCGTGCCGGTGCACAGGTCGTCGCTCACCACCACCCCGCCGCATTCCTCGATCAACCCGAGCAACGGCGGATGGTCGCAGAGGTTGCCAGTCACGAACAACCGCGGCCCGCGCCCCTTGCCGTCGTGTCTCGTAACGCCGGCCAGCTCGTCGACAAGCGGCTCGAGGAGGGCGGTGTGCTCCTCCTTGGGCATCACCATGCTCGACCTGAGGATCGCCCAGATGTCGGCCACCCGTACCACTTCCGGCCTCTCTGCGCGCAGCGCGTAGAGGCGTCTGAAGGCGGCGCGGTGGCGATTGTAGACGTCGATGCTGGCGCGCAGGGCGGCGGGGGTGATGGGTGCACCTGCGATGGCCTCCACGCGGGCACGGAACCGCTCCAGCTCGCCGACGAAGTAGTCGCGGGTAGCCGCGGTATTCATCTTCACCGGCACGACGACGTTCTCGCGCGGCATCGGCCGGACGTTCCTCGCCCAGATGTCGGAGAGATCCTTGATCGGATCGCACATGTAGGCGAAGACGATGCCGTCGAGGAAATCGTAGTCACCACGCAGGCCGCTCTCGAGAATCTCCTTCACGTAGGTGCACATGAAGGGGGGCAGGCGATGGTCGGCGAGACTGAGCGGGGTTTGATCACCGAACACCCGAGCGGGGAGCATGCCGGCCGCATGCACCAGCTCCTCGGGTACATAGGTGCATACCCAGCCGATGATCTTACGTCCGACCGCTTTCCAGGACCGCAGATACGGAATGGGATCCGCGGCAACCCCGTAGAGCCGCTCCAAGATCTCGCTCATGACTCTGCCGCAGCCTTCTCCACGGTTTCCACCTGACGCCCGATGAACTCGACCACCTCGCCGACGGTGATCAGCGGAAACAGATCGTAGACCGCGATCCGATCGCGCCGGCCGTCCAAGTCGGCCTGCGGCAGGCGCCGCCGGACCTCGGCGACCCCGGCCGGGGTGAGCCGGGTACGGCGCACCAACCGCCGGCTGATGAGGTCGAGCCCCTGACACCAGAGGTCCCCAGGGCCGATGCGGATGTCGAACTCGTGCTCGAGGCGGAAGTGGATATTGACCAAGTCGATGGAGGCGACGCCGAGATCTCCGAAGAGCGTGCTTTCCGCGTGGATCGGCTCGTCGTTCCCGATGTGGAGAAGCTCGCGGAAGATCGCCTCCACCCGCGTCTTGACTTGCATCGTCGTCATGTCCCCACCTCTGATGAGAGCGCCCCATCCGCCACGGCTCGCAGCACGATGGCCGCGCTCTGCCCGCCGAACCCGCGGCTGACAACGAGCGCGCTCTTGAGCCGCGCCGGCCTGGCGGCGCCGCGCACGACCGTTGCGCCGACATCGGTATCTGGATCCCGGAAGTTGCAGGTCGGTAGGATGAGACCGGCGCGCAGCGAGAGCGCTGCGGCGATCAGCTCGGTGACCCCAGCCGCTGCGCCCTGGTGGCCCCACGCGCCCTTCAGCGCGCACACCGGCGTCACCGCGGCCGCCGCCCCGAGCGCGGCCGTCACCGCGCGCCACTCGGCCCGGTCGCCGGCGCGAGTTGCTTCCCCCTCAACCTTGATCATGTCGATCTCGTCGGGCTTGAGGGCCGCGTCGGTGAGCGCGCAGCGGATGGCCCGGGCGGTTCCGCGCCCCTCCCCCGCGCCGTTGCCGCAGGGCCCTTCGATTCCGGGAAACACCGGATCGAAGCCGAGCCCGTAGCCGGCCACCTCCACGAGTCCGCAGATGCCTCGGCACTCGACGTGCTCGGCGCTCTCGAGCACCACGGCCCCCGCGCCCTCGGCGAGCGCGTAGCCGGAGCGCGCCCGGTCGAGCGGCCTCACTGCCCCCTCACTATCGCCCGGGCCGCCCGCGAGGAGCCCGAGCTTGTGGTGGTGCAGGAGCACCGACGGCAGGAGCAACGAGTCGTATCCGACCGCGATCATCACCTCGGCCTCGCCCTCCTGGATGATCCGCATCGCCTCGCCCACCGCCTGCGCGCCGGCCGTGCTGGCGGAGGCGGAGCTGAACGTCGGCCCCTTGGCCTGGTAGGCGATCGACATGTGGGCGAGGCCGTTGGTCGGCAAGGCCTTCACGACGAGATAGGGGTCAAGGTGTCGCTGCCCGCGGTTGGCAAGGAGGCGGAAGTCGAAGCGGCCATCATCCGCGAGTGTGGCGTGGAGCATGGGCAAGAACTCTGTCACGCACGGCCCGACCTCGCCGCAGCCCGTTGCGATGCCGAGCCGCGTCCGGTCGATGCGTGCGAGGTCGAGGCGCGCCTCGGCAAGCGCGAGGCCGACTGCGGCGAGCGCGTAGTGCGCGCTTCTGTGGCAGGTCTTGAACACGCGCCGGTCAGAAATGTGGTCAGAGGCGATGAAGTCGCGAACCTCGCCGCCGATCCGCACAGGGAGGCGGCTGGTATCGAACTGCGTGAGCGATCCGACCCCGGAGTGGCCGGCGCATAACGCTGCCCAGTTGGCTGTGGTCCCGAGGCCAAGGGGGGTCACGAGCCCCACGCCCGTGATCACAGCGCGGCGCATGGTCGCTCCGTCGCGCCTGCCGGCTCGCGTCGGGCATCCCAGGCCGCCCGCGTACCGCTGCGCGCTCGCATCACCACAAGGCTCGTGTTGATCCCGCCGAAGCCGAAGGCGTTCTTGACGGCTACCTTGAGGGGCACTCGCCGCGCGCGATTAGCGACATAGTCGAGGTCGCACTCGGGATCGGGGCTCTCGTAGTTAATGGTCGGCGGGACGATCCCGTCGCGGACGGCGAACGCGGTGGCGATCAACTCCACCGCGCCCGACGCCCCGACCGTATCGCCGAGCATCGACTTGTTGGCGGTCACGAGGAGGCGACGGGCGTGCGGCCCGAACACGGTCTTGATGGCCGCGGTCTCCGCACGGTCGTTCTGCGGAGTCGACGTGCCGTGCGCGCTGATCAAGTCGACCCGTTCCGGCAGCACGCCAGCGTCGACAAGGGCCCGCTGCATGCAGAGCACCCCGCCGTCGCCGTAGCGGGGGACGTCCGTCACCCGGTAGGCGTTCGCGGACGTTCCGTAACCCGCCAGCTGCGCGTAGATCCTCGCCCCGCGGCGCCGGGCGTGCTCCCACTCCTCCAGCACCATCACCCCAGCTCCCTCCCCGAGGACGATCCCGTCGCGGCCGCGGTCGAACGGCCGGCTCGCCCCAGCCGGATCGTGATTCCGGCGCGACAAGGACTTCAGGATGCACAACCCGCTCAGCATAAGGGGAGTGATCACCGAATCGCAGCCGCCACAAACCATTGCCGTTGCCTCGCCGCGCCGGATGGCGCGCATGCCTAGGCCGATCGCCTGGGCGCCGGAGGCACAGGCGGCGGCGCTCACATAATTGGGGCCGAGCGCCCCCACGTTGATCGCCACAAACGCCGAGGCAGTCTGGAAGAGCCGCTGGTAGTACCACTCCGAGCGCAGGCCGTGGAGCCCGTGGGTCGTGAAATCATAGCCGTGGCCGTTGCAGCGGGCGGCGTACGCGAGCAGCTCCTCGGGGGTGGGCAAGTGCGCGGCGCTGCCAATCGACACTCCCACGCTCTCGGGGTCGGCACCAATGTCGAGGCCGGCATCGGCTACCGCCTCGCGGGCCGCCGCCAGGCAGAAGCCAACCGCGCGCGGCACCTCGCCCACGTGCCGGCAGCCGGCGAGCCGTGCTGACGAATCGAAGCCGCGCACCTCTGCGGCGATGCGCGTGCGGAACCCGGAGGCGTCGAAAAGCGTGATCGCGCCCACACCTGAGCGGCCTTCGCAAAGGGTGGCCCAGCTCTCGGGGGCGGTCAGCCCGAGCGGCGTCACCATCCCAACGCCCGTGATCGCGACCGATCGCCTCATGGACTGCCCCGACACCCTCAGATCTCCTCCCCGTGGAGGAGCCCCTCGATTGCGTTGACAAACGTCTGCAAGTTGACGAGGCCGACGATATCTTCCTCGTGCAGGCCTGGGACGATGCGGGACTGATCGACCTCGGGCATCCTCTGTCGCATGAGTTCGAGCCCCGCGTCCGTGACGAGCCCGTCCTGCACCAGGTGGCAGGGGGCGTCGGGCGGCAGCCCGTGGACTTCTCTGTAGTGTTGCGACTCCCGCTCGACCCAGTTCTCCTTTGGGAACTCGACGGCAAACTCCTTCTCTAGACGGAAGATGATGTCGAGGAAGTCCAGCGACTCCCCGCCGAGATCGTCCACGATCCGGGAGTGCGGGGTTATCTCGCTTTCGTCGATGAGCAGCGACATGGCAACGATCCGCCGCACCCGACTGAAGATCTCCGGCGAGTCGAGCGTCGTGTCTTCCACAACGGTGGTCCGCTTTGCGGTCTGAACGTCCTCCAACGGGTCTTCCTTCTCTCAGAAGCGTATCGCGGGGCGCATCGCCCCGGGGTCGCGGGCGCTCGTGAACTGCATCTCCCAGACCATACCCTTCGGCTCGCAGGCGAAGTCGGTCGTGATCCCCACCCGGCGCCTCATGTGCCCGCGCCCCTTGCCACGGCGCGCAGCGACGGCGCCGCCTCCACGGTCAGCAGGACAAACGCCACAGCGATGTCCCGCGAATGAGACAGCGAGAGTGAGGCGCCCGTGACACCGGCCCCCTCAGCGATGCGGCGAGCGGCACCGCGGAGACGAAGCCGCGGCGCGCCTAGCGCATCGGGCACCACCTCCACGTCGGTCCACCGCAGCTCGCCCCGCCAGCCGGTGCCGAACGCCTTGAAGACAGCCTCCTTGGCCGCGAAGCGGGCGGCATAGTGGGCCATTCGCCCCCGATTCCGGCGCTCGCAGTACGCACGCTCGCTGCTGGTGAAAATGCGCTCAGCGAAGACCGGCGTGCGCTCCATCTGCATGCGCAGGCGCTCTACCTCGACCACGTCGACGCCCACCTGCGGGATGTCCCATCTCGTGCCATATGGCTGATCCTCGCGTGGGCTTCCGTTCGCCAGGGAATCCGTCTTGAGCCTCTCAGGCTCTGTGGCCCCTGGCTTTTCCTGTGTAACACCACTGTCTTCCCGCACAGTCCGGCGTGGGTCGCGAGATCGCATCGCCATGTAACCGCAAGCAAACGGAGAGCCACGTACGGCACACCGCCTCGGCGACGAGATCCGCGTGATTTCGGGGTCCTTGATGGAGGATGCACGATCTAAGTGATCAGCGTGCTGCAGCCATGTAAACTGACAGAAGTTGACAGCAGCGCACGATCGGACAGGCAGATCGGAGAAGGTGCCTTTCCTGGCGGCTCATAGCAAGCCGTTGGATTCAGCCGTTCATTCCAGGTGACGTTCCTCAAGGAAGATCGAATACACGTCGAGCGGGTTGCGGAGCAGGAGGAGCGAGACGACTGCGAAGGGGATGCTGAGCGGCAGCGCCAGCATGATCGTGATCGGGTGCAGCAAACTCTCGAACTGCGCCGCCAGTACCATGTACATGAAGACCAGGCTGAGCACGAACGCGGCGAGGAAGTTCTCGATCGTCTCCTCGAGCACCTTGGCGCGACCGCTGAACTTCACCTGGTAGGCGGGCGGCATGTTCAGCTCGAAGACCATGCGCTCGATGCGCGCGACCGCGGCGCTGCGCGGAATGCCGTCGAGGTTGGCGAAGATCGCGAACTTGCGCTGGCGGTTCTGGCGCTCGATCTGCGCCGGGCCGCGTGCCTCCTCGAGCCGGATGAGGCTAGCGATCCTCACGAGCTGCGCCGTCGGCGACCACACCGTCATGTGGGCATAGTCCCGATGACGCCGCTGATTTACCGAATCCGAAGGATCAGACTCCACCGTCACCCGCCGCCCAGATCATGCCGCGCTCTTCTCAGACCCTCAGATAATCCAGCTCGGCACCGAATTTGCGTTCTTGTCGCCGTCGAGGAGAGAACCAGATAGCTCGCGATATCACACTGCTCGACTTGGTCGCCGCCGTCTCCCGCTACGCACGCCCGGAGAGGGAGCTGATCGCCACGCTCGTTAGCCTGGTCAACTCAGGCAAGGTCCGGCTGTGCGGGAGCTTCAGGGGGGTGCGGTTCGACCTCACGGAAGGTGGCACCACGGCGGCGCATCGAGCCGTCGCCTGACCACCGACGCACGGAAGGACGAACCATCAGACAAGAACGACTCCTGATGACCGCGCTTGTGATGATGCTGGCTGCGTCGGGGTCGGCGCGCGCCACATCAACGGGGCTGAATAACATACCGACCGCCGACACGCCGCCTGATCTCACCGCCGTCGTGCAGGGCTATGCGACATTCGGCGAGGGCCGGTTGCCAGACTATAGCGCGGGCCTCAAGATGGGGCTGAGCCCATGGGAGGATGTACTGCGCTCGCGCTTCGAGTGGGGTATTGACGGGCACATCGCACCGCACGAGGCGGGACCAGCGGTGTTCCAAGCGAAATATGCGCTTCAGCCGTGGGAGAAGCTGCCGAAGTTCACCATCGGCTCGCTGAACATCGGAGTGACTTCCGGCGATCGCGCACGCGGCGGACAGCCCTATTCTTTTGCTGTGCTGACGCAAGAGTTCGGCTGGTTCCGGCTGACCGGCGGCTACGGCTTGCAGGCGCACCACAACAACTCCGGCTTCGTCGGCATCGACCCGACGTTCAAGGTGTTCGGCGACCACAGCCTCACGCTGCGCTCGGACGCCAAACAAATCAGCCGGCAGCAGCAATGGCTCGTGAGCGTGGGCGGGATGTATGACTTCTGCCGGTGGTTCGCAGTGGAGACGTGGGCGAGCTTGCCGACCGACACGGGCGAACCGCTGTTCGTCATCAAGTTCGACATTCCGTTCGATTTCAAACGCATATGACACCCGTAAGAAAAGAACCCGTGCCGCACCTCGAACGAAGTGCCGGCATTACCGGGCGTCCCTATGTGAGGACGAACAAGAATGACTCTTGCGACGCCGAGGCCATCGCGGAAGCCGTCGACCGCGGGACGATGCGCTTCGTGCCGCTCAAGACCATCGTCCAGCTGGATCTCCAAGCCCTACACTGCGTCCGCGATTGGCTGGGTCAGCCACAGCACGGCGGCGGTCGACCAGATTCGCATGGCATGACTCCGAGAGCCTCACATACGGGCCCACCTGCACGATCCGGCGCGCGCTCGCGTCGAAGCCGCCGACATGGTCGACGCCGAGGAGCACCGGCTCGCCCTCGGTGAGGTCCACGACCTCGGTGTCCATGGCTCGGCACCGTCCTGTCGGGACAGCGCACGCACATGACGTGGCCTGCACGCGCTTGATGCGGCGACGCGGCCGCGGCGGTCGCCACACCCTGGCGGCCGCCCGACGGCACCGAGATTGCTTGCTGGTGGGTGATGCTTGAGACCGCGCACCGCCGCGCAAGACGGGAGGGAGGAGCAGCCCGCCTGCCCGTCGCAACGGTCGAGCGATGTGCCCGTCGCGGTGCACCTCCGTCGGGTCGTTCGGTCGGCAGCGGGCGGTCCGCGCCGAGGGTGGGACCGTGAGGGCGGTCGCGCCGCCCGTGGGGGTGGACGACGATGGGACGGTTTGTGTGCTCCGCCGCATTCTCGAAGAACAAGGAGGGTATTTGGTATGAGCATTGCGTTTCAGGAAGTCGAGGCACCCGGCACCCAGATTTGGGCGCGGCCGCGGGTCCGGGTCAACCACGTGGTGGTCACCAGCTTCTCGACGGCGATCATGGCGATCCTCTGCACATCGGCGGCCTTCCTCTTTGCGGTCGTGCCGGGGTTGCCGCTGGGGTTCTGCCCCGCGGTACCGGTGATGGTGCCCCTCGGCATCTGGTTCGGCGGCTGGGGGTTGCTCGCGGCGTACGTCGGCTGCGGCATCGGCGGGCTGCTGAAGGGGGTGCCGTTGGCGCTGGTGTTGCCCTGGGTCGTGAACGACCTCTTCATGGCTGGCATCCCCATGCTCGCCTTCCGCTTCTTCAAGGCTGATCCGATGCTCAAGACCCGGCGCGACCAGGTGATCTTCGTCGTCTTTGGCGTTGTCCTCAACAGCCTCGTCGCCGTCACCTGGGGCACGGTCATCCCGGTCGCCTACGGCTTCTGGCCAAGTCGAGCCGTTCCGCTGATCTGGACCCAGTATATGATCGCTTCGGTCTTGATGCTGGCGGTCATCACGCCGCCGATTCTGCGACAGCTCACGCCCTATGCCCGGCGGACGCACGCCATGACTACAGGCATCTTCGTTTAGGGGAGATGCGGATGACGTGCGTCGGCTGTTCCGCGAATCACAGGCCCAGCGGCGCGGGCGGGGCGACGCATGTCCGTTCTTTCCTGTTCTATGTCCCGGTTGAATCGCCCGCGCGACGGGTGAATCCCTTGACCAAGCTGATCGTCGTGCTGCTGGTAAGCACCCTTGCGTTCGCCATCGAGAATCCGTACGTTAATGTGCCTCTGTTGATCGTGGTTTGCGTCGGGCTGGCGCTGATGGGCATCTCCTTCAAGTTCCTGAAGCTGGTCGTGCTCATGATGTCGGGGTTGCTTCTGGTGACCACGCTCGCACAGCTGTCGTTCAGTGCGATCCCCGGGGAGGTGCGCTACATCACCTTCCCCTGGGGAACGTACGTCAGCGAACGGACTCTACCGTACATCCTGCTCTTCTACGTCCGTTTCCTCACGGCCTCCCTGGTCAACTTGCTCTTCTTCTGCACGACGCGCGAGTCGGAGCTGATGACGGCGCTACGCACCGTGCGGCTGCCTTACATCGCCTGCTTCATCGTCACCTTCGCGCTTCGTGTCATGGCGCTGTTGCTGGACGAGTGGTGGGCAATCGTCGAGGCGCAGCGCGCCAGGGGTATGGATTTCCAGGGGTCGGTTTCGGACAAGCTCCACAAGCTTGAGCGCTTATTGGTGTTGATGTTGAGCAGCACCTTTCGTCGCGTCAATATGGCAAGCTACGCCCTGCTGGCACGCGGGTTGGTCATCGACGCCGGTCCACGCACGCAGCTGCGGGCCCTGGCGTGGAGCCGCTACGATGTGGCGGTTCTCGTGCCGGTGCTCTCGCTCTCGGTCGCGCTCTTGGTCGCACGATATGGTTAAGGGTGTTTCACTCTTGGATGAGGTGGCGGGATGCAGCCCAAGATTGACGTGGAAGGAGTGTGGTGGCGCTACGCAGAGGCAGAAGCTTGGGCGTTGCGTGACCTTTCCCTCCAAATCGCGCCGGGCGACGCGGTGGGAATCGTGGGGCAGGCGGGCGCGGGCAAGACGACGTTGTGCCTGGCGCTGGCGGGCCTGATCCCGCAGGAGACCGAGGGCGAGTGGCGGGGGCGAGTTCAGGTGTGTGGGCTCGACACCAGCACGACACCGGTCCGCCAATTGGTCCAGCGCGTCGGCCTGCTGCTCCAGAATGCGGAGTGCTATCTCGTTGGGATGAGCGTGTTGGACGAGCTGGCGTTCGGCTTGGAGAACCTGGCCTGCCCGCGGGATGAGATGTGGCGCCGCATCCGGTGGGCGCTGGACATCGTGGGCTTGGCGGGCTTCGAAGAAAAATATCCGCAGGCACTGTCGGGCGGGCAGAAACAGCGTGTGTCGCTGGCGGCGGTGCTGACGCTTCAGCCCGAGGTGCTGGTCCTCGACAGTCCGTTCGCCAACGTCGACGGCGCAGGTCGCACGGAAGTCTCGGCGGCGATCCGTGATCTGCGGGGGCGGCTCGGCACGACGATGGTGATCGTCGAGCACAGCACAGAAGACCTCGCGCCGTTGGTGGATCGGATGATCCTGCTCGACCAAGGACGCCTGCCGCACCAGGCCGCGCCCCGCCGCTTCTTCCAATCGGTCGAGTTGCTCACGCGGAATAGCGTGTGCGTCCCGCAGGTCACGGAACTCGGCTATTGCCTGTCGTCCGGGCGGTGCGTGAAGGGCGAGCTGCCGATATCGGTGGAGACGGCCGAGCGGTGGGTGAGGGAACGGGTTGACGGCTGCGAGCCCTCGAGTCTAACTGCTGACGCCGGATGGATTGACGCGAAGCCCACAGCGCCGGCGAGCTTCGCGCCTGTCATCTGCGCTCAGGGGCTGCGGTATGTCTATCCGGACGGGACGGTGGGGCTGGAGCACGTGGATCTGGAAATCCATCCAGGCGACTACGTCGCCTTGGTCGGACCGAACGGTAGCGGCAAGACGACGCTGGCGAAGCATTTCATCGGGCTGATCAAGCCGACCGACGGCTGCGTCCGGGTGAAAGGCAGAGATACGCGCACGACGCCGATCAAGGAGCTGGTCGCCCAGGTGGGCTACGTCTTCCAGAATCCGGATCGGCAGCTCTGCACGGAGACGGTGGAGGAGGAGATCGCGTTTGGGTTGCAGAACCAGGGGCTGCCGAGCGGAGAGATTGCCGAGCGCGTTGAACGAACCTTGGCCCAGCTTGGGTGGGCACGCTTGCAGAAGGATAGGATCTGCACGTTGGGCCTGGCCGAGCGGCAGTGTGTGGCAATCGCCTCGCTGCTGGTGACGGAGCCGGCTCTCTTGATTCTCGACGAGCCGACTTGCTGGCTTGACGGCGGGCAGAGTCGCGCGCTGATGCAACTGCTCGACCAGGTGAATGAGCGAGGTAAGACGATCATCCTCATCACGCACAACACGCGCCTCGTCGCCGACCACGCGTCGCGTGTGGTTGGATTGATGGAAGGGCGCGTCATGCTCGATGCACCGACGCGCGTCGCATTGGGGTGCGCGGCGGCATTGAATGAATTGCTGCTCTCCCCACCGCAGGTGACACGCCTGGCCCAGCGTTTGGCGCCACTGGGTTTCCCCCCGGACTTGCTCACCATGAATGAGATGGTGAAGTACATCGACGGGCGGGTCGGGAGTCGCGGACGCAGCGTGGTCTAGCTGCATTGGGTCAGGCTAGCTGCACCTCGAAGCAGCCGCCGCTACGTCGGTTCCGGAGGCTCGTCGTAGACGACACGCCCGTCCTTCAGCATGATCGTCCGATCACCATACGCCGCGGCCCACGGGTCGTGCGTGACTAGCCTGGATTTCCAC
>Ga0315268_10000724_pt1 | contig 38484 bp, 36 predicted proteins | sample C1_top_MG_FD_204535 | JGI IMG/M metagenome (GOLD analysis project Ga0315268, IMG submission 204535) | Sediment microbial communities from Yellowstone Lake, YNP, Wyoming, USA - C1_top | ecosystem: Environmental > Aquatic > Freshwater > Lake > Sediment | place: USA: Wyoming | collected 2017-08-01
AGTATAAACGACGAAATCCTTAGCCCGCTCGGTATTCTTAAAATAAATCAGAAAATACTGCTTAAAACTCATGATTATTGTGGACAAGAAGACCCAGAATAAAAGGCTGCTATATTCTACCGAGCCGATCAATACCCGGGCTATGGGCTTTTTAAAAACGTAGGTAAATACAACTGCAGCCCAAAACACCGCCAGGACAAAAGCCAGTGTTGAATAGAGAAGTTCGGCTGATTTTTTTTTATCAGTGTATTGAAAAAAATTACGTTCATAACTTGCGGTTAAGCCGAAATTAACGATTCCTGATACAAATATTGCATAAATCTCGGCCAAGGCATACACGCCGTAATCGTTTATAGTGAGAATGCGCGTAAAAATCGGCAACGTTATCATCGGCAAGAAGCCGGTGATTATTTTTGGCGAAATATAAATCAGGATATTTTTAATCTGTTTTTCTTTGTTTATCATAGAATTTTCACATTCAGCGTTCATCGCAGCCTATACATTCCCACGTATGGGCACTTTGCCGGCTGATTCCGTTAAACCTGCTAACCAATCCCCCAATTCGTCTTTTCCGCACAAAACCTGTATCCCATGAGCGGCACGGTCATCTTTTTGCACAACGCCGAAAGGATCATAATAAACAGACGGCTTGCCTAATTCTCTTCCCCACAATGCCGTAGAGGTAAACGGCATTGAAATCACCGCAGAACAGCCTTCGATAACCCTGACAACAGATGTATCTGGCTCAATAGAAATCACATCACTTGCCTCAGAAAGGCGCTTTACTAAAGCCGCATATTTCGGGTAAAGCCTTTTTCCGATGTGGCGCTTACGCTTATGAACCATCGTGCGTTTACATTCCCGGATGGTAGCGTGAATGTCTAATAGAAACTGAATGGCAATGCGTGGAACGTAATACTCTTCGGATGCGCCCAATATTTGATATCGAGAACTCCGTTGTGGCTGCACATCAAACACAGCCACAGAACCAGCAGGTAACTCAGGCATTTCAACAGAAGAGGTATGAAAATAAATCGGCTTTACAACTTTGATATTCGCACCCCGCCCAACTGCCCGCCGTACAAAATCTGCCTGAAATTCATCCCAAACCAGGTACAATGGCCAATTCATGACATGCCAGCTGCCCATCTGTTCCGGATATCCCTCTGAGCGTTTGAAATTCTCACAATTCGTCGAATAAAAATAAAAAAGGATTCGCAACCCTTTTTTCTCTACTTCGTAGGTCCAAAGGGGACGGTAAATCGATCCGGATTGGTGAAAAAGGTAATCCCTGGCCAGCTTGTCAGCCACCTGGAAGCGAACTACCGTAGCTTTGGTAGACTCTGCCAGCAACAGAGCATGCCACCAGCGCCCTCTAAGCAAATCCAAAACAGAACGCAGCACCACCGCAAATGCCCAGCCCGCGAAACGAAACAAACCATCCAGAGTATCCAGAGGAGGCAACGGATGGGGATTAAACACCACAGGTAAACCATCTACATAGCAAACCTTGGTATTAGTTACTCCGTGACATAATACATCAAGATGTTCTGCTTTTCCCCTCCAACACATATACCAAGTGATGATATCATGGCTGCGTCCATCTCGACAAAATTGAGGTATATTACCGGGAACCAAACCCATGAAATATGTGTAGCGCCCCAAGACCGCTGGTAATCTAAGACGAATTCTATTTCGCAACGAGTTGTAGAATTGCCCTATGATGCACAAAACACCATAGCCCCAAAAAAGCCCCAGATATCCTGTCCAGGCCAATGAACAACGCATTCTTGCTACGGAAAATCCGTGGCTAGCCACCACTTGCTGCCATAGTCTCGGCATAGGGTACACAACAGAAGAACCCTTTACCCCCAGGGAGAAAAGCAAGGCTTTATTTAAACCAAGGCTGCCAATCCGTATAAGCAGATACTGCCGAGTGATTAACTCAGCTTTTTCTACACCAGCACCGAAAAAGAGCTTTGACGCATTACGGTCAATTTTACCAAAACGAGTATTGGCTAGTTCATCCTGAACAGCAGCAAGTAAGCCAAGCTGATTGGTTTTTTTAAGAAACCGATAGCCCCGCATGATCCGTCTTAGCCGGCTGCGAGCCAAGCGTTTTAGAGCAACGGTAAGAAATGGAATATTCATCTATAAATTCCTCAATGTTTCAGCCCGAGTATAAGCCACGAAATGCTTAGCTCTTAATTCTACTGACCTGCGCCCCTTGCAAAGCCATTGCCTCGTCTTCTAAAGCCATACCATATGCTGCTATCAAATTGACGTTATCCTCGCCCTGCTTAAACTGAAGACAATACTTCTCATGAATTTGAACGACCTGGACCAACACTTTGGCCAGCTCAAGGATTTCTTCGTTCCTTCCTGCGCTAGTCTTAAGGTCAAGCCACGATGCTACTGCTAAGGCCTCAGCCATAAACTCTAACGCCATCCGCTCATAACGCATAGACACCCGCGAGTGCGAACCCCAACGCAACACTTCACGAAAATACCAAAAGATCGTAGTTTCGAGCCTTTCATGGATACGCGAACCTTTCTCTAAATGTCCGCTAAGGGATAAACGAACATGAAAAATAATACGAGAAACCCACTGCTTATCAACAATGTTATCTACCAAAGGAACTTCCATCTTAACCCCACCTGCCACAAACGGAAGAATCATGGACAATTCCCTACCCGAGTGCAATAATCCAGGAACTTCAGACAGCACCGCAGCAACCGGAGCCTCATATGATGCCGCCTCAAGATATGGAACCAGCCGGCGTATGAGAAAATATTCCGGAAAACGGCCAACATCCAGCGGAATCTCTGGAGGAAACCGTAAAAAATCACGGATATCGGTGAAACACGGATGCCGTCGGGCATACTCTACCGTCTTGGCAACAGGCTCAGAGACCAGGCTCAAAGCCCGGTCAGAAAGAACATCTCCTTCCCCGATATCCAAACGCAAAACATCAATATCCCGACGAATCTGTTCTGCTGTTAGAGGGGCATAGACCCGGTAATAATCAAAAAAAGATGCCGTATTACCCAACGCTAACTCAAGATTAAACAGGTGCTGTTCGATCTGCGCGGCCATCGTGCCGTTCATAACAGTTGTACGACTCAAAGCATTCTCTATCATATCAGCAAGTTTTTCCTGGGCCACAGGCATAAGATGACAATGGTCCACAAAATCATCATCACAAAAAATAGACATATCCACCAACCTGACGGTGTTTTGATTAGCCGCGGCCAAACGATCGATTGCATCAAGATAGGCGTCTTTAACACGGTACATCGAACTGTCAACCTCATAAGCCTCGGAAAAACATGTTTTGCTACCGACATCTTCTCCCATACATTTAAGGACAAAAGCTTTATTAAAAAGAACAATCTCGCGGCGGACTGCAGGCTCTTTCAATAAGAGGTCAAATAAAGCCAATGCTTCGTCGTTACGCCCTTGCCGGACACAAGCCGTCGCATAATTATGAACAACGATCAAGGGATACTCTGTGCGCTCTACTGAAGCACAAGCAGCAATAAGGATTTCTTTATACAGGCGACTGCTCTGTTCAAAACGCCCTTGCTCATAAGCTGCAAAAGCGTTCAGGAACCGCTGATCAGGATGCGATAAACTAGAAGTAAAGCGCGATGAAAAAGGAAGATAGTGGTAATAAACAAAATTACCTTTCCCAACTCCGGCAGGAAACGAATGGTTAACCCTTGGACGCACTAATACCACCGGGATAGAACGGCTGCGACAGACATTTATAACACGGATAAGGTTATATTCAAAATCTTCCGGCTTCTCAACACGCTCAAAAGAAATATTGTAAGACTCATTCCACTCCAGGCGCATAAGTTTATTACACAACACGGCTTTCGGCGGACGGAAACCAAAAGCTTCGCGCATCATCTGTCCCGCCAGGCGCAAAGGAGTCATCCGTCCCTTCCGCAGCTCATTGGCATTGGCATCGCAATTGCCCAAGTAAATAATAACTGCTTTTAGATCGGGATATTCCTTTCCAAAACGGAGAAAGAAAGCCGCTGCATCCGCCGCCGTAATGCCGGGCTGAGAAGTATTAAGGATCTTGGTTTCTCTCGGCCACAATAAACGATCCGCGAGCACATACGGATAACTTCTCCGCTCCAGCCCGATAGTCATACTTGTTGAATCACCTAATATAAGAATAGTCGGCATATTATTTAGAATAACGGATAGACATCATCTCCCGATGCGCTTGATGAACCTTCATTATTATTTTTTCGGCCCGCCTTCATTTCCTCCAATTTTAGGAAAGGTAAAAAGACCAGACCTTGCAGAAAGAATACTATTCGGTCTCTCGGAGTCTTTCTTCGACTAGCCAACGCAAAAATATCTCTCAACGAAAATTTCGACATAGACCTAGAACCACTCCCTTTGGACAAGCTCTTTTTTAAGTTCGCGCGCCACCACCGCATGGCCATAAGCATTCAGGTGTCCGTCTGGCATGATCACCGGTTTGCCAGCTTCATGCTCCGCCAGTAACGCCGGGGCAAACTCCACAAAAGGCACGTGATATCGCGAAAGGACTAAACGCAGCTTCTCAAGCGGCAAATGATAGTCAATAAGCTCCGACTTTGAGGAGCATAAAAACTGCTGTTGATGCGCGGTCAGAAACAATAAAAATTTAATTTTTTTTCTGACGCAATATTCACTCATACGTTTTGCGATCCGAGCGAAAAGCTCATAACCATACTCATAATATTTCTGCTTCCAAAGTAAAAAAACCGGATCTGTCAGCGGATCATATGCACTTTTTATATCAATATCATTCTTAAACTCAGATAATTCTTTCTTCAATGCCTGGTATGTCCCCACCACATTACGGTAAACTTTATATTTGGCCAACGGGCTTAACCGATGAACCTGCAATTCTTGGCAACTATCGATATAAAAACACGGTTTAAGATATCCGTTCACAAATGATGTTAACACACGATGGAACGCCCATGGGTACTGCTCCACTACTACTCCCTCGGGAGAGTACTGGTTCGTCTTTTCCGTCAGAGTAATGCATATCTGATCAAGCCCTAGACTGGGATGACCGAGATTCATGAAATTGAGCCCTGTCTTAAGACGGAGGATATCACTGTAGCGCTCTCCATCTCTAACAAAAGCACCCCAGGTATGCGAACCGCCAAGACAAAGAAAATTCCTTTTCCCCTTGAAAGAGGAAAATTCTCTATCCCGATTGCCTTGCGAATTATGGCGAATGCGGATTACCGGGCCATTATCCCCTTCGAACGCAATCATGCGCTCGGCATGGGGAATACCCCAGAAACCGGTTAGAGGATCAAACCGATACATCGGTAAAGGTCCGGTAATAACACCTCGCCGGGGAATTGCCATATTATTCATCTTTCTTTACCACACGTATAACTCGCCAATAACTTGATACGGATTTATTCATATTCATACGGCACGACTTGGAAAACAAACGCATCACAAAGCCAGCCATGGTAAAACCGACAAAGAACACCAACGCAGAAACAGTACCCGCCAAATAATACACTATCTTTTCGAATATGCCATTCATAGTCTAATCAAGTTCAAATTCTTTTCTCCAATCTCCCGAATCCTTATACGGCGGCTGTTCTTCTTTTAAAAGGACAAAGTTTCCGACAGCAAGAACATCGATATCCGTGCGCATGAAACAACGATACGCATCATGAGGCGACTCAACTAGAGGTTCGCCGCGGACATTAAATGAAGTGTTCACGATAACCGGGCATCCTGTCTTCTCATAAAACCGGCGAACAACCTCATAATAAAGACCATTCCTCTCCCGTGTGACAGTCTGCACACGCGCGGAATAATCCACATGCGTAACCGCCGGAACATAAGAACGGACAGTATTCAGTAAATCTAAGCCTTTAAGTTTTTTCTCTTCTTCTGTCAAGAGACGGCGCTTTTCCTTGCAGACACCGGTGACTAAAAGCATATACGGACTCGGGCGGTCGATATCAAACCATTCCCCTGCTTTCTCCGCCAAGACCGATGGGGCGAACGGACGAAAACTTTCACGAAATTTTATCTTAAGATTCATTTTTTTCTGCATTGCAGGCGACCGGGCATCTCCTAAGATAGAACGGGCACCCAACGCGCGCGGCCCGAATTCCAGGCGTCCGTTAAACCAACCAACAATTTTTTCACAGGCTATCTCATCAGCAATACGGTCAACGAGCGCCTTATCATCCAAATAATGGTAGATCGCACCGCACTGATTTAAACATGCCTTGATATCCTCATTTGAATAGCTTGGCCCAAGATAAGACCCTTTTTGAATATCCTGGAAATTCTTAACCTTAGCACGGCCATTCAAACGCTTGTAATAACCCAAGAAAGCCGCACCCAACGATCCGCCAGCATCACTAGCGGCAGGCTGAATCCAAATATCATCGAATACCCTTGAGCGCAAAAGTTTACCATTGGCAACACAATTAAGCGCTACTCCTCCAGCCAAGCATAAATACTTTTCGCCTGTCTCTTCTTTTACTCTCCGAGCCATACGTAGAACGCTCTCTTCACAGACCTCCTGCACCGAACGAGCCAAATCCATTTCCCGCTGAGAAAGAGGTTCTTCTGGTCTACGCGGAGGCCCGAACAACTCTGTCATCCGGGGACTAAACATGCGATTCTGCGTACAATAATCAAAATATTCCATATTCAATGCAAAAGAACCGTCTGCTCGCAGATCGACCATTTTTTCAAGGATGTCACGGACGAATTTCGGTTCACCGTAAGGCGCCAAACCCATCACTTTGTATTCACCGGAATTAACCTTAAACCCCAGGAAAGCAGTAAATGTCGAATAAAGAAGCCCTAGAGAATGAGGAAAACGGATCTCCGCTAAAATTTCAATGCGGTTATCCAAGCCCACGCCATAAGAACTCGTAGCCCATTCTCCTACCCCATCTGCGGTGAGAAAAGCAGCCCTGTCATAGGGGGATGGGAAGAATGCTGAAGCAGCATGCGATTCATGGTGGTCAAAACATACCACTGCTACATTAGCCCCTAATTCTTTACGAATCAAGGCCTCTATCCAGAATTTTTCGGTCAACCACATCGGAACAGCCTTAAGAAAATTTCTTGCCCCTTTCGGCGCAAAAAAAGCATGTGTAAAAAGTAGCCGTTCCATCTTTTTACGCGGATTATCATAAAAAGCAACCAGATCCAGATTTTGTACCGAAAGTCCGGCCTCACGTAGACAATAACGCACAGCGTTGGCGGGAAACGAAGAGTCATGCTTCTTACGGCTAAACCGTTCCTCCTGAACCGCAGCTATAATCTCTCCATCGCGAATAATGGTCGCGGAAGAGTCATGATAAAAAGCCGATATTCCTAAAACATTACAGCTCATTTTAATCTACCGTACCAACAAAAGCACCTTTTCTCTCACCTACAAGAATATGGCGATCGCCTACGTTCAGATCGACTTTTTTCACCCTTGCACCGTAACTGCATGAACGGCAGGACGCAAATTCAAGCCGCTTATGCCTTACTAGCATTTCACGCACATTACGCATGGCTTCGCCAGTCCAGATCTGACGCAACGAAGCATCATTAACATTGGCAATAATATCTTTCGAAAAAGGATCATTTATACATTTTGGTACAGAACCATCAGCATAAATAACCATGCGCTCCCAGGGGCTTTTGCAGAAAAAACCAGGATCATGATCTACTGTATTTTCATAATCAACATACATATTAAAAGCAGTCATATCAACAATATTATTAAATGTACTTAAAAAAGCGTCAGGGTCATCCTTAATAGCATCCCAAATAGTTTGAACTTTTATTGCGGGTTTTCCGAAGCCGTGTTCATCGCGTATCCGGACAAAATCCTTGACCCTTTGCAATGCTTCTTCATATTTCGCAGGCTTTCTAATCTTGTTGTACGTTGCGCCAAGGCCGTCAAAAGATATCGTAACCCAATCAACCTCAGCTTCGACGATAACCTTCGCCATATTCTCATCGAGTAAAAGTGCATTTGTTAAAAATGATACTTCCTTAATGCCTTTTTTTTTGGCATATTGAGCGCATTCGGCGAAATGAGGATGCATCAAAGGCTCCCCCCGGATACTTAAACGCACAGAAAAAACTTTACCCTCCGCGCATTCATTAATAAGACGTTTAAACAAAGCGAAATCCATAAACATCTTTTTCTGACTTTTGTACTGCTCGAGAGTCGTGTAACACATCGGGCAATTCATATTACATATGGAAGATAGCTCAAGATCAACGTGCTCAGGGAATTGCTGCACGATCTTAAGCGCCGGATACCATTTCCAAATCATGCGATCAAGAATGTATCTAAACAGATGCCCTTTCCCTCGGCGATAATGAAAAAACAAATCTCGCCACCAACTATTAAATGAATATTGTATTTTTGATGCTTTTCTCGTTGAAAATATACTCATAAATTTCCCCGCTTTTCTATACTTTTCTTGCAATCATCCACAGATGTGAAGAAAGTCTGTTTTCGGCAAGAAAAGTCTGAAATGCCTCGCCGACGTCATCCCATCGTTCAATCAACAAAAATTTCAACGCCGAATCTTTCGACACATCTAATTCTTTGCTTAAAATCTTTTTTCTCACAAGCTCCGCATCCAGTTTTCCGGGTGTCAATACTTCAACCACCTCAAACCCGCATGTTTTGCATAAATGCTCAAGCGACTTTGGATGAAAATAATTCAAATGATTTGGACCGCCAATGTTGTTCGACAATTTTCCCAAAATATACAAATCAAACCCTTTAATGTTCGAAGTACTAAGTATGACATACCCGCCCTTGGGCAGGGCTTTATTGCATACTTTCAAGAAATCTTTCGGCCAATATAGATGTTCTATCAATTCAAAATTCGTAATAACGCTAACATTTTCATCAATTTCAACATCTTCGATCATACTCTCAATGACATGCAAACCTTTTTTCCGGCATGTCTTGGCAAGCGTAGAAGAAGGTTCGACCGCCACTACCTTCTCAAAATGCCCCAGCGCACTGACTTCCTCGCAAAACGTCCCAAATCCAGCACCAACATCTATTAAAACTTGATTGGGAACACCGACTTTTTTACATAATTCAACAACCCGCCTTGCCCTCGGAGCAAAAATTCTTTCTCGCCTTGCATTTTCCGATACTAAGAAAATCTTCTCGTTCCAGTGTTTAATACACTTGGATGTCCCGTAATATTCTTTAAGCATACGCATTGTCGGACGAGGATTAACAAATACGGTCTCACATTGACTGCAACGCACAAAAGTAAATCCATTTTTTTCAAACATAACAGAATTATCTTTTGACTCACACGCCGGGCAAGGAATATGCACAAATTCACTTTTACGCTCTAAAAGGGCTTGAATGTCCTCTGCGTTTAGTTTTGCATTCTCTTCCATCAACAGACGAGGTCTTATTTGCTCTTCTTTCATAACATCCAACTTCTCTGACTTAATCAATCATGCTCCAACAAAAAGGTGTACCTTTTTCCAGATCTTGACACACTCGTTTTCCTAAAATATCCTTCAAATGCCTCGGATGCAATCCATTCCCTGGCCGTATAGACCGGACATTCTGTTCTGTAATAATATCGCCCTTCTTCATATCCGCAACCACAAAAAGAGAGCGACAAAATACCCTCGAGTTTTTCATACGTTCAGTGACAGTATACTCGACCTTCCCTAATGCTTTTTCAACAGACCGGACGGCCGAAACCATTTTTTTAAATTCATCGGGCATTAAGGAAAAATCGGCATCGGGACCGCCGAGTTTTCTGTCCAGAATAAAATGTTTTTCAACAACACATGCACCCAGAGCAACGGCAGCGACAGCAATATCCGTATTAAGGGAATGATCTGATAAGCCGACTTTTACACCAAATTTTTCACGAAGGTCGGGAATGACATTTAAGTTGATCTCGTCTAAACGGCTGGGATACGTGGAAATACATTTAAGCAATGTGATGTCGTTGTTGCCTACTCTGCGACACGCAGCGACAGCTTCTTCAATATCCGAGAAAGAAGCGATTCCCGTAGACATTATCATTGGTTTCATCTTTGACGCTGCGTATTCGATCAAACCGATATCAGTAATCTCAAATGATGCGATTTTATAGATAGGATTTCCGATACTCTCAAGAAAATCCACTGTCTTTTTACATGACGGCGTCGAGAAAGAAATCATACCCAAATCTAAAGACAACTTCATCAACCTATCATGCCAATCCCAAGGCGTATATGTCTCGTTTTTATAAAGTTGATAAAGCGTTTTTCCGTCCCAGGGAGTTCCGCCGCTAATCTTGAAATACTCTTTATCGCTATCTATCGTTATGCCTCCGTCCGGGTCGTCTATGCTTAATTTTACGCCATCAGCACCTGCCTCTTTCATCGCTTTAATAGTCTCAACCGCCAAATCATATCTTTGAAGATGATTGCAGGAAAGCTCTGCGACCATAAAACATCTGTTTCCCATATAATCCTTTATTTTACAATCCTCACCAATGAAAAGGCTTCGGCACAAAAAACTCCCGATTGACCTCCTCGATAAGAAGCAAGCGCTTCTATGCCTTTCAGTGATCTGGGGTGAGGATATTCTCTAATTTCTGCAACATACTCAGCCATAGCTTTTTTCTTTGCATCAAGATGCCCGCTTATATCGATAAAAACATTCGGAGAAAAAGGCGTTCCAAAATTCCATTCACTACTAGAGGAGACTTCAAACGCATATACTTCACGCACAGTCGATTCCGGCAACGGCCTTGTCGCGGTCATTACAGCCTGCGCGACAATCTGATGATCTACATTCAGATCATCAGCGTTATGGGTGAAAACTGTCTCTGGCCTGACCTCGTTTAAAAATGTTTCGACGGCTTTGACTATATCTAACATCGGAACGGTGTCAAAACGATTATCGGGAAAATCTAAAAATTCAATAGCTTTAGCTTTTACGCGCGCAGCTGCCTGCCTGCCGCATTGCCTAAGCGCTGTAAGCTTCTTGGATATTGCAGAACCTGCCGCGTGCCGCGACGCAATACCTTGCCCCAGAATAAGAATAAAAACCTCTGCGCCTTCAGCCGCGAAACGAGACATTGTTCCTCCGCACCCCAGAATCTCATCATCAGGATGAGCCGCAATCACTGCCACTCGTTTATTATTCTGCATCATATTAACCTATCCCCCTCTTTCATAGTCACGTTAGGACGCAAGCTGACTGCTTGACCATAATTCAAGTTCACTGCGAGTAATATTACCCGACATTAAAATATCGTAACTTGCCTCTCCGCAATTTAACAAAAGATCTATAACCGCAAGATGTGAAACAAAATCTCCGTGAATCTGTGGATAGATCGGGTGTTTATACTCCTGAAAATACGGCACAATTCTGCTTTGATGAAAAGACGAAATATCCGCATAATCTTTACCCTGAGCACCGAATATATATATATCTGCACCAAGTTGTCGACACATATCCAAAACTAAATCACTCTTCTTTCCCTTAAACGAATAATCGCGCATTCGCACGATTTTAGTCGGTATTTTAAGCCAACGCAAAAACAATAACAGCATCTCATAATTCAAATCAACCAAAAATTCCCACTCACGATCATAAACCGCCTTCAACTCGTCACGATATCGCCCAAAGTAAGGAGACTTACAATAGTTTAACTCGATGCTAAACCAATGTTTACGGCGCCAAGTATCCTTGTTGTCGATGCATATGTCCATATACGAACGTTCAAGAAAATCTTTCTTTAATACAGGAACGCTAAGCCAATCGGGTTTGCCGTTAGAAAACTTCACTTTGTTCCTATTGTTCCAATCCGAACGTTGATACTGTACATCCTCAAGAAAACAAAACACGTCTGCAAGAGCAATCTTGTGAAACAACCCAAACCATGGCAAGTATACTGGCTGATGCGCTGTCAATACCATAACACTTACTCTTTCTGAGATAAATATTTTTTAAAATGCCCCGGTTTTACAATAGCAGGATTTCCTATAATCAATGAATATGGAAGGATATCTCCGCCATTTATCAATACCGTTCCCGCCCCGACAACACTGTGGTGCCCAATGCGCGTCCCTCCTCCAATAAAAACATGCGAACCGACAAATACATGATCTTCAAGAATAATGGGCTTTCTATCGATATCCGGCGAAATACCAATACAGCGCCTATGAGAATCCGCTGTATTAATCGCGACGAACGACGCAATATCACAATCATCACCAATGCTCACTTCAACCCCTTTAGCATGTATTTCAGAAAGAAAACCGATGCATACATTCTTCCCAATCTTAGGACTGCCACTGATAAAAACCAAAGGATGAAATTTATTTTCACGCAATTCCAGAACCGAAACAAGCGTAGAAAGAAATTCTTTCCTCAACCCAGCATTCTTTTGAACCGTTTTAAACAACCACATAAAAAATAAACGCATCATATTGCTCCTATTATAATATCCGCTAACCTACGTACACCTTTTCCGTCAACGGCTTTCTGTCCCGCATCCGAGCATTTCTTGCGAACAATCGGATCGCTCATATAATCAAGCCCATCTCTTAATCTAGCAAAAAAAAGATCCTCATCAATTTTGCCTGCCGAGAACGAAAACCCTGCTTTCTGCAACGCCTTCACATTTAACATATGATTATCATCCAGAGTAACGCTGATGGTAGGTACGCCCAATCGAGCCAACTCATACATTGTTTGTCCCCCCCCTGAAATACACAAGTCAGAAACAGACATCATCTCGCGCATTTGGACCGCGGAATATTTCTTCTGATAACTGTCTAATATACGCACATGCGCGTCACTATGCCCTTGTATGAATAACGCGATCTGCTCTAAAATTTTTTTATCTGCTGAACCGCCAAGCGTTAAAAAGATGTTCTCAATAGTATCTTTGATCTTTTTCGGTCCAACCTCCCAGAAATCCGGTCGAAGTATGATATAATCTTTCCCCAACAAGTATCTTAACCCGTCACCTATTGGATACCCGAGACTTTCACCATAGATAGATGGATTGACTACGAAAGACTTAGGATACGTCAATCGCATACAATCATCTATGATGAGCATCTTTCCATCAAGAATGGATGAGATCACATCATAGACGTCCCGGGAAGCCAAATATGAATCAACAATCGCAAAGGATAATTGATCTTTCTTAATAATACTTCCGACATCAGCCTTCCAACCAATATTTTGTACGCTAAATGGCTGAACAACCCCAGCGACATCATGATCGGAAAAAATAAAAAAAACAGGATTACATCCTCTTTGCTGCAAAGTATAAGCAAGAGCGCGACACCGCGTCAAATGACCAAGTCCAATCCCTACCCCCCCCTCAGTAAATATCCCAACCGTCTTTGTCATAAACTTCTTTTCGATTGTAAAACTTCGTATTTTGCTTCGGCAATACTCCAGTCTTCTTCTATATCTATATCCTGTGCCTGCATCTCATCGATACAAATGAAACCGGTCCGCGGTATAAACATTTTCCCGTGTTCAAACAATTTTTCCTTCTTAATCCAGTAAAACTGACCCGCATCGTGATAACTCGGTTCCAGTTCCTGGCTGCGCTTACCATAATTTTCCGGCCAGATCATTGAAACATACTGTCCGTCTACGTGAAGAGCGCGTTGAACGGGATAGCCATAACGAACCACAGTAATAACGGCATCCGCGTCGCCGTCGGTAATCCGCTGATAACCCGCGCGGATATTATCGGCCGTAACAAACGGAGCTGTCGGAAGTATACAACAAACTAAATTAACCGTACGACCCAACCACGCCTCATACGCAATCACAACTTCCTTCACCACATCGGCGATCCCCGCGTGATCGTCAGCTGTCGCCGGGCTGCGCATAAACGGGACTTTGCCGCCAAAACGGCGCGCGACAGTGGCTATTTCTTGATTATCCGTCGACACAATGACATCGGAAAAACATTTCGACGCCTGCGCCGCGGCAATAGAATAGGCAATAATCGGCTTACCAGCAAACAGTTTGATATTCTTGTGGGGGATCCGTTTGCTACCCCCCCGTGCCGGAATTACTGGTAATGAAAATAGGTCACTCATCGTTTCTCCAAATCACGCATCGCACTGATAACAGTATCAACATCCTTATCCATCATCGCCGGAAAAATCGGTATAGAAAGGCACCTTTGGTAATACGCCTCAGCGCGAGGACAATCTTTCCAGTTGGTCCCAAAGTGTTTTCTGTAAAAAGGCTGGGTATGGACCGGGATATAATGGACCTGGGTGCCTATTCCCTTGTCTTTTAGCCTTCTTATAATATCTGCTCTATCTTCCCCAAGTTTGTCAAAATCAATCTGCAGAACATAGAGATGCCAATTAGTAAAGCATTCCGGGGATTCAAAAGGAAGGGTTATGAATTTATTATCAGCAAAGGCTTTATTGTAGACCCCAAATATTTTTCGCCTTCTCCTTAAACAATAATCTATCTTTTTTAATTGCGATATACCTAACGCACACTGAATATCGGTAATTCTATAGTTGAATCCAAGAGCCTGCTGTTCGTAATACCACGGGTTTATGCCGCTTGGGCCATAGGCCTGTTTTTTATAAACTAACTCATCCTCATTATTGGTTATACCGTGTGAGCGAAGAAGCTTTAACTTCTTATAAAGTCTATCGTCATTAGTAAAAACAACACCTCCTTCACCAGTTGTTATATGTTTTACCGGATGAAAACTCATTACCGTCATATCTGAATAAATACAAGAGCCGGCTTTTGATCCCTTATACACAGAGCCTAAGGCATGGCTTGCGTCCTCAATTATAAATATTTTTTCTTTATATTCAGCCTGTTTTGCCTGAATGATGCTTTTAATCTTTCCCATGTCACATATCTGGCCAGCAAAATGCACAGGAATAACAGCCTTGGTCTTTGGGGTAATCTTTTCTTTTATCTCTTCTGGATCAATATTATATGTATCTTCTCTTATATCAGCAAAAACAGGTCTTGCCCCGCAATATACCCCGCAGTTTGCTGATGCAACAAAGGTATTAGGCGATGTTATAAACTCATCTTTTTCTTTTAAGCCAGCTGCCAGGCAGGCAATATGAAGTGCTGCTGTGCCGCTTGATACCACAACAGCGTATTTGGCACCTGTATATAAACATAGCGCTTTCTCAAACTCCTGTATCTTAGGCCCCTGGGTAATCCGGTCAGATTTTAAAACTTTAACGACGGCCTCAATATCATCCTCATCGATAGAGTGCCTACCATAGGGTATAAAATTAGATCTCCCGGTTTGGCATATAACTTTTCGCTTAGGCCTTATTTTAACTGGAAGTCCAGCCTTAAAATCCTGGTAGAACCTTACGATAGAATTGCTTATAGTTGGGAGCTGATATTTTAAGTCCTTGCTGAGCTTATCTACGTTAAGGGTGAGATTTTTCCCGCGTTTTGCTCTGAAACCGAAATCATCAATGGAGATAGGATTAACCAGAGAAACGTCCATGTCAAACTGCCTTGCTAGTTCAAGTGCGAACTCATACTTTGACAGCGATGTCCTGCTTGCACAGTTGTATACCTCCTTCAAGTCTTCTTCAAGTGCCAGCTTCATTATCCGGGCAAACTCAAACGTGTATATTGAAGAAAAATATGTGTCTTCAAAACCATTAACCTGTTTGTTCTTTAAAAGCCGTCTTATAATCCACTCGGCTATACTGGTTTTATCCTGTATATTCCAACCGAATATATTGGTTCTCAGAACCAGAGAGCCAGGAAGCTTTAAGACTTCCCGTTCGCCTTGATATTTAGTAAAGCCATAGTAATTCTGAGGTTTTACTTTATCGGTCTCCTTGAAGTTTCCTTTGTTACCATCATACACCGAATCGGTTGAGATGTAGATAAGCTTTGCCTTTGTGTTTTTCAGACTCTGCGCAACAAGCCTTGAACCAACTACATTTACCTGTTTTGTCAGATCGCGGTTGTTCTCGCAAAAATCAACATCAGTCAGAGAAGCACAATGTATTACAACATCAGGGCAAATTTCCTCAATGGATCTCTTAAATATCTTTCCGGAAAGTATATTCGCCTCCCTAGTCTCAACACCATCAATAACCACGGGATGCTTGCTGTAAAACCCCAGCACTATGTAGTCATCTCTAAAGTAATAAGCGAGATTATTTCCCAATAATCCACTGACACCTGTAATCAATATTCTTTTTTTATTTTTTCTCATGAGAATTAATTTACTGCGGCACATCCTCCATTGACCAGCGAGATTGCTCGATAGCGTAATCGTCGGAAATCTGTTCAACCATTTTTCGTAATTCTTCCACTGAGAGCCATTGCGAATTAGTTTCTGAAGTATACTTAAAACCTGCGGGACAGCGTTGCCCGTTTCCTTTAGCGGAACTTTTCGAAACTTTATCGGGCCGGACTTGAGGTTTTATAATGAAACATTCTTTGTATTCAAGGGTGTTGCGCGCTTCCTCTTCGCTGATTAACGTCTCGTTAATTTTTTCTCCAGGCCTTACTCCGACAATCTGCTGTTTGCATTCCGGGGCAATGGCAGCGGCAAGATCAGTAATCTTCATGGATGGTATTTTAGGGACAAAGATTTCTTCGCCCTTGGACAATTCCAGACTTTTCAAGACAAAATGTGCTGCCTGGTCCAAAGTAATCCAGAACCTGGTCATCCGCTGGTCGGTAATAGGAAGAACCCCTGTCATTGCCCGCTCTTTGAAAAAAGGGACTACCGAGCCGCGGCTGCCCAGGACATTGCCGTAGCGCACCACCGAAAAAACAGTTCCGCCTGAACCGGAAAATACGTTTGCCGCCACGAACAATTTGTCCGAACACAGTTTGCTCGCTCCGTAAAGATTAATGGGATTACAAGCCTTATCAGTGGAAAGAGCGACAACTTTTTTTACATCGTTATAAATGGCGGCATCGATAACATTCATTGCGCCTATCACATTTGTCTTTATGAATTCCGTTGGGTTATATTCTGCAGCAGGGACCTGTTTTAAGGCAGCGGCATGAATTATATAGTCTACACCGTCAAATGCCCTCATCAACCGTTCTTTGTCCCGCACGTCACCGAGAAAATACCTCATAAATGGGTATTTTTTTATTCCCCACCGTTGCGACATCTCGAATTGTTTCAACTCGTCACGGCTGAATACAATTAATTTTTTAGGTTTATATTCTTGCAAAATAACCTGCACAAGTTTTTTTCCGAGAGAACCCGTTCCCCCAGTAATTAAAATCACTTTACCGTTTAACATTGCCGCTCCTTTATATTTTAAGATTTTTGAGAAACTTGATCTCCCGCTTCAAACGCTCATACTCCTTAGTTTTAAAGGTGATAAATTTACGCACCAACTTAATTTTTGTTTTAAAACCCCTGGGCGTCAGGATATACATATACCCAAGTTTGTTTTGGGACTTCTCAAAATTATGGATTTTAATGATGCCCCGCTTGGTAAGTTCTTTAACAAGATAATTAACTTTACCGAGGCTAACGGAAAGTTTAACGGCAAGATAACGCTGGGTAAGTTCAGGATTGCTTTCTATCTCTCTAATAATGAGGAGCGAATGCTCAGAATCCAGCATATTGTTATTGTTCCTAGATTGTTCAATCATTGAACATTATTCTACTAAATCTCCTGCAGAATGCAAGCATTATTATCGATACCGAAAACTAAGCAAATTGCCGAAGAATTTGTTCGCGAGTTTTTACAAAAGACTTGGGATTTTCGATTAAATCAGTAGCTGACCAGGCATCACTACAGTATTTTTGGAGATATTCATAAAACAAATAGCCATACCCTTTATCCGCCCACTTTTTACTCCAGGAGTTCTTGAATTTGAAAAGCCCCCTTTGGTCATCATAGCCTACAATACAGATAGCATGACCACCTTGGAATTCGTCAGTTTTCTTGGGCATAGGGATTAAGCCGGTTTTTACGGCTTTTTTGCTAAACCAGCAGTCAAAAACTTTAACGCCAGCAAGAAATGGGCCGTTCACCAAAAGGCTTCTCTTCATTTCCATAATAGCACTGAGCCGGGCATAGGCTTTAATGCGGAATTTTTTGGCAACTTTATCGGCGTTCTTCTTGGGTTTATCGGTTTGGTAGGGACGGTATGGCCAGTAAGATTCAAAACAGGTGCCGTTATGCAGAAGAACTTTCATCGCTACACGCGGATATGTCCCTTCTTCATCAGGCGCGCCGTCTAATTTTTTGCAGAGAGTATAAAGATACCGCGGCGAAAGCTCAACAGATTTTTTATATTCTTTAGTATCCTCGTATTCTTTCACTCCTACTACGCTGGCAAAGGCCACACAAGTGCCTTCGTTTGCCTGATCCCTTACAGGAGTCATCTGGGAAGTATAATCTATACGTTTAGGCACAGGTATAGGCGGTAGAACCAAAGACATCGGAATATCACGTAAATCTTTAGGGTCTTTTTTGCAGCCGAGTGTGTAGCTGAATGCTGACGACATAGGCATAGGTACGGGTAGAGGTATAGAAAAGCTTATTTGTATTTAAAATATAATATCAATGCAATAATAAGGGTTGATAAACTTACGGTATTGGCAAGAATTATTACGCTATTCTTAAGATGGATACCATAGAGCACCCAGAGAAAAATGCCTATGCTAAACTCTAGTAACGCAACAATGCTTATGTCCTTTACCGATTTTGTTTTATAAATCTTAATAATCTGCGGAACAAAACCGAACATTGTCAATGTCGCTGCCGTAAAACCTATGATTGTCCAAAGCATAAGGAGAAAAGTTTAAATAATCATCAACCTAATCATCAACCTAATCATCAACCTAATCATCAACCGATTTTTAGGCTTTTAAAACAAGATATAATACAGGGATCTTCCTTCCCCAGCTGACTGAATAACCTTTAGCTCAACCAATTTGGTCAGTTCCTTATGCACGGCTTGAGCTGAAATCTTAAATAATTCCTGCAGTTCTCTGTTTGTAATTTTCCCGTGCGCGTTGATGTATTCAACTATTTGCATCTGTCTTGCCGTAAGAGAAATCTGTTCCCGGCCTCTGCGTTTACCCTTAGCTCCTAATTTCAGAATAGCCTCTTTAGCTTCCTGGACGGAAGATGCCACGCCGGTTGCAAAATATTCACGCCACTGGGTAAGGTCTCCGTTACCTGCCTGGACGGTTTTCAAGGCTGCGTAATATGCTTTCCTATCCCTGTCATAGTAATCATCCAAAGCAAATATTCTCCTGTGGTCAAAACCGCTTAAGTAGAGAATTAAGGTCGCTAACAGCCTTGCGGTTCTGCCGTTACCGTCTATAAAAGGATGAATCCTGGCAATTTCAAAATGAACGATACCCGCAAGTATTACCGGATTAATTTCCCATGTTTTGTCCATGTTAAGCCAATCTACAAATTCTTTTACTAGTCCCGGCACCTCATCGGTTTTAGGAGGCATATATTCTACTTCTTCCTTGAAAACACTACCGTCAAATATCTTTTTACCAACAAAAACCTGCCTATTTCTGAATACGCCTGAATCAACAGAATTCTGCATAACATCTTTGGTTAAAATCCCGTGAATATTCAGTAAATCAGCTACCCTTATTTTTCCCTTTTCGGTAAGTGTGGGAATTTTTTCTAATGCCTCGATATAATTCAGGACTTCTTGTTTATCTTTGTTTGTGGCAGCAACATCCTTGCCTGCGGCTAAGGCCTCAACCTGCTCAAACGTTAATTTATTACCCTCGATAGCAGTTGATGAATGAGTATTGCGCATTAACGCTTGGCGCCTTAACTTTGCCTCCCATTTTGGCACAAGATGTGACTGTTCGATAATCTCGCGCGCAGAAGCGATAAGCGTAAGATTATTTAGTATTTTATCTGTTATCGTATATTTTGGGTTAAATGGCATAGTTATTTATATAATGGCGCTATCCTCTTCCATTTGCTGATAAGCCAGCCTTTATGTTCGACGCACCAATCCACAGTCTTAGCTATCCCTTCTTCAAACTTCACTTTTGGCTGCCAGCCAATTTCCTGCAATACTTTCTGGGAGTGCAGCCTGTAGCGGATATCATGGCCGGGACGGTCCTTGACAAATTCAATCCTGGACTCATTAAGCTTGAGAATCTTTAAAATAGTCTTCACTACTTCTATGTTCTGTTTTTCCTGTCCGCTTCCCAGATTATATATCTGACCGATTCTGCCTTTTTCCATGATATCTAGTATGCCTTGGGCGCAATCTTCGACATAAAGCCATTCCCGGACATTCTTACCTTCGGCATAAACAGGGATTTTCTCATTGCGCAGGATTTTTAAGATTGCCAAAGGAATGAATTTCTCAGGGTATTGCCAGGGGCCATAGTTATTGCAGGGGCGCACGATAATCCCGGGGAATTTGTAAGTGCGGATATAGGATTTAAGCAATAAATCCGCCGCGGCTTTACTGGCAGCATACGGAGAGCTGGGGTTTAAGGCAGCGCTTTCCGGAAACTCGCCTACTTCAATATCGCCATAGACTTCATCGGTTGAGATATGTAAAAATTTCGCTGTATTCTGTTTCTTTGCCGCTTCCAAAAGAACCTGTATTCCTTTTACATTAGCCTCAATAAAAATTGCCGGCTCTTTTATGCTGCGGTCAACATGGCTCTGCGCGGCAAAATTAACCACAATTTCCGGTTTTTCTTTTTTGAAAATACTTCCTATTTTACCCGAATCGCAAATATCCGCCTTATAGAATCTGTATTTCTTCTTTACTTCTTCAAGCCTTTTTAAATCGCCGGCATAATCTAAATTGTCCACAACGATTATCTCATAACCTTTCGAGGCCGCTTGCCTGACAAAGGCGCTTCCGATAAAACCCGCAGTCCCTGTCGTTAATACTTTCATCGCCCGCTCCTCTTTACGTAATTACGCACGCACTCATCAAGGACATCATCAATTCTTCTTACTTTAAAACCCGTGTTCTCAAGTCTTTTCGTGGACATAATCAGGTTTGTCCTGACCAGCCCCAATTTTTTAAAATTTATTATTTCGTAATGAAAATCCGGCACGCATTTCTTGTATGCGTCCATAAGTTTAGGGTACCTTAAGCCGCCCTTGTTGACGGCGTTATAAATGCCCCTGGCGTCTTTTTTGATGAGGTGCTTTAAGGCAGCGATAAAATCCGGGATATAGGTTACTGAATTGGGCAGGTCTATAACATTTTTATAATTAATCAGTTTAGTTAAAGTATTTTTAGGATGCGGCCGGTTGTCTATGGGAATCCGGATACGCAGGATTAAGATATTATACTTCCCGGCAAGCACTTCCAGAGCACGGTCAGAATAGATTTTGGAACGGGAATAGAACAAATCAAAAAAATAATCCCGGTTTTCTTCAGCCAGGGGCCTGGATTTCTTATAATCATAGCCAAAGATACAGCCGCTGGAGATATGGATTAATTTTATCTTATTGCGCAGCGCAACCTCTGCCAGGATAACCGGCACAAAGGTATTTGCCATAAGGGTCTTATCTTTATCAATTTCGCAGTCATCCACGTTACTTTTCCCGGTGTGGCCGATACAGTTAATGATAATATCCGGTTTATATTTATCTATCTCTGCCTGGGCGCTCGTAAAATTCAAAATCCTGCGCTCTGATATCTGAGCGCCGAGCTCTTTTCTGATTCTTTCTCCGATAAAACCTTTTCCGAAAATCAGAATCCTGTGTTTCATAATTTATCCTTAGCTATATTTTTTAAGTAATCGCCGTATGCAGTAGGAATATCGCGGCTGAGTTTTTCCAACTGCCGGGCAGAAATAAAACCCATCCTGAAGGCAACTTCTTCAATGCTGCCAATCAAAAGCCCCTGCCTGTCTTCGATAGTCTTGATAAACATAGCTGCGTCAATCAGCGAATCATACGTCCCCGTATCAAGCCAGGCATAGCCCCTGCCCATCAGTTTTACTTTTAATCTCTTCCTCTTAAGATATTCCTTATTGACATCAGTAATCTCTAATTCCGCCCGTTTTGAAGGTTTCAGGTTTTTAGCAACCCTGACCACGTCATTGTCATAAAAATAAATCCCGGTAACGGCAAAGTTCGATTTGGGCTTCTTCGGCTTTTCTTCTAGGGAAACTGCTTTGCAGTTTTTATCCAATTCGATAACGCCGTAGCGTTGTGGGTCTTTAACGTAATAACCAAATATGGTTGCTCCCTGCTTTTGCCGGGCAGCTTCTTGCAACAAAGCCGACAGCGCCGGCCCATTAAAGATATTATCGCCTAAGATTAAACAGACGTTATCTTTGCCGATGAATTTTTCTCCCACAATAAACGCCTCTGCGATTCCCGCGGGCCTGGCTTGTTCGGCGTACGATAAATTGATACCCAGGTGGCGGCCGTTTCCCAGTAAATCCCTAAAGCGCGGGAGCGCTTCGGGACTGGAAATGATCAGAATATCCTTTATCCCGGCAAGCATCAAAGTAGATAACGGATAATAAACCATCGGTTTATCGTATACAGGCAAAAGCTGCTTGCATACTGCTTTGGTAACAGGATAAAGCCGCGTGGCCCTGCCGCCTGCTAGAATTATTCCTTTCATATCATACTCCTTTTGGGACACTTCCCTTCGGGAGGTGTCCCCTTATTGCTTAAAACGGTATCTTCACACCCGCTTCGATCGCTGATTCATCCTTTAAAGATTTCAGATGCAAAAATGTCTCTGCATCAAATTTTTCCAGAAATCTATGGCTAAAGCTGACACTGATACCCAAAGGTTGCCTCTCACGGCTGACAAGGGAGAAAATCACTTTATCTTTTTTGCTAAAATCTATATCCGCACCGAATTCAATTGCCTCGAAATTTGCGCCGCCGTAATCAATTTCAAAAACCAGTCCTAATTTACGGTTAAATTTCCAGGTTCCGTAAAGAGAAATAATCTTATCCTGATATAACTTGTTTTTACTTAAACCGATGCCTATGCGGTATTTTATAGCTCCTTTTTTGGGATAAACATTAGGAGTCTCCAGCTGCACCCGAAAACTAAAAAAAGAATTGAGACTACGTTGGAGTATATAAGTAATTCTTTTAGCACTATCTATCTGCCAGAAACCTTCAAAAGTCAAAACCTCTGAACTGCGGACCCTGGTTTTAAGATTTATCTTCTCATAGGTATAGATAATCTTCTGGTTTTCGTTTATCTGCCAGGCGTTTTTTAATGTAATGACATCGGGAAAGGTTTTTCTTTCTACTGAAAAACTAAGACGGTTGTATACATCTGCCTGCCAAACACCCGATAGTTTCAGAATTTGGAGGTGCAATAAACCTCCTCTATCCAGAGTTTGGACCGCAAAAGCTAAAGTATCCGCCTGGACAGATATAATATTGCCTTTTAAAATAAGTTTATCGCCTTGGCACTGTCCCTTATTCTCCTGGAGTTGAAATTCCAAATCGTAATTCGCATTGAGCTTCCAGTTACCCGCAAACTTTATCTTATTTGGCAGGCTAAACTCTCTGCGCCAGGCCGAGGGCTCATTTAACCAGTAAACCAGCCGGTTATTTTTCTCTACAGAAAATTCGCCCCGGGGAACTGCCTTTTTGCGGTTACGTTTTACGATGAGCCGGTTATAACCATCAACCGCGTATCTGTATTTCATCACTCCAATTCTTTTCTGAACCAGGCAATGGTCTTTTTAACGCCATCATCGAGTGTCGTCTTTGGTTTCCAATGAAGCAACTTTTTGGCTTTGGTCAAATCTGGGCGACGCTGTTTTGGGTCATCAACCGGCAACGGTAAAAACACTATCTTGGATTTTGAGCCGGTTAACGCGATTATCTTTCTGGCAAGTCCAAATACAGTATATTCATATGTTGTCCCCAGGTTAAGGGGCCCGGAATAATCGACATCCATGAACCGCAGGATACCTTCAATCAAATCATCCACGTAACAAAATGAACGGGTGTATAAACCTTTTCCGTAAACAGTTATATCTTGACCGGTTAGCGCCTGGTAAATAAAATTAGAAATTACTCTTCCGTCGTCAAAACGCATGCGCGGCCCATAGGTATTAAAAATACGTACAACTCTGATATCAATATTATGTTGCCGGTAATATGCAAAGGTCATTGCCTCTGCAGCGCGCTTGGATTCGTCGTAGCAGGAGCGCTCCCCTATCGGGTTAACATTCCCCCAGTATTCTTCCGGCTGAGGGGAAACTTTCGGGTCACCATACACTTCAGAGGTCGAAGCAAGAAAAAATTTGGCATTTTTGGCTTTGGCAATCCCCAGGCAATTATGAGTGCCCAAAGTGCCAACCTTTATCGTCTTTATCGGATGTTTCAAATAATCCTTGGGAGAGGCGGGGGATGCAAAATGCATCACCCAATCAATCTTTCCGTCGATATACAGGGGTTTGGTGATATCATGTTTTAGAAGTTTGAAATTTCTGTTGTGCAGCAAATCACGGATATTGGTTTCACACCCGGTGATAAAGTTATCCACGCAGATTATGCGGTTTTTCTCTTTTAATAATCTTCTGCACAAATGCGAACCCAGGAATCCGGCGCCGCCGGTTATAAGAATATTCATTTTAGCACCGCCCTATGCACTTATACACAAATCCCAGCTTTTTCATCTTTACGGGGTCAAAAATATTCCTCCCGTCAATAATAATAGGCTGACGCAGGAGCTTTTTAACCTTTTGCAAATCAAGTTTATAAAATTCCTCCCATTCCGTCAAAATCATCAGGCAATCGCTGTTTTTGGCAGCATCATAAGGGCTCTTGCAAAAGGTTACTTTTGCAAGTTCGGCTTTTGACTTCTGCATTGCCTTCGGGTCATAGGCTTTAATTTTTGCCCCGGCATGCTGAAGGATTTTAATCATTTCGATAGAGACAGAGTTGCGTATGTCATCGGTATGGGGCTTAAAACTTAAACCTAACACTCCGACATTTTTATTTTTAACAATCCATAAGGCATCTTCGGTTTTTTTCATCAAGAGTTTCTTCTGGTCATTATTTATTTTGCGCACTGACTTCAGTAATTCAAAATCGTAACCTTTTTTTTCGGCAAGATGGATAAAAGCATCCAGGTCTTTCGGGAAACAATAACCGCCGAATCCGGCGCCGGCATTCAGGAATTGCCTGCCGATACGCTTATCCAGCCCCATAGCTTCGGCAACTTTCTCCACGTCCGCTCCCACCAGCTCGCAGATATTGGCAATGGCATTGATAAAAGAAATCTTCGTGGAAAGAAAAGAATTGCAGGCATGCTTTATAATTTCGGCTGTGGGGATATTAGTTACGACAATAGGCGCTTTAATGGGCCGGTAGAGTTTACGCATAACCTCCTCCGCCCGTTTGGATTCCACTCCGATAACAATGCGGTCTGGATACATAGTATCATGGATGGCGCTTCCTTCCCGTAAAAATTCGGGGTTAGAAACTACGTCAAAATTATTCTTTCCCCTTTTAATCATTTCAATAGTGCGTTTTATACGGTCGCCTGTCTCGGCGGGAACAGTGCTCTTGCCGACTATCACTTTATAACCGTTCATCGCCCGGGCAATTTCCGAAGCTACTTTTTCTACGGCGGATAAGTCCGCTCCGCCATCCGCCTGGGTGGGAGTACCCACGCAGATAAAGATTATATCGGATTCTTTAGCCGCTTCTCTAATGCTGTTAACGAAAAAAATCCTTTTTAACTTTCTGTTTTTAATAATCAATTCCTCTAATCCCGGCTCATAAATCGGGATAATGCCTTTTTTTAGGTTCTCTAATTTTTTGCGGTCGTTATCCACGCAAATAACCCTGTTGCCCATATCCGCAAGACATGAGGCAGTAACCAATCCGACGTATCCTGTACCGATAACAGCGATCTTTTGCATTAACTATTTCCCTTCCTTAGACGCACGATATCGTCTTCTTCCAGGTATCTCCCAACTTGAACTTCCACGATTTTTAAGGGGCATTCTGCGGGATTCATCAACTTATGTACACCGCCTTTAGAAATATAGGTACTTTCATTGGCATTCAAAATATAACTTTTATTTCCTTTGATAATCTTAGCTCTTCCCTCAAGAACTATCCAGTGTTCGCTGCGTTCTTTGTGCAACTGCAGAGTTAAGGAATGGCCGGGCCTGACTTCCACTAATTTCACCTTAAAACCATCGCCTCTCTCCAAAACAGTATAACTGCCCCAAAAACGCTTAACTGTCTTATGCGCATAGTGCTCCAGGCGTTTTCTTGCTTTTAAGATATCCACAACTTTCTTTACATTTTCCGCCTCATCCTTTCTGGTAATAAGGAGCGCATCCGGAGTATCCACGATAATAAGATTTTCTAAACCGATGGTGGCGATTAAATGCTTTGTGCCTAGGACCGAAATATTTTTACTGTTTAAGTTGATAACGTCTGCTTTGAGCAGGTTACCCTGTTTATCTTTTTTGAGTATTTCATCCCAGGCCTGCCAGCTGCCTAAATCTGACCAGCCTAAACCTGATGCGGAAAGCATCAAAAGGAGATTCGACTTCTCCAAAATACCGCAATCGAAAGAAACCGGCCTGATATTCCTCCAGATGAGGTTAATATCAGATGTTTTTTTCACTTTCATTATCTGTTTATATAGTCCGGGAAGATACATCCTGAACTTTTCCAGGAAGAGCCGGGTTGAGCCCACAAAGATTCCGCCGTTCCAGTAATAGTCACCGCTATTAAGAAAACGCTCGGCGGTCTTTAAATCCGGCTTTTCCGTAAACCTCTTCACTCTAAAACTGGTGACTTTGTGACTTGGTGTCTTGGTGACTTGTATATATCCGTATCCGGTTGCCGGCCGGTCAGGCGGTATCCCGAAAATAACCAGATGTCCTTTACATAATTGAAATGCACGAGTGAGGATTCTTAGGAACTTGCCGTTATTTTTAATAAGATGGTCGCAAGGCAGGACACAAACACAAGCATTTTTGTCTTTTTTGTGAATAAACTGAACCGCTATCCCGATACAAGGAGCGGTATTCTTTCCGGAAGGCTCAAAAATAATATTTTCCCCGGGGATATTGAAGCGGCTGGCGAGTTCTAAAATTTGATGGCGGTATAACTCGGAAGTGGCAATGAAAATATTCTTTGAATTTATCAAAGGCTGAATACGGATTATGGTCTGCTCAAAAAGGCTTTTATCTTTATGTAAAGACAAAAACTGCTTGGGTTCCAAAGTGCGGCTCAGGGGCCAGAAACGGCTGCCCTGGCCACCGGCGAGCAATATTGCGTAATTATGCTGGCTCATAGTTCAGCTTTTTTCGATTTTTAAGAACCTGCGGGTGCCGACTTTAAGAATGCCCGGTGTTTCAATAATAAAGTTCTCGTCGGTAATCCTCTTATCATTGAATTCCACGGCATTCTGACGGATCAACCTGCGCGCCTCATTTTTACTCTTGCACAATCCGCTTTCGGTAATTATATCCAGGACTCCCTTTTTGTCTTGTGCCAATTTAAAAACAGGCAAATCCTGCGGTATTTCTTTAGCGCTAAAAACACGCTCAAATTCAGAGGCTGCGTCATCGGCAATCTTTGCGGAATAATAGCCGGAGATAATAATCTTTGCCAGGCGCACTTTGGCTTCCTTGGGGTGAAGTTTCTTTACCTCATCCAGGTTTTCATCGGTAAGCAGGGTATAATATTTAAGCATTAATTCGTCGGAAATGGACATGAGCTTGCCGAAAATATCTTGAGGTTTGTCATTGATAGCGATATAATTGCCCAGCGATTTACTCATCTTATTGATACCGTCAGTCCCTTCCAACAGAGGCACGGTCATTACTACCTGGGGTTCCTGGCCAAAATCTTTTTGCAGGTCCCTGCCCACCAAAAGATTGAAAATCTGGTCAGTTCCGCCCAACTCAATATCGCTGTGCAGGAATACCGAGTCATAGCCCTGCAAAATAGGATACATAAATTCCAATACCGAGATATCCTGCTTCTGTTCCAGCCGTTTTTTGAAATCTTCGCGTTGAAGTATCTGGCTGACTGTAACCTGCATTGTCAGCCCCAGGAACCGCACGATACTCATTCTCTCAAACCACTCGCTGTTGAATACCACTTTAATTTTCTGTAAATCCAGAATCCTTCCCACCTGCATCTTGTAGGTTTTGGCGTTTTCTTTCACCTCTTCTTTACTTAAATTTTTCCGTATCTGTGACCTTCCTGTAGGGTCTCCTATCTGGGCGGTAAAGTCTCCGATGAGGAAATAGACTTCGTGGCCTAAGTCCTGGAATTGGCGCATCTTTCTTAAAAGCACCGTGTGGCCCAGATGGATGTCCGGAGCTGTGGGGTCAAACCCCGCCTTGACCCGCAGAGGCCGGTTTTCTTTTTTGGCTAATTCCAATTTCCGCACCAATTCCTCTTCGGAAATTATATCCACTGCACCGCGTTTAATGATTTCTAACTGCTGTTTTATCTCCATCTCTTCCCTCAGTTCAAGACCGGCTCTTAGACCGGACCTCGAAATTAGACTTTTGCGGAAAGTCCTATTTTGCCCTGTTCAGCATCAACCTTAATTACCTTTACGTTAATTTTATCCCCGGGTTTTAACTGCTTGAGCTGTTCCGGGTCTATGCCGTTAGAAAACACCAGTCCTTCCAAATCCTCTTCTATCTTGACAAATACGCCGAAATCCGTAATACTAACCACCTCTGCTTCTAAACTGGTATCAAGTTTGTATTTTTCGGCTATTTGCGACCAAGGGTTCGGCTGCAATTGTTTTAAGCCCAAAGCTATACGCTGATTTTGATTGTCCACGGAAAGCACAATAACCTCTACTTTCTGTCCTTTTTTCAAAATGTCAGCAGGGTTTGCAATCCTTTTCGTCCATGAGAGGTCGGATATATGAATCATTCCCTCCAAATTGCTGTCCAGTTCCACGAATACGCCGTACTTGGTAAAACTCTTTACTTTGCCCTGAACAGTCGTGCCTACGGGGTATTTGGCTTCAGCCTCAACCCAGGGATTCTGCTCTAATTGCTTGATGCTTAGAGCAATCCTGCGGCTGTCTTTATCCACGGTCAAAATCTGGCTTTCCACCATGTCTCCGATAGCGAATATCTCATTCGGATTACTGACCTTTTTTGTCCAGGAGATTTCCGAGACATGAATCAGCCCTTCAATCCCCTTTTCCAGTTCCACAAATACGCCGTAGGGAAGAATACTGACCACTTTACCCTTTATCTTGTTTCCGGCGGTATATTTTGTCTCTATATCCTGCCAGGGGTCAGGGAATCTCTGTTTCAGCCCCAAAGAGATTTTTCCGTTTTCTTTATCCAGGTTCAGCAGCGCTACCTCAATTTTATCGCCGACAGCGACTACCTCGGAAGGATGCGATATCTTAGACCAGGACATATCGGTGATATGCAAAAGCCCGTCTACGCCGCCCAAATCTATAAATGCGCCGAAATCGGTTATGGCTTTAACTGTCCCGGGATAGATTTCGCCCGTTTTTAACTCCTGCCAGAATTTTTCTTTTATCCTCTCCTTTTCCTTGTGTATCGCTTCACGGCGGGACAGGATTATACCGTACCTTAATTTGTTAATCTTGATAATCTTAAATTTGAATATCTTGCCGATGATATCTTTATCCTGGACACCTTTGAATGCGGAAAGCGAAGCGGGTAAAAATCCCTCTATACCCAGCACATCAACCAGGAATCCGCCTTTTACTTTCTTTACGGGCCTGCCTTCTACAAGGGTGCCGTCCTGGGAATGTTGAACGATGCTGTCCCAGCCCTGCATACATCTGGCTTTTTCGTGCGAGAGGGAAATTAAACCCACTTCATCTTCTATGGACTGAACAAAAAAATCAAGCTCTTTGCCTACGACTATTTCGTCTTTCTTAAACTCGGTAATCGCAACAATGCCCTCGGATTTAAAACCCACATCAACCAGGACTTCTTTAGTCTTTATGGAAACAATCTTGCCTTTGATAATTTTGCCTTCGTGAATTATTTTTATGCTGTCATTGTAAAGCTGTTCAAGTTCTGTTTTTTCTACCATTTTTAGTGTTCCTCCGTAATTAGATGCACTAGCTGCATCCTTCATTTATTTTTATACTGCTTTATCTTTTTTACAATTTCTTTTACTAACCACTGCGGCGCCGAAGCCCCGCTGATTATACCGACGTCACGGGCATTTTTTAATACCTTATCCAAACCCGCATTGTCATGCTCAACCAGGAAGGTTTTTTTGTTAACCCTCCGGCCGAGCTGCAGAAGCCTTTTAGTGTTCGCGCTCATTCTCGAACCTATAACTAATAAAGTATCCACGGCTCCTGCGAGTCTTTTCACCTCCTCCTGCCTATTAGATGTATCCAGGCATATGGTATTAAATATGTGCACTTCTCTTATGTTATGATTCCTTTCCAGGATCTCACCTATTATCCTGAAGAACTTATCTTTTGCCTGTGTGGTCTGCGAGATAATACCGATTTTTTTATACGAAAACTCATTTTCCTTGATGCCGCTTATCTTCTCGATAATACGGGCATTCGGCGCCAAATCTATAAGGGCTTTTACTTCGGGATGAGCCTTATCGCCGATAATGACAACCATAAACTTTTTTTTATACAGTGATTCGCAAATTCTATGCACGGAAGAAACATAAGGGCAGATTACATCGACAATTTTTAATCTTTTATTCCTGGCGGCATCTAAAATAAAACGGGGGCTGCCGTGGGAAGGAAGGATTACCACTGACGAATCTTCTACATCGTTCAATGAATCCACCGTGAGAAGATTTTTCTTTTCTAATCTGCGGATGACTAAAGGATTATGTATAATCGAGCCGTAAGAGTATACTTTTCCTGTATGGTTATTAAGTGTTCTTTCTACTATGTCTATAGCACGCCTTACCCCGGAACAGAATCCGATACTTTTAGCTAATTTAATCTTGAGCATGAAAGACGCCTAATGGCTTCCATAATTTCCAAAGCAATGTCCTGATAAGCCATCCTCCTTTCCACAATAATTTGTTTGCCAAAATAAACAGAAATTTTATGAGGACGAATGAATTTTGCCCCCTGGGGCAGCGCAAGCTCGGTTCCTCTTATAAAAGCCGGTATAACCGGCACATTAAGTTTGGCGGCTAAGAAACCGACTCCGGACTGGGGTAACCCCAGTTTGCCGTCAGTTTGACGCCCGCCTTCAGGGAATAAAAGCAGCGCCTCACCCTTTTTTATCCGACGGATTGCTTCTTTTATCGCTGATAAATCCGCAGAAGACCTCTTTAAAGGAAAAGCCTTCACTCTTTTTAAGACCCACCCGAAAAAATGATTTTTAAACAATTCTTCTTTTGCCATAAAATTCAATGCTTTAGGGCAGACGACTCCCAGCACTATCGGGTCAAGATAGCTAATATGGTTGCCGGCTAAAATAAACCCTCCTTCCCGGGGAATGTTGTCTGTGCCAAAAACTTCAAGACGGCATAAAACCTTAAATAGCAATGTAAAAAAAAATTTGCCGATATTATACAGCATTATTTAAAATCAAATCTTTCCCGAATTTAATCAGTTTCGTTGATTTATTTAAACTTTCGGACTCCGAGTATATGCGTATAATCGGTTCTGTCCCGGAGGCGCGCAGCATCAGCCAGCTTTCGTCGCTGCAAATAAACTTCAGCCCGTCCGAATCATCTATCCTGGCAACGGCTTTCCCTAAAATCTCTTTTGTGCTCTTAAAGGATTCTAAACCGATATTTCCCGCTTTTGCCAGTTTGACCTCATCCCTTAAATAATAATACCTGCCGAATTGCTTCTCCATACCCGTTAAAATCTGCGCAATTGATTTCCTGCGGTAAACCATCATCTCCAGCAATAAAAGGCCGGCGAGGGTCCCGTCTCTTTCCGGGATATAATTCTTAAATCCTATACCGCCTGCCTCTTCACCCCCTACCAGGATGTCTTCTTTGAGCATTAATTCTGAAATATATTTGAAGCCGACGGGAGTTTCATATAAATTTAGCCCGAGTTCCTTTGTAATATTGTCAATCAGGTTCGACCCGACTATAGTTTTAACCACACTGCCGCTTTCCTTTCGGTCCTGGATAAGATGGAGTATCAGCAATCCCAGAATCTTCTGGGGGTTAATAAATTCACCCTTGCCGGTAAAGGCAGCTATCCTATCAGCGTCTCCATCCAGAACCAGCCCTAAATCGAATCTCTCTTTTTTCATCTTCTCAAGCGTAATCTTTAGATTCTCCAATACCGGCTCAGGCCTTAATCCTTCGAAAGAAGGATTGATATCAGCGCGTAAGAATTCCGGTTTTATCTTTGTACCCTTTAATACCTCGGCAATAAAACTATTTCCGCTGCCATGCATAGCGTCTACCAGCACTCTGAATCTTGCGTTTTTTAACCTTTTAAGATTTATATAACCGCGCAAAAACTTAACATAATCCCTGGTTAAATCCACCTTCTCAATTTTTCCGGGTTGTTTTTCTTGTCTCGGCGCAGCCTCGGAAACCAGCCTTTCCACCTCTTTAGTGATTTCTAAACCCGCGGCACCGCCTGAAGCAGTCTTGATTTTTATTCCGTTATATTCGCCCGGGTTGTGGCTTGCCGTAATCACCACCCCGGAGGTGAGTTTCCGGTGTTTGACCGCGAAACTTAAAGCCGGTGTAGGAACGACCCTGTCTGAAAGAACCACATCTATCCCATTCTCTGACAGGACTTCACTTACTAATACGGCGTATCTATCCGAGAGAAAACGGCTGTCGAACCCAACGGCTATTACAGGTTTACGGCCAGCAGAGTCTGTTTGGCGGTTATAATAATCAGCGATTGCCCGGGCTACAAGGCGCACGTTTTCAAATGTAAAATCCTCGCTGATAACCCCTCTCCAGCCGTCTGTACCAAACTTAATTTCGGGTTTCAGACCGCACATCTTAATCTCCTCATTGCTTCTTTATAGTCTTTTGACTTGAATATGTATGAGCCGGCAGCCAAAACATTAGCCCCTGCTTTTATTACTTGCCGTGCGGTCTTCTCGTTTATACCGCCGTCAACAGCGATATCTCCGGGAAATAACGAACGCAGCTTCCGTATCTTAGGCAAAACCGCAGGGATAAAATCCTGCCCGCCGAATCCCGGGTTAACCGACATAACCAAAATAAAATCAACCAGCGGTAAAACCTCTATAACTTTTTTTAGCGGTGTGGACGGATTCAGAGAAACTCCGAGTTTTACCCCTTTGCCTTTTAGTTTTGACTTTTGACTTTTGAGTTTTGACTTTGACATAGTTTCTATATGAACTGTAATCATATCGCTTCCTGCTGCCACGAAAGAACCGATAAATTTTTGCGGATTATTAATCATCAGGTGCACATCCAGGGGCAATTTAGTGGCCTTGCGTATATCTTTTACCACCAGGGCTCCGATGGTGATATTGGGCACGAAATGGCCGTCCATCACATCAACGTGAATCATATCCGCTCCGCAGGATTCCGCCTTTTTTATTTCCTCGCCCAGGCAGCTGAAATCAGCCGATAATATCGAGGGTGCAATTTTTATCTTCATCGGTAAAGTCTGTTTTTCGTGATATAACTATATACCGCTTCGAGAACCAGATAGCGGAATGAACGTTTCGTTTTAATTGCCTTCCTTATTTCAAAAGCCGAGATATCCACCGCCCTGATAGCCACTGTTTTGATGTAAGAAGGAATCTTCTCCAAAGGATATCCTGGCCTGGTGGCGACAATAAATTTGACGGCCCTGATGACCTGTTTTAAATCCTTCCACTCGTCTAGATATTTAAGCAGGTCTGAACCCGTAATAAAATAAAGCTTATCTTTTGGATAAACCTTTTTAAATTCTTTCAATGTATCTATGGTATAAGATTTACCCTTTCTTTTGATTTCGATATCCGAAACAGAAAAAAAGGGATTAGTTTTTATCGCCAGCCTCAACATATTTATCCTCTTGGCAGCGGAAATTATATCGCCGTTTTCCTTATGCGGCGGAAGATACGCGGGGACAAAGATAACCTTATCCAGCGATAATTTTTCCCTTGCCTCTTCTGCCAGGATGAGATGGCCTATATGTATGGGGTTAAACGTCCCTCCCAATATACCTATTTTCATTCGCGAACCTGTCCGTTTCCAAAGACCATATACTTATAGGTCGTCAGTTCTTCAAGCGCCATCGGGCCGCGCGCGTGCAACTTGTCCGTGGAAATGCCGATTTCCGCCCCCATGCCGAACTGATTGCCGTCTGTAAAACGCGTGGAGGCATTCACGTAAACGCAGGCGGAATCCACGCCTCTTAAGAATTTAAGGGCGTTGTCATAATTCTCGGTTACAATGCTGTCGGAATGATGAGAACCGTAATTATTTATATGCTCAATCGCCTCATCCAAACCCTCTACAACCTTTACTGAAAGTATTAAATCCATGTATTCGGTGCGGTAATCCTTATCCGCAGCCTTTTTTATATCCGCACCTTTGGCAATTTTACGCGTAAGCGGGCAGCCGCGGATTTCAACCCTTGCCTCTTTAAATTTCTTAATCATTCCTGGTAAAAATCTCGCCGCTGCATCCTTATGCACCAGCATACTCTCCATTGCATTGCATACACCAGGCCTTTGGACTTTGGCGTTAAAGCAAATATTTTGCGCCATATTCAAATCAGCCCATTCGTCAATATAGACGTGGCATATGCCTTTATAATGCTTAATCACGGGAATCCGCGAAGAATTTAATACTTTATTAATCAGCCCTTCACCGCCCCTGGGCATAACCAGGTCAATATAATCATTCATCTTCAACAACTCATCTATAGCGCGCCTGTCGGGAGTCTCTATCATATTGACCATGGATCCGCAAACTCCGGATTTTGCGATTACTCTTTTAATTATATTATAAATGCATAAATTTGAATTCAATGCCTCGCTGCCTCCCCTTAAGATTACGCTGTTCCCGGATTTAAAACATAAGCCCACGCAATCCGAGGTAACATTCGGACGGGCCTCGTAAATAATCGCGATTACTCCGATGGGCACGCGCATTTTATGTATCCATAAACCATTGGGCCTGCGCCAGGCTTTAATAACTTCACCGACGGGATCGGAAAGAGCCGCAATTTCCAATAAAGAATCGCACATTTGCCCGATCCTCTTTTCATCCAGAACGAGCCTGTCAATCAGCATTGAAGTAAACTTAGACTTCCTGGCTTTTATTACGTCTTTTTTGTTTGCCTTGAGGATTGAATTTTTGTTTGCGGCTAACTCATTAGCTATCCCTCTGATTACCTCATTCTTCGTATCAGTGGGAATAAACAGGCCTCTGCGGCCGGCTTGTTGAGCCGCTTTAGCTATAGCGATAAGTTCTTTTTTGAGGCTCATAATTCCTATCCCTTTTACAGAATCACTATATTGTCCCGGTGTATTATTTCTTTATCGAAACGCCCGCCCTTTACCTCTTCCAATTTTTTACTGGAGAGCCCAACCTTTCCTCTGCCGAATTCATTGCCCTGTTTATCCACAACACTAACGATATCACCGGGCTCAAAAATATTTTTAATCCCGATAACCCCTACGGAGAGCAAGCTTTTTTTATCCATCAGGGCTTTTTTTGCCCCGTCGTCAACAATAACCTTACCCCTGGGTTTAGTTCCAAAGGCAATCCAGCGCTCTCTTTCCGCAAGAGCCTTCCGGGGTAAAAATAAAGTGCCGTGCTTTTCCGGTTCCTTTATGACCGAGAGAATGATATCTCTTTGCCTGCCGTCGGCAATGACACAGGGAATCCCTGAATCAACGGCAATCTTTGCCGCTTCAATCTTGGTAACCATCCCGCCGACGCAGGTCTTTTTATCGGTAGGACATGCCAAAGATTTTATCTCTGCGGTAATATCGCATACCACAGGTATAACTTTATTGTCTTTATCAAGGAGGCCTTCGACATCGGAAAGAATAATCAAAAGGTCAGCCGAAATTAAACAAGCAACCAGAGCCGAAAGCCGGTCATTATCGCCGAATCTGATTTCCTCCGTAGATACTGTATCATTTTCGTTAATTATGGGCACGATGGCGCGGACTGAATTGCTGCGAAGCCCCAAAAGCGTGCAAAGCGTATTCCTGGCGTTTTTATATCGGCCGCGGTCATTAAAATCGTCCCAGGTCAAAAGTATCTGGGCATTGAAAAAACCTTTACTAAAAAACCTGCGATAAGCGTTCATTAATTCATTCTGCCCTATTGCCGCAGCCGCCTGCAGGCCGGACAGCGTTTTAGGCCTTTGGCTTAAGCCCAATACCTGCATACCCAGGGCAATTGCTCCCGAAGATACGATAATTATTTCCTTGCCGTCGCCAATCGCAGTGGTTACCTGGCGGGAAATACCTTCCAATATCCCGGAATTAAGCTTATTCTCAGCGGACAAGAAAAGGCTTGAGCCGATTTTGATTACGATTCTCTTATAATTTTTTTCGGATAGCTTCAATCAATTCCTCCAAACCTGTCTTTTCTAAAGCCGATATCGGATATACTTTCTTCTTAATTACCCTCTTAAACCGCGCCAGGTTAGCCGCGGCAGTTTCCAAATCCATCTTATTAGCCGCGATAATCTGCGGTTTCCCGGATACCTCCGGGCTGTATTCCTTCAACTCCCTGTTGATAATCCGGTAATCCTCCACAGGGTCTCGTCCCTCAAAACCTGCCATATCTATAATATGGATGAGGACTTTGGTGCGTTCAATATGCCTTAAAAATCTATCCCCCAAACCCCTGCCTTTAGATGAACCTTCAATAAGGCCGGGAATATCCGCAATCACGAAAGACTCATCGGACTCACCCACCACGCCTAAAACCGCGGATTTTGTAGTAAAAGGATAAGCGGCAATTTTAGGGGCAGCATGGGAAACCGCGGCAATTAAGGTGGATTTTCCCGTATTCGGAAAACCCACGACTCCTGCGTCGGCAATGAGTTTTAAATCTAAAATTAACTCTTTTTCTTCACCAGGTTCAGGAGTTATCACCTGGCGGTTTTTGCGGTTCCCTAATCCGCCTTTCCCGCCCCGGACCACAATTAATTCCTGCTGGTCAATATCCAAACTGCCCAGGATACAATTTATTCTTGCGTCAGTTATAATTGTGCCGCAGGGAACGCGGATAATAAGGGGCGGTATATCTTTGCCCTTTTTATTCTTGCTTGAGCCGTGTCCGCCGTGAGGGCCTAAAAAATGGCGTTTATATCGAAAATCCAAAAGGGTGCGTAAATTCCTGTCCGCTTTTACAACTATATCGGCGCCTCTGCCGCCGTCACCTCCGTCAGGGATACCGTGCCGGGTAAACTTATCGGTGTAGATACTCTGGCAACCTTTGCCTCCGCTGCCGGACTTGACATAAATTTTAGCCTGGTCAACAAACACGGTTAATTCTTGATATCTTTTATTTGGATCCGGGTAAGCTTCTGCCGGTGGCCTTTTTTCCAATGAGAGGCTTTCCTGCGCCGGTATTTAAAAGAAACCACCTTTTCACCCTTGATATGTTTCAATACGCAAGCTGTAACGCTTGCGCCTTTTAAATAGGGCTGGCCTATTTCTATTTTATCATCTGAAACAATGAGCAGGACTTTATCCAAAGCAATATCTTTACCTTCCTCTGCTTCCTGTTTTTCTACAATGATAGTTTCCCCTTTTTTTACACTGTGCTGTTTTCCTCCAACTTCAATCACTGCATACATTTTTTATCCTCCTTAAATAGCCCAAAAAAGCCATAATTTGTGAAGTTATAGTATAACTTATAAATTTAAATGGGTCAAGTATAAAATCAATACCAGGCGAGTGGCTATTCCAATAGCTATTCCAATGCGGGTTTGGACAAGGTTATGTCAGGATATGGCGATATCTTCGATTTTTAAGGCAGGATTGGGCAATAAATTGATTCTTACCCTGCTGTAGGATTCGAGATTTGCTCCGGAAGAATCGCTCAACTTGGCTACGCTGCCCAGGCCGTCGTAAGAGTAATAAATCTCAGGGACAGTCCCCTGCGGGGACAGTCCCTGTTTGCTGATAATACCGCCTATTCCCCCTTGAGCATAAGGATTGCGCAGATAGATTGCAACCGGATTACCTGAAACATCACTCTCTAATACTACATCCATCCCGTCGTAGAGATAATTTACAAAGTCTGAGCTGTCTTCAAATGATATCCTCTTTCCTTCTCCATCATACCCATAGGTGATACTCGTTCCGCTTGAGGAAACCCTACTAAGCCTGTTCTCATAATCATAGCTTAAGTTTAAGGTCTTAGCAGCAGACTGCCTGCGGATGAGGTTGCCATTGTTATCGTAAACATAGAGTATTTGGTCTACCTGGTTGTCATAGGTTACATTTACTGTTTTGGTTGCAGTATTACCAGCAGCGTCAGTGGCAGATACGGTAAGAGTATTTGGACCGAGAGATAAGTTTACCTCGCAGGTGAAATCTTCTCCTTCC
>Ga0315268_10000725_pt1 | contig 38465 bp, 34 predicted proteins | sample C1_top_MG_FD_204535 | JGI IMG/M metagenome (GOLD analysis project Ga0315268, IMG submission 204535) | Sediment microbial communities from Yellowstone Lake, YNP, Wyoming, USA - C1_top | ecosystem: Environmental > Aquatic > Freshwater > Lake > Sediment | place: USA: Wyoming | collected 2017-08-01
AGCGTGGCATTCAGCTCGCCCAACACTTGCTGGCGTTCGCGGAAAGCGGGCCGCACATACCGCGCATAGACCTGGAGCGATGCCACGACGAGCGGAACAGGCACGAGGCTCAACAGCGCCAGCCGCCAGTTGAGAGTGAACAGAACCACACTCACGCCGACAAGCGTGAGGAGATTCACCACCACGTCCGGCACGGCGTGAGCGATCAACTGCTCGAACAAATCCGAGTCGTTGACCACGCGCGACATCAGTTGTCCCGTCTGCGTGTCTTCGTAAAAGCGGAGCGATAGGCGCTGCAAATGTTCATAGATGTGCATGCGCACATCCGCCACCACGCCCCAACCGGCCACGTGAGCCATGTAGCTGCGCAGAAATTGCAGACCGGCGCGCACGACGTAGACGATCAACACCACGATAGTTAGTTGGGTAATGAGGCCCAACGATGCTTGCTCAGAAGCATGCGCAGTGATGTCGGCGATCAAGAGCTTGATAATCCACGGGATAAGCAACTGCACGCCGACGAGCAGCAGCATGCTCAGAACAGTAATGATCAAAGCAGTCGTGTACTTGCGGGCATACGCAAAAACGATTCGGAATGGTTTCACAGGTTGGTCTTTGTCTCCGTAAGTTTATTCAGCTATGATTTTCTTGGCGCTCTTTAGCAACTGCTGGGTTCGCTCGGGTTCGATTGCCTTCGCTTCGAAATATCGCTCCAACAGTTCGAGCGGTGAGAGACCTTCTGGCGTTGCGCCGCCGAGCCGTGCACGGGCTTCACGCTCGACCTCTTTGCTGATCGCGGCAATGTAACCCGCTCCTTTGAGCGCAGCTGCGATGTCTTTCTCGCGCAATTTTGATTCCTGGTGCGCCCGAATCTTGACATTCACACGCACGACGGCATCGGTCACATCGCGGCGACCGACTTCATCCAGCGCCACTTGCGTTGGATCGTCGGCATCGCGCGCATCGGCCCAGACGGTGACGAACGGTCGCGCTTGCACCGGAATGAATTGCCAGCTTGTTTCACCGCGCGCCAACTCGACCCAACAAAAACCTTTCGGGTCGTGCTCTTCGCCAAAGTCAATTCGTTCCAGACTGCCAGGGTAGACAATCGCCGGAGTCTCTCCTCCGTTCAACTCTTGATGCTTGTGAATGTGGCCGAGCGCCACGTAATCCCAAGCCGGATCGGCCAGCACACTTTTGAGCACGACCACGTCGCTGCCAATCATCACGCTGCGCTCCGAGCCGAATGTCGCGCCGCCGACGGTGAAATGTCCTGCGAGCACCGAAGGGAGGGCCGGATCAAGCTCGGCGGCAAGCCCGTGAATAATATCGCCTACGATATCTGTGAGTGCGCGGTCGAGCTCTTCCAGATTCTTGCCGCGATGTTCTTCGCGCGAAAGCAATCGCTGGCGCATGGGATAGGGCACACAAGCCACCTGCGCCGGGCCGCGCCGGGTCTCAACGCGGAACAACTCGTCGCGCCAGCCGACGGTGACATTCGGCACGGCCAGCGTTCGAAAGATGTCGAGGCTGGTGGCTTTCTTTTCCATCGCGGGCAAATCATGATTGCCCACGAGTAGAATCGTCGGCACGCCCGCGTCGGACAGCCGCTTGATACGGCGGGCAAACTCGCGCTGGTACGTGGGGCTGGGGTCGCGCGTCTTGAACGCATCGCCCGCAAAGATGACGAGGTCAACCTCGTGCGAGAGGCCGAACTCGATCACCTCGTCAAAGCGGCGAAGGAAATCAATCACACGGCCATGGATGCCCGTGGCGGAATCAATCCGGCCATAGTTTTCCATGCCGATGTGAATATCAGCGAGATGGAGCAGACGAATAGGGTCGGTCATTATCGTTCGCTCAAAATCGAAAGAAAGGGAAAACCTTTGCGTCGCCTGCCCCCGTCAGGGGGTTGCGGTGAGAATACTCAACCGGTCGAAGCGCGATGCGCGTTCCGCTCGATCACCATTTCGCGCAGGAGAACGATTTGTCGCTCCGCGCTCTCGCGCCAGAATTGGTCTTCCCCTTCAACCAGGTATTGCTCAAAATCGGCAATCGCCTTTTCGTGGTCGCCGCGAATCTGGTGAGCCATCGCGCGATTGAACAGCGCCTCGGCCCACTCGGGCGCAAGCTCCAGCACGCGCGTCATGTCGCGGATGGCGCGGTAGGCGTTGCGAAGCTCGCGCCAGTAAAGCACGCCCCGGCTAAAGTATGCATCGGCATAGTCCGGGTCAAGCTCGATGGCGCGTGAAAAGTCATCCACCGCCAACTGGTGCTCGGCCAGGTCATGGTTGGTGTTGCCAAAGTGGCGATGCGCCGAGCCGCGCAGATGATAAAAGCGCGCCGCCCAGCGGCGTAACCATTGGGGCTGTTTTACTCGTTTTGCTCCCACGGACAGATTATACCCCAAGAGTTCTCTTTAGGAGTTCGCCTTGGCTCCAGCGCAAGAAACCCTCTTAATTCGTGCAATCGGCAGGAATCCGTGTGACGGGTCTTCGTTGCATAAATCGGACGGCGTGGGTATAATACTTTCACACCATCAAGACAAGGAGCCGATCTTGTCCTCCAAATTGTTTGCATTTCTGGCCACACTGGCCGTTCTGTTGACCTCGTGCAGTTTGGGCGATGTTCCGCCGCAGAACGTGTCGCCCACTGTCCCGCCGACCCAGCCCGCGCCAACGGCGACCGTACTCAAGCCCGCTGTATCGCCTCAGGCGACCGTCACTCCTACCGCGGTCCCGGCGAATGCCCCGGCGGCTGCGCGCGTCAACGGCAAGCCGATCGTGCTGGCCGAGTTTGAAAAGAATGTCTCTCGCCGCCAGGCCGAGATGGCCAAACAAGGCATCAATCTCGATACGCCTGAAGGTCAGGCGGCACTTGCCGAAATGCGGCGTCAGATTCTCGAAGGGATGATCGAGCAAGAACTGATTGACCAGGAAGCGGCCAAGCAGGGCATTTCTGTCTCGCAAGCCGAAGTAGATACTGCGGTCAATCAAAGCATCGCCGACAGCGGCGGCATGGAAGCTTTCAACAAATACCTAACTGACGTCGCAGGGATGACGCTTGACGAATATCGTGAGGGGCAGCGCGAAGGGATGCTGACACAAAAGGTGATCGAAAGCGTCACACGCAATGTGCCCATGACGGGCGAGCAGGTTCACGCGCGGCATATCCTGTTGAACACCAAAGCCGAAGCGGACAGCGTGCTTGCTCAGCTTCGCGCCGGAGCCGATTTTGCCACGCTGGCACAGCGGTACTCTAAAGATACAATCACAAGCGCGGGCGGCGGCGATTTGGGCTGGTTCCCGCGCGGCGGCTTGTTTGATGCGGCGCTGGAAAAGGCCGCGTTCGACTTGCAGCCGGGCCAGATCAGTGGTGCGGTGCAGAGCGACCTGGGAGGGCAGATTGTCTATCACATCGTCCAGGTGATCGAGCGTGATCCGGCCCGCCCGCTTTCCGATGATGCGCTGCTGGCTGCACGCCGTACAGCTTTTCAACACTGGCTGGATGATCTCAAGGCGGCTGCCAAGATCGAGCGGCTGATCAAATAGTGCGACATCGAGCGAATGGAGACAAGACGATGAACAAGCGTGGTAACGGCGCACTGTTCAATATACTCGCGGTGGTGATGCTGGCTTTGGCCGTGTTGGCATGCCTCTGCTATAGCACCTTGTTCTTTGTTCCAAGCTTGGCCGGCCCATTGGCAGGGCCGGCGGTTGTAGCGCGATTGCCCACGATCACGCCGACGCCGACATCTGTATTCCCGCCCACCTGGACGCCCAGTCCTACCAGCCCACCGCCAGATACGCCGACGCCTTTCATCGTCAGCACTGCGGAGCCGACGGAAGACCGGCCCACGATCACGCCTGCGCCCACGCGCACCAGAGTGCCAACACCCGGTCCTTCGCCGACGCCCAGCCCAACGCGCTCCAAGTATCCATTCACAGCCGAAGTTACCTATCAGCCTTCGCCGATTAATGCTTGTGGCGCTTCGTATATTATCGGCACAATCATGGACCTGCAAGGCCAGCCGGTGACCACCAGCGATATCATTATCCATGTCGAAGGCGACGGCGATATTGATAGCGGCTATGCGATGCATCCCGGCGAACAGGTCCGTGGGAATCGAATAGATGGTCGCTCGCCCTTCACCGGCCTCGGTTTTGGTCCTTCAGCATGGGATGTCGTCATCAACCTGTCCGGCACGTCTGCCGGAACTTGGCAGGTCTGGTTGCTCAAAAACGGGCAGGCGTCCGACCGGATCGAGATTAGATTGCAGTCCGATTGCACGACTAGCTCGGCAGTGGTGCGATTCCAGCAGAACCATTAGAGTGAAACATGCCCAAAGGATGCCGGGCGCGGGCGTTCGATGTTCTGGCTGTGTTGTGTTTAGGGTTGTCGGCGGTTGTGGTCGGATGGGTGATCGGCGTCACAGCAAATCCGCACGGATGGTATAACCCTTTCCCTCCTGCCAAGACCAGTCCTGTACAACTGGGGCCAGTCGCCGTTGTCAGCGCCACCGCAGCCGATGCGCGCGCATCAATATCTGAATCTGTTACGCCGACGATTGAACCATCGAGGGTGACATCGGCCTTACCGGCGACCGAAGCGACGACATTTGTCAGTTCGCCAGCGCCATCGCAGACACCTTTGGTTGAGATTCAACCAACGCGGGAGGCCAGCCCAACGCCGTTACCAACCATCACGCCGACTCCCACACCAGTTCCCAGTCCGACGCGCTCGGTGTTCACGTTTACAGCGTCCATCACACTTCAGGTACATCCGATGCAGGTGTGTGACTGGATGGGCGTGGGCGGAACAGTAGATGACTTGCAGGGCAAGTCATTGCTGGGCGCATTTGTGCATGTGTGGGGATTGGGCAATGTGGACCAGGTTGCGGCAGTTGGGGCGAACCCGATCTATGCTCCGTCCGGCTGGGAAGTGCGCCTGGCGCGTTCTCAAATCGTCGGAAACTGGAACATACAGTTGGTCGCGTCGCCGGATGCCAAGACGCCGCTTTCGGATGTTTACACGATTTCGATGCCGGGCGATTGCAAGCGGAATCTCGCCCTGGTGCGTTTTCAACAGAATCATTAGACTGCGCTCTCACACAAGGTTGTGGATAGGGAGGAAGCTATGCCAAAGGAACAACGAGTTGCTACAGGAGTGCCTGGCCTCTACGAGATGTTGTCGGGTGGATTTTTACCAGGTTCGGCGGTGCTGGTGCGCGGCGCGCCCGGCTGCGGCAAGACCTCGCTCGGCTTGCAGTATCTTGTGCATGGCGTGCGCAATGGCGAGCCTGGTCTGCTCATTTCGTTTGAAGAGTTTCCTGCCTCTATCCACCGTGACGCCGAATCTTATGGCTGGAATCTGGCCCAACTAGAACAGGATGGCCAGCTTCACCTGCTGTTCACGTCGCCGCAGGTGCTGCTCGACAGCCTTTCTTCGCCCACCAGTTCGCTCAGCCGGTTGATGCTGGAAGGCGGCATCCAGCGAGTCGTGCTCGATAGCATCACACACTTTACGCGCCTCACCGATGATTCGGTCCAGTTGCGCAACTGCTACAACACCATCATCAATGGCCTCAAGCGCGAGGGCGTCACCTCGTTGCTACTGGGCGAAGAGAATCGCATGCCTCGGCCACAGCAGGAAAAGGGCAAGCTATCCTTTGTGGTGGATGCAATTCTGTTGTTGCGCTACGTCGAAGTGGAAAGCGCGATGCAGCGTGCGATGGTCGTGCTCAAGATGCGCGGCAGCGATCACGCCAAAGACATCCGTCGAGTTGAGATTCGCAAAGATGGTCTGCATATCACAGAGGTGTTCGAAGGGCGCGAGAGCATCTTGAGCGGCATCAGCCATAGAACTGGTGCGCGTTGAGGTGGCGTTGCCTGTCTCATTGACTCAGACCACTCCCAGTCAATTGCTGGAATGCTTGCCTGATGCGGATGGCGCCCGGTTGGCCGAGGTGATGGTGGCCTTTGCCAACAGCGATGGCGGAACGGTGCTGGTCGGCGTGGATAGGGCCGGCCATCCAACGGGCAGAGTTTACGCGGAGGATGTGGACGGGGCGCTGCGCGCCGCCGAGCTGCACTGCCATCCGCCCGTGCAGGTCAACTGGGAAGTGCAGGACCTGAGCGGCGCACAAGTTATTGCGATCTTGGTCCCGCGCAGTACCGAACTGCACAGCCTCGACGATGGGCGCGTGCTGGTGCGGGTGGGCGCGGCGAACAAGCCGCTGGGCGGCGAGGCCATCCGTCAACTGGCCGCGACCAAATCTTCTGCCGACTATGAGGCCGAGCCTGCGCCCGGCGCGACACGCGCCGACTTGGATGATGCCATCATCGCCGAGTACCTGGTCGAGCGAGAAAAGCGCGGGCGCAAGCACCTTGGCTCGCCTGATGAGCTTCTCGCCGAAATCGGTGCGATGACACCGAGCGGCGTGTCCCCTGGTGGGGATCTGCAACCGACCGCTTCTGGCATCTTGTTGTTCGGACGAAATCCGCAGGCGTTCTTTCCTCACAGCGGTCTGGTCTTTGTCAAGTTTATTGGCACCGAGCCACGTGGTGAAGGCGGCCTGCCTGGCTATGGCCGGCGCGAAGAAATCGGCGGGCCGCTCGCACGCATCATCGAGCGCGCGTGGCAGGTCATGATCGAGGAGATGCGCATCGGGGCTGTCGTCAAAGGACTGGAGCGCGAGGAAAAAACTGAATACCCGCCGTTCGCTGTGCGCGAGGCGCTCGTCAATGCAGTGTGCCACCGTGACTATCGTTTGCGAGGACGGCGCATTGAGATTCGCATGTTCTCCGACCGAATGGAAGTCATCAGCCCCGGCGGGTTGCCCGGCTTTATCACCGTGGACAATCTTGTCGAGGAACATTTCTCGCGCAATCCGCGGATTGTGGCCGGACTGTTTCAGTGGGGGTACATCGAGGAACTGGGTCTTGGCATTGACCGGATGATTGAGGAAATGACGCAAGCCGGTCACCCGCCACCCCGATTCAAAGCGCAGCCGCACTCGTTCACCGTCATTCTCTCGAATATACGTGAGCGGCGCGCAGTCCCAACTTGGGAAAAGACGATGAACGAGCGCCAGGCGCGTGCGCTGACGTATATCCGCGAACATGGCTCAATCACAAACCGGGAATACCAGCAGCTTTGCCCCGATGTTTCTGCCGAAACGCTAAGAATTGACCTGGCTGATCTGGTGAACCGTGGCCTGCTTTTGCGAGTAGGCGCAAAAAAAGGCACATACTATATTCTGAAATAACCCAGGTTTTGACATAAGTAACTTGGGATTGTGGCTTATCCCAAATTTATCCCAGGCAACCACTTGGGATAAATTTGCCGAGGCGCAGATGCTTGGCTTTCAAACTCCTGTTGTCGTCATTGGTGGCAGCGCAATTGTATATCTGGTTCTGATCCTGCTGACTCTGCGCAGACGTGGGTTCAGATCGTGGTTGCATGGTCTGTTTATCCTGTACTTGTGCATTGGCATCGTCTGGGTCTTAGGCAAGTCACTTGCGGTTGCGCGGGGATTGATTCCTGTCGTGTCCATCTATGGCGATTTGATGGCTCGAGACGCACTCGCCATTCTGCCTATTCTGCTAACCGTGCTCACATTGCTGTTCTTTGAGCGCGAGGGCGCGCAAAGTACCGGCATGGTAGGCGCGGCCTGGGTCGTGCTGATTGCGCTGGTGGACGGCAATCTCTTGGGCGCTAAAGCGGTTCTTCAGGACGCTTTTCGCCTCGAAGCGCCGGAGCAGGCCGTGTTTGCGCTCGTGCTGATCGGCTGGGTTGGATTCACCACCGCCGCATTCGTGTTGGCCGTATGGGACTATGTCCGCATCCAGCGTCCGCTGCATCGAAACCGCATCTTGTACTGGATCACGGCGACCTTGTTCATCGGCGTGGGCGAAGCACTCTCTCTGTGGCCCAACGAGTGGATAATCCAGTGGGGCGCGTTCGCCCGGATGTTGGGCGTTTTACTCATCGGCTATGTGACGCTGACGTATTATTTGCCGAGTGTTCGCAACGTGGTGCGGCGAGCCATTTCGGCTATCGTGGTGACACTGGTGACGGCCGGCCTGTTCCTAGGCAGTTTTCTTTTGCTTCAATCGGCTTTGCGGCCACTCCCAAGCGGTTACGTGCTGCTCGGCGCGGCAGTCATGGCGCTGCTGTTGTCCATAGTGCTTCAACCCGCTCGCAGCGCGGCGGCGACTCTGGTGGAAAGATTCCTCCTCGGCACGGGCTATGATCCTGCGCACGCGTTGCGACAGTATAGCGCCGCCATCAGCAATATTCTCGACTTGAACACGCTCGTGACGATAGCTGTTGGGACGCTCAGCGAAGCTTTAGAAGTCCGGCGCGGCGCGTTGCTCTTGACGACCGAACGCGACGACGGGTGCGTCGAGGTGCGCGTCATTCCTGGCATGGGCGAGGTGACGGTCCAAACTGCCGAGTTCGATCCAAGCAGCCCTATTCTGGCTCGTATACGGCAGGCCGTTCAGCCGCTCAGTCAATATGAGATTGATATACTGCCCGAGCTGCGCCTCGCACCGCTTTGGGAGCGCGCGTGGATTGAACAGTTGAACATGGAGCTATATATCCCGATTCGACATCAGAGTTTGCTTGTGGGCATTCTGGCGCTGGGCAGTCGGGCTGGCAGTGCGCCTTACACGATACAAGATCTCGATGTGCTTTCGACGCTGGCCGATCAGACGGCGGTGGCTTTGCAGAACGCGCGCCTCGTCAGCGATCTCAAACGCCTCAATGCGGAGATGGCAGTCCTGAACGATCAACTCAAGCGCGCTAACCGCCGGCTGGAAAAGATGGACGCGGCCAAGTCTCACTTTATCCAGATCGCCTCGCACGAGTTGCGCACGCCGCTCACACAAGTGCGTGGCTATGCCGACATCATGGCCGATACAGTCAAGACCGAGCGTCCCACGCCGGCGCAGATGGCCCAGATCAGCCAGGGTATCAGTCGCGCTACAGTCCGCTTGGAAGAAATCATCAGCGCGATGCTGGATGTCTCCGAGATTGACGCTGAAGCCATGAGCCTGTTTCGCACGCCTCTCTCGCCGGCCTCGGTGTTGCGGATGTCGGTCGAAGCGCATCGGGATGCGATCAAGCAACGGCACCAGACTTTGACGGCGGACGATTTGGAAGGGCTGCCCAAGGTCCACGGCGACTCGCAGCGGTTGTATCAGGCATTCAACAACATCATCGGCAACTGCATCAAGTTTACGCCGGATGGCGGCAGCATCCATATCGCCGGCCGCCGTGTTCAAGAGCCGTCGGGCGATGGAGCGCCGCACGAGTATGTTGAGATCACTGTGGCCGACACCGGGATTGGCATAGACCCGGACGATCAAGAGTTGATCTTTGAAAAGTTTTATCGCGTCGACTCGCCCGATTTGCACTCGACCGGGTCGGTCAAGTTCAAAGGGGCCGGGCCGGGTCTGGGACTGGCGATCACGCGAGGGGTTATCCAGGCGCACGGGGGCAGGGTGTGGGTCGAAAGCCCCGGCCACGACGAGATCAATTTCCCCGGCAGCACTTTTCACGTTCTGCTGCCCGCTTCGACAAGCGCTGCCGAGAACTAGCAGCCTGCTGTGATTCGAGCTTACGTCCCCTGGTATCTCGTCCGCAATTATCTTGCGTTCGCGTTCGTTGCGTGCCTGGCCGCGCTGCAACTGGCTGAAGCACGAGACCGCCGTTATCGCCTGGCAGCTCTTTTTGCCTTGATTGCTGCGTTCCTCGGCTTTTACGCGCTCGCCCCTGAACTGCTCACCCCCGGCCCGGCCGGCGGTGAAATGACCTTTCTCTTCGGTGGGGCAGCGTTGATGGCTGTCATTGTCACCCGTGTTTTGTCCCGTATCACCCGCCCCGGTCATTCTGAGCCGCCGCAGTCGGACGGCGAGGAATCTCTATCATACAGGATGGGGGCCCTCCGCCGCTCTGCGACTCGGAGTGACACGGGGATGCCTTTGAGAGTTGAATTCCGGTATTTGATATTCCCACTTGCTTCGCTGATCATTTCCCTTTTCGACGTTCCACTGTTTCATCTTTTGAATGGGCTGGCGCTTCGGACGCCGCTGATTGACGTGCCGGCACAGTTTTTGATGAATGACTATATCGCGCCGACGGCGCTGGTGGCAGTTCTACTGGCAATGTGGTTTGCCGGACAAACTGCCGACGAGCGCCTCAATCTACAGCGAACTGTGCTGCGCGCACTCATCGCCCTGGCGCTGGCAAGCATCACGCTCAAGCTCATCAACGAAGTGTACTTTCGTCCGCGACCGTTCGCCTTTGACAACAGCGTGCGACTGTTGTTCTATCATCCGTCCGATTCAACCATGCCAAGCAATGCAGCGGCCATTTGCTTTGTGTTGGCAGTGGCCGTGTGGCTGAGGCAACGGCAATGGGGAAGGGTGATGTTGATAATAGGAGTCGGCATGACTCTGGCCCGTGTCGTGGGCGGCGTACACTATCCTGCCGACATTGTCGCGGGGGCGTGGCTGGGCGGAATCTGGGCCGGGCTGGTGAACCGCATCTTGTGGCTTGATCGCCCGCTTGATGCAGTCACGCATGTGGCACATCACACGGGGCTGGCATGAAGTCTGCGGTCTGCGGTCCGCGGTCAGTGGTCAATTCTCCACGGCTTGCGATTATCATCGTGATTTGCTCACTCGCGTTCGGCCTGCGCGTATATCATCTGGGCACGCAGAGTCTCTGGTACGACGAAGGGCTGAGCGTTGACGTGGCTGGCTTGCCTCCGCTTGCCACAATTCAAACCAGCGCTGCCACCGATCACCCGCCGCTTCACGCGCTGATGCTTGGCGCGTGGATGCGATGGGCGGGGCGAAGCGAGTTCGCGGTTCGGTTTCTTTCGCTGTGGTGTAGCGTGCTGGCTGTTGCTTTGACCTGGCGGCTGGGCCGTGCGCTGCTGGCAGATTCGATTGGAGCCTTCGGCGCGGCGTTGTTGGCGGCTTCGGCCTTTGCTGTGTGGTATGCGCAAGAAACGCGCGGGTATTCACTCCTGCTGGTTCTCACGCTCATCGCAACGTGGGCTTTTGCGCGGCTCTTTTGCCGCGGCGAAGCACAGCGTTTCGACCAAGATAACAAATGGACATGGAGTGCATTTGTTGTTTCGTCAGTGGCCGCGCTTTACACGCACTATTACGCCGCGTTCACACTCCTCGCGCTTAACGCAGCTTTCCTCGCTGTGCTAGCTTGCCGCGCCTCTCGCGCATCGCGCAATGCGCATTACGCTTCACGTTTCACGTTTCACGTTTCACGCTTTTACCTCTCTCAACTCATCATTGTCCTTGCTTTTGTCCCCTGGCTGCCTGTTGCGATTCGTCAGGCGACGACGAACGTCAGTTATTTTCCTGGTCGCGTTGGATGGCAGACGGTAGTGGGCGATACGTTGCGCGCCTTTGCCACAGGTGATGTTGCGCCGACGACGCTCGCCGCGTGGGCAGTCGGCGTAATGGGCCTGCTGGCAATCATCGGTGCGTTTGCGGAACAGCCGAGGACGATGCGGTTGAATCGCGTCATTGCTGTGTTGCTGGTGGCTGTGCCGATAGCTGCCATGGTCTTCATCGCGTGGCAAAAGCCCAAGTTCGCGCCGAGGTATCTGATCGAAGCATCGCCTGCGTTTTACCTGTTGATTGGCGCGGGAATCACGGCAGCGAATGCCAGGCGGATGAGCACGTCGTTGGCGGTCTTTAGCCGTGTCGTCGTAGCGGCTGTGGTTATCATCCTGGTCGCCACCAATGTGCTCTCGTTGGACGCGACATATTTCGACCCGGCTCGCCAGCGTCCCGATATGCGTGGCGTGGCCGCCTATATCGTCACCAATGAAGAGCCTGGCGATGTCATCGTGCTGTTGAGTGGACATCAGTCACCGGTGTTCGGCTACTATTACCGGGGAACGAACCGCGTTGTCCCAATGCCGCCCGTTATCATGCCGCCGGCGCAATCGCCTCTCGACTATGGCGCGGCGCGGCAACTGCAAGACATCGCACAAGGACACGACCGGCTCTGGCTGGTGCTATGGCAGCGCGAACTGGCCGATCCCACCGACGTGGTAATGAATGAGCTGTTGACCAAGGTGCGGCGACTGGGCGTGGGCCAAGATTTCCACGACATGCGCCTGATGCTGTTTGACTTGCAAGGCCACGCGCCATTTGGCAACGGTCCGCAAAACGCGCTGGACTTGCGCTTTGCCGAACCGATCGCGCTGGCCGGTTACGATCTGAATGTCAGTGCTCGCGCGCCGGGTGAATCGCTTGACCTTGCGCTTTATTGGCGTGCCTCAGGGCATATCGCGGGCAACTATCAAGTGTTTACTCATCTGCTTGCGCCGGAATCTCCCTCTTTAGCGGGCGGGAGCATGGTCATTGGCTCGGATCACATTGCCGGGGCTGACAATTATCCCACCTCCCTTTGGACGGAGGGCACTCTCGTCCGCAACACTTTCATCTTGCGCGTTCCACCTGATGCGCCTCCCGGTAAGTATTCTATTGAGGTTGGCCTATATGATGCCACGGGTCGTTTGAAACTGGCCGATGGCGCCGACCGTATCCTTCTGGCTCAAGTTGTGGTAAAATGAATGGCGGAAGGTGTACCATGTTCCGCGCAAGATTTCACCAGATCACTCCTCAACCCTGCCAATTGGCGGCTCGCGTCAAGCGACATACTGCCGATATTGATTAGCTTTTCGGCGTTTCCCTTTTTCCGTCACTGATCTTTGATTCAAAATCCGATTTTGCGCTGCGCGTTTTGCGTCCATTACGCAATGCGAAGCAGCCAATAGCATAGGAGACCCGAAATGTCTATCAAAAAACTTGACGTGCCAGGCCCCAAGGCCCAGGCTATTCTCGCACGCGATAAAAAACACACGTCGCCTTCGTACCCGCGCGATTACCCGTTCGTGATGGATCATGGAAAGGGCGCTGAATGTTGGGATGTAGACGGCAACCGCTACGTTGACTTTGCTGCCGGCATCGCCGTCCTTGCCACCGGCCACGCGCACCCGGAAGTGGTCAAGGCCATTCAACAGCAAGCCGAGAAATTCGTCCACATCTCGTCTGACTATTATCACGACCCGATGGTCAGCTTGGGCGAAAAGATCAACGAGATTGCCCCGATGAAGGAAGACGTGGGCATCTTTTACGCCAACTCGGGCACCGAAACTGTCGAGGCAGCCATCAAGCTCGCCAAGTACGTCACCGGGCGTCCGCGCTTTATCGGTTTCCTCGGCGCGTTCCATGGCCGCTCGATGGGCAGCCTGTCCTTCACGGCCAGCAAATTCACCCAGCAGGAGCGCTTTTTCCCGACGATGCCCGGCGTGTGGCACGTTCCATTTCCTGATCCGTACCGGCCCTTGTTCCTCACGCAGCCCGGCGACGACGCGGGTGATGCCGCTGTGGACTATATCGAAAACGTCTTGTTCGCCGACGCGCTGCCGCCGGATGAAGTAGCTGCTGTCGTGGTCGAGCCGATTCAGGGCGAAGGCGGCTACATCGTCCCGCCGCCGCACTTTTTTCCTCGCTTGCGCAAGGTGTGCGACAAGCACGGCATCTTGCTGATCGCCGACGAGGTGCAATCGGGCGTAGGGCGAACCGGCAAGTGGTGGGCCATCGAGCATTGGAACGTCGAGCCGGACATTGTCTGCATCGCCAAGGGCATCGCGTCCGGCATGCCGCTGGGATTGATGGTGGCGCGGCAGAGCGTTATCCAGAAATGGTCCCCCGGCGCGCATGGCAACACTTATGGCGGCAACCCACTGGCCTGTGTCGCCGCGCTCAAGACCATCGAGCTGATTCAAAATGGGATGATGCAAAACGCTGCGACCGTGGGCGAGTACATCCTCGACGCGCTGGCTGAGATGCAATCGCGCCATCCCTCGATCGGCGATGTGCGCGGCAGGGGCTTGATGATCGGCGTCGAGCTGGTCAAGGATAAAAAGACCAAAGCGCCGGCCAAGCAACTGCGCGATGCGGTGGTTCACGGCTGCTTTGAGCGTGGGCTGTTGACGCTGGGCTGCGGGCGCAGTGCCACACGCATCATGCCGCCGTTGATGTTGCCCAAACTGTTAGCCGACGAAGGTCTGCAAATCTTTGAGGATGCGCTGACCGAAGCAGAGCACCAGTACCTGTAAACAAGACCTCCGAGGTTTCCTGCAAGGCGCCTTGGAGGTCTTTTCTTATTCCTGTAAATACCTCCACACCAATCCGAGTGCGGCGTTCGCCGCCCATTCCGCGCCGAGCCGGGGCGCGCCGCTAAAACCTCGATTGGCTGTTTTGACGCCCTCTGGCGTGGCGAGGGCAACTTCGAGATAGAGCTTGCGGTCGCCCGATGATCCAGCGTAGGCGGCGAGCGCCAGCGCCGCTCCCGATTCAGCCCGCAATGCGTTTGCCGCATCTTGCGTCGAGCCGTCTAGCTCTGGCATGACGCGTCCGCCCAAGAACACCTCACGGCTGTTTTGCGCGCCTGCCAATCGCCCGGCGAGCTGGCCGCCCGTGCCTACTTCGACGCTGGCAAGCTTTAATCCGAGTTCGGCCAACTTGCACAAGACCATGCCTTCCAACGTCTCGTCGTCCGCGCAACAGACGTATACTTGAAGCCGCTCGCGTATCTGCGCCTCGACCGGCGCGATGAGTTTGCGCGCGGCTTCAACACTTGCCGCTTTGGCCGCGATGCGGATGTCGGTCACGCCTGGATGCGCGGAAAGTCCCACCGTCGGATTGCTGCCGGTCTGCAAATCGGCAATCGCAGCGTCAACGCGGCTTTCACCCAGGCCGACGGCGTGAATCGTCCGCGTGACGATGACCTCGCGCAAATCGAGCTTTCTCTTCAGATATGGCACGACCTCACGCGTGAGCAGGTATTCCATCTCGCTGGGCACGCCGGGCAGGCTGATGAGGATGCCTCGCTCGTGCTCGACGACGAAAGAGGGTGCCGTGCCGACCGGGTTCTCGATCGCGATTGCGCCGCGCGGGATGAACGCCTGCCGCCGGTTGTTCTCGCTCATGGGCGTGCCAAAGCTCTTGAAGCGCGCGGCGATCTGTTCGAGCAATTCTTGGTGAAATTCTAGCTCGCGGCCTGTAGCGCGCGCGACGGCCAGGCGCGTCACATCGTCCACCGTCGGCCCCAGCCCGCCCGTGGTGATGATAACGTCCGAGCGAGACATGGCAATCTTGAGCGCCTCGACCATACGCTCTTCATTGTCGCCGACGGTCGTCTTGTAAAACAGATTCAGACCAATGTTGCGCAGCGTGCGCGCGATAAAGGCCGAGTTGGTGTCCACCAACTGGCCCAATAATAATTCGCTTCCCGTCGTGATGATTTCGGCGTGCATTTGACTCACCTCAGAAACAAAAGGGCAGCACGCCCGCAAGTGCCGCCCGAAATATCGCGCCTCAAACGCCAATCGTCAAAGGCTTCCTATGGCATCCCACGTTTGACGCTAGATCGCCTGCCTGGGCCGCCAGAACAATTGCTCGCGGATAGCTAGGTCGCTGTTGCGTATCTTGAGCGCGAGGTCTGCCGCCACATTCCGCATGATGCGATAGCCCAGATCAGGCGAACCCTCACATAGTCCGAGCAACTTTTGGCTGGCGATGACGAGCAGCCGCGTGTGATCGGCTGCGCAGCGCGCCGACGCGCTCCGCAATCCTCGATCCACCAGCGACACTTCGCCAAAGGTTTGCCCGTCGCGCAGCGTAGCAATCGTCACCGGGCCAGTAGTCTTGCGCGAATTCGATCCGCCCACCAGGCTGGGGTCCAACAGGATTTCCACCTCGCCGCGCACGATGACAAACAGCTCGTTGCCGGGCGTGTTCTCATCAAAAATAATCTCGCCGGCGCGCGCAACTCGCTCCTGGCAAATCGCCGAGATCATTTCCAGGTGCGCGGGCGAGAGATCGAAAAAGATGTCGGTCCGCTTGAGGGCGTTAACGTGACTCATCCTGGCCTCCTCACATTTCCGGTCGCCCATGTCCAGTTAGGCGAACAACGCATTGATATTCTAGCATAATGCAAGGTGGGCGCAAATTGACAAACTCTGGTACAATACCGCCGCTATGCTCATGCTCACCGACTATCGCGTCCGGCAACGCGATTACCTGCTCGAAATCAGCCGCGCGCTGACGGCCCAACTCGATTTGAGCGCGGTGCTGCGCAAGATTCTGCAAGCTGCGGCCGAGATGCTGGCAGGCCAGGCCGGCTTGATCGCGCTGCGCCGGGACGACGGAAGCTTCAGCATCAGCGCCAGCTATGGCATTTCGTCGCAGGCGCTTGGCCTATTCGACCCGTTGCTGGCAGATTTGCCAGAGCATGCCGATGCTTCGAGCTGGACGCAGTTGGAGCTGGAACGCAAGCTCTCGCTGGTCGCGCGGGCTGTGTCGCGGCGGCTGGAGCAGGTTGTGGCGCTGCCGATGACGGTGAGCAGCCAGCTCGTCGGCGCGATTTATATTTTTCGCGAGTATGGCGGGCGCTTTTCGTCGGACGAACGGCAGGTGTTGGAATCGTTCGCCGACCAAGCCGCGATTGCCGTCAACAACGCGCGACTGTATCAAGAGGTGGCCCGTGAAAAGCGGCGGCTCGACGCCATCATTGAAGCCAGCGCCGATGGCGTGATGATCATGGACGCTGCGTATCACATCACCGTGTTCAATCGCGCGCTGGCGCAGATCACGGGCTACAGTGCGGCGCAGGCGCTTCACACTCTCCACGACGACGTGATCGAGTTACACGACAAGCGCGCGGGCATGACGCTGACCGAAGCCGAAGCAGGTGGCTGGCCGCTCGTGGGCAACGGTTCGCTTTACGTTGAAGGCGATTTGATCCGGCCCGACGGTATCCGTGTGAGTGTGGGGATCACTTATGCCCCGCTGTTCGACCGCGAAGGGCGGCTGGTGAATATTGTCGGCGTCGTGCGCGACATCACGCGCTTCCGTGAAGCCGAAGAGCTCAAGAGCACATTCATTTCAATCATCTCGCACGAACTGAAAACGCCAGTGGCGCTCATCAAAGGCTACGCCGGGACGCTGCGCCGCGAGGACGCCAGGTGGGATGCGGCCACCGTTCGCTCCAGCGCTGCCGTCATCGAAGAAGAAGCCGACCGGCTGACGCAGCTCATTGACAACCTGTTGGACGCGAGCCGCCTGCAGGCAGGCGGGCTAAAGTTGAATCTGAGCGATGTGTCGCTCGACCGGATGGCGCGGCAGCTCGTGGACAAGTTCCGCACGCAAACGGATCAGCACACATTGATCGCAGATTTTCCGGCGGACTGGCCGGTCATTCAAGCCGATGCCGCGCGATTGGAGCAAGTGCTCTCGAACCTGATCGGCAACGCGATCAAGTATTCGCCCAAGGGCGGCGCGATCCGCGTGACAGGCCGCGTGCTGCCTGACGAAGTAAGTGTGTCCGTGTCTGACGAGGGCATTGGCATTCCGCTTGAGGAGCAGGAGCGTATTTTTGAAAGGTTCTATCGCGTGGACGACGCGCTCAGCCGCCGCACGGCCGGAAGTGGACTGGGGTTGTACCTGGCCAAGGCCGTCATCGAAGCGCACGGCGGACGAATCTGGGTCGAGTCCGCGCCCGGCCGTGGAGCATCGTTTAGTTTTGCTTTACCAAGAAAATGAGGCGTCAAACGTGAAACGTCGTGCACAGTTTTTGACGTTTGATGCATGATGGTTGAAAACTCGTAACGAAAGGATTTCTCAATGCCATTTCCAGCAGTTCCTACGCCGATTCAGTGCCCGTTCTGCCGTGCGCAAATCACGGTTCCCTTGCGACAAATTGTGGACGTCACCGAAGAGCCTCAGCTCAAGTCGGCTCTGCTTGCGGGCCGGCTGAACGCTTTTGTCTGCCCGTCCTGCCATAACCGGGGCGCTTTGGCGACGCCGTTTCTCTATCACGATGCAGACAAGGAATTGGCACTCGTCTTCTTGCCGATGGAGACCGGGTTGAAGGATGCCGACCAGCAGCGTGTCATCGGCCAACTCACCAAGGCGTTGATGTCCAAACTGCCGCCCGAAAAGCGCAAGGCTTACTTGATCACGCCCAAGCAGTTCTTTACGCTGCAGGGCTTGCTCGATGCGGTACTGGAAGCTGACGGCATCACCAAAGAGATGATGGCCGCGCAAGAAGCTAAACTGCAACTGCTTCAGCAGATGCTCGATACAACCGACGCGGAAGCCCAGCGCAAGCTCATCCAGGAGCACGACGCCGATGTAGACCAGGCGTTCTTCCAGATGCTCAGCCTAGCGCTCATGTCTTCACAGAGCGATCACGCCTCCCAAGAGTTCCAGCAGTTCATGACCTTGCGCGACAACCTCTTTGAGCTGACCACATTAGGCAAACAGCTTAAGGTTCGGCAGGCAACGCTGGATGCTTTTCAGGCCAAGCCCGACCGGGAGACGCTGCTGGCCCAACTGATTCAGGCGCCCGATGCAGAGGCGCGCGAGATGCTGTTGACGTTTGGCCGCCCGCTACTCGATTATCCGTTCTTTCAGGCGCTCACGACCAAGATCGAAGCGGCCAGCGCCGCCGGCAACAAGGCCGAAGCCGACCGCTTGGTCGAACTGCGTCGCGAGATTATGACGACCCGTGAGAAGCTTGATGCTGCCGCCAAGGCCGCGCTCGATCAGCGGGCCGCGCTTTTGCGTGAGTTAATGGTTGCCGAGAAATTGGACGAGGCAGTGCGAGCGCATCTTGAAGAACTCGACGATGCCTTTTTTGGCATTTTGGATGCCAACATGCAAGCGGCGGAGCAGGCCAACCAGCAGGCGACGGTGGACCGCTTGCAGGCCGTGGCAGACGCGATCTCTCGCGTGATTGCGGCCAATCAGCCGCCCGAAATCCGCTTCTTGAATGGGCTGCTTTCGGTCGAATATCCCCAGGAGACGCGCAAAATCTTGGATGCCAATCGCAGATCGCTCAGCCCTCAATTGCTGGGTTGGATGCAAAGTGTTGCCGACGATCTGAGGCGGAATGGCCGCGCCGATGCCGCAGAGCATTTGCTCAAGGTGATGGAGCAAGCAAAGGAAATGGTTCCTGCTGCGGCGATGGCGGCCTCCGCTTCTGCGCCTGCGCCGGTCACCCCGCCACCTGCCGAGCCCAAGCCGCAGATTCTTATCGCCAAGCGCTAGTCACTCAGTCAACTTGCGCTCGCGCGCAGTGCAGGTGTCAGTTACTCAGTAATCAGTCACCCGGTCAATGAGACCGGGCGACTGATTATTGATTACTGAGCGACTGATCACTGTCACCCCGTTGAACAATCGCTTTGAGCCGTCGTTCGAATTCGGAGCGCGGCAAAAGCACACGGCGTCCGCAAGTGAGGCACTTGATCCCGATGTCCGCGCCTAAACGCACCACGCGCCACTCGTATCCGCCGCAGGGGTGCGGCTTTCTCATGCGGACGATGTCGTTCAACGAAATCTCCACAGGCATCCAGTTCTCCGAAATGTCGGTTCTTCAGCGGCTTGTAAAACGTCAAACGTCACACCTTGACATTTTATGTTTTACGAATCATAGCACAGGACACGGCACGCGGCAATGCTTTCAACTACCCGCCAGCTATCCCCAATGGTATAATACGTTCGGATCTTCAATCTGCTTGATCTCGACATGACTGACACGCGCCCGCACATCGGGCTGAACGCACATTTACTATCTGGAGCGGCTGGATACCGCAGCGCCGGGATCCACAGCTACATTGCCGAGTTGTTGCGGCGACTGCCTTCTGCCCAGGCCGACTTGCGCTACACAGCCTTTGCAAGCCGTGTGGCCGCGACGCACATCGGTGAGATGCCCGTGCGCTCGACGTGGCTGCCGACGGAGCGGCCTTGGGCGCGCATTGTGTGGGAACAGTTTTTTCAACCGTTCGTCGTGATGCAAGAGCGGCTCGACCTGTTGCACGGCATGGCGTTTGTTTCGCCGCTGTCGAGTCGTTGCCCGACGGTCGTCACAATTCACGACTTGAGCTTTACGCTGTTTCCAGAGTTTTTCCGGGGCGCAAATGCTGTTTACTTGCGCTGGTTCACGCGCATTGCGTGCCAGCGCGCCGCGCGCATCATTGCCGTCTCGGAGCATACACGCGCGGACGTAATTCGGCTCTACGGCGTGCCAGCGGATAAAGTCGAGGCCATTCCGCACGGTGTGGACGCGCGGTTTTATCCGCGCCCGGCGAGCGAGGTTGCCGGGTTTCGCCGCACCCATTCGTTGCCGGAACATTTTATTCTGTTCGTCGGAACACTGGAACCGCGCAAGAATCTGGTCAAGTTGATTGAAGCTTTCTCAAATCTCAAATCTCAGCTCTCCGAAAGAGCGGGGGGCAGGCTCTCAAATCTCAAATTGATGCTGGTCGGCGGCAAAGGCTGGTATTACGATCAAATCTTTGCCGCCATCGAGCGATTCAACCTGCAAGACGGCGTGACCTGGGCTGGTTACGTTCCAAGCGACGACCTTCCGCTGTGGTACAACGCCGCCGACGCGTTCGCCTTCCCATCGCGCTACGAAGGCTTTGGAATGCCGCTGTTGGAAGCCATGGCCTGTGGCACACCTGTGGTCAGCTCGAACGCTTCGTCGCTGTCGGAGGTAGCCGGCAATGCAGCGTTGACCGTCCTGCCGGACGACGTGAATGCGCTGGCCGATGCGCTCCATCGCGCGCTAAGTGATAGCGCACTGCGTCAAGACCTGCGCGCCAAAGGGTTGGCGCGCGCGTCCACTTTTACGTGGGAAGAGACCGCTCGCCGCACGGCTCGGGCCTATCGTCACGCTCTCGCGATTGAGGATCAATAATGCCGCGACATTTGCCCCGCTGGCTCAAGTGGGCGTTGATTGCCAGCGACATCGTGCTCATCAATCTGGCGCTGTACGTTTCGTACAAGATTCGCTATGACTGGCAGTGGTTTCGCGCTGTGGACCCCGCCTATAACAACCCCTTTTCGGTCTACATTCCTTTTGCTGTCGTGTTGACCGTGCTGCTGCTCATCATCTTTCGCACGGAAGGCGTGTACGACCGGCGGCGCAGTACATCGCTGTTCGACACGCTGTATGCACTGGTCAGTGGCGCAACCACCGGCATCGTCGTGGCGATGGCGGGCACGTTGGCCTATCCTCCGCTGACGTACTCGCGGTTGATTTTCCTCTACGCTGGATTCTTGATCGTCGTGTTCCTGTCTACCAGCCGGATCGCCCTGGTAATCATCTCAGCGCGGATGCGCGCACGCGGCGTGGGTATTGACCGCGTACTGATCCTGGGCGCGGGCGAAGTGGGGCGCACCGTAATGCGCACCATCGTCGCGCGCCCGGAACTGGGTTATCGCATCGTCGGCCTGCTGGACGACAATCCTGAAAAAGGCGAGACAAATATCGGTCCCTTCAAAGCACTCGGGGGCCTGGATAATCTGCCTTCGGTGTTGAGCGCCGAGTGCATCACCGAAGTCATCATTGCTCTGCCGTGGAGCTATCATCGCAAAATCCTGGGCCTCATCACGCAATGTGAGCGCGCCGGAGTCCGTGCCAGGCTGGTGCCCGATATTTTCCAACTGACGCTTTCGCGCGTGGATGTGGACGACCTGGGCGGCATTCCGCTCATTGGCGTCAAGCCGGTTGCGATTCGCGGCACTTCGCTGGCGATCAAACGCGTGATGGACCTGGCGCTGGGCATGTTGTTCCTTGTCATCTCGCTGCCGCTGCTTGGAATCATCGCGCTGGCAATCAGACTCGACAGCCCGGGACCGGCGGTATTCAAGCAATCGCGTGTGGGCAAGGGAAGCCGCGAGTTCATGTGCTACAAATTTCGCTCGATGCGCGAGGGCGCAGAAGCCGAGCAGGAAAACCTGCTCGATCTCAACGAAGCCAGCGGACCGCTGTTCAAAATCAAAGACGATCCGCGCATGACGCGCGTGGGACGTTTCTTGCGGCGCATAAGCCTGGACGAGCTGCCGCAGATTTATAACGTCCTCCGCGGCGAGATGAGCCTGGTGGGACCGCGCCCTGCTTTGCCGTCCGAAGTGGCGCGATACCAGGAATGGCACAAGCAGCGCCTCGAAGCGCCGCCGGGCATCACTGGACTGTGGCAGGTCTCTGGCCGCAGTCAATTGACCTTCGATGAAATGTGCCTGCTGGACATTTTCTACATTGAAAACTATGGTCCCGTGCTGGATCTGCGCATTTTGTTGAAGACGGTGCCAGCCGTGCTTTCGCGGCAAGGAGCGTATTAGGCGTAAGTCTCTGATTTCGGCGAGCGAGGGAGTTCGCTTGCGACCTGGCGCTCAAGTACGACGCGACGTTGCGCCTGGTTCACGCGTATCCTCCCATCTTTGTCGAAGGGATGATGAGCAGCGCCGACGTCGAGGCCGTCATCGCGGTCCGCGCGCAGGCAAGCGACGCGATCCTGGCGCGCGCGGTAGCACGCATCCAGGACCGCCCGCTCGATCTTTCGACCAAAGTGCGCGAAGCGCTGGAAGCCGAAACGCATCACTGCGACTTGAACGTCATGGGCACGCGCGGTCTGGGTCAATTGTCCGGGCTGCTCCTGGGCGGCGTCAGCCAAAAGGTTGTGCAGCATGCCAAATGCCCGGTGCTGCTTGTGCGATAGCATCAAGGAATGAATGGATGAATCATGTTTGAACTTGTCGCAGAAGACAGACGACGAATGACCGCGTTCCTGCGGGATCTGATTCGCACGCCGAGCTATTCCTGCCAGGAAAGGGCAGTGGCCGAGCGCATTGCAGGCGAGATGCGCGCAGTTGGCTTCCTGGATGTGGCGATGGATCGCATCGGCAACGTCGTGGGCCGACTGAGCTGCTCGGGTCGCGGCAACTGCCCAACGCTCCTGTTCGACGGGCACATGGACACGGTCGGCATTTCAGACCGTTCGGCGTGGAAGCGCGACCCGTTCGGCGCGGAAGTTGAAAACGGCGTCATGTACGGGCTGGGCGCGTGCGACATGAAGGGTGCGCTCGCGGCAATGGTGTACGCGGGCAAGCTCCTCATCGAAAGCCGCGCGCCACTCAAGGGTGATGTGGTCATCGCGTGCGTTGTGCAGGAAGAGCCGTGCGAGGGTCTGGCGGCACGTGTGCTTATCGAAGAAGAGGGCATCCGCCCCCAGTGGGTGGTGCTGGGCGAACCCACATCCATGACGATTGCGCGCGGACAGCGCGGGCGCGTCGAGCTGGAAGTGACATCGTATGGCCGCGCCTGTCACGCCAGCCAACCCGACCTGGGCGAGAATGCGATCTATTCCGCGTCGAGGCTTATCTTTGGCATGGAATTGCTGTCAGGCAATCTGAGCAACGATCGCTTTCTAGGGCCTGGCAGTCTGGCCGTGACACAAATTCGGAGCGAGTCCGGCTCACGCAACGTGATACCGGACCGCTGTTCGTTCGTCATTGACCGCCGCCTGACGCTAGGCGAGAACGAAGCCAAGGCGATGGCCGAAGTGCAATCCGTCATCGCGCGCGAGCGCGTGCGCGCCGACGTCCAGGTCCTTGGATATCGCTCGACGAGCTTTACGGGCTACCAGGCCGTGCAGCGCGCCAACTTCCCTGCGTGGGTGACAGACGAAAATCATCCACTCGTGCAGGCGATGGAGCGAGCCGTGCGCGATGAGTTGGGCGCGCGTCCCAAGACTACCAGGTTCCCGTTTTCGACAGATGGCGCGTACACCGCTGGCGCGGCCGGCATCCCCACCGTGGGACTGGGGCCGGGCGATGAAAAGCTCGCGCACACCGTGGATGATCAAGTGCGGTTGGAGGATGCGTTCGAGGCGGCACGCGTCTATGCGGCGCTCGCTTCCATCTTGTTGGGTGGAAAATAGCGGTCAGCGATTGGATGGAACCCACACGCGACGAACGCAACATGGCTGCACTGGCGCAAAGCCTGGGCATTGTGGCCGCGCTGCCCGTGTGGCTGAGGTGGCGCGACCGTTCGGCGTTTGTCCGCGCGCATGCTGCGCAGTCCATCCTGTTTGACGGCCTGACGATCGGCGCGTTGGTCGGCGTGGGAGTGGCGGCGATTGGCATTGCCGTGGGCGGGAACGCGGCGCTCAATTTAATGCCCGGCCAACATGACATCGCGCGGTTGTTTGTTCTGGCAGTGTGCGCGCCGGGGCTGGCGCTCATTGGATGTCTCGCGGTGATCATCGCAGCGTTGTTATTGCGCCTGCGGGCGACGATGGCAGCTAATCGAGGGCAACCTTTTCAGTACCCGTTTGTCAAGGCTCTGACTTGACCACTTGCGCGCCTGTGGTAAAATCACCTCGCTTCGATGGGGAGTGGCCAAGTGGTAAGGCGACGGACTTTGGATCCGTTATTCGAAGGTTCGAACCCTTCCTCCCCAGCTTTGAAAATATGACCCCGGATCAATGAAGCCAAGTCTATCCGCAAAAACGCCTGGGCCAGTGTTGCTGCACTGGCCCAGGCAAAACAGACAAGGGACCCCACCCATGTCGCAGGTGATTATACCACCAGTTATAGACTGGCCCACTCTCAGGAAAACGCGTGGCAACTGAAGTCAGAGCAGCGCATGCTACTCGGGCCAGGAGCGAGCCCAAGTGGCCCCCCAAGGCCACTTTTTTGTTTCCTTAAATGCTTGGCGAATATATTGACAAGTTCGCCTGTCTCTGCAGTGTGTTGCCTCCTCAGGAACGACAGTCGAAGATACTCGCGGCTGATGGGGTCAGCGGTCGTGTGTGACACAGTCCACTCTCCTGATGTATAATAGCAAACCGGTTTGCATCCTGACGTTTGGATTGAAGGTGATTGTAGCCCGGCAAACACTCACTGTCAGAGACATCCTGCTAGAGAAAGGACGAAATCTAAAGCATGACCATCACAACTCCCGAATGGGTCAAAGATGCAGTCTTTTACCAGATTTTCCCCGATCGTTTTGCCAAAAGCGATCGCGTGTTCAAGCCCTCGAACCTGGAGCCGTGGGACGCGCCGCCGACGATACATGGCTACAAGGGCGGCGACCTGCTCGGCGTGGCCGAAAAGCTGGACTATCTTCAAGACCTAGGCATCACAGCGCTGTATTTCAATCCCATCTTTGCCTCGGCCGCCAATCACCGCTATCACACGTTCGACTATTACGCCGTTGACCCAATCCTCGGCGGCAACGCTGCGCTGCGCGAGTTGATTGACAAAGCGCACCAGCGAGACATCCGCATCGTGCTCGACGGCGTGTTCAACCACGCCAGCCGAGGCTTTTATCAGTTCAACCACGCGCTGGAGAACGGCGCGGCTTCGCCGTATCTGGACTGGTTTTTTTTCAATGAAGAATGGCTCAAGTCGGGCCGCCCGCTCGATGCTTATCCGCGCACGCAGAAAAAAGGCGACAGCCTGCAAACGTTGGGCTACAAGGCGTGGTGGGAATTGCCCGCGTTGCCCAAGCTCAATACGAACACGCCCGCCGTGCGCGAGTATATCTTTGACGTGGCGACGCACTGGCTCGACTTTGGGATTGACGGCTGGCGGCTCGACGTGCCCACCGAGATCAACGACGACGTGTTCTGGCAAGAGTTCCGCCGCCGCGTCAAGGGCAAGAACGCCGAGGCTTACATCGTGGGTGAAATCTGGGAAGACTCGCGCCGCTGGCTGCAAGGCGATCAGTTTGACGCGGTGATGAATTACCTGTTCACCAAGGCCGTGCTGGGCTACTTTGCTGACCATCTCGACCTCAGAGAAGTGCGGCGGGCCGGCGGCTATCACGACCTCAAGCCGCTCAACCAGCGCGAGTTCACCAAAGCGATTGACGCGGTGCTGGCGATGTATGACCCGGCAGTGACGCAGGTTCAGCTCAACTTGCTGGATAGCCACGACACGCCGCGCTTTATCACCTGCGCGCGCGATGGAACAGCCTCTTCAGGGGGCGACGAGCGCGCGCTCCGCCTCGCGACGCTGTTCATGTTCACTTTTCCGGGCGCACCGTGCATTTACTATGGCGACGAAATTGGCCTGGAGGGCAAACACGACCCGGACTGCCGCAAATCCTTCCCGTGGGACGAGAGCCGCTGGAATCACAGCCTGCGCGAGTTTTTTAAACAGTGCATCGCGCTGCGCAAAGCGCACCTATCGCTTCGGCGTGGAGCCTACCGCGTCCTGTGGTCAGAACAGGATGTATATGCCTTTGAGCGGCGGCTGGGGAACGAGACCGTCGTCGTCGCGCTCAACTTGAGCCGCGAACCCCGGCAGGCGTCCTTGCCCATCGAAGGCGTGATGACATTCAAGAACGTTTGGGGAAGCGACGAATACGCGGCGGCGCAGGGCAAACTGCAAGAGATCAAGCTTTCCCCGCGCAGCGGGTTGGTGTTGACCGCAACAGAATAGGGCCAATGGGTCTATGACGATAAAGACAGCCAAGGCACGGCTTGGGTCCGCCCGGCAGGCAATGACCTGCCGGGCGGCTTTGTTTGATGCAAGCCGCAATCTGCTAGGTTTTTCTACGTGGCATCTCTATGTTGCGCCGCCAGAAAAATGGCGACGCCAGAATCAACACTGCGCACACAATGACTCCGCCGATCAGCACAGCGCGCGGCGCTCCCGCAACGCCGCCCAAGAACTCGGCAATCGCGCCGCTGCCCAACGCGCCAAGCGAAGGCAAGCCGATCAGCGTGACGGCATACAAGCTCATGACGCGCCCGCGCAACTCATTCGGCGTGGCAACCTGAATGAACATCGCAATAATAGTTCCAAAGACCGTTGACAGCACGCCGCCGAGGAACAAGAGCGCAGTGCCCATCGCGAGCGACGGGCTGACTGCGAATAAAATGACGGACGCGCTGAACAACACACCACTCGCAATCATCACAGCGCCCTGGCGGTTGAGCTGTCGGATCGAGGCCAGTCCAAACGCGCCCACCAGCGCGCCGCCGCCGGCTGCCGATAGCAACAACCCATATCCTTCCGGCCCGCCGTGCCAGATGTCACGCGCAAAAATCGGCAAGAGGATTTGATATGAACGTCCAAAGACCGCGGCCAGCGCCGAGAGCACCAACAGCGCAAGAATCCGGCGCGTGCGCCAGGCATACCCCAGGCCGGCCCACATCGCTTCGCCGAGCGCGACGGGCGCGCCGCCGCTGTGCGCGCGCACGTCTCGCAACGCCATGAGCGCAAAAATCACGGCGAGGTAGCTGACGCCATTCAAGAAAAACAGCGCCCCCGCTCCCAGGGGCGCCAGCAGCACGCCTGCAACCGCAGGACCCACCAGCGCCGCCCCGTTGTATGTCGCCGCGTTGAGCGACAGGGCATTTAGTAGATCGCCCGGCGGCACGAGTTCAGGCAGCAAAGCCTGGCGTGCGGGGTTATCGAATGCCAGCAGCGCCGCGCCGATGAATGACGTGGTCAAGATATGCCAGACGTTGACGACGCCCAGCCACGTCAGCAGCGCCAGCGCGAATGCGTTCAACATCAGACCTGTTTGGGTGAAATATAGCAGCCGGACGCGATGCACGCGGTCAGTCACAGCGCCGCCGATCAGCGGCAGAACGATCATCGGCAGCGCAAAGCTCAGCCCAAGCAGGCCAAGCCATAGAGGCGAGTTCGTCAACTGCAGGACGAGCCACCCCTGCGCCACGTTCTGCATCCACGTCCCAACATTCGACACAATCAGTCCCGACCAGAGCAGAACAAAGTTCCTGTGTTGCAGCGCAGCAAAGCGAGGCGCGCTAGGCACAACTGTCTTCATGCGTGTCACTTCGTTTGCTTTTGCGCCTTTTTCTTTTCCTCTTCCACCAGGTAGCGGCGCAGGACTTTACCCACCATTGTTTTGGGCAACTCGGCGCGGAACTCGACCGAGGTCGGCACTTCGTACCTGGCCAGTCTTTCTCTGCAAAAGTCAATGATCTCTTTTTCGGCGAGCGTTTGACCGGGCTGCGGGACGATCCACACCTTGATCGTTTCGCCGCGATGCGGGTCCGGAATGCCAGCTGCCGCCACATCCAGAACCTTCGGATGCTCCTTGATGGCTTTTTCGATGTTGGTTGGGTAGATGTTGAACCCGCCCGCGATCACCATGTCCTTCTTGCGATCCACGATGTAAAAGTAACCATCCTCGTCCATCCGGGCAATATCACCTGTGTAGAGCCAGCCGTTGTGAAGAACGTTATTCGTCTCGGTTGGCTTGTTCCAATAGCCCTGCATCACCTCCGGACCTTGTATCGCCAACTCGCCGACTTGGCCGATGGGCAGTTCCTTGTCCGGCTCGTCGAGGCTCATGATCTTGGCATCCACATCGGGAAACGGCAAGCCGATGCTTCCTTTGCGATTCTCGCCTCTGAGTGGATTGCAATGAGTGGCCGTGGGAGCTTCCGACAAGCCAAAGCCTTCACGCAGATTGCCGCCCGTCAATTGCTCGAACTTGGCCTGCGTCTCCGGCATCAAAGGCGCGCTGCCGCTGATGCACCCGCGAATCGAGCGGATGTTGTACTTGGCAATATCGGGATAGTTGTTGATCGCATTGTACATCGTCGGCACGCCGGGAAAGATCGAGGGGTGATAGGTATTGATGGCCGCCAGCAGGTTCTCCAGATCGCGTGGATTGGGCACGCACAGCAGCGCTCCGGCGGACGAGATACAATAGTTCATGGCCGCGACCATGCCATACACATGGAACAGCGGAATCGCCGCCAGCACTATCTCTTTGCCCTGCTGCGTGTCGTGAATCCAGGCCTTGATCTGAAGCGTGTCGGCCACCAGGTTGCGATGCAGGGCGACGGCGCCCTTGGGTGTGCCCGTCGTCCCGCCCGTGTATTGAAAGATGGCGACGTCATCCGGGCCGATGTCCAGCTTGGGCCGGTCGGCCCGCGTATTTTGCGCGATCACGTCCCGCATCCACACGTCGCCTTCAACCAGAGTGGCGGCGTGCTCGGCGGCGGCGTGCTTGTTGAGCGGGAACAGCGTCTTGAGAAAAGGCCCCATGTATTCGCGGATGTGCGAAACGACGACGTGCTTGACTTTGGTCTTGGGCTGAACTTCTTTGACGCGTTTGTAAAAGTTGCTCGTGCAGATCACCAGTCCAGCGCCGCAGTCTTCGAACTGGTCAATCATTTCACGCGCTGAGTATAGCGGGTTGGTGGCGACGACAACTCCACCGGCCTTCATGACGGCAAAGTAAGCAATGACAAACTGCGTCGAGTTGGGCATAAAGACCACGACGCGGTCGCCCTTTTTGATACCAAGCTTGGACAACCCGCCGGCCAGCCGGTCCGTCAATTCGTCGAGCGTGCGGTAATCTATCTTGCCGCCCGTCAGGCTATCGAGCGCGCCTTTCATTGCACGCGGCTTGAAAATCACCGCCGTCCGGTCGGCGTAATCGCGGGCGGCCTGCTCCAAAAACCCAAAGAGCGGAATCTTGGGATAAGGCTCCAGGGAATGAGGAACCTGCGGATCATAGCTTTTGAACCAGGGACGCTGCTCCATGTCATCCTCCTGTTTCATCGAAAGAACGGCTGCGCAATGTTAGAAGCGAGTGGCTGCCTTTATGATGTTTGACCTCCTCCTGGTTAAAACGAGGGAACCGAAACCGACATCAAAAGTATAGCGTGAGCGGGTCAAGCTTGTCAAGAGTGTTTTGACTTATGTGGTAAAATCTCCATTGCATCGTCTACAGCATCGCCGCATCTAAAGGAGTGAACCTTGCCCGACGACCCGGAGTTTGTGGAGCGATTGAGGGCAGGCGACAAGGAAGCCTGTGCGCTCTGCGTCCGCGAACATTCGACCAACATCTACAACCTGGCGCTGAAACTGACCGGCGACCCGGTCGCCGCCGAAGATGTTTTGCAAGAGACGTTTCTCAGCGCATTCAAGGCGATTCGGCGCTTTGAGGGCAGGTCGCAGCTTTCGACCTGGCTGTATCGCATCGCCCACAACGCCGCGCTGATGAGGCTTCGCAAGCGGCAGGTGGAAACCGTCTCACTCGACGAGCCGGCGGAAAATGACGAGGGCATTCCGGAGCCGCGCGACGCGCTGCGTGCGGATTGGTCGGCAAACCCCGAAGAGGTTCTGTTGAGCGACGAGATGCGCCAGGCCATGGACGCGGCCGTCGCGTCGCTTTCGGAAACACTGCGAAGCGTGTTCGTCCTGCGCGACATCAACGGTCTTTCCACAGCGCAGACGGCGGAGGTGCTGGGGCTTTCGGAAGAGGCCGTCAAATCGCGGCTGCTGCGCGCTCGGCTGGCTTTGCGCGAACAACTGGCAGCTTACGTGACCCGGCGGAGATGAAAAGATGAAGTTGGATAAGGAACAATGTCAACGCCTGCTTGGCTTGCTTTCAGATTACGTGGATGGAGAGCTGGAGCAGGCCATGTGCCAGGAAATCGAGCGGCACCTCGCCGATTGCCCGAACTGCCGCGCGGTGGTGGACACACTGCACAAAACGGTCATGCTCTACCAGTCGCTCGGACAGGAGCCTGTGCCGGGCGACGTTCAAGAACGCCTTTTCAAGGTGCTCGACCTGGAAGATCTAAAGGGAGAAGATTGATATGAAGATCGCCTTTGCAACTGAAGACGGCCAGACCATCAGCGCTCACTTTGGCCAAGCGCCCTACTACAAAGTCATCTACGTGGACGACGGTCAAATCGTCTCGCAGGAGGTGCGCGCCAAGGCGCATCATGACAACGGCCAACATAGCCACACCCACGCGGACATGTTTGCCGCGATCCACGATTGCCAGGTGCTCATCGTCGGCGGGATGGGCACGCCCGCTCATCAGGCTGCCCTGGCGCATGGATTACAGGTGGTGGCAACCGGCCAATGCGACATCGCGGCTGTGCTCCAGGCTTATCTTGATGGGACTCTTGAAGAAAATCCACTGCTGATCCACCCGCATGGCCGCCATTAAGGTCCATTTTCTTACGGCTTCAAGCACATCGAGGTAAGCGAGTCGGCGCAGCCGCCGTTCACGCGCACTGCGAATGGCGACTCTCACTGTCGGGTTGCGCGGCACGCACCACTGGCCGAGCGGGCACACCCAATTGACCTGCCACGCGCGCGGCTAGGTCCCGCCACCCATAGCCATCAGCCAGTTGCCAAGCCGCCCGAAGTATGGTAACATTTTTCACCACCCGTTCAGCCAAGGAGAGTAGCAATGTCACCAAAGCAGATTCCGGATATTGTCGTTGGGCGACTGCCGGTCTATTTGCGCGCGCTATCATTCCTCGCGGCCGAAGGCATTCAGGTCACATCGTCGCAAGAGCTTGGAAAACGACTGGGCATCAGCGCGGCGCAAATCCGCAAAGACCTTTCGCATTTTGGCGAGTTTGGCAAACAAGGGACTGGCTACAACGTCGCCTTCTTGCGCGACCAGCTCAAGCGCATCCTCAAGGTGGATCGCGAGTGGCCCGTCGTCCTCATCGGGATTGGCGACCTTGGGCGTGCGCTGGCGCACTATGGCGGATTCGTGGATCGTGGCTTTCGAATAGTAGCCTTGTTTGATAGCGACCCGGCCAAGATCGGCCAAAAAATCGGCGAGATGGAAATCATGAGCATGGACAAGTTAGCCGATGTGGTGCGCGAGCGCGACATCCAGATTGCGATGCTCACTGTGCCCGCCGTACATGCGCAAAAGGTCGCCGAGGCGTGTCTCGCCGCGGGGATCAAGTCCGTCCTGAACTATGCGCCCATCACGCTCAAGCTTCCAGATGGCACGCACATCCAGCACATTGACCCGGTAGCGCACTTGCAGCGGATGACTCACTACCTTTAAAATATCAAATTTCAACCCCCAGAAGAACGGGGGGCAGGCTCTCAAATGTCAAAGGGCGCTCACCATTCGGAACGCCCTTTTTTGAAATTTGAAATCTACAGCCCCGGGATGCTTCGCTTGACCGTATAATAGTTTTCCAGCGCCTTGCCTGCGCCAAGCGCAACGCACGCCATGGGCGCATCGGCCACATAAGCTGCCACGCCCGTCTCGCGCGTCAAGAGTTGGTCAATCTTGCGCAAGAGAGCCCCTCCGCCCACCAGCACCATGCCCCGGTCAATGATGTCGGACGCGAGTTCCGGCGGCGTCTTTTCCAGCACAGACTTGGTGACTCCGACGATGGCCGCCATCGCGTCGCTGATGGCCTCGGTGATTTCCTCCGAGTTGATCGTGATCGTGCGCGGCAAGCCCGCCACCTGATCGCGTCCCTGCACTTCCATCGTCAGCACTTCTTCGAGCGGCAACGCCGCGCCGATGCGCATCTTGATCTCTTCGGCCGTCGGCTCGCCAATCGCCAGGTTGTACTTGCGACGAATGTAAGCCACAATGGCTTCGTCAATGCGCACACCGCCCGTGCGCACCGAGTTGGCGACGACGATACCGTTCATCGAAACCACGGCAGCTTCGGTCGTGCCGCCGCCCAGGTCAAGCACCATGTTGCCGGTAGGCGTATCGGTCGGCAAGCCTGCGCCGATCGCGGCGGCGACCGGCTCCCAGAGCAAGTGCGCCTCACGCGCCCCAGCGGCGATGGCGGCTTCGTGAACCGCGCGCTTTTCCACGCTGGTGACGCCGTAGGGGACGCTAATCATCACACGCGGCTTGAAAACAGACCGGCCTGCCGACTTGTGGATAAAGTACTTGAGCATGGCTTCGGTGACCAGGTAGTCGGCGATGACGCCGTCGCGCATCGGTCGAAGGACCTCGATGACGTCCGGGGTGCGGCCATACATCGCTTTGGCCTCTTCACCCACGGCGACGATGCGGTTCTCGTTTACGGACAGGGCGACGACGGAAGGCTCCTGCAAAACAATGCCCCGGCCACTGACATAGACCAGGACATTCACAGTGCCCAGGTCAATCCCTAGGTGTTGTTCAAACATGCAATCACTCTTCTGACTTGGGTGTCGGCATCGCGCGCCGCCTGCGGCCTTCGGCGGCTTTGAGCCGAATCAGCGAGCGGCGCAACGCAGTCTCCGCGCGGACATAGTCCACCTTGTCTTCGCGGCGCTGCTGCATGAGTTCTGCGGCCCGCTGGCGGGCCTCTTCGGCTCGGGCAATGTCAATTTCTTCGGCGCGTTCGGCGGCATCCGCCAGCACGGTCACTTGATCGGGCAAGACCTCCATAAATCCGCCGTGAATCGCCAAGATTTCTTCCTGCCCCGACTGACGCTTGACCCTCATCACGCCTTCTTGGAGCGATGTGATGAGCGGCGCGTGGCGCGGAAGAATACCCATCTCGCCTTCCGTGCCTGGGGCGATGACCATCTCCACATCGTCCGCCGAGTAGACGCGCCGTTCTTGAGTTACGATTTCCAGCTTGAGCGGCACAACGACCTCCAGGTACATCGCGCTTCGAGCGCGACCTACGCGGCTTGCATTTGCCTGGCCGCTTCGACGGCCATATCAATTTTGCCGACCATGTAGAACGCGCCCTCGGGCAACTCGTCGTGCTTGCCTTCCAGTATTTCCCGGAACCCACGAATCGTTTCGGACAGCGGCACATACTGGCCCTCGCGGCCCGTAAACTTTTCCGCCACGAACATGGGCTGCGAAAAGAACTTTTCGATCTTGCGCGCGCGCGCCACAAGCAGCTTGTCATCTTCGCTCAATTCTTCGACGCCCAGAATGGCGATGATGTCTTGCAGCTCCTTGTAGCGCTGCAGCACGCGCTGAACCTCACGCGCAGTGTGATAGTGATCCTCGCCGACGACGTTCGGGTCGAGGATGCGGCTCGTGGACGTCAGCGGGTCAACCGCCGGGTAGATGCCTTTGTCTACGATAGAACGCTCGAGCGCGATGGTCGCATCCAGGTGCGTGAACGTCGCCACGGGCGCCGGGTCGGAATAATCGTCGGCCGGCACGTACACGGCCTGCATCGAAGTGATCGAGCCGCGCTTGGTCGAGGTGATGCGTTCCTGCAACTCGCCCATCTCGGTCGAAAGCGTCGGCTGATAACCCACCGCCGATGGCATACGGCCGAGCAGCGCCGATACCTCCGAACCGCTCATGACAAAGCGGAAGATGTTGTCAATGAACAACAACACATCGCGGCCTTCGTCGCGAAAGTATTCCGCCATCGTCAGTCCGGTCAGCCCCACACGCAAGCGCACGCCGGGCGGCTCGTTCATCTGGCCAAAGACCATCACCGTCTTGTCAATGACGCCCGATTCGGTCATTTCCTGGTAGAACTGCGTTCCTTCGCGGGTGCGCTCGCCCACGCCGGAGAACACCGAATAGCCGCCGTGCTCGGTCGCAATCGAGCGCATCAGCTCGGCAATAATCACGGTCTTGCCCACGCCTGCGCCGCCAAAGATGCCGGTCTTGCCGCCCTTGGTAAACGGCGCGATCAGGTCAATGACCTTGATGCCGGTTTCGAGCACCTCGGCGCGCGTGGACTGCTCATCAAACGTTGGAGACGGGCGGTGAATCGGATAGCGCGTGGTTGCTTTGACTTCGCCTTTGTTATCCACCGGATCGCCCAGCACGTTAAAGATACGACCGAGTGCCGCCGGGCCAACCGGCACGGTGATCGGCGCGCCGGTGTTGAAGGCCCTGACGCCGCGCGCAAGCCCATCGGTCGCATCCATCGCCACACAGCGCACGGTGTTGTCGCCGAGGTGCTGTTGCGTCTCCAAAACGAGTTTCTTGCCGTCGCGTTGGATTTCAATCGCGTGATAGATTTCCGGCAACTCGTCGGGCGGAAACTCGACATCCACCACCGCGCCTCTGACCGCTACCACCTGGCCGTATGAAGTCCTTGCCATCGCCTGCACTCCCCCAATGAAATAACAGACTGTTGCTCTTGCTGACCGGCTCCCCCGCCAATTACCCAGTCGGCTGAGCCATGATTTTCAGCGAAGCACGCTCAGCCTGCGCCACTCGCGCCAGCAATAACGCGCCTAGATAGACCAATGTCCCTGCCACCAGCGCAGCGCGGAACCCGAGATTAATCGCCAGCATCACTGCCAGCACAGACCCCATAACGGAGGTTGCGCCGTTCACGCCCCACACCCACGGCACGATCTCGCGCGCCTGCTCCGTCACGATCTTGATTCCCAACGGGAACGGCATTCCCATCAGCAGGCCGAGCGGGCCCAGCAAAGCCACCGACATCGCGATACGTCCTGCCAAGGGCAACGGCAACAGCGCGTTCAACAGCGGCGGCACTGCCAGCGCATTCAACAGCGACATGCCCATCAAAGCCGGGACGACCCAGCTCAGCCGCGCGGCTGCCCGGTCCGCCGTCACGCCTCGCGTGCAAAAACTGCCCACGCCTCCAAAGAACAACAGCGAAAACAGGACAACCGCCAGCGCATAGATCGGGTGTCCAAGGAACAGAATGAATCGCTGGACGACCGGGACTTCGATCAGCATAAAGCCGACACCCAGGCTGGCAAAGTACAACAGAAAAGTTTGTCGCCCTTTTGTCTTGAGAGCCTGCCGCTCAAACAGCAGCAACGGGCCAAAGATAAACAGAGCCGAAAGCCCCGTTGTGATCAGGAACAACCTGAGCAAAATCTGCACGGCTTCCAGGCCGCGCCGATACACGCCGCTGACGCCCACCGCGTTAGGATTGACCACATCGCCAAAGCGAAACAGGTTGAAGAAAAAAGGCCGATCATCCGTCGTTGGCGAGATGTCCGTTGGCGATCACAAGCGCCGCGCAACCGACCATCGTTACCGCCGAGGCCACCTGCCAGCGTCGCTGTGCGCTCGACACCGCAAACATGAACGCGGCCAGCCCGCCGCACACTCCGATAGCCAGCATCGTGTTGGGGCCGCCCAGCCAAGCCAGCACGACCACACTCAACACACAACCGGCGCTCGCGCCGATCAAATCCGCAAAGTAAACGACGCTCACACTCTCGGCCCACTCGGCGACTGTCACCGCCAAGCATAGCCCGCCCAGAAAAAACGGCAGCGCCAGGTCGAGGTAGACCAGAACCAGCATCCCCATGCCTTGCGGCGTATAGGCTTGCCAAACGCCGGCTCCGCCCCAGAAGCGCAAGTTCGTGTACAAGACGAACGTCGCCACGACCGCCACGGCGAACAGCAGCGCGATGCGCGCTCGCCATGAATAGAGCGAGCCGCGCGCCAGACGACGGCGCACAAGATAAGCCCAGATGCCTCCGACTGCTCCTCCCAGCAACGCCAGCGAAATGGACAGGAAGGCAAAGTGATACCACATGGTCACCGAGAACACGCGCGTCAAGGTGACTTCCAGCATGAGCAACGACAGGCTGAGCAGAAAAATCCCGACGAGGGCGGAGCGTGATGGGCGTGGAGGGAGCATACCTGACTAGGCCGCCGTTGCCTGAGCCAGCGCTTCCGCGCCGCCCGCGATATCCAGCAATTCGCTCGTGATGCCCTGCTGCCGCGCCTTGTTATAGCGTAATGTTAAAGTGCCAACCAAATCCTGTGCGCTTTCCGTGGCATTGCGCATCGCCACCATACGCGCGCTGTGCTCGCTGGCGAGCGATTCCAGCACTGCCTGGTAAATCTGCAACTCGGTAAAACGCGGGACGATGACGTCCAGAATGGCGCGCGGCGAAGGCTCGTAGATGTAATCCGTTGCCGCTCGTTCGGGGCGAGCGACGACGGCGTGTTCGGACATAGCCTGCGTCTCCAGTTCCGTCGTCTTGAGGGGCAGGAGCCGCTGGATGGTGGGTTTCTGGACAAGCGTGTTGATAAAGTCCGCATAAACCAGATAGACCATATCATACTCGCCGCTGGTGTAGCCATCAATCACTGCGCGCGCGATAGCTCGAACGTCTGTAACACCGGGCGCGGCTGGCAAGCCGGAAAACTCACTAACGATATGAAAGCCGCGCCGCCACATCAACTCACGACCTTTTTTGCCGATGGTGATGACTTTGACCGGGGTATTCTGTCTTTTGAGAAACTCGACCGCCACGCGGACCAGATTATAGTTGAACGCGCCGCACAGTCCCCGGTCGCCGGAAGCTAGTACCAGGCCCAACGTCTTGACCGGTCGCTGTTCGAACAACGGGTGCAGTCTGCTATCGGCTCCCACTTGTTGCGAAAGATCAGTCAAGACCTTCCACGCTGCCTGGGCATAAGCGCGGGTGGACATGACGGCTTCTTGCGCGCGCCGCGCCTTGGAGGCCGAGACCGCTTGCAGCGCCCGCGTGACCTGGGCAATGTTCTTGACGCTTTTGATGCGTCGCCGGATTTCGCGTGCAGATGCCATCTAACTCCACGCCCTATTGAATTCATCCACTGCCGCACGGAGCCTTTTTTCGTTCTCGTCGGTGATGCGCTTGTCGGTCAGAATGGACTGGCCGACCATTGGATACTGTGTGTCCATAAAGCGCAGGAAGGCGGCCTGCCATTCCTTGACGCGGTCCAACAGCACGCCGTCCACATAACCGTTCGTGCCGGCAAACAGAATCATCACTTCGTGGTCGAGTTGAAGCGGCGCATATTGCGGCTGCTTGAGCAGTTCTTGCAAGCGGCGACCGCGCTCAAGCTGCTGCAACGTGGCTTTGTCCAGGTCAGAGCCGAACTGGGCAAACGCGGCCAGCTCGCGGAACTGGGCCATGTCCAGGCGCAGCTTGCCCGCCACTTGCTTCATCGCTTTGGTCTGCGCGTCGCCGCCCACGCGGCTGACCGAGATACCCACGTTGATGGCCGGGCGAATACCCGCGTTGAACAAATCACTTTCCAGGTAAATTTGCCCATCGGTAATGGAGATGACGTTCGTCGGGATGTACGCCGACACGTCACCCAACAGTGTCTCAATAATCGGCAAAGCGGTGAGGCTGCCATTGCCGCGTGCCTTGCTCAAACGCGCAGCGCGTTCCAGCAAGCGACTGTGCAAATAGAACACATCGCCGGGGTACGCTTCGCGGCCAGGCGGACGGCGGAGCAACAAAGAAACCTGGCGATACGCCCACGCGTGCTTGGAAAGATCGTCGTAGACGATCAGCGCGTCGCGCACCTCTTTGCCGCCGATCGTGACGCCGTTTTCCATCACCTCTTCGCCCATCGCGCAGCCGGCATACGGCGCGAGGTACTGCAGCGCGGCGGGATCGGACGAACTCGCGTTGACGACCGTCGTGTACTCCATCGCGCCAAAGCGTTCCAAGGTTGCGACGACCTGGGCAATCGTGGAAAGTTTCTGACCAATGGCGACGTAGATGCACGCGATCTTTTGCCCGCGCTGATTGATGATTGCGTCAATCGCGAGTGCGGTCTTGCCAGTCTGGCGGTCGCCGATAATCAATTCGCGCTGACCGCGCCCGATGGGAAACATCGCGTCGACCGGCTTGATGCCGGTTTGCACGGGCTGACTCACCGGCTCGCGCATAATCACGTTCGGCGCGATGCGTTCGACCGGGCGGAACTTGGACGACTCAATCGGACCTTTGCCGTCAATCGGCTGACCCAGCGCGTTGACGACACGTCCGAGCAAACCCTGACCAACCGGCACCGACGCAATGCGCCCGGTCCCTTTGACCAGATCACCCTCGCGCAGTTCGTCGTACTCGCCCATAATGGC
>Ga0315268_10000726_pt1 | contig 38435 bp, 30 predicted proteins | sample C1_top_MG_FD_204535 | JGI IMG/M metagenome (GOLD analysis project Ga0315268, IMG submission 204535) | Sediment microbial communities from Yellowstone Lake, YNP, Wyoming, USA - C1_top | ecosystem: Environmental > Aquatic > Freshwater > Lake > Sediment | place: USA: Wyoming | collected 2017-08-01
GTCCATAATGAGTCCGCTAAGAACCTACACCCTAATGCAACCCGCAGCAGATACGATGGGGTGACGCCATAAGCGGTGAGATTGGGATGGGCGGTGGCTGGCAGCGTTCGTATGCACGCCCGGGCTGTAGCGGCAAGAGGGAAATTGCAAATTGTTATTTGTAGAATGTAAATTGCAGATTGCGCCATCAGCGCGGCCCGATGTCAATAGAGCCGAGAGTCGCTCAATTTGAGATTTACAATCTACAATTCTCAATTTACAATTCGTATATCTTGTTTCCGGGTCATACGACCTCTGGATGAGCCTTCTCCGGATCAAGCCCAAGGTCCTTGATCGCCTCGGCGAGGCGCTGCCGCTCCAGCGAGCCTCGTTCTGCCAGCGCGTGAAGAGTAGCAATGGCCACCATCTCGGCGTCCACCTCAAAGAACCGGCGCAAATTGGCGCGGGTGTCGCTCCGACCAAAGCCATCCGTGCCCAGAGTCGTCAGCCCGCCCGGCACCCAGGGGGCGATTAGGTCAGGCAACGTCTTGATTTGGTCAGATACCGCCACGAAGACGCCTTGTTCTGGGGCCAAAAGTCTCTCGAGATACGACTGGCGGGGCGTTTCGGCTGGATGGAGCATGTTCCAGCGTTTGGCCCGGAGGGCGTCGTTGCGGAGGAGCTTGTAGCTGGTGGCGCTCCAGACATCGGCCGAGACGTCGAAGCGCTCGGCGAGGATGGCTTGCGCGCGCAAGGCCTCGTTGATGATCGGCCCGCTGGCCAGCAGATGGGCCTTGAGGAGTTTGCCGTCTGGGCCGGCGCGAAAACGGTAGAGTCCCTTTAATATACCTTCCTCCACGCCCGGAGGCATCGGCGGCATGACGTAGTTCTCGTTATAGAGTGTCAGGTAGTAGAAGATGGATTCGCCTTGCTGGTACATCCGGCGCAGCCCATCGGCGATGATGACGGCCACTTCGCAGGCGAAAGCCGGATCATAGGTCAGCAAGGTGGGGATGGAGCTGGCCAGCAAGAGGCTGTGCCCGTCCTGATGCTGCAAGCCCTCGCCGTTAAGGGCGGTGCGGCCAGCGGTTGCGCCGAGCAAGAAGCCCTTGGCCTGGATGTCTCCGGCGGCCCATATCAGATCGCCAATACGCTGGAACCCAAACATCGAATAATAGATATAGAACGGAATCATATTGACGCTGTGGGTCGCATAAGCCGTCCCTGCCGCGATGAATGAAGCCATCGCGCCGGCCTCAGTAATCCCCTCTTCGAGGATTTGTCCATCTTTGGTTTCGTGGTAGTAGAGCAGCGACTTGCTGTCCACGGGATCATAGAGCTGGCCTCTATGGGCATATATGCCGAAATCCCGGAACAGGGCGTCCAAACCGAAGGTGCGGGCTTCGTCGGGAATGATGGGGACGACCTGGCGGCCGAGTTGCGGGTGGCGGAGCAGCATGCCCAAGAGCCGCACAAAGGCCATGGTCGTGGAAACCGCCAGCTTGCCGGAGCCACGATGAAACTCGGCATAGAAGCTTGAGGCCGGCACGCTCAGCGGGGGCGCCGTGACACGCCGCTCCGGCAGAAAACCGCCCAACTCCCGGCGGCGGGCGAGCAAATACTGCGTCTCTGGGCTTTCCAGTGGCGGGCGGTAAAAGGGGGTGTCGGCCACTTCGTCGTCGCGGATCGGGATGCCGAAGCGCGACCGGAACTCGCGCAACTCCTTTTCGTTGAGCTTCTTCTGCTGGTGGGTGACGTTGCGGCCCTCCCCGGCTTCGCCCAGTCCGTAACCTTTGATGGTCTTGGCCAGGATGACCGTGGGCGAGCCTTTGTGCCGCACTGCCGCTTGACAGGCCGCATAAACCTTGGCCGGGTCATGCCCGCCCCGCTGCAGCTTGCGCAGTTGCTCGTCGGTCAAGTGGTTGACCAACTCCAGCAGTTCCGGGTATTTGCCGAAGAATTGCTTCCGGGTATAACTGCCTGGCTCGACTGAGTACTTTTGGTAGTCCCCGTCCACAGCCTCCTCCATGCGCTTGATCAGCAGGCCGGTTTGGTCCGCCGCCAAGAGCGGGTCCCAGTCTGAGCCCCAGATGACTTTGATCACGTTCCAGCCAGCGCCCCGGAAGGCCGCTTCCAGTTCCTGGACGATCTTGCCGTTGCCGCGCACGGGGCCGTCGAGCCGCTGGAGGTTGCAGTTGACCACCCAGATGAGATTGTCAAGCTCTTCCCGCGCGGCCAAGGTCAACGAGCCGAGCGTCTCCGGCTCGTCGGTTTCACCGTCCCCGACAAAGCACCAGACCTTGGGTTCTTCGCCCGTCACCAGGCCTCGCGCCTTCAAATAGCGATTGAAGCGCGCCTGGTAGATTGACAAGATCGGCCCCAGACCCATCGAAACGGTTGGAAACTGCCAGAAATCAGGCATCAGGTAAGGGTGCGGATACGAAGCCAGCCCGCCGCCTGGCGCCAGTTCCTGGCGGAAGTGCTGCAAATGCTGCTCGTCGAGCCGACATTCCAGAAACGCCCGGGCGTAAATGCCCGGCGAGGCGTGTCCCTGGAAATATGCCAGGTCGGCCGGATGCCCGTTGCCCGCGCCGCGCAAGAAATGGTTGAAGGCCACCTCGTAGAGCGTGGCCCAGGAGGCGTAAGTCGAAATGTGCCCGCCCAATCCACTGTGCTGCCGGTTGGCATTAACCACCATCGCCATCGCGTTCCACCGAATGCAGCTCTTGATGCGCTTTTCCAGCTCGCGGTCGCCGGGGTAGGGCGGCTGTTGCTCCAGCGGGATGGTATTGAGGTAGGGCGTGCTGACGGTGTGAGGAGCGCCGATGCCCGCCTCGCGCAGACGGTTGATCAAATCCGTGAGGAAGCGCGCCGCCTGTCCTGGCTCGCGGTTCTGGAGGGCCAATTCCAGCAGGTGTTCCAGCGTGTCCAGCCACCGTCCCAGGTCCGCGCCAGCGCCGACGGGCGGGCTGGCGGACAGGGGGCTGGGTGGGCCCTGCGTTTGGGCAGTTTGTGCTTCGGCTGTGCTCGACTTGTTCACTGTCTTGCGTCTGTTGCCGCCGCCACTTTACCACAGTCCAGTCCAGCCGCAACCAGGGGACACATTATGCTTTGAGCCGCGGAATTGGCCTTCTGACAAGTCCGGCAATTCCGCCCGCGGGCTACCTCTTTGGAGATGAAGGCCTTAGCGCTGGGGCCTCGGCAGGTCTTCAGGCAGCGCGCCAATCCGCACCGGCCAACAGACCAGCTACCGACAGGTCCTCATCCACCTCCGGCCAATGGAGACTCGTGCCACCACCGCCGATTTCGTAGTGCTCCCGCTGCTCCGGGGAAGCCAGCTCCAGCCGCGGGAACCAAACCAGCGGGACGCTCAGCACTCGTCCGTCGGTAAAAGAGACGTGCATCATCTCATCAGCGAACCTGACTTCACGAGCGAGGGCTGTCGTGGGCACGTACGCCCGGCGAAACCTCCGTGTGACCTGCGGTGGGGCTTCAACTGAAATACTCATACCATGCCTCGAGCAACTCGGCCTGACGCTCTGCAACAAGGCGTCTGATTTCGTTCAGTTCGCACGCCCTAAAACCATAATTGCAGGCCAATTCCACCGGCTCCAGCCAATACTTGGCCTGTTGATCGCCCGCTTTGACGTGAACGTCGGCAGGTTCTCGGCTCTCGTTGCTGAAGAACGCGAACCGGTAGCGACCCACTCGTAGAATGGTCGGCATAGCCACTACCTGCGTCTCAGCCCATGCTAACTGGCACTCCAGCACCGGCCCAATTGCCCCCTTTCGCCTTAATCTCACCCTGGTGCTCCACGTTGTCAAGACAGTCGGGGGATAGGAAATGCTTTGCCTCGGGTGGCTGCGTTGTTTACCGTGCGCGGCCTGGTTGGGAATGATTAGGTTTGTGGAAATGAAAATTGCCTTTCCGAAATGGCGCCGGGCCCGCCGGTGGCGAGCGGTTTGGCTGAGTGGCGCCGTGGTCGCGTGCATCTGCGGCGCGTATCAGGCCGGAGCGGAGCAGTCGGCCCGCGCACAATCCGGCGGCGAAACCACCGCCAGCGAGGCGGCGGGCCTGGCGGCCCAATACCCTGGCGACGTTGGAATCGCACGCGACCCGCACGTGCTGTTCGCTGAGGACTTCGAGGCCGGCACGTTGGCCGACCTCGCCAAGCGCTGGGACGAAATCAGCAACAAAGACGGCAAGGTGGTGGCGTTTAGCGACGAGGCGCCGCCCGGCAGCCGCGGGAGGCGGTCGCTGCGGATGACCGCCACGTTGGGCGAAAACACCGGCGGGCATCTCTACACAAGGCTGCCGCGGGGCGAGGACACCGTGTACGCGCGGTTCTACGTGAAGTTCGCGCCGGACGCCGAGTATATCCATCATTTCGTGACGCTCGGCGGTTATCAGCCGCCGACGCGCTGGCCGCAAGGGGGCGCCGGCGAGCGCCCGCGCGGCGACGAGCGGGTGACGGTGGGCATCGAGCCTGCTGGCGACTACGGGCGTTTCCCGGCGCCGGGCATCTGGAACTTTTACGCCTATTGGCATGAAATGAAGATTTCGGCTGACGGGCGCTACTGGGGGAACTCGTTGCGTCCGCCCAGCCCGGCGCCCGCGCCGCGCGACCGCTGGCAGTGCGTGGAGCTGATGCTCAAGCTCAACTCCGCGCCCGACCAGCACGACGGCGAGCTGGCGCTGTGGCTCGACGGCAAAGCGGTGGCGCGCTTCGCCAGGGGTACCAGCCGAGGCCCATGGACGGGGATGGGCTTCTCGCTGGCAAAGGAAGCGGGCGAACCGTTCGAGGGTTTTTGCTGGCGATCGAGCCCTGACCTGCACGTGAACTTCTTCTGGCTCCTGCACTATGTGACCGAAAACGCGGCGCGACAGAACCGAGTCGCCAATCCGGGGCGGACCAACTCGGTGTGGTTCGACGACCTCGTAGTGAGCACCGCCTACGTGGGGCCGCTGCGGGCAACTAAGGAGAGACTCAAGACCTTAGCGCCGGCGCCTTGACAATTGAGCGGCAGAATGGCTACGCTGGCCGCATGAGCGATCAGGCTACTCGTGAAATCCGCTCCGGGGCCGCCCAATTGCGGCGGGGCCTCGGCTTGGCCTCCCTGAACGGGGCCCAAGGGCCCGCCCCCGGAAAGCCCCGCCGGCGCTCCGGCTTGACGGTGCAGTTGACGAACTGGGCGTTGTTGTTGTGCGCGGCGAGCCTAGGGGCGCAAGCCCAGGCGCCCCGCGCGCTGCCCGCGGGCCAGGTCCCCAGCGACGTCCGGCTCCAGCCCCTCAAGGACCTGGACGGCTATTTTCCGTTCACGCCTGCCAAAACGCCAGAGGAATGGGCCAAGCGCGCCGAGCGCCTGGGCCGACAGATGCTTGTTGCCCTGGGGCTGTGGCCGCCGCCAGCCAAGACCCCGCTCAAGGCGGTCATCCACGGCCGGATTGAGCGCGACGATTACACGGTGGAGAAAGTCTATTTCGAGAGCCTGCCCGGCTTCTACGTCACCGGCAACCTCTACCGGCCCAAGGGCAGAAGCGGCCGGCTGCCCGGCGTGTTGTCTCCGCATGGCCACTGGTCAGAGGGCCGCTTTTACGACGCGGGCGCGGAGAACGTGCGCAAGGAAATCGTGCAAGGCGCCGAGCGGTTCGAGGAAGGCGGCCGCAGCCCGCTCCAGGCCAGGTGCGTGGGCCTGGCGCGGCTGGGTTGCGTAGTGTTCCATTATGACATGATCGGATATGCGGATAGCGTGCAGATTCCGCAGCAATTGGCCCATGGCTTCTCCAAGCAGCGGCCGGAGATGAACACCACGGAGAATTGGGGGCTGTTCAGCCCGCAGGCCGAGGCCCGCTTCCAGAGCGTCATGGGTTTGCAAACGTGGGACTCGATTCGCGCGCTGGATTTCTTGCTGAGCCTGCCGGACGTGGACGAGACTCGCATTGCCGTCACCGGCGCCAGCGGCGGCGGCACGCAGACGTTTATTCTCTGCGCGATTGATCCTCGTCCGTCCCTGGCGTTTCCAGCAGTCATGGTTTCGACGGCCATGCAGGGGGGCTGCACATGTGAGAACGCTTGCGGGCTGCGGGTGGGGACGGGCAATGTGGAGTTTGCGGCTTTATTTGCGCCCAAACCTTTGGGCCTGACTTCGGCCGACGATTGGACGCGCGAGATGGCCACCAAGGGTTTTCCCGAACTCAAAGCGCACTACACCATGCTGGCGGCCGCCGACAACGTCATGCTCAAGCGCGGCGAGACGTTCGGCCACAACTACAACTATCCCAGCCGCGCCGCCATGTATGCGTGGGTCAACCGGCATTTCAAACTCGGCTTCAAGGAACCGATTGTGGAAGAGGACTATAAGCGGCTGTCCAAGGCGGAGATGTCAGTTTGGGATGAGAAGCATCCCAAGCCGGCGGGCGGCCCCGACTTCGAGCGCAAGCTCCTGCGCTGGCTGACTGAGGACGCCGAAAAGAGCCTGCAAGAGGCGCGCGTATCCCTGCCCCAGTTCCAGATGATGTATGGAAGCCCGATTGACATCGTGATCGGGCGCAGCCTGGCCGAGGCGGGGCAAGTGGAAGCTGAGGAAACCGCCCGCACGGACCGGGGCGATTACGTGGAGAGGGTCGGCCTGTTGCGCAACCGGCGTTATGGCGAGGAACTGCCGGCTCTGTCCCTCGAACCCAAACAGCCCAGCGGCCAAGTCGTGATCTGGATTCATGAAGGCGGCAAGGCTGGTTTGTTTGCCGAGGGCACGGGCGGTGGCGCGCCCCAGCCCAAGCCCGCCATCCGGCAGTTGCTGGCGGCTGGCGCAATTGTGGTGGGCGTGGACCTGTTGTTCCAGGGCGAGTTCCTCGCGGATGGCAAGCCGGTCACCGAGACGCGGCTGGTGAAGAATCCGCGTGAATCAGCAGCCTATACGTTTGGATATAACCATGCGCTGTTCGCGCAGCGCGTGCATGACATCCTGACAGTCGTCAAGTATGTAAGCGAGCACGACCCCAAGCCGACTGCGGTGGCGTTGGTTGGGCTGGGCGGGGCAGGCCCTTGGGTGGCGGCCGCCCGCGCTCAGGCGCGTGAAGCCGTTGACCAGGCAGTCATAGACACCGGCGGGTTCCGTTTCGGGAAGGTGTTGGGGCTCCGGGACGTGAACTTTCTGCCTGGGGGCGCCAAGTATGGTGACCTGCCCGGCATGATCGCGCTGGGCGCGCCGGGACCGGTATGGCTGGCCGGTGAGGGAGAGCGTGGGCCGGAGCTGGTCAGGGCCATTTATGGAGTGGCGGGCGCCAGTCAGAACCTCACGCTCCATGTCGGCACGGGCGAGCGGTTGGCCCAGGCAGCCGTCCAGTGGCTGCTAGGCAAATGAGCCTGGGGCGCTCGACTGCGCGAAGGGCCTTGGAGTGCGCCAGCCCTCTGGCGCTTTCCCCGCGGCCCGGTCGCAAAAGCGGCAGGGGACTGCCGCAGTCCAAGACGCTTCGCGTTGCCTGAGGCGGTCGGCATTTTCAGGTCAGTGCGATTGAGGCTCGAGAAACTCCAGGCCAACCTTGGTGAAGGTAATGAACTGGTATCCACGCTCCACGCCCCGCTCCCAGAGGATGCCCAGGGAGCGGTCTTTGAGGAGCGCAAGGTCGGAGTAAGCGGCGTATTGCTCCGAGATGAGCCGTTCGAGCTTGAAGGTCCGGCCTTCATCGTAACTGACCCGAATGACGAGTTGGCGGCGCTCGGGGCCTTTGGGGCCGGTCCAGACAATGCGGTTGGACTGCGCGCCTGCCGCCTGGAGCGTGAACCGCTCGATCGCGCACGCGACGGGCGTGACCGCCAGCCCCGGCCGCGGTTCGGCCCAGGTCGCGCCGCCGTCGGCGCTTTCGGCCAACCACCGGTGCGGGCCGGAATTCTGGCGGATGTCCATGAGAATATGGCCATTGGCCAGTTCAACCAGTTGATTCTCATCGCCGCCCTGGTTGCCCGGCACGAACTGCCCGCGTTGCCAGGAGCGCCCGTGGTCGTCCGAGTAAATGGTGAACACAGCGTAGGGCGCCTTCCAGATGGGCACCAGCAGACGGCCGGCGCGGGTTTGGATCGGGCCGCCCGGCCCCGGCACGCTGGCGCGCCAAGCCGTGTCGTTCATGTCCCGCGCCACGGCGGTCAAGTCGAGCGGCTCGGACCAACTCAGGCCGTTGTCGTCGCTCCAACGTGCCAGGGTCTGCATGTCGTCAGTGCCGGGGCGCGAAGTGTCGGTGCTGCGGCCAGGGCGGGAGCGGAGATAGAACACCCACACCTTTGCCTTGGCCCGATCAACCACGGTCGCCGGGTTGGCCGCCGACCAGAGTTCGCCGGGGTCTTCCAAGACCTTCATGGGCGACCAGGTGGCGCCGTTGTTGGTGCTGCGCCGATAGACCAAGTCAATGTCATGCCTGCCGAAGCCCGGGTCATCCATGCTGTATTTCCTGGCCTCGGCGAAAGCGATTAGGGCGCCGTCTGGGGCCACTTCAAGGGCCGGGATGCGATACGTGTGGTAGCCCTCCCGGCCGGAGACAAAAACATCGGTGTGCGCGAGGGAGGGCCCAGCGGCAGCAGCAGCGGGCGGCAACCAGGCAATGCCGCAACTCAAGCACAACAGCAGCAGGCCCGCGTGAGGCCGAAGGCGATCAGGCTGGGCGTGCGGAGAGCTTCCTGTGTTCATGACGGGACTTGTCTGGCCGGGCGTCGCCTGTGTCCTACGGAGGAATCGGTGGGCAATTGTCGGGCGTCCCATAGGGGAGTGGTCTTCGGGGCAGACCTCATGCCGTGGCGTGGCGCCAGAAAGAATGAGAATCGAGGACGAGAACGAGAGCGACTCTCGGGTCAAGTGCATGGTTCGAGCGTCGGCTGGGTGTCCGCTGGAAGGTGGCTGGCGGGCGCCGGGAGGCCACTGGTGGCGGCCCGGAGGTGTTGGAGGGCGGCCAGGGCGGCTTCGCTCTCGGCGGCTTTCTTGCTTTTGCCATGCCCGCGGCCCAGTTCCACGCCGCGATGAAACACGGCGCACTCGAAGAGCCGGTCATGGTCCGGCCCGGTGGTTCGCTCCAGCCGGTATTCCGGGGGCGCCGCCGAGTCGGCCTGGAGCAATTCCTGCAACTCGCCTTTGGGATTCTCCAGGTTGGGAATGGTGGTCAGGCCCTCCAGTTCGTCGCGAAACTGCCGCAAGATAAACTCCCGCGCCACGTCGAAGCCGGCGTCCAGGAAAACCGCGCCCAGGAGGGCCTCGAAGGCGTCGGCCAAGGTCGAGGGGCGCTCCCGGCCGCCGTGCGTCTCCTCGCCGCGGCTCAGGAGCAGATGCATGCCCAAGCCCACGCGCCGCCCTTGTTCAGCCAGGTAGCGGCGGTTGACCAGGCGCGCCCTGGCCTTGGTCAACGGCCCCTCGCCGGCGCAGGGAAACCGCTCATACAATTCGCGGGTCAGAATCAACTGCAAAACCGCGTCGCCGAGAAACTCCAGGCGCTGGTTGTGCGGGACACTGCCGCCGTGCTCGTGGGCCACCGAGGGGTGAGTCAGGGCCAGCCGCAGCAGGGCTGGGTCGTGGAAAACACAGCCGAGCTGCTCTTGCAGGGCGTCTAGCTCGCTCACGTTGGCGATGGGGTTGGTTCCGTGCCAGGAGAGGCCGGGAGAGCTTCTGCGGCTTGGCCAGCGGGGGCAGGGGAAGCCGGCGGCGCCAGCCCATGCTCGAGCAAGCTGGCGACATCGCGTTGCACCGCGTCGAGTTGATCAAGCCGCAGGCCGGGGTCGGCGATGCTGAAGAGGTCGCCGGTTTTGGCGTGCTCGTAATGAAAGACGCGCCGGCCCTCGGCGAAGCTCTGGGCCTTGTTCTTGAGCAGGCGCTTGCGCTCCAGCATCACGGCCAGCACGAAGCAGGCGCCGGCGTGCTGGGCATCATTGAGTTCCAACAACTTGCGCAGCAAGCTCTCCGCCGTTTCCTTGCGGATCGGCTCCGGGGCGGGCGGCGGCACGGTGAAGGCGCTCTGCCAATGGGAGATGAAGCCCTTGCGATGGCTGGCGCCCTCGGCGTACTGGGCCGTCCAACAGGCCTCGCAAACGTCCAGGCGCACGTAGCCCTGGCGCTCAGCAAACAGCAGGGTATGGAGCGTCTCCTGGTTGCGGAAGCCGCGCCCGCATCCCTGGCAGGCGCGGGCACGAGAGGCAATGTTCCATTCAATCATCTAATTCAAGCCCGGTTAGCCGTTGAGACGGATCCCAAAATGCGGTTTAGCCACGGAAGAAACGCGGATTGAGCCGGAGCGCGGAATTCATTCCGCTTCACGATCCGTCGTTGCCCCGAGCTGACTGTATCTTCCACCTTTGCATGTCCACCGCTGAAGCGGAATGAATTCCGCGCTCGGTGCCGCTGGGAAAGCCCCAGAGGGCTGGCGCAGTCCAAGGCGCTTGGCGCGAGCTGGCGCACTCCAAACGCCTCGCGCGCCAAAGCATCCCGGTTCATCCGTCCCATCTTCATTCATTCCAGCGCCAGCCAACGGCGTGTCATCTGACGCCATTGTGGCAAAGGCGGCTTGGGCTGCAATCCCAAAAGCTGGCTTGCTCTGCGCCAGATTCTGTGTATGTTCATGCGGACTGCGGGCGGCAACGCCCCCGATTTGAGGGCGGGAGTCTAAGGAAGGCCGCGCCGCGGGCGGCGGCACAAAAAAATGAAAATGAGAGGGGATTAGTATCTGACGTTGAAAATGTCGTAAAATTGTCTCGCAGGTTTGGAAATCTCAAACCTGTTTGGCTAGGGTTAAGATAAGGGTTAGGAGTGGAAGTGAGCATTTTCGGGGCAGGGACCTGTTGTTGTATGGAATTGCGCAGGCTCGAGTGGGTGAAGCGATTGGTCGTGCTGGCGGCCTGGGGGCTGGCTTGGGCGCTGTCAGGCGCGGAGGCGCCGCAACTGGCTCAGTCGCCCTTTACTCCGGAGCCGGTCAAGGACCTGATCCTCTTCACCCAAAAATACAACCACATCGAGCCGCTAATCCCCGGCCAATTCGACGGGAGTGTGGCGCGACTGACTTGTTACCTGCTCCAGCACTACCACTACTTGCAGCATCCTTTGGACGACGAGATGTCGGAGCGCTTCCTCCATCGCTACCTGCAACTGCTCGACGGCGGCCATTTTCACTTTACCCAGTCTGACTTGGAGGAGTTCAACAGCTACCGCCACGCGCTGGACGATCTGACCGCCCCGCCGCTGCCGCGGCTGAGCGACACTTCCCCGGCCAACGTCATTTTCGCCCGGCTGCTCAAGCGGGTGGAGCAGCGCACGGAATACGTGGCGGAGTTGCTGCGCTCAGAGAAGTTCGAGTTCACCGGCGACGACCGCTACACCCCCAATCGCAAAACGGCCTCGTGGCCAAAAGACCTGGACGAGGCCAAAAGCTTGTGGCGGCAGCACCTGCGCTACGAGTATCTGACGGAGAAACTCGCCCGGCAGACGCCGGAGGAGATTGTCAAGAAGTTGTCCAACCGCTACAAGCGCACGCTCCGCACGCTGGGGGAGTTTGACAGCGACGACATTCTGGAACTGTATCTGACGGCGCTGTGCCAGGGCTACGACCCGCATTCGGATTTCATGGGCAAATCGCAGTTGGAGAACTTCGCGATCAGCATGAAGTTATCGCTCTTCGGCATCGGCGCGAAGCTGGGCTCGGAGGACGGCTACTGCAAGATCGTTGAGCTGGTACCCGGCGGTCCGGCCGCCAAGAGCAAGCAGCTCAAGCCCAACGACAAGATCATCGCCGTGCAGCAGGCCGGCCAGGAACCGGTGGACGTCGTGGACATGAAGCTCACCAAGGTGGTCGAGCTGATTCGCGGCCCCAAAAACACCGTCGTCACACTGAAGGTCATCCCGGCCGATGACCCGGACCCGGCGGCCCGCAAGGCCGTCACCCTCGTGCGGGATGAGATCAAGCTCGAGGACCAGGAAGCCAAGGCCCAAGTGGTGGAAATGCCCGATGGCGACGGCCACCTGACGCGGCTGGGGATCGTTGACTTGCCGTCGTTCTACTCGACCATGGACGTGGGGCCAGTCAGGGGCAAGTCGGAGCCAAAGAGCACGACTGCTGACGTGACGCGGATGCTGCGCAAATTGGTGCAAGAAAAGGTCAGCGGCATCATTCTTGACCTCCGCCACAACGGCGGGGGAGCGTTGGAGGAGGCGGTCACGCTCACGGGCTTGTTCATCACGACCGGGCCGATCGTGCAGGTCAAAGACGCCACCGGGGAACTGAAGATCGAGTCTGATCCCGACCCCAGCCTGCTCTACGACGGGCCGCTATTGGTGCTGACCAGCCGCACGAGCGCGTCAGCCTCGGAGATTCTGGCCGCGGCACTGCAGGACTACGGTCGGGCACTGATAGTGGGCGATTCGTGCACGCACGGCAAAGGCACCGTGCAGACGATCCACGAGCTCAACAGATTCAGGCTGAGCAAGCCATTTCCCACCAATTACTACCCCGGCGCCCTCAAGCTGACCATCCGCAAATACTATCGCGCCAGTGGCTCCTCCACCCAGTTGAAAGGCGTCACCTCGGACATCGTTCTGCCCTCCGTCAACAACTATGTGGAGACGGGTGAATCGGCCCAGGAATACTCGCTGCCGTGGGATACGGTTCCCAGCGCGAAGTTCGAGCGGCTGGACCGCGTGCAGCCGTGCTTGGACGAGCTGCGGCGGCGCTCGGTCGCGCGCCAGCAAAACGACCCGGACTTCGCCTACGTGCGCGAAGACATCGAAAGATACCGCAAACTCCTGGCCGACAAGAGCGTGTCCTTGAACGAGGCCCAGCGGCTCAAAGAGAGGGAGGAAGCAGAAGCCCGCGCCAAAGCACGGAAAGCGGAGCGGGCGGCTCGCCCGGAGCCGAAGAAGAAGGTCTATGAGTTGACGCTCAAACTAGTTGACGAGCCGGGCTTGCCGCCGCCACTGGCCAAGACCAACGAGCCGCCGACGCAGGTCGTGGACCAATCGGAAACCAAACCTGCCGAGAGCGCCGAGACGGAGGAGGAGGAGGAGAAGAAGGCCCCGCCGGTGGATGTCACCCTCGAAGAAGCCGAGCGCATTCTGCTGGATTTCATCTTCTTGTCGGCCCAAACGCCGCGGCTGCCTGCCGTCTCGATCACCAACTAAGCGGGGGTTGCATCCGTGCCTTGGCGGTGCCACAATGCGGGCCGATGGAAGCGCCATTACCGAGCCCGGCTTGGCTGGAAACGCCCAGTGGTGAGCGCTGGCCCGTGCCAGCCTCTTGCGCCATCGGGCGCTCCATGTCCAACGAGGTCGTTCTGGCGGACACCAAAGTCTCGCGCCGGCACGCGCTCATCCACGCCCAAGGCCCGGCCGAGTTCCGGCTGGTGGACCTGGGCAGCAGCAACGGCACTTACTTGAACGGGCGCCGCGTTGTGCAGCCGACGCGGCTGGAGGATGGGGACCTAATCACTATCGGCGACTTCGTGCTGGTGTTTCGGCGTCCGCTGGCCGGGGGTCCGACCCGCACCGAGACGGTCACCGAGCGAACGATCCAGGAGATCAAGGTCCTTGACTGCTGGCTCTTGGTGGCGGACATGGTGGCGTCCACCCAACTGAGCAAGGAGTTGGTGCCCGAGGAGGTGGCCGTGATCACTGGCACTTGGCTCGGCCAGTGCAAGGAGCTGGTCGAGCGTCACAAGGGCGGCATCAACAAGTTCCTCGGCGACGGTTTCCTGGCTTATTGGCCCGGAGGCGAGCCGGTGACGACGGATGTGGCCGAGGCGCTCCGCGAATTCGGGCAACTGCAAGCCAAGTCTCGGCCTTGCTTTCGGATCGTGGTGCACTATGGCCAGGTCGCCGCCGGCGGCGCCGCCAGCCTGGGCGAAGAAAGCCTTGTGGGCAAAGAAGTCAACCTGGTCTTCCGTCTGGAAAAGCTGGCCAGCCGCTTGGGCCTGCTCCGGGTCATGACCCAGCCGGCCCAGGCCCGGCTCCAGGCGGCCTTGCCCGCCAGTCAGGCCGAGGCACACACCCTGCCCGGCTTTGACCAGCCCCAAGTGATTTACAGCTTCTGACCAGAAGATGACGGTTGGGTGCATGTGCGCGAAGCGTCTTGGAGTGCGGCAGTCCCCTGCCGCTTTTGCGACCGCGCCGCGAGGAAAGCGCCAGAGGACTGGCGCACTCCAAGGCGCTTCGCGCGAGCCGGCGCACATCTCATTTTCGTAGTTTCTGGCGCCGCCTGCGGCATGAAGTCTGACCAGAAGATGCCACCGAGCGCACCGAGAACACAGAGGTGAAATGCTTCAGAATCGTCAGCCTCCCAGAGTTTTCAGTGCCCGTGGCGCGGCGTGCGGGATGGCGTCTGACCCGAAAAGCAGAACGCAAAGACACAGGGACGCAAAGGCGCAAAGAAGCGTTTGGAGCCCCGACGGCCGCCAGGCGCGGCCAAATCTCAAATCTCAAATCTCGAATTCCCTTGCCCGCCTATCCACTGCCTCCGGCCTGGGTCGTAAGCGCGTTGCGTGAGGGCCTGGTGATCCCGGCCCATCCGCTGGCGCTCACCGCCGAGCGGCGCTTGGACGAACGCCGCCAGCGCGGCCTGACCCGCTACTACCACGCCGCCGGCGCTGGCGGGCTGGCCGTGGGAGTGCACACCACCCAGTTCGCCATCCGTGATCCCAAGCACGGGCTGCTGGCACCGGTGCTCACGCTCGCGGCCCAGACAATGGCAGAGGCTGATACCGCCCGCCGCCGCCAGACGGTGCTGATTGCCGGCATCTGCGGGGCCACTCCCCAAGCCTGTGCCGAGGCCCGGCTGGCCCGGGAGCTGGGCTACCACGCCGGCTTGCTGTCCCTGGGCGCCCTCAAAGCGGCGGACGAGGCCGCGTTGTTGGCCCATTGCCGCGCGGTGGCGCGCGTGATTCCCCTCATCGGCTTCTACTTGCAACCCGCGGTGGGCGGGCGGGCGCTGGGGTACGGTTTCTGGCGGCGCTTCGTGGAGATTCCCAACGCAGTCGCCATTAAGATTGCGCCTTTCAACCGTTACCAGACTCTGGATGTAGTCCGCGCCGTGGCCCAGAGCGGCCGCGCCGGCGAATTGGCCCTCTACACCGGCAACGACGACAACATCCTGGTTGACCTGCTGACCTGCTACGCCATCTCGACCGCGCGGGGAACCGTCCGGCTGACCATCGTTGGCGGGCTGTTGGGGCAATGGGCCTGTTGGACCAAACCGGCCGTCGCGCTGCTGGCCCAATGCAGACAAATGCGCGGCCAGGAAAGGGTCCCGGCCCGGATGCTCACGCTGGCGGCGCAAATCACCGAGTGCAACGCGGCGATTTTTGATGCGGCGCATCACTTCGCCGGGTGCATCCCGGGCATCCATGAGGTGCTGCGCCGCCAAGGGCTGCTGGCCAATACCCTTTGCCTGGACCCAAACGAGAGGCTCTCCCCCGGCCAGGCTCAAGAGATCGCCCGCGTCTGCCGGGCTTACCCGCACCTCAACGACGACCAGTTTGTGCGCGAGAACCTGGCCCGCTGGCTCGACTGAGCGGAAAATGCCACCGAGGGCACCGAGAACAGAGAGGCGAAATGCCTCAGAATCGTCCTCCCCCTCGTTCTCGAACCATTTTCATCGTTTGTGGCGCGGCGCTCTGGCATGAGGACTGACTGGAAAATAGCGTCTAGCCACAGATGAAACACGGATGAAACACGGGTTGAGCCGGAGCGCGGCATTACCGGACCCCGCCGAAGCGGCGGTGGCGCTGGGTGTATTCCTCCAGGGCGGCAAAGAACTGCGGCTTGCGAAAATCGGGCCAGAGCGTCGGGGTGACGACCAGCTCGGCGTAGGAAATCTGCCAGAGCAGGAAGTTGCTCACGCGCATCTCGCCGCTGGTCCGAATCAGCAGGTCCGGGTCCGGGTAGTTGCGCGTGTATAGGTGTTGCGCCATCACTTCCTCGGTGATCTCCGCCGGCTCGAGAGCGCCGGTCTTGACCTTGGCGGCAATGCTGCGCACGGCCTCGACCAGTTCGGTGCGGCCGCCGTAGCTCAGCGCCAGGATCAGCGTCAGCCCCTTGTTCCTGGCCAGGCCGGCCTTGGTCTTTTCGAGTTGCTCCTGGACAAACTCTGGCAGGCGGTACACCTGCCCAATGACCTCCAGGCGCACGTTGCTGCGATTCAGTTCGCCCAGCTCGTTCTTGAGGTAGCGGGCCAGGTAACGCATCAGGGTGTCCACCTCCTCCTTGGGCCGGTTCCAGTTTTCCACCGAGAAGGCGTACAAAGTGAGGTATTTGATGCCCACCTCGCCGGCCGCCCGCACGACCGCGCGGACCGATTCGACGCCGTTGCGATGGCCTTCGACGCGCGGCAAATGCCGCTGCTTGGCCCACCGCCCGTTGCCGTCCATGATGATGGCCACGTGGGTCGGCAACAAAGCCAGGGCCTGCGGGCTCAAATGTATGGCGGTGCTGCTCATCTCGCCTTGGGCGGATATTGCCAAGCTGGAGCCGGCGGCCGCAAATCCAAGACCTGCCTCATGGCCAGATGGTCTGCTCCCGCGCCGCGCCGACGGAGACGAGCTTGAGCCGGGCGCCGGACAACTCGGCGATGGCCTTGAGGTAAGCGCGGCAGTTGGCGGGCAGTTGATCCCACTTGGCAGCGCCGCCGGTCGGGGCCTCCCAGCCCGCCAGCTCCGTATAGACCGGCTCACAAGCGGCCAGGACTTCAACGTCGCTGGGCACGTGGTCGTAGCGAGTGTCGCCGGCGCGGTAAGCCACGCACACCTTGATGGTTTTGAGGGTGTCCAGCCCGTCCACGTTGGTCACGGCCAGTTCGTCAATGCCGTTGATCATGGTAGCGTGGCGGGTGGCCACCGCATCGAACCAGCCGCACCGGCGCGGCCGGCCGGTGGTTGACCCAAACTCCCGCCCCATCGCGTGGAGCAGGTCGGCGAGTTGGGCGTTTTCGGTGGGCAGCGGGCCTTCGCCAACCCGGGTCGTGTAAGCCTTCATCACCCCGACTACGCGGTCCATGCGGTGCGGCGGCACGCCGGAGCCGGTGCACGCCCCGCCGGCGGTGGTATTGGAGGAGGTCACAAACGGATACGTGCCGTGGTCAATGTCCAGGAAAGTCCCTTGCGCGCCTTCGAAGAGGATGTTGGCTCCGCGCCGGGTCGCCTCGTTAAGCATCACGACGGTGTTGGTCACGTAAGGCCGCAGCCGGTCGCCGGCGGCCCGATACGCGGCATGGACCGCCGCAAAACCCAGCGGGCTGGCCCCGAAGGCCTTGAGCACCTCGTTGTGCTCCTGGAGGCGCTGGCGCAACAAGGCGGCGAAACGCTCCGGCTTGATCAGGTCCAGCATCCGCAGCCCCGTCCGCGCGGCTTTGTCGCCGTAGGCCGGGCCGATGCCGCGCTTGGTGGTGCCGAGCTTGTGCCGGCCCTGGAGCGCCTCGCGCTGGGCGTCCAATTCGCGGTGGTAGGGCAACACGACGTGGGCGGTCTCGCTCACGAACAAACGGCCGGCCACCTGGATGCCAAGCTGTTCGAGCCCTTGGAGCTCCTCGACCAAGCCAACCGGGTCCACCACCACCCCGTTGCCGATCACGCATTGCTTGCCCGGCCGAAGGATGCCAGAGGGCACCAAGTGCATCACGTACTTGGCCGGCCCGATGAACACCGTGTGCCCGGCGTTGTTGCCCCCCTGGGTCCGCACCACGATGTCCGCCTGCTCGGTCAGCACGTCAATGATCTTGCCCTTGCCTTCATCGCCCCATTGAGCGCCCACCAGGATTGTGTTTGCCATAGTGTCAATTGTTCCGCGCGCACAGCAAGCCCCGCCGCCGCACACTCGGGGTGCCGCTTCGTCTCTGTGGCGGCACTTTAAGCCGGCCGGCCCGGGCAGTCAAGGCCTGCGGGCGCCAGCGCGCAACCGGTGAGCCGCAGGTTCTGGCCGGAAAATGCTCATCCAGCCCGACAGCGCGAAGCGTTTGGAATGCGGCGGCTTGCCGGCGCTTTTGGCCGCAGGCGCTCAGAAAGCGGGAGCAAGCTCCACGCACTCCAAACGCTTCGCGCTCCAGGCCGCCCCAGTCCCGTCTTCATCGCTAGGGGTGCCGCCGGCGCCAGAGCGTCCTACCCGGCATTTGGCGAGGCGAAGAAAGATTGAGCCAAGCAGGGCGGCCTGCCAGAATCGGCGCCGGCTTGGTAGAGACGATGAATCGCAACCTGCGCTTGGGCCTGCTGGCGCTCCTGTGGCTGCAGCCGCTCTGGGCCGACGAGATTGCCCTGGCGCGGATGGGCGACACCTGGCGCTTTTTGCCGGGTTTGGCGGAGGCCTCGTCGCCAGTGACGGCGTGGCGGCAAGTCGGTTTTGATGATTCGACGTGGGCGCAAGGGTGCTCGGGTTTCAGCCTCGCTTGGGACGAGGCCACGACGCTGCCGTGGGCGCCGGATTTGCGCTGCGTGTTCTTCCGCAAGAGCTTCACGGTCAGCGACCCGCAAGCGATCAAGTGGCTGGTCTTAAGGGCGGATTACCAGGCCGGTTTCGTGGCTTACCTCAACGGCGTTGAAATCACCCGCTGCGGGCTCACCAACGACCCGGTCGGGTTCGACGACTACGCTATTGATCACCCGCGTGGCGTCGCGGAGGAATTCGACGTGAGCGTGTTTGTGCCCGCGCTGATCTCCGGCACTAACCTGCTGGCCATCCAACTTCACGTCTCAACCAACTACCCGAGCACGCTGGTGCTGGCGCCTGAGTTGTTGGCCAATTTCCAGCGCGGCCCTTTCATCCAGAACACCTCGGCTTCGGGGACGGAAGTGATCTGGCGGACTCCCGTGGCCGCCGATGCGACGGTGGAATACGGAGCTAGCGGGGCGCTGGGCCTCGCGGTCTCGAACCCGATCCCCGCCACGGAGCACGTGCTGGCGCTGACCGGGCTTTTGCCGGGCACGCGTTATTGCTATCGGGTGCGCAGCACGGCGGGGGCCCTGACCGCCACATCGCCGATCTTTTCGTTTCAGACGCTGAAGACCGAGGGCGACATCACCTTCGCGGTGTTTGGCGACGGTGAAAGCGGCGGCGTCCCGCAGTACCAGGTCGCGCGAGCGGTGGCTGATTCGGCCGTGGAGTTGGTCTTATGCTGCGGCGACGTAATGTACTTTGCGTTCACGCTGGGTCGCGCTGACACGCGCGGCCTGAGCATTTACGGCCCGCACATGCGCAGCACGCCTTACTTCTTCACCATGGGCAACCATGATCTCTATTACGGGGACACCGCCTATTTGCAGACTTTCCATCTGCCGACCAACTCCGCCAACGGCACGGAGTACTTTTACTCCTTCGATCACGGGGGCGCGCACTTCGTTTCGCTCTACGTGCCTACGCTCACGCCCTTCAGCCCGTCCGTCACCAACGGGCTGGCGCTCGGCTCGGTCCAGTATTGCTGGCTGACCAACGATCTGGCGGCCAGCGCCAAGCCGTGGAAGTTTCTGCTTCTCCACAGCCCTCTCCACACCTCAAGTCTTCATCGTTTTGACGACTACAACGGCGATGGCGTCCTGGACCGGCTCCAGTTGGCGGAAATCCTTTTGCCGGTGGCGCGCCAATACGGCGTGCAAGCCGCCTTTTCCGGCCACGACCACGCCTACGAGCGGTTTGTCCCGGTCAACGGTGTGCACCTGTTCGTCACGGGCGGCGGGGGTTGTCGCCTCTATCCGCTGCGCGAGCGCGATGAGGCCAGCGCGCAGTTCTGGTGCCGCTACCATTTCCTCCAAGTCAGCCTCCGGGGCGACACTGCACTCATCCAAGCGACCGACCCGGCCGGCGTGATTTTCGATGAAGTGACGATCCAGCGGGCGGCGCCACCGCCGCGCATCTGGCCCGCCACCTGGCACACCCCAGCCATTGCCACGGTTCCCGCCAACGACGGCGACGGCAACGTCACTGGGCAGACCTTTGGTTTTTCCGGCGCGCCGATTGCTGCTTTGTCGGGGGAATGGTCCGACCTTGGCGAGGTGTTCGTGAACAACGACTCGACCAACCTCTACCTTGGCTTCAAGTCGTGCATGATCAACGCCGACGCGAATATCTTTCTGTTCGTCGAATCACCGCGGCTGGCCGGCGTCACCACCATGGCCGGCTTGGGCGACGGCCTCGCCGAGCCGGCTGGTCAAGGCGCCGATGGCTTGGATTTTCTGGAGAATCTCTCCTTCACCAACTTCGCGCCGGGCATTGCCTGCATCCTGGGGGACGAATTCGCCGACGGCCAGTTTCGCTCGTTCCAGCGGCCCGGGCTGGCGCTCAACACGGGGCAGGGCGTGTTCCGGCTCGACGCCACGTTCAGCAACGTGCCGGGAGTTCAGGTGCAGCAGTTCAACTGTTCGCCGCAGCAGGCCGATCCCGCGCACCAGGGCACCCTGCTGGAGCAAAACGCCGACTTCATCCAGGTCGCGATCCCGCTGGCCGCTTTGGGCGGACCGAGGCTGACCAACATGATCAAGCTTGGCGCGGTCGTGGGCGGGCCGGGCGTGGATACGAATTTCGCCGCGCAGACCCGCCCGCTCGACACTGGTTTCCTTGGCGTTGCGCTCCACGGCTCCGGCCAGGCGCCGGTGGCGCTGGAAGGCTTGAGGGTGCAACTGGCGCTCTGTCCCACACCGGGAGATTCCGACGGCGATGGCTTGCCGGACGCCTGGGAACTGGCCTACGGCCTGGACCCGCTTTCCGCGCTGGCGGAGGACGGCGCCGCTGGGGACCCCGACCATGACGGTTTCACCAATTGGCAGGAGTTCGTGGCCGGCACCGACCCGCGGGACCCGGCTTCGCCGCTGCGGCTCCACCTTGCGCTCCTAGCGCCGAACCTCTTTCAAATCTCGTGGGGGGCGGTAATCGGGAAGCAATACCAGCTCGAAGTCGCGACGGAGTCGTTGACGAATTTCGTTGCCGTCGCCGGGTTCCCGCGGCCGGCCACGAGCACCTGGGAAGTCTTTCTGGAGCAGCTCCCAGCCAATTCACCGCCGCCGTGCCTCCGGGCCTACCGGCTGTGCGTCCTGCCATGAGCGTGGCCGCGCCACTGGGAGAGCAGCCATCCACCGGGTCAGGAAGCGATCCTGGCTTGACTTCGCGCCTAATGTGGTGTATGTTTTGGCAGCGTTTGGAGGGCAGCAGCAGAGAGTCACCTTATGAAACCGGCGGCCAAAGCAGGATTACTGGCGCTGGCGATTGTATTGCTGAGCGGCTGCTACCGTTGGGAGGAGCTCCGGGCGCTTAGGGAAGCCGAGCGGCAACGGACAATCCGAAATGAAGCGGGTTTTTTGGCGCAAAGGGAAGCGGAACTCAGACAGGAGGAGGAACTGGCCAAAGGCTGGTCACAAGTTCGCCCCGGCATGACCGCCGACAAGCTGGGGAAAATCCTTCCGCTCAATTTCCCAAAGGCCACCCGCAAGGCTATCCGGTCAAACCCGGTGTACTCGATGCCCCTCAAAGGCCACACGCTCCAGTTTCGCCAAGGCGTCTTGGAAGCGATCGAATAGAAACCTTCTCCCAGGCTTTGCTGGGCAAGGACGATTCTCTGGTCAGACGCCATGCCGCACGGGGCGCCACAAGCTATGAAAATGGCCGGTGACCCGGACGCAGGGCACGGACGATTCCTTGGTAGGGCGCGCACCCCGTTGCGCGCCGGCTTTCATCGGGTCTGTCGTGTGCGGCGCGCAGAGGACTGGGCGCCCTACCGGAAAGCGAAGTTCTCCAGGATAATCACCAGGATGCCCGTGATGGCGCCGCCGGCGATCACCCCGGCGCAGATCGGTTCCTGGTTCTGCACGATCACGCGGTTGCCGGCGCTTTCTTCCCGCTTGAAGCACCGCCCGGCCACCCAGAAAAAGGCCCCGCCCAGGAACATTGCCAGACAGGTGTTGAAAGGGATCACCGTCGCCAGGCCGACGCCCACGCCGGAGAGCCAAAAGCGCCCCTTGGTCGCCAGCCGGAGGCCCTCCAGCGCCAGCCCCAGCACGCCCCCAACCAGCGCCGCCCAGCGCGCTGAGACCGGCAGGCTCGACAGCCCCTGGGTCAGAATTTCCGCTACTGCCTTCCAGGTGATCGCTGCCGGCATGGGGTAACGGTCGCTCACCAACTGCGCCGGACCGCCACCCAGGAACACCAGGTAAAACACCGGCACCGCCGCCAGCGCGCCGGCGAAGATGCCCAGCACGTGGCCGATGGCTTGCTGGCGCGGCTTGGCGCCCAGCATGTACCCGGGCTTGATGTCCATGAGCAGGTTCGAGGCGTGACTGGCGACTTCGCCCGCCACGCTGGCGGTCATCAGGTTGGTGCCGATGTTGCCCGGGGCCAGCACGCCATAGGTCAACTGCGTGATGCGCCCCAGCGCCCCAATGGGCGTGATCGAGGTCAGCGCCGTCGAATTCACCCCAATCAGCGCCAGAATGAAAATGAACGGAATCGCCAGCATCCCCAGCCACACCTTGACGCCGAAGTAGTGGTTGGCCAGGAGCACCACCGCCGCGCCCACGAGCGGAATGCCAATCACGAACACGCCCATCGGCAGCTCAATGTGACGCAGCACGTCGGCTTGCCGTGCCGCGCCCTGCTTGCGCCGCAGGCTGCTGAACGCGCTCACCAAGACCTGCGGCTTGGAGAAGAAGGCGAACAAGGAGGCGGTGGTCATCATCGCCACGCCGCCCCAGAGCGCCCAGACGGTGATGGCGCGGAAGCCGTAATGCACTGCGCCATCCACCTCGCGGCCGTGGATGTCGCCGGCGGCGATCATCACGGGGGCCAGGACCAGGTAGTTGATCAGCGCCCCCACCATGAGCGAGACGCCGGTGCGGACGCCCATCAGGCCGCCGGCGGCCATCATGACGAAATCGGTGTCGGGCCGCACGGTCAGCTCGCGCAGGTCGGCGCCCAGGATTCTCAACGTCGTGATCCTGTAAATCCAGCCGTCTAGGAACTCCGGCACCGTGAGGAACCCCGCCTTGAGCCAGCTCATAATGGCGTGGCTTTGCATCACCTTGAGGAGCGCGGCGGCGCCCCCGGTGATGACCAGCAGCCTGGCCTTGAACATGCCGACGATGGCCTCGCCAGTGTGCAAGGCGTCCATCACGATGCCGGCGGCGCGGCCTTCGGGGAAGGGGTGTTGCTCGTCGTTGATGAAACGGCGCTTGAGCGGGAAAGCAAACAAGACGCCCAGCAGCGCGACGGCGATGATCCACATCATGGTGGTGGTCTGCGGCACGATGCTGTTGGTGACCATCATGTAGGCCGCCAAGCTGGAGATCATCGGCGAGGTCATGTAGCCGGCCGCGGTGGCGATGGACTGCATCGCGTTGTTTTCCAGCAGCGTAAACTCGCTGCCCAGGCCGACTTGGCTCAGGAGCTTGAACGCGGCAAAGGCCAGGATCACGGAAGTGATGCCGACCCCCAAGGTCCACCCGGTCTTGGCCCCCACGTAGAGGTTCGTCAGCGAGAGAATTCCGCCCAGCACCATGCCGGTGATGGCCGAGCGGATGGTGAGCTGGGGCATGTCGCCCTTCCAGACGTTGGCGAACCACCAGCGGTCCTTTTGTTCCAGCGTCCAGGTGCGAACTTGCTCCGCGTCCAGTTGCTTGATTGCCATGCGAGCAGGAGAGTTGTCTTGGACTTTGACGCGGATCAGGCTTCCGTGGGTTCACAGCAAACCTTCAGCTCCATCCCGGAGGGATGAAACGTGAATAGCCGCAGGCGCCAGCTTGCGGAACACGCCCCGTTGGGCCGCCGACCCCGAAGGGGTCGAACCGCGTCCGCGTCGTACAACCCCTCAGGGTTGTAGCCCACATTACACGCCTGTCCGCAGGCTGACACCTGCGGCTACTCAGGTCAGGCCCCTCCGGGGCAAGCCGCGCGACGGGTGGTGAGAATGACTGTCCCAAAAGCGATCCTACCGCATTCATCCGTGCCAATCCGCGGCTAAAGCTAATTTTGAAGTTGAACGCCACGACACGATGCCCCGCGCAGCGGGAGCATTGCTTTTCACTTTGCCTGCGCTCAAGCCTTTTTCTTCGCGCTTACACGTTTGGCAAAGCGCTCCACCTCGATGACGCGGCGCCGGTGAAAGCCGCGCGCGATCAACTCGTGCTCGTCGCGCGCCTCGACCTGGAAGGCGATGGCGGCGCGTTCGACGCGCACCACCCGCGCCAGACAGACCACCGTGGCGCCCACGGGCGTGGGGGCCAGGTGCCGCAGCTCAATCTCCGTGCCGAGTGAAGTCTCGCCCGGCTCCAGGAAGTCGGCGAGCGCCTCGCGCGCCGTGCGCTCCAGCAAGCCGATCAGCGCCGGGGTGCTCAGGACCGCTGGCAGGCCGCCGTTGGCGAATTCAATCGCGTGCTTCGTTTCAACCACGTACTGCCGTTCGGCGGTGGTCCCGATTCTTGGGACGGCTTTCATTTTGGTTCGGTGTTCGTTGGCTGGCGGCTGGTCATCCGGCAAAGCGATCTTGGCCCAGAGCCACTGTGCACAACTCCAGGCGCGCCCCCGCCCTGGCCTCGCTCTGCGCGACCATGAGACCGCCCGGCCGCTGGCTCGTCAATCCCCAAAACCACCGCGCGGGCTTGGTTGGGGAAAGTTGCTTGAGTTCCTGCGCTCTAAACTCAAGAATCTTCTCGTAAACGGGCGAGTTGCCTGAGCGAAGAAATGGCGCGAGTGCGGCCAAAACGATCCATCAAACAAAGAGGCCACCTATGACCGACCATCCTTTTTATCGGCGTGAGTTCCTGGAGAAACTGGGCGTTGGCTCCGTGGGGGCGATGCTGGCTGGCGACTATGCCGGGCGAGCGTTGGCCGCCGAGCCGCCCAAGAGCGACAAGCAATGGCAGCCGGTCTCCGAGCGCAAGGTCCGCTTTGGGATCGTGGGCTACGGCGTGTGCCAGTTCGGCGCGGCGTTCGGCTTTCAAGACCACCCCAACGTGGAGATTGTCGCCGTGAGCGACTTGCTCCCAGAGCGCCGCGAGGGCTTGATGAAGGCCTGCCGTTGCGCGAAGTCTTACGAATCGCTGGAGGTGCTGGTCAAGGACCCGCAGATCGAGGCGGTGTTCGTGGCTACGGACGCGCCCAGCCACCCCAGGCATTGCATGGACGTGCTCAAACACGGCAAGCACGTCATGTCGGCCGTGCCTGCGGCCTTTGGCTCGATAGAAGAGGCTGAGCAACTGCTGGAAACCGTCCAGAAGACCGGCCTCAAGTACATGATGGCCGAGACCAGTTGCTTCCACGCCGACTGCTATGCAATGCGCCAGATTCACCGGGCCGGCGGCTTCGGGCGACTGGTTTATTCGGAGGGAGAGTATTTTCACTACTGCCCGGAACCGATTGCGTCGTTCAAGAACTGGCGGGTGGGCGTTCCGCCGCTGTGGTATCCGACGCATTCGACGGCCTACTACGTGGGCGTGACGGGCAAGCGGTTCACCTCGGTGTCGTGCCAAGGTTTTCGCGCGCCCTTTCCTACTTTTCAGCCCGGAGCCAACACGTACAACAACCGGTTCACGGACGAAATCGCGCTGTTCCAAACCAGCGAAGGGGGCGCTTCGCGGATGGGGTGTTACTGGTCGGTCCACGGGCGCGTGGTCGAAAGCGGGCGGGTCTTCGGCGAACGAGGATGGATGGATGGGATGTCCTACCAAGGCGCGCTCAAGGAGTTGCCCGACCTGGCACGGCCGCCGCTGCCGCCGGGTGTGCCGGCGGGCGGGCACGGCGGTTCCCACGGCAACCTGGCCCATGAATTCGTCAGCGCCATCCTCGAAGACCGCCAGCCGCTGGTGAACATCTACGAGGCCCTGGCCATGACGGTGCCCGGCATCATCGCCCATCGATCCGCGCTCAAGGACGGCGAGACGCTGAAAATCCCCCAATACGACCGGCCTAAGGGCTGAGGCGCGTCTGGAAAGGCCGCCCGCGCGCTCTATTCATGGCCCATCAACGTCCGTTGCTTGCCGGTCCGCCCAAGTTCTCCACCTGGCACAACCACGTGGGGCGCGGAGCTGTCGCCGCGCATTGGCGCGCTCATAGCCGTGCGTCAACGCCTCCAAGCCAAAGAGCAGTATCGCGGTTGACAGCCGGTCGGCCGAGGCTAGAGTCCTGGCCCAGCGAGCCGACGGCTCGGCAGAAACCCTTGACGCAGCTTATGAACGAGTCCATAAACATTACGCAAAGCCCGTCGCGGCGAGACTTCCTCAAAAGAGCTACGGGGCTGGCGATGGCCGCCGGCGCCCTTGGTTTTAACCCCAGCGGCCTGGCGGCGCAATCCCGGCGCTGGCCTGTCGCTTGCCGCGATGCCCACTTGCGGGCCACCGGCCAGCCAGACAGTTGGGCCGCGCTCCAAGAGCTGGGCGCGGAAGGCGCCGAAGTCGAGGTGAACGACGAGTTGGTTTGCCCCAGCCTCTTCCATCCGGCAAAGAAGTACACGCTCGCCGGCGCCGAGGCGATTCAATCCCTCAAGGCTGACTTGGCGGAAAAGGGCTTGGCGATCACCGCTTTCTGCCTGCACAACCGCCTCGATGAGCGGTTGGAAAAGGAGCTGGCCTGGAACAAGCGGGTCGTGGCCGCCGCGCAGCAACTCGGGGTCAAGGCCATTCGCATTGACGTGGTGCCGCGCGCAATCAAACGCGAGGAGTTCCTGCCCTTCGCCGTCAAGGCCTGCAAGCAATTGTGCGAGTTGGTGGAGGGCAGCCCAGTGCGTTTCGGCGTCGAGAACCACGGCAACACCACCAACGACCCCGGCTTCCTCGAGAGACTCTTCGACGGCGTCGGCTCATCCCACTTGGGGCTGACGTTGGACGTGGCTAATTTTTACTGGTACGGGCATCCGCTGGAGGAGCTTTACAGTCTCTATGCGAAGTTCGCCCCGCGCGTCGTCCACACTCACTGCAAGAGCATCCGCTACCCAGACGACAAGAAGAACGTGCGGCGGCCGATGGGCTGGGAGTATGACAAGTACTGCTGCCCCATCTATGAGGGTGACGTGGATTTCAAGCGGCTGGCGGGCATCCTCCGCAAAGCCAATTACGCGGGGGACTTGTGTCTGGAAGATGAGTCGCTGGGGAAGTTCCCGAACGAGGAGCGCGGCGTGGTGCTCAAGAAAGAAATCGCTTTCCTCACGAGCCAAGCCTAGATTGGCAGCGCGCTGCTCTTAAAGCCTATGAGGCAGATCAAGATCCTCATCGAGAAGCACGCGGACGGCTACGTGGCCTACCCTGTGGGAGTCCGCGGGGTTGTTGTGGGCGAGGGCGACACCTGCGAGGAAGCATTGCGCGACGTGCAGTCGGCGCTCAGGTTTCACGTCGAGACCTTCTGATGGGACGTGCTGGAGGGGGAAGAAGGCCCAGTCGTGGAGGCCTTCGTCGCCGAGGCCGCCGTGTAAGCCATGGCCAAGTTCCCCGTTGATGCTCCGAAGGCCAGGGTACTGCGCGCCCCCCAGAGGCTCGGCTTTGCGCTCGTTCGCGAGCGCGAGCACGTCGCCATGCAGCGCCGCAACCCCGACGGCACAGTTACGCCGCTGACGATGCCGAATCACCCCCGCCTCAGGGCCTCGACGTTACGTGCCATTTGCAGGCAATCGGACATCAGCGGCGAGGATTTCCTCAACGCCTATGAGCAATCTTAACCTCGCCGCTGGGGCCTTGCCGGCGACGCTGGCCGTCGTTGCTGGGATGTGCCTGGCTGCCGCCAGTGAGGCGCCGGTGCCAACCGTCTGGGCTGATCTCGGACGGGTGGTTTATGCCGTGGATCCGAAGTGGCCCGCCAAGCCGGTCGGCGTCCAGTGGGCCGAGATGCCGGGCGTGGACGTTGATAGCCGTGACCAGGTTTACCTCTTCACCCGCAAGGCACCCTACGTGCAAGTGTACGCGGCCGACGGCGCTTTCGTGCGGGCCTGGGAGCAGCCGTTCAAACTGGCTCACCAGATCAAGGTTGACCCAGAAGGCAACGTCTGGACGACGGACATCGGCGCGCATACGGTCCAGAAGTTCACCCCCGAGGGCAAACTGCTGCTTACCCTTGGCACGGCGGGCCAGCCGGGTTGTGATTCATCCCATTTCAACCAACCCACCGATGTCGCCATCACTGCCGCCGGAGACGTTTTCATTTCCGACGGCTACGGCAACACGCGGGTAGTCCATTTCGACAAGAGCGGCGAGTACGTGAAGGAATGGGGCAAACGCGGGGACACGCCGGGGAACTTCGTGCTTCCACACACCATTGCCGTTGACTCGAAGAACCGAATTTACGTGGGCGACCGCGACACGGCCCGAATCCAACTCTTCGACACCAGCGGCAAGTTGCTGCGCGTTTGGCACAAAGGCATCATGCCCTGGGGCCTGCGCGTCACGCCAAAGGACGAAATCTGGGTCGTCGGTTCACAGCCGGTGCGCGACCCCACCAAGGGCGGCTTCATCGTCTATCCGCCGCCGGACCAGCTAATGCTCAAGCTGGCGCCCGACGGCAGAATCGTGGGCCGCTGGACCTTGCCCAAGGGCGAGGACGGCGCAGAAAAACCCGGCGAACTGAACTGGCTGCACTGCATCGGCGTGGATTCGGCGGAGAATCTCTACCTGGGCGACATTCAGGGCAAGCGCCTCCAGAAGTTCACGCTGCGGAAAGGGCGCTGAGTGAGCGCGGCATGCGGACCGCGGGGTGGCAGCCAATCCCGCGCTGAGGCGGCCAAAAAGACGGTCTTGCCGCCGCCAAACGACAGAAAGGACGCCAGGGACAGAAGCAGGCGGCATGCTCTGATGCGTGAGGTCATTCGCGTGGTCCCTGCTTGGCGCGGGCGGCGAGGCGGGCGCGGGTCGTCCGCTCCCGGAGGCCGCCTTCCTTCAGGAAATCACGCTCCAGTCGCCGGAGTTGTTGGTCGAGCAGGTAGTTGGTCAGCTTGATCAGGCCGATCATCACGTTGGCAGCGATGGCTAGATCAGGGTGTTCGATGCCTTTCTTGAAGGTGTCATGGTTGGCGTTGGGCCGGCGGTTGAGTTGCCGGAGTCGCTGCGTGTATGGGTGTTCTTTCGTCCATTCCTCAATGCCGCGCACCCGCAGGATGTCGCGGTAGTCTTCGAGGAGCTCCTCCAGACTCGCGCGAGCGACATTGGTGAGTTTGATCTCGGTTTCTTTGGAGGTGGCGGAGGTCTGGCTGCCTTCGATGATATTCTGCTTTCCCGAACGAGCGGCTTGGATCATTTGACCGGACGTGCGGTCGCGCGGGTCCAGGAACCGTTCGCAGAACCGCACTGTGCCGTCATAGACAATCCGCGCCTTCCGGAAGGAGAGGAGCCTCTCGTAACCGCCATGGGGTGGGATGAAGGTGCCGCCGCTGGGCGGAAGGGACGAAAAGGACTTAGGAGACGCCAAGGGCGTGCCGCTAGTTTCAGTCCCTTTCGTCGTCTTGGTCATTTGCTCGCTGGCCATAAACAATCGCTGGTGTTGCTACCGCACCTGACGAAGAACCGGCACAGTATGGCCAGGCAGACGGAAAGTTGCGATGGGAAACGGGAGGCCGAGTGGTTCAAGGCCGCGGCCCCGCCCGGCGGCCTACTCTTCGATTTCCACGACCCTGGAGGGGTCCACCAATGAGAGCGTCGGCAAGCGCTCCCGGCCACGGGCTTCGGCTTCGCGAATCTCGCGCCCGAAGTAACGGTTGGAGACGTGGATGCCGTAGAGCTTGCCCACGCGGTTGTCGAGGGCGGATTGGACCGCCTCCTCCAACGTGGCGTGTGCGAGTTGTTCGCGGTCGGCGGGATTGAGGAAGGTGGCGTCGTGGAAGAGCGTCTCGGCTTCCCAGAACGGGCATTGGGGGCCGGGCGCCAGCGGCATCGCGTCGCCGGTGTAGGCCACGATGGGTTTGCGGTAAGTCTCCATGTAGTTCGGGCGTTCGGCGGCCGGCAGGCTGCGCATGAGGGCGGCGATTTGTTCAGGCGGCCACTGCGAGTAAGGCGCCTTGACCCGCTGGCGTTCTTCCAGCACGCGATAGCCGAAACTCGGTTCGCGCCCGTGCGGCACCGGGAAGCCCTGGAGGAACTTGGGGTTCCGCCCGCCCTGGATTTGCATCAACTCGTCCGCCGCCAATGGCCGGCAGGCCACCTCGTATTTGAGGTGCTGGCGCTTGAGGATGAATTGGAGCCATTCCCGCACCCGCGCGTTGCTGGCCGGATAGAAAACGGTGAGCGGCTTTTCGTTGGCTCCTTTGCCGAGGTTGCGAAGGTTGATGAAGGTGGGCAGACCAGCCAGGTGATCCACGTGGCAGTGGGAGAGGCAGATGGCCTCGACCGCATAGACGCCGGCCCCAAGGGCGGTGGCGCAACCCTCGCCGCAGTCGTAGAGCAGCCGGTGCGGGTAATCGAGTATCCAAGTGGATACCAGCCCTTTGCTGTAAATCACGTAGTGCATCAACTCGCTCGCGCGCTTGGGCGCGATGACTCGCGGCCAGCCGCAACCAAAGACGAATTAGGAAATCACGAAATCAGGCAGAAGGAACTCAGGAAACCAGGGAAGAGAGGCCTTCCTGAGTTGGTGAGTTCCTAATTCAAGAATCCTCGCAAACATGCGCGGTTTTTCAGGATGGCAGAGCAAGCGAATCCATCCGTGTTCCATCCGTGTCCATCGGTGGCTGAACATCCTTTTGCCTCAATGCCGGAAGTGCCGCACGCCCGTGAAGACCATCGTTACGTTGCGGGCGTCGGCCGCGGCAATCACTTCCGCATCGCGCATCGAACCGCCGGGCTGAATGGCGGCGGTGGCGCCGGCTTGCGCCGCGGCGATCAGGCCATCGGCGAACGGGAAGAAGGCATCGCTGCAAACGGCGCTGCCCTGGAGCGAGAGGCCGGCCTCGCCCGCCTTCCACACCGCCAGCCGGCTCGCGTCCACGCGGCTCATCTGCCCGGCCCCGATGCCCAAAGTCCGATCGCTGGCCGCATAAAGGATGGCGTTGGACTTGACGTGCTTGACGACCCGCCAGCCGAAGCGCATGGCTGCCCATTCCGCTTCGGTCGGCGCTCGCTTGGTGACCACCTTAAGCTCCAACGCGGCGACGGGTTTGAGGTCGCGCTGCTGCCACAAATACGAATCCGCTCCCACACTACGGACTTCCCAGGGCGCCGCCGCAAGCGGGCACTTCAGAATCCGCATGAGGCGGAGGTTTTTCTTCTTCTGGAGGATGGCCAGGGCCTCGGCTGTGAACGACGGCGCGACAATCACTTCGCTGAAGATCCCCGCGATGGCTTCGGCGCAAGGGGCGTCCAAGGGCTGATTGACGGTGATGATCCCCCCGAAAGGCGCTTGGCGGTCCGTGGCGAGGGCCTTGTCCCAGGCCTCGCGCAGGTTTTGTCCTTGCCCGAGGCCGCAGGGATTGGTGTGTTTGAGGATGGCCAGCGAGGGCGGGTCGTCGGCGAATTCGGCGATCAGGCTGGCGGCGGCAGTCAGGTCAAGGATGTTGTTGTAGGAGAGTTCTTTGCCGTGCAATTGGGCGAAGTAGTCGTTGAACCGCCCATAAAGGGCGGCCTGTTGGTGCGGATTCTCGCCGTAACGGAGCATTTGGACCAGGGGCGCCTGGAGGCTTAGGGCCTTGGGGACCTCGGCGGTCGTCGGCTGCGGCTGGCCTTGGGCGGCCGCGAACAGTTGTGGCAGACGGCTGGCAATGGCGGCGTCGTAGGCGGAAGTGCGGGCATAGACCTTTGCGGCCAAGGCGCGGCGCAGCGCCAGGGTCGTATTGCCCGTGGCCTTGATTTGGCGGGCGACCTCGGCGTAGTCCGCCGGGTCAGTGACCACTGTCACGTGCTCATGGTTCTTGGCGGCGCTGCGGAGCATCGCCGGCCCGCCGATATCAATGTTCTCAATCGCATCCGCCAGTGCGGCCTCCGCCTTGAACGCCACCTGTTCGAAGGGATAAAGGTTCACGACCACCAGGTCAATCGGCTCCAACCCATGCTGCCGCACGGCCTCCTCGTGGGCCGGATTGCCGCGGACATACAGCAACCCGCCGTGCACCTTGGGGTGGAGCGTCTTCACTCGCCCCTCGAGCATCTCCGGGAAGCCGGTGAAATCGCTCAAGTCCTTGACTGGCAGCCCGGCCTGCCGCAGGCTCCGAGCTGTGCCGCCAGTCGAAAGCAGTTCAACGCCGGCCGCCACGAGAGCTTGCGCAAACGGCGCCAAGCCGGTCTTGTCATAAACAGACAGTAACGCGCGCTGAATCTTCGCCATAGACGCGGGGTAGCGTTTCACCGAACTGGCCTGGGCGTCAACTGCGATTTGCTGCTTGCTATGGCCGGGCGCGCCCAGGAACATAAGAGCGCGCGTGGATCAAGAATGAACTGCGCACGCTTAAGACCCGGACTGCGCGCGGCGCCGGTTGTCCTGGCCATCCAACTGGCGCTGCTCACTTGGGCTGGGTGGCAGAACCGGGCGAGCCTCAACACCGACGGCATCGCTTATCTGCGCCTGGCTTCCTACTATGCTCACGGTCAGACTGAGCTGATGATTTCCGGCTATTGGGGGCCGCTGCTGAGTTGGCTGGCCGCCGTTTTTCTCAAACTCGGTTGCGCGCCCTGGCTGGCCGGACGGATCGTCGTGGGACTGTCAGCGGTGGTGTTCGGCCTCGGCTCTCTGGGGCTGCTGCGGAGCCTGGCTCTGCCGGCTGGCGCCGTCTTGGCCGGGTTCATCCTGGCCGCTGGCGCCAGCGTTCTTTGGTCCGTCGAGTACGTTTCGCCCGACCTGCTGGTGGCGGGGCTGGTGCTTCTGGCGATGGGCCGAATGCTCTCGCCGAGCTGGCTCGCCCAACGTAAGAGCGCAGCCCTGGCGGGTCTGCTCTGGGGCCTGGCTTACTTGGCCAAGGCCGTGGCACTCCCACTGGCGTTGGGAATCAGCGCTAGCCTTGCAGGGCTTTGGCTCTTGAGCCAGCCGGGCGCGGGGCGGGCGATTCGGCGGCAATTCGCCATCACGAGCCTGGTCTTCCTCTTGGTCGCGGCGCCGTGGATTGGCGTCCTGTCCGTCAAATACGGGGGTTTGACGTTCTCGACTTCCGCCCGCATCGCCCACGCCCTGGCCGGCCCGCCAGACGTGGAGCGGTATCATCCGACCATGCGGACCTTTCACCGGCCTGAGCCGGGGCGCGTGACTTCGTGGGAAGAACCTTCGCGAATGCCATACCGCTTCTGGTCGCCGCTGGCCAGCCGCGCGTACTTCGGGCATCAGCTCCAGGTCATTGGCCGTAACCTGCTCACCGTTTTGGGTTTCTTCGCCGCCTTCGACCGCCTCCACCTGGGCCTGATTGCGCTGCTGGGCTGCGCCGCGGTCTTCCTGTGGCGAGGGCGGCAAATCGTTCAGGAGCGGTGGTGCTGGATGCCGCTGACGCTGCTGTGCTTGGCGGGGATTTATCTGCCGGTCTATGTGCAAGTGGTGGACGAGCGCTATTTCTACGCCGCATATCCGCTGCTGTTCGGGGGCGCGGCTGGCTTTGTGGACTGGATGCTCCGCAAAGCCGGCTGCCCCGCTTCGCCGGGCGCCGCTTCGCTTCCGCGCTCCGCGAACAATCCGGTCCCGACCTCCGAAGGAACGATCGGCCAAGGCGGCCTGCAGGCGAGGCGGCCTTTGCGGTTGGTCTGCCGCGCGGCCTGGCTGCTGCTAGTGGGGTCGTTTGCCATCCCGGCAATCATCGGCCTCGTGGTCGCCCTCCAAGGCGTGCCCAACCCTGCCAGCGCCTGCGCTCACGACTTGGCCGCCCGCCTGCGCCGCGCCGAGCTGGCGGGACCAGTGGCAGGTTCGGGCTTGGTCGCGGGCGGCCGCGCGGGCCTTTACACCGCTTACCTGCTGAACCAACCGTGGTATGGCGACGAATTGAACCCGACCGCTGAAAGCTACCACGGCTCCGGCGCGAAACTGGTCATCGTCAACCGCCGCCAACCGGTGGCCAGAGAACTCGATCAATCCCCGCTCTTCCGCAACTTGGACGCCCGGCTGTTCGCCTCGTCCGAAGAAGCCGCGCAGTGCCCGTTGCAGGTCTTCCAGGCCATCCGCCCGTGAGCCCTGCCTTGCTTCCTGCTGGCCGGCCGGCGAAACTCCGGCGATGATTGAAGTTGACGGGTTGGCCAAACTCTACGGGGATTTCGTCGCCGTCAGCGGCTTGTCTTTTACGGTGCGGCCGGGCGAGGTGATGGGATTGGTGGGGCCGAACGGGGCGGGCAAGACCACTACCCTGCGCTGCCTGGCCGGGGTGATTCCCGCCGCGCGCGGCGCCTTGCGCATCTGCGGCTTCGACCTGGCGCGCGACCCCTTGGCGGCCAAGCAACGCCTGGCCTATTTCCCCGATGAGCCGCGGCTGTTCGATTACCTGACGGTCTGGCAGCATCTGATTTTCATCGCCAGGGTCTATCAAGTGCGTGACTACGAACGCTTGGGCCGCCAACTGCTGGCGGAACTGGAATTGGCTGACAAGGCAGACAAACTGCCCGGCGAACTGTCGCGCGGCATGAAACAGAAGCTCATCATCGCTTGCGGTCTGCTGCACTCGCCCCAGGCGATGTTCTTCGACGAGCCGCTCACCGGCCTGGACCCGGTGGGCATCCGCCGGATGAAAGACACGATTACGCGGCGGGCCGAATCTGGCGCGGCCATCATCGTGAGCTCCCATTTGTTGCACTTGGTGGAGGAGTTGTGCTCGCACATCCTGATTCTGAAGAACGGGCAAATGGTGGTGCACGGGACGCTGGCAGAAGTGCGGCAGCGTTTTGCAGAGTCAGCGCCGGACGCGAGCCTGGAAACCGTTTTCCTGCGGGCGACTGGCAACGCAGAGGAACTGACCAGCCCGTCGGCGCCCTCCAAGGTGACCTAAGACGCGCACGTTATGAGCCTTAACGTCATCTCGGCCTTGCTTTACCTTTACTCTTGTTCGTGGCTAAACCGCCTGCGCTACCAGGCGCGCCGGCTCCGCCAACCCCAGTACCTCGTGGCGGCGCTCTTGGGGGCGGCCTACATGTTCTTCTTCTTCCTCCGGCCGATGATTTTCGCGCCGAAGGATGGCGCGTCGCCATTTGGCCCGGCCCCCCAGTGGGGGGCGGAAGCAATGGTGATCGCGGAGGCAGTGGGGGCCACCGGGCTCTTTGTGTTTGTCGCGCTGATCTGGCTGTTGCCCCGGAAGCGGGCGGCGCTCGATTTCACGGAAGCTGAGGCCGTCTTCCTATTCTCCGCGCCGGTGACGCGCTTGACGTTGATCCATTACAAGCTGCTCAAGTCCCAGGCGCACATCTTGTTTGGCGCCGTGGTGATGACCTTCTTTTCCTGGCGGCAGGCCGGGCAAGGGCGGGGCTGGATGTTGCTGGCTGGGTGGTGGCTGGTAATGGGCACGTTGAACTTGCACCTGCTCGGGGCTTCGTTTGCGCGCACCTGGCTGCTGGAGCGCGGCGTTGGCCACTGGCAGCGTCGGGTGGCAGTCGTGGGCGTCCTGGGGGCGCTCCTCGTGCTCTGTTGGTGGTGGCTGCCCCGGAGCCTGCCGCCGTTGGGCCGCGGCGTGTTTGCCAGCCAAACGACCTTGGTGGATTATGTCCAGCAAATCAGCGCCGCGCCCCCAATATGGCTGCTGCTTTCGCCCTTCCGGTTGCTCCTCCGCCCGTTGCTGGCTCCAAGGGCGGCAGATTTCGCTTGGGCTTGCGTGCCGGCGGCGGCCTTGTTGGGCTTGCACTACTGGTGGGTAGTTCGCGCGAACGCGGCCTTCGAAGAGGCCACGCTGGAGCGGGCCGCAAAAATCGCCGCCGCCATTGCCACGGCACGGTCGGCGGGCGGGCACTTCGTCGGCCTGGCACGACGCCGCGTCAAGCCCCCATTCGCCCTGGCGCCGGCTGGATTTCGGGCCACCGCCCTGCTCTGGAAGAACCTCATCGCGCTGGACACTATCTTTACGCTGCGGGTGTGGGTGTTGCTGTTCGTTCTGGTGGTGGCGGTTGCCGGCGGCATGGCCGCGACGGCCCGAGGCGCCGGAGTCTTGTCTTTCGTGGGGGCGGCGGCCATCGTCCTGGGGATGTTTTTTCCCTTTTTCGGCCCGCAGGTCGTCCGGGTTGATTTTCGCCAGGACCTGCCCATGACGGAGGCGCTCAAGACTTTCCCGCTCCCGGGTTGGCAGATGGCGCTCGGTGAAGTGCTCGCTCCGACGGTCGTGCTGGCCGGCGCGCAGTGGCTTTTCACCGCCCTTGCCGTGGTCTTCTTTTCCGGGCCGTTGCACCGAGCGCCGATCGCCTTGGCCGACCGCCTGGCGATCGGCGCCGCAGTAGCCTTGATGGCGCCCACGTTCAGCCTGGCGTCGCTGCTCCTCCTCAACACTATGGCGCTGCTCTTCCCCGCCTGGGTCCGCCTCGGGCCGGCAGCGGGCCAGGGGTTCGAGGCCATCGGAGAGCAAATACTGGCTGTGTTTGGCCAACTCCTGGCGCTGGTTGTGGTATTGTTGGCGCCGGGGGTAGCCTTCGGCTTGTTGTATTGGCTTGGTCACTGGTGGTTTTCCTGGCGGACTCTGGTCCCGCTCGGCGCGCTGGCGGCATCAACGGTCCTGGCGCTGGAGGCCGCCGCTGGGTTGGTGTGGCTGGGGGACCTCTTCGACCGCCTTGACCCCTCCAAGGAGCATCTCAGCCAAGGCTGACCAGAAAATGATTGCCGATCGCCTCAACGGTCGCCCTCGTCCTCGTTGTCCTTCTCGGACCATTTTCATCGTTTGTCGTGCCGTGTTCGATGTTCGATGTTGCAGCCCCACGCGGTAAGATGTTGTTTAAGGCAAAAACCTGAGTGCCAGGACCTCAAGAAGTCCAAGGCTTAAACATGAATGCTCTCAATTGCGCGTTGATCTCCACTCTGGCGGCGGCTTTCTCGGCCTGGGCCGCGGACATGACCCCGCCAGCGAAGCCCGCCCTCAACCCCGCCGAGCACTTGCCGCCACACGTCACCCGGCTTACCTGGTTCGGCGAGCGGGCCGATTGGTCCCACGACGGCAAACGGATCCTGTTCATTGAGAAGACTTACGGCGACGCCTTCGAAGTGGAACTCGGCACGCGCATCATCCGCCCGGTCACGCACCACTTCTACCACGGCGGCTTCACGCGCGCCCTCTACTTGAGCAACGGCGACATCCTCCTTTCAGGCTGCAAGAGCTTTGACGCCGAGAAGCCGCACCTCAACCGCACCGAAAAAGCCGAGTTGTGGGTGCTCGACAAATCGCTCGCCAAGCCGCCCGTGCCGCTGGGCACCAAATGCTCCGAAGGCCCGGCGGTCTCCCGCAAACGCCTGCACATTGCCTGGACTCACGTCAGCGCGCAGTATCCCGACAAGCTGCCCTCGGGCGTGTCGCAAATCCACGAGGCGGACATTGTTTATGACAATGGCGTGCCCAAGCTGGCGAATCAACGGCTGGTCCTGGACAGCCGCGACCTGCCCTTCAGTTGCACGCTCGAAACCCAGAACTTCCGCCCGCCGGCGGAGCGGGAACTAACCTTTAGCGCTTACGGCCATCAGGGCACGGAGGTCTGCGCCGTTGACTTGCCCTCCGGGAGAGTCACCAACTACTCCAACGCTCCCGGCCAATACGACGAACCGGAAGGCATCTTCCCGGATGGACAATACACCCTGGTCGAATCCGACCGCCAGAACCCCAAAGGCTGGCAGTTCATTGACCTCTGGAAACTCAAGCTCGACGGCAGCGGCCAAATGGAGCGGCTCACCTTCTTCAGCGATTATCCGGGCTACAAAGCCTCCAACCCGGTCGTCAGCGACGATGGCCGCTTCATGGCCTTTCAGATGGCCAAGTCTGCCGACCAGGCCGGCGTCGGCTACGGCATCTTCATCTACGACTTTGCCAAGGCCGCGGCAGGAGGACGGGCCGGACGAAACGACAGCAACGAAAAGAGGAATTAGGAACTCAGGAACTCAAGAAGGCTTGACAGACCGAAGCGTTTGGGGCGCAGGGCTTGCTCGCGCTCTTGGGCACTGCCTCACCGAAAGTGGTTACTCCGGTTTAGTCGGGCAATCGGAGGATGCGGAAGTCGTCGAAGCGGACCCAGTGCTCCGCGTCGGGCGGGCCGTGGTAGCCTTGGAGGCTAACTTGGTCGTCGCTGGGCGGGGGCAACTTGCCCGTCGCGGCGGTCCGGAACTCGCCTTTGGCGTCCGGGCGGTACTGGGCCTGCCATTCTTCGCCGCTGACCACCAGCCGCAGTTGGACGGTCTCATTGGTCATTGGCGCCGAGCCCGGAATCATGTAGAGCCGGCCCTCAATCCGTTCCTTGACGAGTTTGAAGACCGGCTTGCCGCCGCAGTACCAGGTAATGCCGGCCTGCTCGTACTGCTGGGTGGGAACAGTGAGGCTGCGCACGGTCACTTCGATGGCGAGCTTGCCTTGGCGGCGGTCGGGGGCCGCGCGCACCAGGGCGTTTTGGACCGTCTCCGCCACGCCGGGCTCGAGCCGGATTTCCAGCGCGCCC
>Ga0315268_10000727_pt1 | contig 38404 bp, 45 predicted proteins | sample C1_top_MG_FD_204535 | JGI IMG/M metagenome (GOLD analysis project Ga0315268, IMG submission 204535) | Sediment microbial communities from Yellowstone Lake, YNP, Wyoming, USA - C1_top | ecosystem: Environmental > Aquatic > Freshwater > Lake > Sediment | place: USA: Wyoming | collected 2017-08-01
AATTGGCGCGTGATTTTCCGTTTCGCGAATGGCGATGCGGAGTTGGTGGATTATCTCGACTATCATTAGGAGCAGAGCATGCGCATGCACAACCCCCCGCATCCGGGCGAAATTCTGAAGGAAGATGTATTGCCGGAACTCGGCTTGACGGTGGGCCAGCTCGCGGAACACTTGGGCGTCTCGCGCCCGCATCTTTCCCGCGTGCTCAACGGCCATGCAGGCATTTCCGCCGATATGGATTTGCGGCTTTCCGAAGCCTTTGCGCAGACGCCCGGCCTCTGGCTCAAGATGCAGGCCGCTTATGATTTGTGGCAGGCGCAGCGCCAACGCCGCAAGCCGGTGCCGCCACTGCGCAAGGCGGCATAGGCCTTGGCTTATGGCATGATGCTTAGCCGAATCCTCCAAGAAAATTATTTGGGCGGACAAAACCATGAAGATCAAATATTTTCAGGATACGGATACGCTGTATATCGAGTTCCGTCTCGCCGAGGTTTCAGAAACGAAAGACTTGAATGAAAATACTATTCTTGATCTCGATGCGGGTGGCAATATTTGCAGCATGACCATCAAGCACGCCAGCTCCCAGGCTGACATTCCGCATTTTTCCTTCGAACAAGTGGCCACCTAAACAGTGAGTGAAGGTGTCAAGCTTTGGTTATTGTGTTATTCCATGACGTCCGCGCGCCCAAACCTTACCCTGACCTTGCGGCGTAACGACTCTCCACAAACATTCTTAGGAGCGCCTTCATGAAGACCACTGATGAGCGGTTAGAGCAAATCGAGACTCGGCTCACGCGGCTTGAGCGGCTCATTATCTCGCTCGCTAAGGATAAGGACGAATCCGCGCCGCCATCGCTCGCCGCACCTGGGCAAATGGCTGCGGCGAGCGTTGCGCAGGCCGCGCCGATTGCACGTCCTACTACGCCGCCATTGCGGCCAAGGCCGGTAAAACGCGAGGCGGCGCCTTTACCGGTGACGCAAATTCTCGGCTGGACGGGTGCCTCGGCCTTGGTATTGGCGGCCGCTTATCTGATTCGCCTGGCGCTCGACGCCGGTTGGTTGACGCCGGAGCGTCAGCTTACGCTCGCGGTGTTGAGTGCTTTCTCGCTCATCGGCGCGGGCCTGTGGCTGCGCTCATCCGACCGCCAGTATGCGAGCCTGCTACCGGCAGGTGGTTTGATCGTATTGTTTTTATCGATCTATGGCGCGCATCTCTACTATCACTTCATCGGTGCGCATGCGGCCACGACGGCGGTGATCGTGACTTGCCTCGTTGCGCTGTGGTTAGGCAGCTTGTTCGAGAGTGAGCTGTATGGGCTATTCGCTGTGGTGGGCTCTTACTCGGCGCCGTTCATGTTGCACACCTTGTCGGGCTCGGTCACCGATCTGGTGATTTACTACTCCGCATGGAGCGCGTTGTTTTGCATCTACGCAATTTGGATAGGGCAGCGCCGCGTCTATCTGCTGGCAGCGTATATGGCGCTGCTGCGGAGCGCGAGCGGAGCGCGAGGGGTCGCGTCTTGTATCTTGTATTTCCGCGAGGTTTCACCCCCCTAACCCACAAGCAAAACCAGTAATCTGCTAGACATCAGATTACGCATTTAAGCGATCTCGATCTTTTACCACGCCGGGCTGCGCCTGCACAAGCTCTCGGGCCGCTTGGCGGGTTTCTGGTCGGCACACGGGGGCGGCTAGATCCCGAGGCGCGAGGTGATAGGCATTAGGTTATGGTTTCTGTTTTTTTCTGGACGTCTTTTTTTGCCTCTCTTTCGGCTTCTTCCCGTTGCAGCGCCCTTTCAAAATTATCCCAACTTGTTTCAGCCACCTTGTAGGCGTCTTCCGGGAACTCTTCTTCCCCGAAATTGCCCTTGAACCCAATACCCTCAGTGGCCATCGTATCAATTGGACTCAACATTGCACCTTCATTTTCTGCCGGCATGGAGAAACGCCAATAGATCCGCTCCACCGGTATGCCCGTCGTCCGCGCAAGATAACGAATCAGTACCATTTCAACCACATTCGAAAACTTGAATTTCTTCACCGCTTGAGAATCGATGCAAACCGTGAATTTCCGGGTGTTATCCGATGTGAAACAGGCGACCTCCACCTGAATTCCCGCAGCCCCGAAAAAGGCAAGAATCTGACTCCTGATCAACGCCATGGCCCGGTCACGATTCCGTTTCTGGTATTTGATAAATAACACATAGGCAAGCAGGGCGATGACCAGCATAGCCACCACATTTAGTAGTGTAAGGTTAAACGCGATACTGACTGTCAATTAATTCTCCCGGCGGTTATGGTTATTCGCTCTCAGCCTCCTCTGGAGGCCATGCGGTCGCAGACGCTTGGTTAAGCATAGTACAAATTGTGTAGATGCGCATCGAAAATTGACCCGTCGTGTTCGTTGGCTATCTGGGGCGAGGCGCGCGGGGTCGCGTCTTGTATCATGTATTTTCTAACTCAGCCCACAATCACATGGGGCAGGGTTTATTCGTGCAAAAACTGGTATTTTTTATTCCGGGATTATTCCCGGTTGTAGTTGTGCAGATGATCCCACGCCCACGAGTGAGATCACCGAGTACCGTGAAATGCAGTTTGATACCGACAAAATAACGGCGGAAACGGCGGTAACGCTTTTGACGGAATGAGCATTGCTGCAAATGCAAGATGGAAAACCCACAAAGAGCGAATTGCATTATCACTCCCTGTCATAATTCAGCAAACTTCCATTCATACACTGACACGGTATAAACTGGCCGCTTACGTCGGATATACAATTATTCAGGGGGAGTACTGATGAGATTCTGCACCGTCCACCTAGACCAAATTATCCCCACCCGCAGGTTAGCCAAGCGTGTTGCGGGGAAATGTCTGGCCGCGATTTTACTGTTGGCGTCGGCAGACAGTTTCGCTTTATATATCGATCAATACCAAGCCAACGTAAATGGCCGTTTCTATGCCGGGGCCGATCGCGCTTTTATCGGCAATGGGCTGGATTGGTCTGGCGTCAACAATGGTCCAAGTTGGGCAACGATGATTTCACCGACGTATTTTCTGAGCGCGGGGCATTACCACCCCGGCGCCGGTACGCAACTGAACTTCTATTCTGGCAACGATTTAAGTGCTGCTCCCGAAACCCACACGGTAGACAGCTTTGGATTCCAAACCTCTTTAAACGGCAGTTCCTCCGATGTTTGGCTGGGGCGATTGACCACGCCCGTTTCCTCATCCATTGCCAAATATCCAATATTGAAACTGCCTTCGGAATCCGACTATATCGGCCAATCGCTTTTCGTCTATGGCCATGGGTCGAGCTATGGCGCAGGCAACTTGGTGGGGCTCAATAAAGTATCGGTAGTGGATACTTTGTATTACAACACTCGCGAAGCGGAATTCTTTTTCAATGGAAACTCTGGCCCTTCTACTGCCGCCTTGATTGGTGGCGATTCTGGCGGGCCAAGTTTTGTCGAATACGCCGGCCAATTGGCCTTGGTGGGTATCCATTTCTGGAGCTGCGGAACCTACGCCGGTGCCTGCCAAGGAGATTCGTTCGTGCCATTTTATTCTGATCAAATCGCCGGAGCGATGGGCACTGAGCACTTAAGCTATGTGGGCGCCGTGCCCGAACCCGCCACTTGGGAAATGATGCTTACCGGTTTAGTGATCGTGGGCGGCATGACCATGCACCGGCGGCGAAATGCCTCATTAACGGGGCCACGGCCGGCCTAATCACACGCACGCACCGGCAGTATGAGCCCTCACCCTGCCCATATATAGTGCCCATTCACTCTCGATATAACGCGTGGGGTCCGTCCCGCCGAGGTTTCGGAAACGAAAGATTTGGATGAAAACACTATCCTTGATCTCGATGCGCGCGGCAATATTTGCAGCATGACCATCGAGCACGCCAGTTCACGGGCTGATATTCCGCATTTCTCCTTCGAGCAAGTAGCTGCCTAAGCGGTGAGATAAAAGTTGGTGGATTATCTCGACTATCACTAGGAGCAGACCATGCGCATGCGCAATCCCCCGCATCCGGGCGAAGTCCTGAAAGAGGATGTATTACCGGAGCTAGGCTTGACGGTCGGCCAGCTCGCGGAGCACTTGGGCGTTTCGCGCCCGCATCTTTCCCGCGTGCTCAACGGCCACGCCGGTATTTCCGCCGATATGGATTTGCGGCTCTCTGAAGGCTTTGCACAGACGCCCGGCCTCTGGCTCAAGATGCAGGCCGCCTACGATTTGTGGCAGGCGCAGCGCCAACGCCGCAAGCCCGTGGCACCCTTGAGCAAAGCGGCATAGGCCGCAGTTCGCTATGATGCTCGATCAAGTCCGATTAGATGTTTCCGCCAAGCTCGACCAAAGCCGACGCTCGGAACTCGGCCAATTCATGACGCCGTCGAACGTCGCGCGCTTCATGGCGAATCTGTTCCCCGCCGGTACGCTGTAAAAAGTGCGCCTGCTGGCTCAGTTCGACCCTGAACAGTCATACGCGATTTAGAAAGCAGACATTGACGGCTAAGCTAACCGGCGCATCCGCGTTGAGTGGCGCGTTGACAAGCCGCCGATTGATGAAAAGAAGTATTACGCCGGTGATTGCGCCACAAGAACCCGCAATGAGTAGAACAGGAATAAGAGAAGTGGCCACAACCAACTGTCAGCTTCTGGCACCACTGAAACGACCGGCCACAACTTGACGTCCTGCTCATTGGCTCATCACTCAACGAAAATCAACTGCGGATTATGGATAACTCTACTGCAAGCTGTTCATCGCGCTCACTTGGCTGGCGTACCAGAACACGCCTTGATCCAGAATGGAATAGCCCGCGTTGAGCGCGCTGAGCGCCTCGGTGCGCAAGGCTTTGTCGCCCAGCGCCCAACTGGTCTTAACGATCAGCGCCGCGGGAGAATAAGTCGCGCTGTCGGATACGATGCGCTGGTAGTAGGGCCGTGCCAGTAAGGGCTGTTGCTCGAGTTGCCAGCCGCGCGCACTGTGGAATTTTTGCCACGCCTCGGCGGCCAGCGCGCGCGCGAATGCCCGATCCGGCTCGCTTTGCGCCATGCGCGCATAATCCGCCAAGCCGGCCGACACATAAGCATAGTCTTCGAGATCGCCGGGGCCCAGGCTTTTCCCTTGTCCAAACCCTTTGCGCAGACCTTGCGGCACAATCAATTTTGTCACCAGAAAATCGCGCACTTGTTTAGCGGCGGGCCAATAGCGCGGTTCGATAGCGGCAGCCTGGGACAAGGCCGTGAGCGCAAGGCCGTTCAAGCCCGCGAGCAGTTTCGTATCCTTGGGCAGCACGCGTTTGGCGCGCTCTGCTTTGAGCTTGGCGTAGATCGGCGCAAGGCGCGCGGCTTCTTCTTGCGTGGGTGGGGACAGATGCAGCGGCAGGTAGCCGTATTTCGATTCGGCGGGCTGATCCAGGCCCCAGAATTTCGCGATCAATTTATATTCGGCAGGCGCGAGTAATTTGCGCAACAGCGCCTTGTCCCACAAATATACGCCGCCTTCGCGATCTTGTGCGTCGACGGCGGAAGTGCTGGTGATGAATGCGCCCGTCTCTTGATCGCGCATATCCGCCAGCATGAAATCGAGCGTGCTGAACGCGGTGTCGCGATACGCCGGCTGATTCAATACTTGCGCCGCGCGCAGATAGAGGCTCGCGAGCTGGGCGTTGTCGTACAGCATTTTCTCGAAGTGCGGGATATGCCAATCCGGATCCACGGTATAGCGGAAGAAGCCGCCGCCGACATGATCGTAGAGCCCGAGGCGCGCCATGTTATCGAGCGTCAAACGCAAAAATTCGGCGAGCTTGGGATTGGGCGCTTGGGCTTGCGCCTCCAGCAAGGCGGCCAATTGCGGCGCCTGCGGAAATTTACTCACGGCGCCGAAGCCGCCGCGGAAAATATCGGCATGCGCCAAGGCTTCTTCCACCAGACGCTGGCGATAAAACACGCCGACTTGCGGCGCGAATTCCGCCTTGGCCTCCTGGGGCGCGGGCATTTCCTGCGCGGCAGCTTGGGCTACCTGCTTCAAGTGCGCGCTATCCTGCTGCCAGCGCGCGCCGAGGCGCGAAATCGTCTGCAGAAAGGTTTGCGGCGGCGCATACAGAATCGCCGCCAGCGGATAGCCCTCGGGGGTGATGAACACATTCAGCGGCCAGCCGGATTGCCCGCGTGTGGCTTCGGCAAACACCTGCATCTCCGCATCCAAGGCACCGTTGATCTCGCGATCGACTTTCACCGGAATGAAATATTCATTGAGCACTTTCGCGATCTCGGGATTTTTATAGCTCTCGCGCTGCATCACATGACACCAATGGCAAGAGAAATAACCGATGGAAACGAATAGCAGCTTGTTTTCCTTGCGTGCGCGCGCAATGGTCTGCGCATTCCACTCTTGCCACGCGACCGGATCGTCGCCGTGCAGCGCGAGATAAGGGGAGGGATTGTGTTTGAGCTGATTCTCGAGTGCCGATGCCGGCAGCGCGACGAATAGAATCAGCAGCGTTACGAACCAGCGCATCATTTCGGCTCCGGTTTTTCAGCGGCATCCGCGCGATCAAGCTCGGCATCCATTTCCGCTTCGGATAGCGGCTGGTAGATTTCCGCTTCAGCAGGTTTGCTGACAAAACCAGCAACTAAAACACCCAGCTCAAACAACAACCATAAGGGCATCGCCAGCATGAACTGGGAAACGACATCGGGCGGCGTGAAAATCGCGCCGACAACGAACGCACCGACGATCATATAGGGCCGAATCTCTTTGAGCTTGGCCACGCTCACCAATCCCATCTTCACCAACAGCACGACCACCACCGGCACTTCAAAGGTGATGCCGAAGGCCATGAACAGCGTGAGCACGAAATCGAGGTACTTGCTGATATCGGTCATCACCGCCACGCCTTGCGGCGCGGTATGGGTAATAAAGCCGAACACCACCGGAAATACCACGAAATAGGCGAATGCCATGCCGACAAAAAACAGCACCGTGCCGGAAATCACCACCGGCAAGGCAAAACGCTTCTCGTGGGCATACAGGCCGGGCGCAATGAATCCCCACAACTGGTACAAAATATACGGCAGTGAAATCAAGAACGCCGCCATCGCCGCGACTTTCATCGGCACGAGAAACGGCGTGGTCACTTCGGTCGCGATCATTTGCCCGCCCTTGGGCAGGCTCATGAGCAGCGGATGCGCGAGCAAGGTGTAGAGTTTATTTGCGCCGGGATAAAAAAATAGAACGATGAAGACACCGATCACCACCACCACGATGCGCAACAAGCGGTCGCGCAACTCCAGCAGGTGGGAAATGATGCTTTGCTCGTCGCTCATTTCACGCTATCGGCGGGCGGCTTTAGCGTCGGCTCGGTGCTGGCCAGCGGCAATTCCATCTGCGGCGAAGGCTCGGCGGGGTGCGATTCGTGGGCTACGGGTTCTTCCACGAACTCCAGTGACGAAGACGCGTCGATCGCTGTTGTTAATTGGTTTTCAGTGTGCGCGACTTGGCTGCGTATCGATTGTTCCACGCCGCTCGCCGCCTCTTTCATTTCTTGGAATTGCGACTTGAGATGCTTGAACTCTTCCGCCTCCATCTCTTGCTTGACCTGCGCCTTCACCTCGGAGGCATAACGCTGCAAGCGGCCGAATAAATGGCCGGCGGTGCGCGCCACTTTGGGCAAGCGCTCCGGGCCGAGCACGATCAGCGCGACCAAGCCGATGACGAGAAATTCCGAGAAATCGATACCGAACATGTGGCGGTAAGGTGTGAAGGGTAAGGAGGGGGTTCCCCCTCATGCCTCACACGCCCTTCGTTTTGTCCTTGACTTCGACATCGATGGTCTGCCCAGCGGCATTACCCTCGATCTGCTTCGGCTCTTCCTCGCTCTTCATCGCCTCTTTGAAGTTTTTTACCGCGCCGCCGAGATCGGAGCCGACATTGCGCAATTTTTTGGTGCCGAAAATCAACATCACGATAACCAACACGATCAACCAGTGCCAAATACTAAAGCCACCCATGATAAATCTCCTTCTAAAAATTAAAGTTTCGGTATGCGCTCACCGCCGCCGAACACGTGCAAATGCAGATGAAACACTTCCTGCCCACCATCGGGGCCGGTGTTGATCATGGTGCGAAAGCCCTTATCCAAGCCATGCTCCAGCGCGAGCTTAGGTGCCAAAAGCAGCAGCTTGCCGAGCATCGCCTGATGTTCCGCGGCGCAATGCGTGAGCGAATCCACGTGCGCTTTGGGAATTAACAACAAGTGTACCGGCGCAATGGGGTGGATATCGTGAAACACCAGCACATCCTCGTCTTCGTAAGCCTTCTTGCTCGGCAGTTCCCCGCGCACGATTCTGCAAAACAGGCAATCATCCATCGCTCAATCCTTCGCGCGCCCGGCTTTTTCCGCGATTCCCGACACGCCCTCGCGCCGCGCCAGCTCGTTCAACACATCGTCCGGATGCAAACCCTGCTGCGCCAGCAGCACCAAGGTATGAAACCACAAGTCCGCGACTTCATACACCACTTGCGCCTTGTCGCCGCTCTTGGCGGCGATAATCGTCTCGGCCGATTCCTCGCCGATTTTCTTCAGGATGCCGTCCAAGCCTTTGGCGTAGAGCTTGGCCACATACGAGCTTTGTGGCTCGGCGCCCTTGCGCGCCTCCAGCGTCTTGGCCAAGCGATTCAGAATATCGTTCATTTTTTATAAATCTCGCCCGGGTCTTTCAGTACCGGTTCCACCGCTTGCCACTGCCGGCCTTCGAGCTGCTGAAAAAAACAGCTATGGCGTCCGGTGTGGCAGGCAATGCCGCCGATTTGCTCGACGCTGAGTAAAAGCACGTCTTCGTCGCAGTCGAGCCGTATGGCTTTGATCTTCTGCACATGGCCGGATTCCTCGCCCTTGTGCCACAGCCGCTTGCGCGAGCGCGACCAGTACACCGCCTCGCCGGTCTCGACGCTCTGCTTTAAGGCATCGCGGTTCATCCAGGCGAACATCAGCACCTGGCCCGTGCCCGCTTCCTGGGCGATTACCGGCACCAGACCCTCATGCGTCCAATTGACCTTGTTAAGCCAACTATCGGTCATACGAAATCCAAAGAAAGGGCTTTATTTTACACGGGTTTGAATAAGACAGGGGCCGGGCCGCAACGGCCCATAGAGCGCCCTACAAGCGCATTTCGATCCCATGCTTGGCCATATACTCCTTGGCCTGGCGCACGGTGTATTCGCCGAAATGGAAAATACTGGCGGCCAGTACCGCATCGGCATGGCCTTCCTGGACGCCCGCAACCAGGTGATCCAAGTTACCCACGCCGCCGCTGGCAATGACGGGGATTTCCACGGCGTCGGAAATGGTGCGGGTCAGCGCGAGATCGAAGCCGATTTTGGTGCCGTCGCGATCCATGCTGGTGAGGAGCAGCTCACCCGCGCCGAGGCGCTCCGCTTGTTGCGCCCATTCGATCGCATCCATACCCGTGTTTTTACGTCCGCCGTGGGTAAAGACCTCCCATTTCCCGGGCGCCGTTTGCTTGGCGTCGATGGCCACCACGATGCACTGATTGCCGTAGCGCGCGGCGGCATCCGCCACGAGCTGCGGATTCTGCACCGCGGCGGTATTCATCGAGACCTTGTCGGCGCCGGCATTCAACAAGCGCCGCACATCGTCCACCTGGCGCACGCCGCCGCCCACGGTGAGCGGAATGAACACCTGCGCCGCCACCGCTTCGATTACATGCACGATAATATCGCGCTCGTCGCTGCTGGCGGTGATATCGAGAAAGGTCAACTCGTCCGCGCCCTGCTCGTCGTAGCGGCGCGCGATTTCGATCGGGTCGCCCGCATCGCGCAGGTCAACAAAATTGGTGCCCTTCACCACGCGGCCGGCGGTGACGTCGAGACAGGGAATGATGCGTTTGGCGAGTGGCATACAGTTCTAATGGACAGGATTAACAGGATTTCTCAGGATTTACATGATTAATGGCAAGAACCAGAAAAAACAGATATTTTCTAATCCTGTCCATCCTGAGAAATCCTGTTAATCCTGTCCATTGCCCTTGGGTTTAATCAAGCGCCCAGTTCATCTGCGAGCTTCTGCGCCGCCACAAAATCCAGCGTACCTTCATAAATCGCGCGGCCGGTGATGGCGCCCATGATGCCTTCGGCTTCGACTGCGCACAGGGCTTTGATGTCGTCGAGGTTGGTAATGCCGCCGCTGGCGATAATGGGGATGGTCAATTCGCGCGCCAGGCGCACCGTGGCGTCGATATTCACGCCGGAGAGCATGCCGTCGCGGCCGATGTCGGTGTAGATCACCGCTTCCACGCCATAGCCTTCGAATCTTTTGGCGAGATCGACCACATCGTGGCCGGTCACCTTGGACCAGCCGTCCACCGCGACCTTGCCGTCCTTGGCGTCCAGCCCGACCATGATATGGCCGGGGAAAGCGTCGCATGCCTCGTGCAGGAAGCCGGGGTTTTTCACCGCGGCGGTGCCGATGATGACGTAGGTGATGCCGTCATCGAGATAGCGCTCGATGGTATCCAGATCGCGAATGCCGCCGCCGAGCTGCACCGGAATATCGGTGCCGACGGCGTCGGTAATGGCCTTGATCGCGGCTTCGTTGAGCGGCTTGCCGGCGAAGGCGCCGTTCAAATCCACCAGATGCAGGCGCCGCGCGCCGCGCGCGATCCACTGCCGCGCCATGGCGCCGGGGTCTTCGGAGAACACGGTGGCCTCGTTCATCTGGCCTTGTTTCAAGCGCACGCAGTGGCCGTCTTTTAAGTCGATCGCTGGAATGATAAGCATAGGTTTCGAGTGTGGTGTTAAGTAGGTTACATGCAAGCAGAAGTGGTGCAGGATTCAGCCGAGGCGGATGACCCATCCCACATCACGAAATTGCCGAGCAGCGCTAAACCGGCGGCCGCGCTTTTTTCCGGATGAAATTGCACCGCGAAAATATTATCCCGCGCCACCGCGCTGGTAAAGGGAAAGGGATAGTGGGTAAAACCCGCCACCAAATCCGGGTGGGCCGGTTCGCAGTAATAACTGTGCACGAAATAAAAACGCGCGCCGTCGGGGATGCCGGACCACAGCGGGTGGGAAATGGCTTGATGCACTTCGTTCCAGCCCATGTGCGGCACTTTGAGTTTATTGCCCTTGTCATCCACCATCGCATCATGCGGAAAGCGCAGCACGCGCCCAGGGAACAAGCCCAGCCCAGCCACATCGCCTTCCTCGGAATGTTCGAACAACATTTGCATGCCGATGCAAATGCCGAGAAAGGGTTTGGTCTTTGCGGATTCCAGAATGGCCTCGCGCAAGCCGCGCGACTCCATTTCGCGCATGCAATCAGGCATGGCGCCTTGGCCGGGAAACACAATGCGGCCCGCTTTGATGACCTCATGCGGATCACTGGTCACCGCCACGCTCACGCGCGGCGCCACATGTTCCAGGGCTTTCGACACGGAGCGCAAATTGCCCATGCCATAGTCGATGACGGCGATGTCAGTCATGGTGTGTGGGGTGCGAACTGCCGCAGGCTGGCTTAGAGCGATCCCTTGGTTGAAGGCATGATGTTCGCCGCGCGCGGATCGGCTTCGACCGCCATGCGCAGCGCGCGTCCGAAAGCTTTGAACAAGGTTTCCGCCTGGTGGTGCGCATTCGTGCCGCGCAAGCAATCCACGTGCAGCGTCACCAAGGCGTGATTGACGAAGCCCTGGAAAAATTCGCGGATCAAATCCAAGTCGAAATCGCCCGCGCGCGCGCGGGTGAACGGCACCTCGAATACCAAGCCGGGGCGGCCGGAAAGATCCACCACCACCCGCGACAAGGCCTCATCCAGCGGCGCATAAGCGTGGCCCATGCGGCGCATGCCGCGCTTATCCTGCAGGCATTGCGCCAGCGCTTGGCCGAGAGTGATGCCCACGTCTTCTACCGTGTGGTGCGCGTCGATATGCAAATCGCCCTTGGCTTCGGCCTCGATATCCATCAAGCCGTGGCGCGCGATTTGATCCAACATGTGATCGAGAAAGGGCACACCGGTATTGAGTTTGGTCTGCCCGGTACCGTCGATATTGAGCGACACCATGATTTGGGTTTCGATCGTGCTGCGATTGATTTTAGCGATACGCATAGGGTTATAAGCTCTTGCCGAGCGCGGTGAGAAATTGTTGATTTTCGTCCGGGGTGCCGACCGTCACGCGCAAACAATTGTCGAGTTGCGGGTGTGCCCGGCTTAAATTCTTGATCAATATGCCTCGCTGTTTGAGACCCTCGAATACCTTATCCGCATTCGCCACGCGCAGCAGAATAAAATTCGCGTCCGACGGAAAAGCCTCGATACCCGCCATGCCCGCTAGCGCCCGCATCATTTGCGCACGCTCGGCGCGAATCGCCGCCGCTTGATGTTCCAGCACCTCCGGGTGGGCCAGCACTTGCTCCGCCACGCTTTGGGTCAATACATTAACATTATACGGTAAACGCAGCTTGTCCAGCTCGTTTAACCAGGCTGGGCGCCCCACCAAGAAACCTAAGCGCAGCCCGGCCAGTCCCAGCTTGGACAAAGTGCGCATTACCAAGAGATTGGGATAGCGCGTCAATTGCGGCATAAAACTGCGCAGCGCGAACACATGATACGCCTCATCCACGACCACCAAACCCGTAGCGGTGTCGAGGATTTGGGTTAACGCCGATTCGTCGAACAAGTTGCCGGTGGGGTTGTTCGGGTAGGCGATGAAGACGAGCGCCGGTTGATGTTGGCGAATCGCCGCCAGCGTGGCATCGAGATCGAGCGTGAAATCGGGCTTGAGCGGCACGCCGGCATAGCGCACGCCGGCATATGCCGCGATCAGCTTATACATCACGAACGACGGCTCCACGCCCAAAATGACCGCACCCGGCTTGGCGATCGCCAGTGCGAGAATTTGGATAATTTCGTCCGAACCGTTGCCGAGCAGGATTTCCATCCCGGCCGGAATGTCCATCGCCGCGCGCAAGCGGGCTTTCAACGCGCCCGCCGCCGCATCGGGATAGCGATTGATCGCCGCCGCGCGCGCGAGCCGGCCCAGTTCATCGCGCAAGGTATCCGGCAGCGGGTAAGGATTTTCCATCGCGTCGAGCTTCACATAGCCGGATGCATCCGGCACGTGATAAGCGGCGAGCGCGCGGATTTCGTCGCGGATGAGTTGATCTGGGGTAAGCGGCATTTGATTAAAGTTTAAATGGACAGGATTAACAGGATTTCGCAAGATTGACAGGATTTTTCGTTAATCCTGAGAAATCCTGTTAATCCTGTCTATTGCCTTTAAGTTTCTAGCGATGCGTAATCCGGTACTCCGCCGATTTGGCATGCGCCTGCAAGCCCTCGCCATAGGCCAAGGTCGCGGCAATTTTGCCCAGGGTGTTCGCGCCTTCGGATGAGACGTGAATCAAGCTCGAACGTTTCTGGAAATCGTACACGCCCAGCGGCGAGGAAAAGCGCGCGGTGCGCGAGGTGGGCAGCACGTGATTCGGCCCGGCGCAATAATCGCCCAGCGCTTCGCAGGTCATGCGGCCCATGAAAATCGCGCCGGCGTGCTTGATTTTTTTCGCCCACGCTTCCGCTTGATCCAGCGACAATTCCAAGTGTTCGGGTGCAATTTGGTTGGCGATGCGAATCGCCTCGTCCAAATCCCGCACCTGAATCAAGGCGCCACGCCCGCTGAGCGAGGCGCTAATCACCTCTTTGCGCGGCATCGCGGGCAGCAGTTTTTCGATGCTGGCGGCGACTTGCTCGATATAGGCTCGATCGGGGCAGAGCAAAATCGACTGCGCCAACTCATCGTGTTCGGCCTGGGAAAACAAATCCATGGCGATCCAATCGGGGTCGGTCTTGCCATCGGTGATGACCAGAATTTCCGACGGGCCCGCCACCATATCGATGCCGACCACGCCGAACACGCGGCGCTTGGCGGCGGCGACGTAGGCATTGCCGGGGCCGACGATTTTATCCACTTGCGGCACGGTTTCGGTGCCGTAGGCCAGCGCACCCACCGCTTGCGCCCCGCCGATGGTGAACACCCGATCCACACCGCATACATGCGCGGCAGCAAGCACTAACTCATTGACCATGCCGCCGGGTGTCGGCACCACCATAATGAGTTCTTGCACACCCGCGACTTTGGCGGGAATCGCATTCATCAACACTGAAGACGGGTAAGCCGCCTTGCCGCCGGGCACATATAGGCCGACACGATCCAAGGGCGTGACTTGCTGGCCGAGCAAGGTGCCGTCGGCTTCGGTATAGCTCCAGGATTGTTGCACTTGGCGTTCGTGATACACGCGCACCCGCTCGGCGGCGGCTTGCAGCGCGGCCTTGGCATCCGGGGCGAGAGCGGCGAAAGCAGCGGCGAGCTTGGCCTTGGATAGCTCCAGCTCGGGCAGAGACTTCGCTTCCAGCCGGTCGAACTTTGCCGTGTATTCGAGCACTGCGGCATCGCCGCGGCGCTTCACCTGCGCGAGAATATCGGCGACGGTGGCATCGATACTCGCATCCTGCGCGCCCTCGAAGGCGAGCAAGGCTTCCAGCGCGGCGGAAAAACCGGCATCTTGGGTGGAGAAGCGTCGCAGCTTAAGCATAATGATTCACGGCAAAACCCGGATTTTACCGGATTATTGCGCGGTATAAAAACCGCGACATCTTGGCGTCAGGTATTGCTCTACAAGGGGAGGGATTGTGTAGCGCCGGCATCGTGCCGGCAATTCGGCACCGGATTGCCGGCAAGATGCCGGCGCTACACGATGTGCCATCGGCCGGCGAACGAGCCATTTCCTCTGGACTTTTCAATGGCAACGCGTAATGCACCCGCATGGTCATCTTTGTAAAAGTACCATCTGGCAGGCCCCGTCAGGCAGAAACGGCGGCCGCGAATTGATCCAGCAAGGGTTGAATTGCAGCGTGCTTGAGTTTGAGCGCGGCTTGGTTGACGACCAGGCGCGAGCTGATCGCCATGATCTCTTCCACCGCGACCAGATTATTCGCCTTGAGTGTATTGCCGCTGGAAACTAAATCCACGATCGCATCCGCCAGGCCCACCAGCGGCGCCAGTTCCATCGATCCGTAGAGCTTGATCAAATCAACATGCACGCCCTTGGCAGCAAAGTGCGCGCGCGCGGTTTCCACATACTTGGTCGCCACTTTGAGCCGTGCGCCTTGGCGCACATGGGTTTCGTAATCGAAGCCCTGGCGTACCGCCACCATCATGCGGCATTGCGCGATTTTGAGATCGAGCGGCTGATACAGCCCGGCACCGCCGTGCTCCAGCAACACATCCTTACCCGCCACCCCGAGATCGGCCCCGCCATATTGCACATACGTCGGCACATCGGTAGCGCGCACGATAATCAGCCGCACCTCGGGCCGGTTGGTGCCGATGATGAGCTTGCGCGAAGTTTCGGGATCTTCGAGCGGCACGATCCCCGCTGCTTTTAACAGCGGCGTGGTTTCTTCGAAGATGCGGCCCTTGGAGAGTGCGATGGTAATGCCGATCACGGTGGAATTCCTATAAAGATATAATTTTACCGCAGAGGCTGCGGGGGACGCAGCGTAAATCTTGTATGATTTAGCGCTTAGCGTATTTTGGCGATATAGCGCACGCCGCCGATTGCGCTGAAATCCTCGTCCTGAGTCCACAGCGCCGCATCATGAGCGCGCGCTGTGGCAAGAATCAGGCTATCGGCCATGGGTAGTTTCAGCGCATGCGACAACTTGGCACCCAGCAGGGCAATCGACGCATTCAAATCGATGACTTGACCCTGCTCCATCAATGCCACCGCTTGCAAAGCCGGCCCTTCGCCGCGCTGCTGCAGCACTCGCTTGAATACTTCATACAAGCTGATCGTGGGCACGATCAAATGCTCGGCATCTTCAATCGCGGCAGCAAAGAAGCCCGCGTTGGCCTCGTCGGCAAAATATTCCAGCCATCCGGAGGAATCGACCAGATTCATACCCGGTCGGCTTCGCGCTCGATGACTGTATCGATCCCTTTCAGAAACCCGCGCGCATCTTTGATGGGGCGCACCGGAACCAGTTCGATCCGGTCACCCAGCTGAATGGCACGCAACTTTTGGCCTGGCCGCAAGCCGAGTGCAGCCCGAATCGACGCAGGAATAACCACTTGAAATTTAGGTGAAACAGTAACCGTATCCATACCAAAACCTCCATCGATAGCGATCGATACCATTTTAGTATGGTGAAATGCGCTTGTCACGCGCCAGATAGCGCTGCGACCGCCCCATCACTTAATCAATGCACCCGCTTAATCCGCGCGCCGAGTTGCGACAGTTTTTCCTCGATGCATTCGTAACCGCGGTCGATGTGATAGATGCGCTCGACCGTGGTTTCGCCTTGCGCTACCAAGCCGGCGATAACCAGGCTGGCGGAGGCGCGCAAGTCGGTGGCCATCACTGTCGCGCCGTCCAGCCGCGGCACACCGCGCACCACGGCGGTGTTGCCTTGGGTTTCAATGCCGGCGCCGAGGCGTATCAGTTCCTGCACGTGCATAAAACGGTTCTCGAAAATGGTTTCGATGATGGTGGCGCTGCCTGCGGCGATGCAATTCAAGGCCATGAACTGCGCCTGCATATCGGTGGGAAAGGCCGGGTGCGGCGCGGTGCGGATATTCACCGCTTTGAGCGGGCCGTTGCGCTCGATCTCCACCCAATCCTCGCCCAACTCGATGTGTGCACCTGCTTCGCGCAGCTTCTCCAGCACCGCATCGAGCGTGTCGTGGCGCGTGTCTTTCACTTTGACGCGCCCGCCACAAGCGGCGGCGGCCACCAAATAAGTGCCGGTTTCGATGCGATCCGGAATCACGTGATGGCTTGCCCCGTGCAATTTTTCCACGCCGTGGATGGTGATGATATCGCCGCCCGCGCCTTCGACCCGCGCGCCCATCTCGTTTAAACACACCGCAAGATCCACCACTTCGGGCTCGCGCGCGGCGTTTTCGATGACGGTCACGCCGTCCGCGAGCGCCGCCGCCATCATTAAATTCTCGGTGCCGGTGACCGAGACCAAATCCATGAAAATGCGCGTGCCCTTGAGCCGCTTGGCGTGCGCCACGATGTAGCCGTGTTCGATGTCGATTTCGGCGCCCATGGCCTGCAGCCCTTTGATATGCAGATCGACCGGGCGCGAACCAATGGCGCAACCGCCCGGCAGCGACACGCGCGCTTCGCCGCAGCGCGCCAGCAGCGGCCCCAGCACCAAGATCGAGGCGCGCATGGTCTTCACCATTTCATACGGTGCGACGGGGTTATGAATATTGCCGCCGCCAAGCGATAAGCCTTTTTTCTCGTCCAGGGAAACTTGCATGCCCATCTGCCCAAGCAGCTTGAGCATGGTGGTGACATCGTGCAAATGCGGCACGTTGGTCAGTGTCAACACGTTTTCGGTGAGCAAGCCGGCGCAGAGTATCGGCAGCGCCGCGTTCTTGGCACCGGAGATGCGAATTTCGCCGGATAGCGGCACGCCGCCTTGAATCAGGAGTTTATCCATCGATGCTATGTGCAGGTTGGGCTGAAAGGCTGACATGCCCGCAGCCTACCGGCCCTCTTATTTGAATGTGTGGCAAAGCCGGGATGAATTCTGGCAAAAGTCTAGCGTTCCGCCCAATCTTCCGGGGTAAACGTTTTCATTGACAAGGCGTGAATTTCTGCGTGCATGCGCGTGCCCAGCGCCTGATACACGCGCTGATGTTGCTGCACCATGTTCTTGCCGCGGAATTCCGGGCTGACGATGAGGGCTTCGAAATGCTGGCCGTCGCCGCTCACTTCCAAATGATCGCAGGGCAAACCGTCTTCGATGTAACGCTTTACTTGTTCTGGAGTAATCATGGGTGCCTTAATGACGTAGTTTGTAGCCGGACTTGAGGAGCCGCAGTGTCAGCCATGATAAGGCCAAACAGCAGACGAGGACAACGCTAAGACTGGTTAGCGGCGGAATGTCTATGCCGAAGAAACTATGCGATCAGGAAATTAAGGGGCAACGTCACCCCGCGTTTATTGCGGAATTAAATCGGCCACGCCATATAAATCGGCCAGACTTTTGAGTGCGGCCGGCAGATGGGCAAAGCGCAGCGCACTATTCTGCGCTTGGCGCCGCCATTCCAGAAGCAAGCTGACCGCGGCTGAATCGACCTCGGTGACGCCGGCCAGATCCACCACCGCGACGTCCTTCAACATGCCGTTGCTCTGCGCCAGGAGCGCCGGCACGCTCTCGATATTGAGCGGACCGGCAACCTTGAGTTGATCGCCATCGCGCGTCAGCATCTTAGTGCTTCTTGGCTTCCAGACCGATGGTAGCGTTCTTCTGGTGCAAGGTGTGGATCAACTGCTCTATGCCGCCCTGCTGGATTTCCTGCGCGAACGAGGAACGGTAGTTCACCACCAGGCTCACGCCATCCACCGTGATGTCGTACACCTTCCAGCCGCCCGGGGTCTTCTCCATACCATAGTCGATGGGAATCGGCTGGCCGCCGGGTTGCAACACCACGGTTTTGACCACCACTTCGGTATCACCCGGCGCCATCTTGAGCGGCTTGTACTCGATTTTCTGATCTTTGTAGGCGGTCAAGGAAGCCGAATAAGTGCGTACCAGCAGCGAGCGAAATTCGTCCACTAGCGTCTGTTGCTGCGCCGGCGTGGCCTGGCGCCAAAAACGGCCCACCGCGAGCCGCGTCATGCGCGCGAAATCAAAATGCGGCAACACTTTTGCTTCCACCAGATCTCTAATTTTCTCTTTATTGCCCGCCTGAATGTCTTTATCTTTCTTGATAATCGCCAGCACTTCACTGGCATTCGCCTTGACCAAAGCATCGGGCGGCGTATCGTCGGCGAACGCGAGCGCGCTCACCAGCAACATTATCCAGCTCATCCAAATGGATTTCATTTTCATCATGCGCCTTTTGAATAGTTAACAGTGGTGTTAGGGGGTTTTCGCGCTCGGCTTCGCGCTGGTATTGCTCTCGGCTGCCTTGTTATACATAAACTGGCTGATCAAATTCTCCAGCACTACCGCCGATTGGGTTTTGGTGATTTTGTCCCCGGCTTTCAGCATCTGCTCGTCGCCACCCGGATCGAGGCCGATATATTGCTCCCCCAACAGACCCGCCGTGAGAATTTTCGCGAAAGTGTCTTTGGGGAATTGATAGCGCTTGTCGATCACCATCGATACCTGGGCGCGAAAGGTGGTGTTATCGAAAATAATCGATGTGACCCGCCCCACGACCACGCCCGCGCTTTTCACCGGCGCGCGCGCTTTGAGGCCGCCAATATTATCGAAGTCGGCTTGCAAGGTATACGACTCAGACATATTGAAGGTGCTTAAGTTTCCCACCTTCATCGCCAATACCAGCACGGCCGCCAGGCCCGCCACCACGAACAAGCCTACCCATAAATCCAAAGTCTTGCGTTCCATAAGGTCTACATCCCCCGAAACATAAAAGCCGTCAAGATAAAGTCCAGCGCCAACACCGCCAGCGAAGACGTCACGACGGTGCGCGTGGTGGCATGCGATACGCCCTCTGCCGTGGGCGGCGCATCATAGCCTTCGAACAGGGCGATCGCGGTGACCGCGATGCCGAATACAAAACTCTTAAGCACCCCGTTGAGCACATCGTGACGAAAGTCCACCGCCGTCTGCATCTGCGCCCAAAACTGCCCATCGTCCACGCCAATCAGCACCACGCCGACCAAGTAGCCGCCGAACACGCCCATGGCGGAAAACATCGCCGCCAGCAATGGCATTGAAATCACGCCGCCCCAGAAGCGCGGCGCCACCACGCGCGCGATCGGGTCCACCGCCATCATTTCCATCGCGCTGATTTGTTCGGTCGCCTTCATCAGACCGATCTCGGCGGTAATCGCGGAACCGGCACGGCTCGCGAACAGCAGCGCCGCCAGCACCGGCCCCAACTCGCGTACCAGGGATAACGCGACTAGGGTGCCCAAGGCTGACTCCGAACCATATTTTTGCAGCGTCTCATAGCCTTGCAACCCGAGCACCATGCCCACGAACAGCCCCGATACCAAGATGATGATGAGCGACAATACGCCGGCAAAATAAATTTCTTTGATGGTTAGATTAAAGCGGCGGAAGCTCATGCCGGAATGCGTCAGCACCGCCAAGAAAAAACGGCTCGCGTACCCCATGCGCCACACCGCGTTCACCACGCGATGACCGGTACCGCGAATCGCGGCGACAGCGCGCTCAAGCATGGGCCGGCTCCAGCGCCAGATCCGCGGCATAGGCCGCGCCCGGATAGTGGAAGGGCATCGGGCCATCGATTTCGCCGTGCACGAATTGGCGCACGAAGCCGGTATCCAGGGCACGAATTTCCGCCGGCGTGCCTTGTGCAATCACGCGTCCCGCGGACATGAAATACACATAATCGACGATTTTCAAAGACTCCTGCACATCATGCGTCACCACAATCGAGGTTGCACCCAGCGCGTCGTTGAGATGACGAATCAAATTTCCGATGACGCCCAGCGAAATCGTATCCAACCCGGCGAAAGGCTCATCGTACATCATCAGCATGGGATCCAAGGCGGTGGCGCGTGCCAGCGCTACCCGCCGCGCCATGCCGCCGGAAAGCTCGGACGGCATCAAATCGTGTGCGCCGCGCAAGCCCACCGCTTCCAATTTCAACAGCACCAGATCGCGAATCAGCGACTCGGGCAAGGCGCTATGCTCGCGCATTTGAAACGCCACATTGTCGAACACCGACATATCGGTGAACAGCGCGCCGAACTGAAACAGCATACCCATGCGGCGGCGCATGCGATACAGCGCATCCGGCTCGAGCGTATGTATCGCCTGGCCGGCGACTTTCACTTCCCCCGCGCTCGGCCTGAGTTGCCCGCCGATCAAGCGCAACAGCGTGGTCTTGCCGCAACCGGAAAGCCCCATGATCGCCACCACCTTGCCGCGCGGGATATCCATCTGAATGCCTTGCAGCACCGGACGCACGTCATACGCAAAATCAAGGCTGCGAATTTCGACGAGATTTTCGGAAGGCATATTTTGTTGCTATTGTGCGAGACGGCGCATTCTAACCCGAACGCTACGCTATTAAAACCACGCGCCGCTAATATCCCAACACCTCCAGCAACGTCCGAACTTGGTTCAACTGCGCATAATCCGCGCTGACCGACACCAGGTACACCGGCAGCGCCGTCTGCTCTTGCAGCGTTTGCGCGAGCTGCTGCAAATTGGCGCCGGGTTCGAGCCAAATAATGGCCGGGCCGGCATGCGGGTCGGCGACAACCGCCTTCTCCCCCAATGCCGCGATACACGCCGCTTCCGTACTGGATACCGCCGCCGGCGGCGCTTCGAGCAAGAAACGAAAACGCTCTAAGGTATCCTCGCGCCACGTTGCTAACGTTTCAAGCGGTGTTTTGCTCCATACCTTATACGGTAAATACACACACTCGAATTCGGTGTTGTAATAACTCAAACGCCACTCCGGCGGCATGTCCTCCGGGTAAAACACGCCCAGCCAGGCAGTGTGGTCCCAGCCGATGGCACCGAGATGGCAGTGGTAAGTTGGCGTAGCAGGCATGGACTGGCATTATAGCGGTTCCCCACCCCCGCTCCCGCCATGCACATCGATCTTTTCTTCGAACTCCCCATGCCGCCGCAGCTTGTGCGCACCGAATCCCAAGCGGTCGCGGATTGGTTGGATGAAGTCGCCTTGGCCGACAGCCTTGGCTTCGGTTGCGCCTGGCTGGTGGAACACCACTTCATGCGCGGCTATTCGCATTGCTCCAAACCGGAAATTTTGCTCGCCGCCGCCGCGCAGCGCACCCAGCGGCTGCGGCTGGGCCTAGGCGTAATTCCCGCGCCCTATCACCATCCGGTGCATATCGCGGAACGCGTGGCGATGCTGGATGTGGTGTCGAACGGGCGGCTGGAAGTCGGCCTGGGGCGCGGCTTCTCGCCACGGGAGTACCAGGCCTTTGGCGTGCACATGGAACACAGCCGCGATCTCACGCAAGCGGCGCTGGACGTGTTGCGCCTGAGTTTTGCGCGCCGCCCGGTGACGTATCACGGCCCGCACGGAGCGCTGGAAAACGTGGAAATCCTGCCGCATGTCGTGCAGCAACCGCATCCGCCGCTATGGAGCGCGGCGGTGAGCCCGGAAGGCTTCGAATGGAGCGCGCAGCGCGAACTGGATGTGCTGGCCGGGCCGTTCAAGCCATGGTTCATGACGCGCGCCGATATCGCGCGCTATCGAGCCGCCTGGCACGCAACCGTGCCACCGCGCATCGGCATGACGCTCGGAATACTGTGCTTGCCCGACGGCCAGCGCGCCAAGCAATTGGCCAAGCCTGCGTTCGAATGGTTTTACCGGGCGCTGTATCAGGCCACCTTGCCGGTGCTGGAGAAGCTCTATCCCGGCTATGGGCATTTTCGCGAGCTTGGGCAGTTCCGCCATTTGCTTTCCCTCGGGATAAATCTAGGCTTGCTGCAAACTTTCGGCATGGCGGTGGCGGGTTCACCGCAAGAATGCATAGAAGCGTTGGCCAAATATCGCGCGGCCGGCGCCACGCATTTGCTGCTTGCCGTCGGCGCCGGCGCCGTAGCCACCGAGATCGTGCGCGAATCGATGCAGTGCATCGCCGAACAAGTGATGCCGGCGCTGCAAGATTCCAAAGCATAGCTCGCACCGCATGCGCATTTTCGTTACCGGCTCCGCATCGCATCTGGCGCAAGCGCTGCTGCCCAAGCTCTGCGCGCATCCCGGTATTGCATCCGTCATTGGCATCGATCTGCAAGCAGCGCGCTTCGCGCATCCCAAATTCGCGCACCATATCGCCGACATGCGCAGCGATGCCATACCCCAACTCCTGCACGGCTGCGATGCTTTGGTGCATCTTGCCTTCGTCGTGCTGCGCGGCAAAATGGATGCAAGCACCATGCACGATATCAATGTGAAAGGCTCGCGCAAGGTATTCGAATCGGCGCGGGCCGCGGGCATGCAAAAACTCCTTCATCTCTCCAGCGCAGCGGTATACGGCAGCGGTGAACACCTGACCGAATCCGCGCCGCTCCAGCCTTTGGCAGGGTTTCTCTATGCGCAACATAAGGCCGAAGCGGAGGCCTGGATGGCGCGGGATTTCCCCGAGGCAGTGCGGCTGCGTCCGCATATTATTCTGGGCCCGCATTGCCAGCCGCTGCTCAAACAGTTGCTACGCCAATCCTGCTACATCCGCCTTCCCGAACCGCAGCCGCGGCTGCAATGCGTACACGAGGACGATGTGGCGGAAGCTATTGTCGCGGGCTTGCTGTTGCCGGTGCGGGGCCCCTTCAACCTGGCCGCATCCGGAAGTTATAGCTTTAAGGAAGCTATTTCAGCGCGGCATCACCGGTCGCTGCCCTTACCGTTCGGCTTGACCCGCTTGGCGCTCAAGCTCGCGCGACAAGCTACCGGCTTTGGCGGAGAAGCGGCGTGGCTGAACGGTATTCGCCACCCGCTCACCCTGGATAGCGGCCGGGCGCAACGCGAATTGCGTTGGCGGCCGCAATTCGATGCCCGCGCCACACTCGCTTCGGTGAAATAGCCGTGCCTGCTATGATGCTATAAACGGCGTTTCACCACGGAGCACAAGGTCACAGAGTTTCAAAGCGCATGTATAAATGGTTTTGCTTTTCCTCCGTGTACTCTGTGGTTCAATAGTTTTTCTAGGATGATGCAAGACAATCATGCATAGCCAGACGCTCCCGCTCGCACTCGACATCCGGCAACTTGCCAAACACTACGGCAAGCTGCGCGTACTGCACCCATTAACACTCGCGATAGCGCGCGGCGAGTGTTTTGGGCTGGTAGGCATGAACGGCGCGGGCAAAACCACGCTGATCAAGTGCCTGCTCGATTTTTGCGATATCGACGCCGGCCAAATTCATATCCTGGGTGTCTCGCACACCGAAACCCGCGCACGCCGGCCGCTGGCCTTCCTACCGGAAAGTTTTCTGCCGCCGCACGCGCTCACCGGGCGCGATTTCGTGCAATACATGCTGGCGCTGCGCGAATTACCCTATTCGGAAGACGCTACGCGCGCTATGTGCGCCGCACTCGATCTGGATGCGCAAGCGCTGGAGCGTCAAGCGCGCAGCTACTCCAAAGGCATGACGCAAAAACTGGGGTTGGCTGCGTGCTTCTTGAGCCAAGCAGAATTATTCGTGCTGGATGAACCCATGAGCGGCCTCGACCCCAAAGCGCGCGCGCTGCTCAAACGCCAATTGTCCGAGCTTAAACAAGCGGGCAAGACCATCTTCTTCAGCTCCCACGTGCTGGCCGACGTGGAAGAAATCTGCGACCGCATGGCGATCTTGCATGAAGGCAAACTGGCTTTCACCGGCACGCCTGCCGAGTGCCGCGCGCACTATCAGGCCGACACGCTAGAAGCAGCGTACCTGGCCTGCATCGGATAGCGCTACCAATATGAGAATATTTCTTAAATTTCTAAAATGGGCGGGAATAACGCTAGGCGTATTACTCGCGCTTTTCATCGGCATTAACGCGTTTGATGAAAAACTGGACCCAGGCGCGGCGGCGATCTTGAATGCGCAGCCCAAAGTGAAGGCCGAGGACAATGCGTATTTTTACTGGGCGGGCATGTATACCGCAGCCTCCAACAGTCCCAGCGAGGCAGGCGAAAAATGTGTGTTGGCTCAACTTAAAATTGCTCAAGCTGGCACCCTCATTAGCGACCTCGATCACATCCCCGAATGCCGCGAACAAAATGCACTTAAAACGGCAGAGGATCAATCCATCGCTTGTGATTGGCGGCAGAAGCCTTGTTTGAAACAATACTTTGAACAGTACGCGACGATAGAAAATCTCGCCGCGCAAAACAAAGCGGTGCTTGCGCGATATAGGCAGTTACTGGAATTTAAACAATTTGAAGATGGCTATTACCAACAATTCCCCTTTTTCTCAAAAACCCTGCCCGTCAGACTCTATCAAGCGATTAGCGCCACACGGCTTCAAGCGGGTGATACGAAAGGATTTATTCGCCGCACCCAAGTCGAAACCAACTTCTATCGGATGGTTTTAAGTGGCGAAACCAGCGTGATTCCTAAAATGATTGGAATAGCGTGGTTGGAACGTTCAGCGCGATTGGTGAGCGATGCGGTGCAAGCGAACCCAGCGCTCGCGCAGCAAAATCAGGCGGCACTTTTAGAAATCACCCGGCCCTTGAATGTAGCCGAACGCAGCCTCGAAAAACCGCTGGAAGGCGATTTTCGATTTTCCACATCCATGATGCGCTCGATTTTCGCCGCCAATACTTCATTCCCAGAGCGCTGGTTATACCCACTGGCATACAAGCAAAACGCCACGGAAAATTATTTTTATCGCGATATGATCGTGTGGCGCGGCTTATCCCAACTCCCGACCGAACAATATTTGGATGCCGAAAAATCCGCCTTGGAACGATTGAACCCTTGGCGCGATGGATATCTCCACTTGGTATATAACCCGATGGGGAAAATATTGGCCGGGATCGGAACTACAGCTTATGCAAGCTACCCACGCCGCATCATCGATGCCGACGGCTTGCTGCGCCTGGTCTCGCTCCAAATTCAAATCGCCGCCCAAAAAATCCCAGAATCCGAAATCCCAACCTTTCTCAAGAGCGCCGATCCCCCATTCCGCGATCCTTATACTGGCAAGCCGATGCAATGGGACAAAACCCGCGGCTTGTACTTCCATGGCTACAGCGAGCGCATCACGGACAAAGACGGGCTTGTCTCGGTCAAGCTCTGAACTGCCATAGCATGCCAGCGCCATCTCTGGCACAATGTCAATTCTTCGACACCGGTTCGCGCTATAGGGGGTAATAAAAAATGGCGGCACCCGACAAACCCAGTTTATTGATCGTCGATGATGATCCGCTCATCACCGATACCTTAAGCTTCGTACTCGATAAATACTTCGATGTGCACGTGGCCGATTCGCGCGCCAAGGCCCAAACCGTGCTCGCCAATCTAGCCACGCCGCCGCAACTCGCCCTAGTCGACTTGGGCTTACCGCCCTTGCAGCATTTGCCGGACGAGGGTTTTCGCCTGATCTCGGAGTTGCTCGCCTATTCCACCACCATCAAAATTTTGGTGCTGTCGGGCCAGAACGACGAAACCAATGCCCGCCACGCGCGCACCCTGGGCGCGATCGATTTCATCGCCAAGCCCTGCGATCCGGACCGGCTGCGGCAGCACCTGACCAGCGCACTGCAAGCGCGTAATGCGGAAGTCGCGGCCACCGCCGAAGCCGCGACCGATACCAGTTGCGGCTTGGTGGGCGACAGCCCGGCGGTATTGAAGCTGCGCCAGCAAATCGCGCAATTCGCCGATTCGCCGTTCCCGGTATTGATCGAGGGTGAATCCGGCAGCGGCAAAGAACTGGTTGCGAGCTGCTTACATCGCATGAGCAATCGCGCCAAAAAACCCTTCCTCGCGTTGAACTGCGCCGCCATCTCGCCCACCTTGGTGGAGCCGACGCTGTTCGGTTACAGCAAGGGCGCGTTTACCGGCGCCAATGCCGCGCGCTCCGGTTATTTCGAAGACGCCAACGACGGCACCTTATTCTTGGATGAAATCGGTGAACTGCCATTTGAACTGCAAGCGAAGCTGCTGCGGGTATTGGAGAACGGCGAGTTCCAGCGCGTGGGCGAAACGCAAACGCGCCACAGCAATGCGCGCATCGTCGCCGCCACCAACCGTGATTTGCGCGCGGAAGTGCGCGCCAGCCGCTTCCGCGCCGATCTGTATCATCGCTTGAGCGTATTCACGGTGAGTGTGCCGCCGCTGCGCGAATTAAATGGAGACAAGAGCGGCTTGTTGCAACACTTCCGCGCCTTTTACGCCAAGCAAGTAAATGCCAAACCGTTCGAGTTCGACAAGAACGCCAATGCGCGCTGGATGGGCTATCACTTTCCCGGCAATGTGCGCGAGTTGCGCAATATCGTGATTCGTCTCACGACTAAATACGGCGGGCAAAGCGTCACGCAGCAGCAGTTGGAAGACGAGCTCGATACCGAAATTTATTCGCCCACTGGCGCGGAGCTGCCGACCGACAACAAAGCCTTGGAAGAAATGGCGAAGAAGCATCTGCAAAGCCAGACTAATTTCAGCTTGGACCAGACCCTGAAGCAGTGGGAACAAAGCTATGTGGAAGCGGCGCTGAAAATCACCCACGGCAATTTGAGCCAAGCCGCGAAACTGCTCGGCGTGAATCGCACCACCCTGTATTCGCGCATGCAGGCGTATCAACCGGGCGCTGAAGAATAAGCGTGTACAACGAGCACTTCGGCCTCGCCCAATCGCCTTTCAAGATCACCCCCAACGCCGCATTTTTCTTTCCCGGCGGCAATCGCGGCCCGATTCTCGAAGCCCTGGTGTATGCCATCACCCAAGGCGAAGGCATTATCAAAGTCACCGGCGAAGTCGGCAGCGGCAAGACCATGCTGTGCCGCATGCTGGAAACAAGTTTGCCGGACACGATCGAGACCGTGTATCTGGCCAATCCGAGCGTGGCGCCGGGTGAAATCCTGCACGCCATCGCCTTCGATTTGCATTTGGAAATCTCGCCCCAGGCCGGGCGGCTGCAAGTCCTACAGCAACTCCAAGACTACCTCGTCAAACGCCATGCGGAGAGCAAACAAGTCGTGATCTTCGTCGAGGAGGCGCAGGCGACGCCGATTGCGACCTTGGAAGAAATTCGCCTGCTCTCGAATCTGGAAACCCAGCATCACAAATTGCTGCAAATTGTGTTGTTCGGCCAGCCGGAATTGGACGAAATTCTCGCCGATCCCGATATCCGGCAGATCAAGGAGCGCATCACGCACAGTTTCCGCCTGGATCCGCTGAATACCACCGACATCCGCGCCTATCTCAATTTCCGCATGCGCCAAGCAGGGTACAAAGGCCCGGATGTATTCAGCGTCGGCGCGGTACGCGAAATTGCCCGCGCTTCACTTGGGCTCACGCGCCGCATTAATATCATCGCCGATAAAGCGCTGCTCGCCGCCTACACCGAGCAAACCCACGACATCAGCGCGCGCCATGTGCTCGCGGCGGCGAAAGATGCCGAGTTTATCGATTTCGTTCCGCGCAAGCCATGGGGCATGGGACTCGGCGCGCTCGGTTTGCTGGCGCTGGGAATAGGGATCGGGATGGCGTTTTCCGCTTGGTTCAAGCAGTCCCCAAGCATGCCCCTAGCGCCAGCGGCGCCCCAAGCCGCGCCCCTTGCACCCGCCCCTTTGCCAGCGCCCATAGCAAGCATTCCAAAGAACATCGCCGAGGCGCGGCTTGGCGCAACGCAGCAATGGCTCAATAGCTCAAAGCCGGAAACGCTCGGCATCCATATCGAACTGCTTGGTGCAGCCGATCCGAAACGGCTCGAAAATTACCTGCTTAATTTAGGCAAACTCGTTGATATCGACCAAGTTTTTGTGTACCGTACCAGAGCAGGTGGCAAGCCCGCGTACAGTGTAATTTATGGCAGCTACCCCGATCGCGCGAGCGCCAATGCGGCGCTGGATAAACTGCCGGCGCGGCTGCGGGCACAGCGCCCCTATTTACGCACCGTGCAGAGCATACGCACCGAAATCGGTGCGGCACAGTAAGCGCTAAGGATGACTTTGAATACACGTTCTTTCTTTACAGCACGCCTTCTGCTTCCCGGCACGCTCTTGGGCGCGTTGCTGCTCGGCGGCTGCGCGGATCAAGCCCGCTTCCCGATTTCCCAAGGCCATATCGGCGCGCAGCCTCGGGCCGACAATACCGCGAACGATATCCCCGCGCCGGTGCAAATACCGGCGGAACTGCCGCCACCGAAAGTCCAGCCCAAACCGCTCACCTACAATGTCGTGGTCACCGAAGTGCCGGTGAAGGAACTGCTGTTCTCGCTCGCGCGCGACACCAAACTGAATATCGACGTGAACCCGAACATCCAAGGCATCGTGACCTTGAACGCGATCAACGAAACCCTGCCCGCGATTCTCGACCGTATCGCCAATCAGGTGAACATCCGCTACAAGCTGGAAGGCGATACATTGGTCGTTTCACCCGATACGCCGTTCTTGAAGTCGTATCAAGTCAATTATGTAAACCTATCGCGCAAGACTACTTCCAGCATTGGCGTTGCGACGCAAGTCGCCACGACGGGTATGGCGGCAACCAGCGGGAGCGGCGGCACTGTGGCGGGGGGCGCGGGGGCCAGTAGCAATAGTTCCAGCACCGTTGTGACCAGCACTTCCAACAATGAGTTTTGGGATGTGCTCACCGCCAACATCCGCGATATTTTAAAATCCACGCGCTCGGCCAGCTTGTCGGCGGAAGATAAAAACGCCCGTGTCGAAACCGCGCGCACCTTGCGCGAGGAGCGCTTGCAGCAAGCCAGCGCCGTCGCCCGCGCCGGACAAGCAGCGCCGCAGTTATTCAACACCGTATTCGGCCAGCAAGGGCAACAGAATCCCTTCAACGAGATGAAAGACGATGTCATCGTCAATCCCATCTCGGGCACGGTGCTGGTCATGGCGACCGCGGCGCAGCACAAGCTGATCCGCCGCTATCTGGACAGCGTGATGACGGCGGCGGACCGCCAGGTGCTGATCGAAGCCACCATTGTCGAAGTCACGCTCAAAGATCAATTCCGCGCCGGCATCGACTGGTCGCGCGTGGTGGCCTTGGGCACCGGCACCGGCTTCGATTTCAAGTCCGCCACCAATTTAGCGGGCAGCCTCACCGGCTTTCAAACCCTCACCTACCAAAACGCCCATCACAATTTCTCGGCCGCGATCAAGCTCCTCGATTCCTTCGGCAATACGCGCGTGCTGTCGAGCCCGAAGTTGCTGGTGCTCAACAATCAAACTTCGATGCTGAAAGTGGTGGATAACCTGGTTTATTTTTCGGTGCAGGTCACACCGGGTTCGACCACCGGCAGCACCATCACTCCCGCCACCTATTCCACGACCGCCAATACCGTGCCGGTGGGCGTGATCATGGCGGTGACGCCGCAAATCAACGCGAGCGGCCGCGTGACGCTGGTCGTGCGCCCGACCATCTCGCGCCAAAATGGTCAAGCAACCGATCCGAATCCGGCCCTGGCCAACGCGGGCGTGATCAATACCATCCCGATTATCCAAGTACGCGAAATGGAATCCGTGCTGCAAGTCGCCAGCGGCGAAACCATCGTGCTCGGCGGCCTGATGCAAGACGATACCGCAAAAAATCGCGACGGTTTGCCGGGGCTGACCGATAACCCCGTGACCAATATCTTGTTCGGCACGCGCGACCGCAAGGCGACCCAGACCGAGCTCGTCATTTTTCTGCGTCCGACCGTCATCACCAATCCCAGTTTGTCGAGCGATGAGCTGTCGTTCTACAAGCGCTACTTGCCCAACGGTCAGGGCACCGGCCAACCAGATAAATGAAATTCGCCATGACCGTTTCCCTCTCTCCTAACTCTCTCCCGCTTGTGGGAGAGAGGGACTTAGGCTCGCTACGCGAGTTTTTTGTTTTACCCGATGCCAAACCATGAGCTTGCTGCTTAAGGCGCTCAAACAAGCTGACCGCGGCTCGACACTCGCGCTCGAGCCCATGGAGCAAACCAAGGACGGCGCCACACCGCCCCCTGCATCTGCCAAAGCCACGGTGGATCTGATGTTCGAAAAACATGCCGCCGCCGAAAAACAGCGCTTGCTGATTTTGCTCGGCACCTTGGGCGTGGTGGTACTGGGAATGGGGGTGTATTTTTACCTTGCCATTTTCATGCCCTGGGTATTTCTGCCCAAACCGCCGGCGAGCGCACCCGTACCCGTGCTCGCCGCACCACCCGCCCCGCCGCCGGAAATTCTGCCGCCGCTGACACAAGCGGTGCCGGTACCCAGCACACCAGCCGCGGAACCGGCTGCGCTGGCGCCACCGGCGAAACCGCCGCAGGCAACGCCTCGGCCGCGCGCACCCAGCGTACCGCTCGCGGACAGCGGCATCCAAATAGCGAGCGGGGGCGCCCAACACGGCAACGGCATCATGACTGCCTATCAGCTATTGCAGCAAGGGCGCCTGGACGATGCGCGCCACGCCTACGAGACACTGCACGCGCTGGAACCGCGCAACCCGGATGTGCTGCTTGGCCTCGCGCTCATCGCACAGCGGCAAGGCCGGAACGATGACGCCGTGCAATATTATTTAAAAACCTTGGATGCCGACCCGCAGAATGCGTTTGCACAAGCCAGCCTCACCGGCATGATCGCGCGCGCCGATCCGCAAGTTGCGGAAGCAAAATTCAAAACGCTCATCGCGCAACAGCCTGCCGCATTTTTGCAGTTTGGATTAGGCAATGTGTATGCGGCGCAAGGCCGCTGGAATGAAGCACAGAGCGCCTATTTCGAGGCGCAGCGCATGGCGCCGGATGCACCCGACTATGCCTACAATCTCGCGATCAGCTTGGAACATATCCATCAGCCACGCACCGCATTGGATTACTACCGGCGCGCGCTCGATCTGATGCAAACAAGAAATGCGGCCTTCGACGTGGCGCAAGTGAAGTCGCGTATTCAGCAGTTGAGCGGCGCTAAATAATTTTAGCGTAGTGCTGCATGCTTTTCCCCCGCTCCCGTGCGCGCGGCGTTGGGGAAAAGGGCAATTAACAGGGCTTTCCTGTCATGGTTGAACAAAGAAAGAAACTGCGCTTGGGTGATTTGCTGATTCAGCAAGGGCTGGTCACGCAGGACCAACTGCGCATCGCGCTAATCGAGCAAGAGCGCAGCAAACTGCTGCTGGGCCGGCAGTTGGTGCTGCTGGGTTTCATCACCGAGGCAGTGATACGCGACATCGTGGCCCACACCATCGGTCAGGAGAGCGTGGATCTCACCAGCGTCGCGGCCGACGTGGAAGCCATGCGTTTGGTACCGGAAGATTTCGCGCGCCGCCATAATCTACTGCCGATCGCGCTCGACGCCGAGAAACAACTGCTGGTGGTGGCGATGTCGGATATGTTCAATGTCGTCGCCCTCGACCAATTGCGCGCCATGATCGAGGCGCGCATCGAAATCAAAACCGTGCTCGCGGGTCTGGCCCAATTACAAGAACACATTGATCGTTTTTACGGTTACGAGCTTTCGGTCGACGGCATTCTGCGCGAAATCGAAACCGGCGAAATCGACTACCAAAGCCTGCAAACGCCGACGGGCGAAATGGAATATACCCAGCCGGTGGTGCGTTTGGTCGGTTCGCTGCTGGTGGACGCGGTGAAGCACGGCGCTTCCGATATCCACTTCGAGCCGGAATTCGCCTTCTTGCGTATCCGCTATCGCATCGACGGGGTGCTGGAACAAGTGCGTAGCCTGCACAAGACGTATTGGCCGAGCATCGCGGTGCGCTTGAAAGTGATGAGCGGCATCAATATCGCCGAAACGCGCGCGGCGCAGGACGGCCGCTTCTCGCTCAATCTTTCCGGCCGGCCCATCGATTTCCGCGTCTCCACCCAGCCGACGGTGTATGGCGAAAACATCGTGCTGCGGATTTTGGACCGCGAGCGCTCCATCATTCCGCTGGAGCGCATGGACTTGGCCGAGGATACGCTCGCCACCCTGCGCTTGATGATGGCGCGGCCGGAAGGCATATTGATCGTCACCGGCCCCACCGGCTCGGGCAAAACCACCACGCTGTATTCGCTGCTCACGCACCTCAACAACGAAACCATCAACATCATGACGCTGGAAGACCCGGTGGAATATCCGGTGACCATGATGCGCCAAACCTCGGTGAACGAGACGGTGAAAATGGATTTCGTGAACGGCATCCGCTCCATCATGCGCCAAGATCCGGATGTGATTCTGGTGGGCGAGGTGCGCGATAAAGACACCGCGGTGATGGCGTTCCGCGCCGCCATGACCGGCCACCAGGTATTCACCACGCTGCACACCAATTCCGCGCTCGGCACCTTTCCGCGCTTGCTGGATATCGGTATTTCAACCGAGATCATGGCGGGCAATATCATCGGCGTCATCGCGCAGCGTCTGGTGCGGGTGCTGTGCCCGCAGTGCAAGGAAAGCTATTCGCCCACGCCAGAAGAACAACAATTGCTCGGGCAAAACGACCATGGCACCATCCCCATCTACCGTGCCGTCGGCTGTAAACTTTGCCACCACAAAGGCTACCGCGGCCGTATCGCGCTGATGGAGCTTTTGTTCATCGACAGCGACTTGGACGAGTTGATCGCACGCCACGCCACATTGCGCGAGCTGCGCGAAGTGGCGCTCGGCAAAGGCTTCAAAACATTGGCGGAAGACGGCATCCGGCGCGTGCTGGAAGGACGCACGAGTGTGGCGGAAGTGGCGCGCGTGGTCGATCTGACGGGCCGGCTGCGCTAAACCCGATGTTCCCCTCACCCCTCACGTCTTACCCCCACTAGCATGGCCGCCTTCCAATATTTCGCCGTCGATCGCACCGGGCACCATGTGCGCGGACGCATGGAGGCCGCGAATGAAAACGATTTGGAACAACGCCTGCGCCGCATGGGGCTGGATTTGGTCACGGGGCGGCTCAAATCCAAAACCGAACCCTTCTCCTTCAAGCAACGCATTTCGCGCGAAGACCTGATCAACTTTTGTTTTCACCTGGAACAAATATCGCGCAGCGGCATTCCTTTGCTGGAAGGCTTGGAGGATTTAATCGACAGCATCGACAACCGGCGCTTTAGAAATATCATCTCCGCCATGCATGAAGATATGGAGGGCGGCAAGCTGCTTTCGCAAGCACTCGCTCAGCACCCGGCCGTGTTCGATCGCCTATTCGTCAGCCTGATTCGCACCGGAGAACAAACCGGCAACATGACGGAAGTGCTGCGTGATTTGGCCGCGACGCTCAAATGGCAAGATGAGTTGATTTCCAAGACCAAGCTGCTGTTGTTTTATCCCGCTTTAGTGGTGACGGTGGTGGTCCCGGTCGTGTTTTTTCTCATGCTGTATTTGGTGCCCAAGCTGGTTACTTTTCTCAACAGCATGAATCAAGCCTTACCCTTGCAAACGCGGATTTTAATTCGCATCTCCGAAATTTTCGTTGGCTATTGGCCACTGTTGCTGGGCTTGCCGCTCGCCTTGATCATCATCGGTGTCAGCCTTGTGCGCACCAACGCCAACGCGCGCCTGTATTGGGATTACCTGAAACTCAACCTGCCCTTGGTGGGGCCGGTGTTGCAGCAAATCTTGCTGGCACGCTTCGCCAGCTACTTCGCGCTGCTCTATCGTTCCGGCATCACCATCCTCGATGCCTTGGCCTCCTGCGAGGGCGTGGTGGCGAATCGCTATGTCGCCGATGGCCTGCATCGCGCGGCGCAGCAAATCAGCGCGGGCGACAGCCTCACCGACAGTCTGCGCAATTTGGGCCTGTTCCCCTCGCTGGTGGTACGCATGATCCGCATCGGGGAGACCACGGGCGCACTCGATGTGGCCTTGCTCGAAGTAAATTATTTTTACCAGCGCAGCGTCGGCTATTGGATAGAACGCGCACTTAAATTGCTGCCGGCAATGCTTACCCTTCTTCTGGGCAGTATTTTGGCGTTCATTATTTTCTCAGTATTTTTCCCCCTTTATGATATGTTGGGTAAGATCACTTTTTAGCCGCCATGTCCGCCAAAATTCTCGCCAGCCTCTCGTCGCGTACCGCGAGCTTCGCGCTCTTCGAACACGGCGCCTTATCTCAACTCGCCACTTTTGACAACGACGAGCGTGCTTGGAGCGCATTCGGCGAACTGCTCCAGCGTCACCCCGATACCCCGGTCTATCTCATGGTGGACACGGTAGAAGAGGAATATCGCACCGAAGTGCTGCCGCACGTGCATGGCGGCGCGCGGCGCGACATGCTGAAACGCAAGCTGGGACAATTGTTTCGTACCGCGCCTTACCGCGCGACGTGGCTGCAAGGGCGCGAAATCGGGCAGGGCAAACGGCGCGACGATATCTATCTTTTTCTTGCGCTGAATTCTGGCGAGTTGTTGCGCCCCTATTTGGAGCGGATTCAAATCCGGCGTGCGCCCTTGGCCGGCATTTATCTCTTGCCGCTGGCCACCCAAGCCTTAGCAACAAGGATTAAATGCGACACCGCCGGCACCTTGGTAGTATCGCGCCAGCAAGCCGGACTGCGCCAGAGCTTTTTTCTCGGCGGCCGGCTGCGCATCAGCCGCTTGACGCCATTCGATCCGCTCGGCAATCCGGCTTCGGCCGAGCTCTACGCCGAGGAAATCGAAAAAAGCTACTTATTCCTCTATAACAGCCGGCAACTGCCGCGCGACGCGCGCCTCACCGCGCAAGTATTGGATTTCGACGGCAGCCTGGCGGAATTACCCCAGCGGCTGGCGCAAGAAGACGGGTTCGTGGAATGCCAGCGCATCAGTTTCGACCAAGCTTGTGCCGCGCTGGGTATTTCGCCCATCGACCTGCCGCGCGACACCGAGGCGCTGCACCTGTATTTGCTGGGCAAATACACGCCGCCCGCCAGCCTCGCCGCATCCCAAATCACCGGCGATTTTACCCTGCACCGGCTGCGGCTTGGCTTGTATGCCGCGAGCGCGGCGCTAGCCGCGATTGCGCTATGCTGGAGCGGATACAATGAGTATCGCGCTTATGCCAATCAAGGCGCTATGCAAAGCGCAATCGCCGACAGCGCGCGCTATCACACACAGTATGCGGAAGCGGTGCGCCGCTTCCCTGCCACTCCGGTTTCCGCCAGCAGCTTGCGCAAAGCAGTTGAAGTCGCGAGCCAGATCAAACAACTCGCGCGCACACCCGAACCGTTCATGCTCACTTTATCGCAAGCGCTGAACGCCTTTCCGCAAATCGAGCTGAATCGCATCGCCTGGCGTTACGCCCCCGCCACCGCATCGGATCAACCGCCCGCCGCTTGGCTGCAGCATGGCGAAGTGGATGCGGAGATCACCCCCTTCACCGGGGATTACCGTTCGGCGCTGGCATTGATCGAACGTTTCGCGAACACCTTACGCAGCCAAGCCAATGTCGCAGAAGTCCGCATCGCCAAATTGCCGGTTAACCTCGACCCGGCCAGCACCCTCAGCGGCAGCACCCAAGACAGCCTGGATACCAAACCGGGTGCCGCCCAATTCCAACTCCGTCTGGTGTTAAAACGCGATCCATGAAACTGGCCGACATTCACTGGCGTATTTTGCGCATGCCGCTGCTGGTATTCATCGTCGCCGCCGCCGCCGCTTCTGCCGCTGTGTATTTCACCCAGCAACGCACCGCAGCAACGCAAGCACAGCTTGATCTCGCGCGCGCGGCGCTCACGAACATTCGCCAAAAATCCGCCCAAGCAGATCAAGAAAAACACCTCATCCAGCGCTATCTGGCGGCCTACGAAGACCTGCTCCGCAGCGGCACGGTGGGGCCGGAGCAACGCGTCAATTGGCTCGATGCCCTGCGCACGGCGAACCAAGTGGCACACACACTGGGCGTGGATTACCAATTGAGCCAGCAGATCGCCGCGCCGATCAAGCTCGACACCGGCAGCTATAAATTGCAGCAGACAACAATGAAGCTGCGCATTAAGTTGCTGCATGAGGAAGACCTGCTCAATTTCCTGCACGCGCTCGATGCACAACATGTTGGTCTATACTTGATGCAAGGATGCGGTCTAACCCGCAGCGTGCATGGCGCATTCAGCGTGCGCTTTGAACCCAAGCTCGACGCCGAATGCGAGTTGGCCTGGCTGTCTTTGGCCAAGGCATCCGTGGGGGACGTAAAACCGCCATGATGCGAATTTTAATTTTTCTGCTCTGCGCGTGCGCGCTGCCGGCACGCGCGGAAGCGCTCGGGCGCTTGTTCTACACGCCGGAACAACGCGCCGCGCTCGATCTCGCGCGCAAAACCACCCCGCTCAATACCAGCGGCGAGCCTGATGCCCACAGCCCCCCTGGTTTAATGCTGAACGGTATCGTCACGCGCAGCGACGGCAAGCGCAGCACCTGGGTCAATGGCCGCCTCGAACAAGATACCGCGCACTCGAGCATGCATGATCGCAACCAAGCGCGTGTGCCCATTCCCGGCGGTTCCGTCAAATTAAAAGTCGGCCAAAGCCTCGACCCCGCCACCGGCCAGGTGGAAGAAGGCTATCAGCGCCCGCCGCCCGCACCGCTCGAACCTGCCGCCGCAAAACCAGCGCTCCCCAAAGCCCCCGCGAAGCCACCCGTCCCCGAGGCACGCGATGATAACACCGAGCCAGAACAGCCCGCCGCGCAATAAACAGCGCGGCGCGGCAATGATCATCATGATGCTCATCGTGATGCTGGGCCTCATCGCGCTCTTCACTTACCGCATGGATCGCAAGGGGCCGGAGTTGGATGCCGATCGCAAGACGGCGCTGGCGTTGGCGCAGGCGAAGGAGGCGCTGTTGGGACGCGCCGCATCCAACAGTGACGCTGGCTCATTGCCCTGCGCGAATACCGACAATACTGGCGTAGCAAATACCATCCCCATTGGCGGCGGCAAGGTCACCTGTGTTACGCGGTTTGGTTGGTTTCCATGGAAAACCATTGGTATCGGAAATATAGTAGATGGCAGTGCTTCTTATCTGTGGTACATGCTGGCAAGTGGCTACATCGATAAGGGCACGTATTCGCCTCCGCCGTACGCTACACCCCTAACGGTTACGGTCATCACGGTAACCGTTGACCCTGTTTCCCTAAGCGAAGCGGTCGTGAACACAGCAACACTGACCAATATTGCCGCTGTTATTATCGCACCCGGAGTTCCTCTAAGCGGCCAAGACCGTTCAGGTATGGCGGCAAACAACTACCTCTACTCTAGCGCTTATTTCGAAGGATCTGCGACACCGGCTACCGATGCCATCACATTGAAGGTCGAGCAAAATAATCACCCTCCCTTGAAATATAATGATCGATACCTGCTTGTCACCAATTTGGAAATTCTTGATCGCAGCACGCCAAGTGTTACCAAAGCTCTTGCTGCCACATTGTCATCTTATGCGACATACCCTTCTTCGCCATGGTTGCCGAGCGGGGGAGTATGGAGTACGACGTACAGCGGATGGGGCAGTCCCGATCCCACCACTGGTATATATCCGATAAATTACCAATATATAAGTAACACAAGCGCCACAGTACAATTTGAATTGTGCGCACCTACATACGCATTTGGCATTACACGCACAAGTAGCGGCGATCAAATTGATCGTCGTGGCCACTGCTAGCGCAGCAACACCGGCTGAATATCCGCCACCCGTTTCAATTGCACCGCCGCATCGTTCGCTTCCTCGGTGGAGTTGAACGGCCCGGCGCGCAGCCGGTACAAGCCATCCACCGTTTGAATACGCAGCCTGTCCGC
>Ga0315268_10000728_pt1 | contig 38382 bp, 36 predicted proteins | sample C1_top_MG_FD_204535 | JGI IMG/M metagenome (GOLD analysis project Ga0315268, IMG submission 204535) | Sediment microbial communities from Yellowstone Lake, YNP, Wyoming, USA - C1_top | ecosystem: Environmental > Aquatic > Freshwater > Lake > Sediment | place: USA: Wyoming | collected 2017-08-01
TATCGTAACCTCTAGTTTACCGGTTGTCCGACAGGGCATTGCCGGGCAGCCACGTTATCGAGGATAAGGGCTGAAAGCATCTAAGCCCGAAGCCTCTCCCGAAAATAGGCGGCCGATCCTTTCCAAGGGACTCGGCAACGAGCCCCAGGAACGGACGAGAGCTCTCATCGAAGATGAGGTTGATGGAGCAGGAGTGTACGCATCAAGACTTCGGTCGAGCTGTTTAGCTCGCTGCTCCCAATCGCTCAAGGTGCTGAGCTGAAAAAGAGAGCCCATACTCGGGCGTAATTCAAAGGCCTCTGCCACGTGCTTCATCTATTCTTCCAGTTTGCAGTCTGCGTGTAGCGTGAGCTACGGCAGCAACTCTTGAGTACTGCATATGGCATAGCTTAGAATGGTTGGCGACCCGGTGGGCGACTTCCGAGCTTCGGCTTGAGGAAACTCCACCCACAGGACGGAGGCGCGGCGTCGTGAGACGTCGGGCGAGAGCCCGGGTGAGGACACAGAAAGAAAACCGGCATCAGTCAAGGACGATGACGCGAATACGTCGAGGAGGCTGACTGTCAGGGTGAAACGTCTGCCCGCGTTGTGAAAGGGATAATAGGCGCCTATGAGCGCCGTCTGAGGCGCGGGTATCCCGATTAGACAAATGTCGCCACGAACAGAAGGTGGGTTACGGCCGGGACGCCAACCACTCAACCATCCTCGGAGAAGGAGAGATATCGGCACGTCTCAATCCTAGTAGCTTCAGGGAGCAGACACGAGCATTTGACTTGTCAATTAGAACGGATATGGCGGAGACCCGAAGTTGATTGATGTCCTGACGCTTGACGCAGTGGGGCTCGCAGCTAGTTTCATGTTCTTGATCTACTCCTCTTGGAGTGACATTGTGAGCAGAGAGGTTTCCGACCGACTATGGATGGTCTTCTATCCAGGGGGGATCGTGCTCATAGCTATCAGGCTAGTTGCGCAGTCCGGCTCGTGGTTAGAGATCACGCTCTCAGTTGCCATCACAATTGCCATCTCCCTACTGTTGCCATTCCTCGGACTTTGGGGTGGCGCTGACGGGAAGAGCTTGATTTGCCTTGCACTCATGAATCCTGTGATTCCCTCGTTTGCTCGAAGCCTACTACCTATTGTTGATCCGCTTTTTCCGGTTGTTGTGTTCTCCAACGCCTACGTCGCGTCGCTTCTCGCGCTGCTCTATCCTATCCAAAGGAACCTGAGAATGCGCCGACGACACAGCCTCTTTGAGGGCTTGGAGCACGAAAGCGTTCTTCACAAGGCAATGGCTCTTCTCACGGGATATCAGGTACCGATCGATCAGTTAGAGTCGAATCCCAACCTCTTCCTTTTGGAATCAATTCAATCAGAAGAGTCAGCAGTCAGACGGCGTTTCGAGTTTGACTTCAGAGTCGATCTGGATCACAGCAAAGAGCTAGCAGAGATCAAGAGAGCTGCGAGCTTGGGGTTAATCCGCGAGGGCGTATGGGTGAGCCCAGGTCTTCCCTTCCTAGTCTTCCTCACTTTTGGGTTGGGAATCTCGATGCTGCTCGGCGACGTCATATGGTCGCTCATCTCAACTCTGATGCATGCCATCGTAGTCCTATTCTAGACATTCGCGTTAGCTTCCTCAAGGCCGTACTCCAGTTCCACCTTGACAATGCCCTCCTCGCTGCTCACCCGAGCATATCTCTGGAGCAGTTCCTTGTTCAGGTCGAAGAATGTTTCACACCACCCAAATGGAGACAGGACTTCTCTGGCTTGCGACTTAAATCCGATGATGTGTAAGGCAGCGCTTAGAGCTTCTGCTGTCGAGAGTCTACCTATCCTTGCGTAATTCACTGGGTTCGCGGCCAACAGGGCCGGGAGTTTCCGGTTTGTGCCGGGGAATTGAGTCATGAAGACTCCTTCGGCTTTCTCCCAAGAGCAATCTATGGCCATGATCCCCGATCTTACTGCCTTGGTCACGTCCAATCGCAGGAGAAACCTTGGCGAAGCAGGATTCAACACAATCGGGTCTCCTCGTATCGCTGACAATCTACGTACAGGGATTGCCAGCCTCTTTCTTGCGAGAAGCGAGGCCGTACACTTACGTGGGTCATCCTGTCCCATCATATACACGAAGATCTGCGCCCGATCCGTGTGCAGCCTGCCCCTCATCTCGTATCCGCATCAGATTCTTCGATCCCGTAGTCAACTGAAAGGTCTTCAAAGTATGGAATGCTTTTAAGATGGTGCAGTTTGAACCGGAAGACGCCAACTGGCCTCCATATCGGCTTTACCCGCTATCGCGGCTAGCCACTGGGGGTGAGTTGGCAATTTGTGATTCGATTCTATAATCACTGTGTTGCGCATAGCCTCTTGTGCAGCATCGGCTCGTTCATGATCTTCGGAATCAGGTGAATGAGGTCGGTTGGTGCCAGGTGATCGCCCAGCTCCACCGTGGCAAGATCGCCGGCGGCTCCGTTGATGAAGGCGCCGGCAACTGATGCATTGAACTCCGGCACACCTTGGGTCATCAATCCTGCAACCACACCCGACAGAACGTCACCTGTACCGCCCACGGTCATCGCTGGATTACCAGTCCGGTTAAGTCTGACACGTTCTCCATCAGAGACGATGTCCACATGTCCTTTTAGGAGAACGGTTCCGCCTAAAGTGGCCGCCAAGGAGCGAGTCTCTTCAATTCTTGTTCTCAGATCGCTTGATGGGGCTCGACCTGATAAGACCTGGAACTCGCCTGCATGGGGAGTCACGACGACCGGAAAGCCAGCGCTCTTCGTGATCTTTCCCATAGCCTTGATCGCATCCGCATCAATCAGCGCAGGCCTACCCGTTTCCCTCACAATGCTTAGGATCTTGGTCACACTCTTGATCGTGTCGTCATGTGTCCCAAGCCCGGGCCCCATTGCTAAGCAGGTCGATCTCTCTATGTGAGGCCTGAGGGTCTCAACATTATCTTCGTTTAGGTGGTCACCCGCTAGTCTGACAGTTATCAGATTCGGCGAGAACGATGCGATAGCATTAGCGGTCTTCTCTGGAGCAGCGACAAATACTAGGTCAACCCCGGTCCGAAGCGCCGCTAGAGCGACAAGAGCTGGAGCACCTGAATAGGTCTCGCTTCCTCCGATCACAAGAAGCCGACCGAAGTCTCCCTTGTGCGCTTCTGGAGGCCTAGGCGCCGCCACGTCTTCCACGTCCCCGGGACCCGCATAGATTCCTGCTTCAGGTGGAATTCCTATTCCTGCAACCTTGACTTCGCCGCAGTACTTCTGACCTATCCGCAGGCCCGGTTTTCTGGCGTGGAACGTAATGGTTAGGTTTGCGTTCAAGGCCTCTCCGAGAACTTCTCCTGTGTCGGAATCTATCCCGGTTGGCACATCGACAGCGACCTTGAAACTACTCATCTCGTTCATTCTCTCAACCGCTCTCAGAATCGGTTGCCTCAATGCGCCTCTAGCACCGGTTCCAAGCAGAGCATCGATCACCACATCGCATTCTCGCTGTGTCACCTGTGAGGAATCCTTGGCCGCCTCAATCCTCACGGTCTCTGACATCCCATTGATTGCGCGCCAGTTGACAGACGTCGCTTCGTCGCGTATCTCGGCTGGCGTTCCGATGAGTATCAACGTCACGTGGTATCCGCGGCTTGCCAGATGTCTCGCCGCCACCATTCCGTCTCCCCCGTTTCTCCCACACCCGGCATACACAACGATCTCTGACTTCGCCGGGAATCTTACTGCTACCTCATCCGAGACAGCCTTTCCTGCGTTCTCCATTAGCTGAAGCGCAGAAACGCCAAGGTACTCAGAGTTCCTGTCGAGTATTCGAGACTGGCGTGAGTCTACCTCTCCGTTAACTCTCTGAGAGCTCATTAGTTGCTTGCAGAACCCCCTGTGTTCAAACATCTTCTGCAAATCAGTATAAGGGGGTATGCCTGAACGGTCCTTCGTCTACTACTCAAGACAATAGCGCGATGCCTCTGATAATGGTGGATTGCAAACTCTTTTAGGTATGTTGTCTCGATCTGAAATCCAAGAGGTTGCATATTTGCCGTCGGCTTTTGTCCTTATCAACGCGGAAATAGGATCGGAAGACGATGTATTGAAGCAGCTGAAAGCGCTGCCAAACGTCAAGGAATCCTACGTTGTTTACGGTGTGTACGACATTGTTGCGAAGGTCTCAGCTGACACAATGGACAAGCTGAAGGAGATCGTGACCTGGAAGATACGGAGACTCGACAAAGTACGCTCCACGCTGACAATGATCGTTGTCGAGGGAACCTAGCGGATAATACTGGCGCTTCGCGAATCCGTACAATCCTGCCGGGATAGTTCCGAGTGAGAATCCACCTAGGAATCGACGACACGGACTCGTTGGCAGGCGGATGCACCACTAGAATTGCAGCAAACCTAGTTGGAACGCTCGACTCGAAGGGAGCAGCCTTCTTAGACTACCCAAACCTCATCAGACTCAATCCAAACGTACCGTGGAAGACAAGGGGAAACGGCGCGGTCTGCCTCAGAATCGAATCAGAGCTAGACGCTAAGGAAGTCCTCGAACTTGCTGCGGAAGAGATTGAACGGAACTCGAGGCTTGGCGACCCGGGCACAGATCCTGGCATCGTTGTTCTGGCGGACCCGGTCCCCTCACGTATTGCGGAGTTCAGCATAGAGGTGCTCACGCGTGTCGTGGCGCCAAATGAAGCAGTGTCTGCGATCTCGTATGTCGGAGCCGAAGGGCTCAGTTATGGTTCGACTCGGGGAATTATCGGCGCACTAGCGGCGATCGGAACGCGACTAGATGATGACTACACTTTCGAGTTGATCGCGTACAGATCAAGGAGTTTCATTGGGAAGCCGAGGCTTGTCGACGCGGAATCGGTCGCGCGTATGAATGATGGAATGAGCGGGGTCACATTCAATAACGTTGATCCGGAAACCGGGAGAATCCTGATCACCCCAAGAGGGCCTGATCCGATCCTTTGCGGTGTAAGGGGGGAAAGTCCAGAGGCCGTGCGCAAGGCATTCCAGATGCTTCGATTTCGCGAACCAATCGAGGCTTGGATGATCTTCAGAACCAATCAGGGCACTGACGCACACTTGGTGAGATCCTGCAGAATATCAGACCTGCAGGATCACTCTGCAGTCGTTGTTGAGGGCGTCGTGAAGGAGAAGCCTCTTACGATTTGTGGCGGGCACGTGATTCTCCTTCTTGGGGACGAGACGGGTTCGGTTCATTGTGCGGCGTATGAACCTACCGGGAGATTCAGAGAAGTTGTCAGGAGACTCGAGCCTGGGGATAGAGTGCGCGTGTTTGGTGGTATGAGAGCCGCTGCCAAGGAAATCCCGAGGACGCTCAATCTTGAGAAGCTCCAGATTCTCAAGCTCACTACGTGCATGTCAAGCCACAACCCCATTTGCCAAGAGTGCGGGAAGAGGATGAAATCAGCAGGCAAGAGGCAAGGCTATCGCTGCGAACATTGCCGACGCCACGCGACATCGAAGGTCCAGCAAGAGGTTGGTCGAGATCTGGAGGAGCGATCGTATCTGCCACCACCGAGAGCACATCGCCACTTGACAAAACCGGAAGTCCGCTATCTGAGAACGCGTGATGGGATCAACCCCCCGCCTTCGGGGCAGTGGCATTTCCCGTGAGGCTGATTGCTTTCCGCAGACGCATCGCTGTCGTGTCTGCAATCTGTTCAGCCGATGAGCCTGACATGTCCCGCCCGACTGCACGACAGACCTCCACCTGAATGATGAAGCAGTCTCTGCAAGGTAGTTTGTTGGAGACGTCACGGACAATTGGTATTCCCCCAGAACCGCTTTGCGCGGTCCTGTGCGGGGGGTGGATCTTCGGCCTCTTCGCGAGGCTTTCGAACCACCGATCTCAGGGTTTCCCAGTGGCTCATATGAGCCCTGCGGGTTAAACCTGGCTACCCCACCCCGCTGTTCTGAGATCTCCGCGCGTCTCCGAGCCAAGAGTCTCACCTCCAGAAGTTAAAGGTTTTCAGGACGAGTTGTAACAGTTCATGCAGAAGAATCCAGAGACTCAATCACGTCACTCAATAATGATCAGTGGGGACCGTTTATCGATCACGCCGCAAGTCGCCGAGCTTCTCATGTCACCTTGATCGCGATCATACCGATCGCCGGCTCGGCTGAAGGATAGGTCAACTGCCATGCCGCAATCAATGCCTCAAGAACTGCCTCCGGTGGCCAACTTGCTTCGCGTGATGCTTGTTATAAGCCGTCACAGACAACTGGAGTGCTCAATCGCGCCGATTCTGGCCAAGCAGGTACCTGCAAATTAGGCGTACGCCTATCAATTCCCATGTGGCTCGTCTACCCTTTTTCACCTAGGGGTGTACTCATAACCTCTAATCAGGTGGCTTGACGCCCCTTCCTGAATCCTTCTTACCGTGCTGGGGTCCGCACAATCATTATCAGATGTTAAGCCGCACGTGAGTTGACTGTCGATATACTTTGGCAGCTCTGTTCGAAAATCCCGTAGTGATTAAGCCGCCTGAGGTTGTTGCAACTCACGACTTTCTTCTGATCGGATGGATACTCCTGCTCTTGATGGGTGCGCCTTGGCTCCTCGTGGCTATAGACGCATTAGCGGTAGGCGTACTTGGATATCTCGCGTACACGCCGGTGCAAATCATTGCCACGTTGACGACTCCCAGCACTTTCATCAACGACCTGACGACCTATTTCGCGCTGGCATTCAATTGGACCATGACGCTAATAGTTGGCGCGGCGGGCTTGGCGATCTTTCTCATACTGATAATCCTCATCTACATTACTACGGTTCGTAGAACCTCCACTGGTAACTACGAGGGTGCAAGAGCTGCATCACTGTTCTACGGCGCAATCATGATCCTAATCTCACTGATCTCGTTCGCCGCTTTCTTCGGCTACTACTACGCTGCAAGTGCTGCTCTCCTGATCCTCCCCGCCCTATTCTTTCTAATGGGCTACGGGAAAATGGGAGAAGTCATCGCGAGATACGGACCTATGGCGGTTCTCTCAGACGCCGCCCCGATGGAGACAGCACCGCAGATTCCAAGCGGGGCAGCAGCCCCACCAATGCCGATCATGGCCGCACCAACGATGGGAATGGGCACAGTCGCGATCCCAGCAAGTCCTAGTGGACCTATTCCAATGCCAGCACCGCCTCCATCACAATATCAGCATGTTGGAGGAGCAGTTCCGCGCATACCACTTTGCCCCACCTGCGGACGAGAACTCTTCTACGCTTCGAACTACAAGCGATGGTACTGCCTAGTCTGTGAAAGTCGCAGGTAGAGTTATCCGCACCCTAACTCTACCTGACACCACTTACACATCGTATTCAGGATTTGATTCAGCGCAAGCTCCAAGTGACGATGCTACGCGCCATTGACATCGTCCAGAGATGCTTCTCTGAACATACAAGAAAAAGATGAGAGATGTGGGGAGTACGAGTCTACTTCTCGAGTAAGCTTGAGAAGAAGTCGTGGTGTTCTTCTTCTTCCTCTTCGATCTCTTCGAAGATCTCTCGAGTGGCGACATCGCCTTCCTTCTGTGCTATGTCCATGATTTCCTTGTACATGCTGATTGCTTCCAGCTCAGCCTTGACATCGAACTTGAGCATCTCTCCGAGCTTCTCGCCCACGTTGATCATGCTCGGTTTCGTTGTTGGCTTACCGCCAAGATACCAGAGTCGCTCGGCGATCTTCTCCGCATGTTTCATCTCCGCAATGGCGGTCTTCTTCAACTCCTCCGTGACTGCGTAGTGTTCCACGCCTTTCCATTGAACATGTTGCCACATGTATTGTATGGATACCTGAAGCTCTCTAGCGATCGCTTGATTCAACATATCCAGAAGTTTCGCACTTGCCATAACTCACCGGACCTCAGCAAGGTTCACTCGCGCTCGTCAATATAACTGCTGCGCATCGCTCGCTGAATGAGACTAGGAGCAAAAGGGGGAGTCCGTCTCGGTGGCAAACCGAGGACGTTGCTGAGCTAGTAGTTCTCAACGAAGAGTTCGAAGAAGGCTTTCTCGTGCTGACACACTGGGCACTTCTCTGGGGCTTCCTTGCCTTCGTAGATGTGGCCGCAGTTTCGGCACTTCCACTTGACAACGGTAGGCCGCTTGAACACTTGACCTGATTCTAGGTTGCTGAGAAGCTTCAGGTACCTGCGTTCGTGATTTGCTTCAACAAACGCTACACGACGGAATAGCCCGGCAACATCCTTGAAGCCTTCCTTCTCAGCGACATCGGCAAAGCCAGGATACAGGGTGCCCCATTCCAGCTTTTCACCAGCGGCAGCTGCTTTCAGGTTCTGTGCGGTGGTCCCTGTGATGCCTGCTGGATACGTTGCGGTGATCTGAGCGTCTCCACCCTGCAGGCGGTTGAAGAAGAGTTGTGCATGTTCTTTCTCGTTATCAGCGGTCTCGGTGAAGATCGCGGAAATCTGCTCAAGTCCTTCTTTCCTTGCCACACTAGCGAAGTATGTGTACCGGTTCCTTGCTTGTGATTCGCCAGCGAAGGCTGCGAGGAGGTTCTTTTCAGTCTGGCTTCCTTTCAGCTCCATATTGAACACCTTTTGCATAGGATGTCTTGGTCCAATCATTAGGCTCGTGCCTTGAGTGAGGCGTCGAATCTCTTGTTCACGACGTTCCAGTTGACGTTTTCAAAGAACGCCTCGATGTATGGAGGTCTCTTTGGTCCTTGATCAGCGTAGTATGCGTGCTCGTATACGTCAAGAACCAACAGCGGCACGGTATTGAGTAGGCCGTACACGTTGTGAGCGTCCAGTCCATTGTTGATCAGCTTGCCACTTGTCAAGTCGTAGACGAGTATCGCCCATCCTCGAAGGGCTATGCCGCAAGCCTTGAAGTCTTCTTTCCATTTGTCAAAGGAGCCAAAGTTCTTGTTGATGTGCTCCATCAGCTTTGCGCTTGGAGTGCTGCCCTTCCCATCCTTGATGTTCTCGAAGTAGAGTTCGTGCAGCACCACACCCATGTAGTTGAAACTCTCCTCAACCTTTAGAGCCCTGTAGTCGCTGAAGTTCTGATTCGCCTTGGTTCGGTCCACAGTCTGCATCTTGTCCCAGACTTCGTTGATTTTCGTGACGTACCCTTTGTAGTGCGTCTCAAAGTGGTACTCAAGTTGCTGGTCGGAGATGCCCTTCAATCCTTTGGGTTTGAGTTCATTCCTAGAATTGACTTTTGCAGACAAACTACATTCATCTCGCCAGTAACTCGACTATCGAGGGGTAAAAGGATTGTTAGCCAAGATGTCCAGCTGAACCAACGAAGAAGGAGAGGCCATGATGCTGGTCGTAGGCGACTAGTCATCATCTTCGCAACAGTATACGCTCAATGCTAATATCCGAGTTATTGACTACCTGATGAAGTAGTTCTAGGAGATCCGTTATGAATTCTGTCACATGCGAGAAATGCGGATACCCAATCGAAGAATGCAGGTGCACTTGCCCCTACTGCGGCGAAACTCATCAATGCCAATGTTGCATCGGTTACGGACGAGCTACAGGCGGTTAGCTTCCGTCGATCGACTGTAGTGCGAATCATTCGAAGAGGTTTTCGAATTTGGTTGAAAAGAATAGTCTTGTCTGGATGGTTGGTGGAGCGCAGGGAAGCGGCGTCGATTCAGGAGCCAACATCTTCGCGAGAGCCTGTTGCTACGGAGGACTGTATGTCTACGGAAACAGGGAATATCATTCCAACATAAAGGGACTCCACAGCTACTTTCAGATCCGAGTCTCGGAGCATCCAGTTTACTGCCACCGAAGTTTCGTTGACTTGCTGGCGACCTTCGACGCTGAAACTCTGGTGAGGCATCGCCGTGAAGTCAAGGCTCAAGGCGGGATAATCTATGACCCAAGCTATGACGCCACTAGAATACAAGAGATACCAACCCTCTCGAGGGAATCAGTGGATGACTCGATAGCATGGCTCAAAGAGAGAGGCTTTGGAACGACTGTCGGAGATCTGTTGGAGGAAGCGAAGAAAGGCGGAATTCAAACCCACCCTATCCCGTATATGGACCTCATCAAACAGGTTGCCGCCGAAATTGGCGAGCCAAAGATCAGCAAAGTCGCTAGGGTAACGAACGTATTGGTACTAGGCGTCTCGTTTGCCATACTTGATGCTGACATCGGGCTTCTGACAAGAGCTATTCGGTCAATCTTTGGCGCAAAACGTGGCATTGCCGACATGAATGTTCTGGCCGCCCAGACCTCGCACGAATACGCCAAGAAGAATCTCGCCAAAGGTTTCGGTGTGAGAGTGGAGAGCGTGGAAGCCAAAGAGAACCGGATCTTCTTGATGGGCAATCAAGCAGTCGCCCTCGGAAAGCTTGCAGGCGGCTGCAGATTGCAGACATACTATCCAATCACTCCCGCAGCCGACGAAAGCGAATACCTCGAGGCCAACGAGAAGCTGGATTTGAACAGTCCAAATCAAGCACAAACTCCTGAAGCCATAGAACAATCGCACATGAAGGACAGCGGCTCAATCCTCGTTGTACAGGCGGAGGATGAGATCGCTGCGATCAACATGGCCTCAGGCGCCGTACTCACCGGGGCTAGAGCTTCCACCTCCACCTCTGGCCCAGGCTTCTCGCTCATGGTCGAGGGTCTAGGATGGGCAGGGATGAATGAAGTTCCAGTTGTGATAACATACTATCAAAGAGGCGCGCCCGCAACCGGGCTCCCCACAAGACACGGACAGGACGACTTGAGATTCGCCATTCATGCAGCACATGGAGAGTTCGCCAGAATAGTCCTCGCATCGGGGGACATTCAGGAAGCATTCTATGATGCTGCCCTAGCATTCAACTACGCGGAGCGCTTCCAAATGCCAGTCATCCATCTCCTCGACAAAGCCCTCGCAAACAGCAGCAACACGTACCCTGCTTTCGACACTTCCGGTATACGGATCGAGAGAGGCCAACTACTCGACCCTGACGATCTTCAGAAACTCCTCCGAGAGCAGGGCCAGTTCCGGCGCTTTCAACTGACTGAGTCGGGAATCTCGCCAAGGATCCCACTCGGGACCGCGGGAACTGTGTCCTGGAACACTGGCGACGAACGCGACGAAAGAGGGCACATCACCGAACACCCAACAACCAGAACAAAGATGATGGAAAAACGCATGAAGAAACTCGAACTCGTCGAGAAGGAGATCCCGGGCTCAGAGAAATACAACCTCTTCGGCGAAGAAGACGACGCTCCATTAGTGGTCGGTTGGGGCTCTTCAAAGGGCGCGATTCTGGAGACAAAGGAGCTTCTCGAGACCGAGGGAATCAAGATCAACTTTCTACAGGCTCGCCTGATTCACCCATTCCCTGCAGCAGATTTCTCGAAGCTACTCCACGGAGCGAAGAGGATTATCGATGTCGAAATGAACTATTCAGGTCAGCTGGCCGGAATAATACGAGAGAAGACAGGCATACAGATCGAAGATCGCATCCTCAAGTACAATGGTCGACCGATGACCTCCGACGAAGTCTATCTAGCCATCAAGAACACTCTCGCTGATAAAGCCCCGAAGAGGCAGGTGTTGACCTATGGCGATTAAGGCATCTGACTACAGATCGGACGTGCACAACGACTGGTGCCCCGGATGCGGCAACTTTGGGATACTGTCAGCACTGCAGATGACGCTCGCAGAACTGCAACTGCAACCACACCAAGTGGCAATCTTCTCAGGCATAGGATGCTCCGGAAAGACTCCGCACTTTGCAAACGCAAATGGGGTCCATACTCTGCACGGCAGAGCGGTACCCTTCGCCACAGGAGCCAAACTTGCGAATCCTCAGCTTGAGGTCATCATCACGGGGGGAGACGGTGACGGCCTTGGCATAGGGATGGGCCACTTTATCAGCGTAGGAAGACGCAACATCGACATGACCTACATGATCCACGACAACGGCGTCTACGGGCTCACGAAAGGGCAGGCGTCACCAACCCTTCAGCTAGGATTGAAGACGAAAGCGCTGCCCGCCCCTAACATGACAGGAGCGGTCAACCCCATCGCTCTTGCCTTGGTTGCAGGATACACGTTCGTCTCAAGAGGATACTCCTATGATGTGCGACACTTGAAGGAGTTGATGAAGAAAGCCATCACCCACAAAGGTCTGGCGCTTGTGGACATACTCCAGCCCTGCCCCACATACAATGACATCAACACGAAAGAATGGTACTCTGGTGAAGATCGACCTGATCCGAAAACTGGGAAGCCTGTTCCACGCTGCTACCCATTGGAGGAAACCGGTTACGACCCAGTCGTCCACACCCCAGATGAGGACGCAAAGAAGATTGACCAAGCGATAGAAAAATCGAGAGAGTGGGGCGACAGAATTCCAGTAGGCGTCTTCTACCAGAACGAACTCACGCCAACCTATGAAGATCGAATCACTCAAAGAATGACCGACTACCGGATGAAACCACCCGCCAAGCAGTCGATCAGCACAGACACGGGGCGATCGAGAGTCAACTTGGCGAAGATGTTCGAAGACTTGCGAGTTATCTGACTTCCTTGGCCGACTGAAAGACCGAACGAGGCGCGATTCGTCATGAGCGCATCCGCGGAGTACGTCATCGACGGCAACGAGCTGAGCAAGCTACTCGAATCCTACCAGCTTGATACGCGAATGCTTCCCGGACAGGTCTTCGACACTGTCGAGAAGAAACTAGTCAAAGGCTTGCTGGATGAAATAGACAGGGTCAAGCCCCAGACCGTGCGGTTCGTGAACCTTGAGGCAATCCCATCTGGACCTCACAAAGAATTCGCAAACGCGATCTGCGGCGGGCTAGCCGAACTCATAGATTCGCTAGTTGAGAAGAAGATCGCCGTCATAGGAACAATCCGTGATGCAAATGGTCTACCGTGGAACCTGATATCTAGAATCGACAAGAAGTTCAAAGGCTACACACCGCCCGGAGGCCGAGTTGACAAATCATAGGCTAGCGCTCAAGCAAGGGTTTCTCATGAGCCGACTCTACCCGACGCGTTTCAGACCGGGTCCTAGTAGATCAAATCACTGTTCGCACAACTAGTAATAGTCGAGAACTTGCCATGTCTCGCGGCGCCTCAGGACTGGGTTGGACAAAGGCATTTAACCGCAAACAGAAGAGAAATCGCGTAGGTAGCGGATTTACGGAGCTCGTGACAGTCTCTTGTCTTGTCCGACCTGTTTCTATCTTGCGAGACTTCTCTCGGCATTTGGCATCTACGGACATGGCGTGCTTCTTGGACTCGTGCTTGGCATTCCATGGCTAATCGTCATCGCGGAATGTCTGTGGATCACGAGACGAGATGAGCACTACAAGACATTGGCGCTTCGCTGGACGAAGGCACTTGCGATTGTCTTCGGAACAGGTGCGGCCTCAGGAACCCTGATGGAATTCGGACTGTTCACTGTCTGGCCTGAGTTCATCCGGCTCGGAGGCCTGTACCTGTTCTACCCGTTCTTTCTAGAGGTTTTTGCGTTCTTGGCGGAGGTCACTCTGATCGTGCTATATTGGGCGTCTTGGACCAAGCTTGCGGGAACTTGGACACACGTCGCAATCGGTATAGGGGTTGGACTCGGATCGAACATCTCCGGCTTCCTCATCACGAGTGTGAACGTTTTCATGCAGTATCCGATGCTTGGCGCGTCTATTGTGAACGGAGAGTTGCATGTGGATGTTGTGCGGGCTTTCTTGAACGAAGCATCGGTGATTGCTGGCGCTCATGCTGTGCTCGGCGGATGGGTCTATGCTTTCGGGCTAGTCATGGCGGTCTACGCCTACAGGCTGCTGTGGGGAGTGGGCAGCGAGCAGATGAACTGGGCGGCTTTCAAGCTGACGAGCTTGGCCTTTGCGGTGCCAATTCCGGTCCTCGGTTTTCTTGGCGATCAACAAGGCAAGCTTCTCGCAAAGTACACTCCCGCAACATTGGCTGCGCTCGAGGGCGCATACAAAACAATCCCATCTGGCTTCCCGAACTTGTTAGCGTACGGCGACTGGAACACACCAATAATAGGTCTCGTCAACTATCCCGTTGATTTCCAGCACCCGCTGCTGTACCTTCAATGGTATTCGAAGATCGGCCTCGCTATAGTGATGGGTCTAATCGCGCTGCTGATCGCTTTGAAAGTGATCAGGGGCAAGACGATCTCTAGGACTTGGTTATCGCTCGCCATCCTCAACGAATCCCTCGCCATAGTCATCAACATTCTCGGCTGGTATGTCAAAGAAGTGGGGAGACAACCATGGGTCATCTACGGCATAGTCAAAGTAAACGAAATCCTGTCACCCACCTTTGCAATAACGCCCACCATCATGTTGGCGGTTTCAGGGATGCTTGTCCTAGCGATCCTTGGAATATGCTACACCGCCTACATGCTGACCTACAAGGAGTGAGAGGAAGATGACGCCTGTAGATTCTGCCCTGACTCTCTTCGCATTCACGATGTTCACCCATGTCCTCGGTGCAAGTCTGGTGCTCGGTCTCTCTTGGCTTGCATTCGGATTCGAGCTGATCGGCCGACGGCGAAACGAGAAAGTCTATGTAGACTCGAGCAGAGCGGTCTTAAGGGCGATCGTGCTGATCTATGCCACGATCGGCTCGCTTGGGACTGCGATTACAGTCGAGCTGTTCGCGCTCTGGCCGGGCTTCATGAAAACGCTCGGGGTACTACTGTGGTGGCCGCTTGCATTCGTAGCAGCGATCATCCTGTCGAACTTCTTCATGATCGCCGTTTACTGGTACAGTTACGACAGGATCAAGACGAGTCTTCACTTGATCGTAGGGTTCCTCATGGCGCTGACTTCTTCACTGATTCCCCTCAACTTCAGGACCATAATCGCGTTCACGAATCAGCCAGTTGGATTGAAGGGAAACGCGGTTGAGCCGATGCTATTGTACATGAATCCAAGTCTGCCGCCGATCTACGCTCATACAGTCTTCGCATCACTGTCAACGGCAGGCTTCATTGTATGTGCGGCATCGGCGCTGGGAATCTACACGAAACGAGGAGATGCCGATGTCAACAGGAACCTTCACCGGCTAGGAGTCATGGCTGGGGTTGGGTTCCTTGTCCCTCAGGCTCTGGCAGGCGCTTGGTATCTGTGGACTCTCGGCGGGAATGTGCCTCGTATGTTCGCAGCAATCACTGGACTGTTCGTGCGGTACTCGGGCGTTGTTGATGCTCAGCTATTGCTGCCTCAGATTTTCGCCACGAAGCTGGTCTTCGCGGGATATCTCTTTCTTGCAGGCGTATGGTTGATGAGCACGGGTCAGCAGCATCTTATGTCGAGACTCGGCTTCACTGTCTCAGCAACCGTTGGCATACTTGCTCCGGCCATTATATTGATCGGAGAAACCATGCAAGAATATAGTCATCTTCCGTACCTTGTGATTGACGATCTGAAAGTCGCCGACTTTCTCAATACTGGATTTCCGCTCTCGTTCGTCGGCATCTTCATCGGCGGATTCGGTATCTTCATAGCAATTCTCTTCGCGATTCTCTATATGGCGTACGTCAAGAAGTAGAACACGGATCGTCTCAAGAGGGTACCAAGAAAGTAGTATGCCAAGCCGTTCGCCCGACGGAAGGCGCACAACAGCACTAGCTGTATGGCGAGCATCCATTTCGTGACGAGTCAGGGTTTCAGGTACTCTTGCAGGATCTTGAGCCCGTCGCTATCAACGGTGTGATAGATCATGTCTCCAGTGACTAGGTTCTTCATGAGGCGAGCAGCAGGTCTTTGATCTCCAGGGACGTGCGTATGCTTAATGATGACATACGTGACTCCATCCCAGACCATCTCGGCTAGACTGCGAGGAAGCCCAGAGATCAACGAGCCTCGTCTAGCCACGATATAGCCCAGACTTTCGGAGGCCCTTCGAAGTCTATCGATGTTGATCGGATCTCTCAGGACTACCCAGAGTTCCTTTCCTGAAGGAAACTGTACAATATCGACATCCTTGACTCCGGGCGCGGACCTTAGCTCTGACGCAACTGGTTCTGGATCACCGATCATGGGCCTACGAAAGAATCACCAAAATGAAAAGGGTTTCCAATGGATCAAAGCCAGATCAAGCTGACGCCCTTCGAGACGTTCAGTAAGGATTCAAAATAGAGGGACTGCATACGCAGTCTAGACGGTGAATTTCAATCACGCGTTTTCAATCTAGGATCAAGAGACGACTAGCCGTTAGCGCGGGACGGTCATTGTGTTTCAATATCGCTACGACCTAGGAAGCGCGAGACTTCGGTCACAAAAAGCTCGGCATTGGTATCCATTGCGGCATTTTGCTGTCCGGGCATTGCTACGATCTTCGAGTTTGGCAGGGCCACATAGACGGCTACGCTGGCGACTTTCAAGAATCTTGAACTATCACCGCCCACGAGAAGAAGGGTCCGCGTACTCAGTAGCCTAGACCGGTCCTTGTCTAGAGAGTAATATTCGTCTGCTCGTAGCTCTCGGGGAATAGTGTGGGCAGCCTCCACTCGCCCTTTCCAATCAGGAAGCGATTGCAGCATCCTCAAGTCGTCCGGACGCACCTTCGCAATCTCGCTCATGAACGTAGTGACAACGCCGCTACGATCGCCGGCATCTAGTAGAGCTTCGAGTTTGTTGACAATTCCGGATGGGATGAATTCAACGCCGGCTCGCATTGGGGGTTCGTATAGAACCAAGCTCCGTACATTCGAAGTCAGCAACGCGGCTTCAAGACTACACAGAGCACCGTACGAGTGACCGAGCAGGTTAACTGGCTCATGGATCGAGCCAACCACGGACGCGATGTCTTCGAATTCCCGCTCGATTCTGTATTGGCTTGAGTCTCCGCTTTCACCTCGACCTCTGCGGTCAACTGCATAGACCGTGAAGTGCTTCTCAAGTGCCGGAAGAACCGGTTTCCAGCCGCTATGGTCCGCTCCAGTGCCATGGACTAACACGAGTGGAGGCCCCTGTCCACTAACCCAGCTGGCAATCAGCGTCCCATCCTTTGAGACTACTTTCTGCAACCGAACAGAATCCTCTTGCATGACGAGCTTCTGACGGATCACGTTACTCAACTTTCAAAGAACCCCAGCCTGTCGTTAAAACGGAATCAGAAAGACAACTTATACTCAGTGAAGCGTTTTCAGACCCGCACTTTCCAAGTGCAGACACCGACATTCGCATCTTTCATCTTCAGATGTGACTTCACGACTCCGTGCCTTCAGAAAGCGGGGCGTCCACTGAATGCGCTAAGCAGATGTCGTTGCATGCCGAACAGAAGACTTGATAATGTGTGCCCATGGCGTACTTTCTAAGCGAATGATACTCTCTTGAGTGGATGCAATTGCACCTCTTGCATGTGCATCCGTTGAGGGCAACGATTTGACGTGCCGGCTTGCTTCTCGACCTGCCTAGGCCAAAGATGCTCATCTGATCACCCATTCATTGATTCAACCGCAACGCAGGCTGGGCATACGCATTTCAGTTTACAACGAGGCTGTGCGGTAGGCGTTGGAGTTCGCTATCATAAGCTCCACTTCGACAGATATCCCTAGATGGTCACAGGAAAAGCGAGTTCCCAGCCGATTGTACAGGATATTCTATCCCGAACATGTCCTCTTGGATCACTTGACGTAGCTATCGTTACGAGCGCACCAATATTCACGATTCAGGAGACAAATTGGCTGTCAAGGCGCTTGAGGCCCGAATCGAGCCGTGATCGGGTTCTCGTAGCATCAGACTTTCGAGAACTCAGGGACGTACTGGAAAGTGCCGTCACCAAGAGCCCTCTTCCTGAAGTCCCCATACAATAACGGATGATCAGTTCTGCGACGGATCCGAAGACCTTACGGATTTCTATTTCAGCGCTGGGGTCGGTCCGCATCTCTATGGCCCACCTGATCGTTCGGTGGTTCGCCGTCCAAATCACATTCGTGGCTAACCCTTCGGGCAAGATACGTCGCAATGCAGACGTAACTCGCTTTTTCTCCTCGAAGTTCATTTCGTCCCACGGGAAGCGTCCCTCGAGCCTGCGGTATCCTCTCATCACCTCTTCGACAATTGCCACGAAGTCTCTTGACACAGGCCTCAAATCCACTGGTAGCCAAAGGCTCAGATCCAGTGGCCGTACGTATCGGAGGCTTTTCATACAGTTAGCAGGGCATCCATCATGTAGGAATGGTCAGCTGATGGGAGTTCTTCGCGCCAAAGCAGATAGGTCAAATTAGCGCAACTATACTTTCCAATGAGATCCATCAGATCGTAACCGCGTACAACAATCTTGTTGGGTTCAACTCTCGATGTCGCGGTTTTCCAGAAAGCAGGCGTGAAAATCTAACAAGAGGTCCGTCGTTATCTCGTATCATGGTCTTGGGTCCGGGCAGCGTGTTAGAGCCTTGGGCCTTGTGCCCGTCGGATAGCTTGCTGCCTCAACGACCGGCCCGCTTGTGCCATGAGCACGTACGGGAGGTTGTCGGTCCTGGACCCAAGACTCAAACACGAATAGGAGGAAGTTGAATAAATGCACGTAGGGATAGACGCCCATAAGAGCGCGCCAAGGAATCTCTATGACCTGCCGATGTGAGTTCGGCCGTGGGAATTGTGAGAGTTGAGGGAGTCTCTTGTCTTCCATCGTCATTGGCGTTGTGATCACCCTAGCCTCAGGGCTCTTTCGGACACCGTTTGAACGCGTAGGGGTCGACGTGGTACGTAGCGGTCTTCCTCTGGTCTGGAGCATGCGAGTGATTCCGAGACCAACCAGTGTTATCTGGAGCAATTTCCTCGTGGACATTGGTTTCTGGGTCCTTATCGGGTTCGTGGCAGTGTCAGTCGAAGGGAGATTGAAAAGAATGGCGATCCACAGTAAGTCCGCTTCAGAAATAGAAAGGTAGTGGGTAGGAACAGACGATGTACAAGGAGCTGACAGAAGAAGAGGAAGAGGTCATCGTTCACAAAGGGACGGAGCGGCCCTTCAGCGGTAGATACGACGACTATTGGGAAAAGGGCACATACGTTTGCAAACGTTGCAATGCGGCGTTGTATCGGTCAGAAGACAAGTTCAATGCTGGCTGTGGATGGCCTAGTTTCGACGATGAGATCCCCGGAGCGGTGAAAAAGATTCCGGACGCCGACGGAGTACGCACGGAGATAGTCTGTGCCAGTTGTGGGGCGCATCTGGGTCATGTCTTCCTTAGGGAAGGCTTCACTGAGAAGAATGTTCGACATTGCGTCAATTCGGTTTCTCTTCTCTTTGTTCCAGAAGAAAGAGGCATGCCTACAAGATAGTCGGCCGTAAGAGGTTCCTATCTCGGTGTGTTTGATGAGGTGGTTAGGAGATGGGTGCGAGATGAAGTTGGCTGAATTGAAAGCGGAAATCCAGCAGTCCGCCAAAATCCCGTACGACGAAAAACTGTACCCTATTACTTCCGGTTGGGTTCCTGTTACAGACGTCCTTGCGATTGTTGACCGATTCGAAAGAGAATTGCGATACCAGTTTGAGTCTTCCCTCACAATCGCCAAATCTCAATCCAATAAGGAAATCGAGGAATTCTTGCGAAGAATAGTGACTGATCTACTTCCCTAACACGGGCGCGAAAGTGGGCGATGAGTCGATGATTCAGGGACGAGGTACCGAGCAAGTACAGCGTGAATTCATCAGGGCGATCACAAAGACCGCATATCTTTCTGGACTGTTGGTCATCCTGGGTTCAGCGTACGCACAGTATCTTTTCGGAGGCTTGGGCCCAGTCGTGGGCATGCTCGTTGTCTACGGAATACCGATCCTAGTGGTGAGTTATCTCTGGGGGACAGCAATAATCCAGAGGGCCCTCAAGAACACTCGTCGTGCGGTCAAGTTCGGCCTAGCTTTCTTCGGTGCGTTCACAGTTCTAGGCCTAGTTGCAGCAACTACCATATTCCTGGTCCTAGCGAGTTTTGATCCCGCAGCTCTAAACCTCTTGGATAGACCCAATCCGGTTCTTAACATCTCGCGGGAGTATGCTTGGATAATGGTGTGGGTTTCAGTACTGATCGTAGGGCCCGCCGAGGAGTATCTGTTCAGAGGATTCGTCTTCGGCGGTCTGCTGAGCCTGCTGAAGAACCGGCACTGGCTAGCCCTATCTTTTCTTTCATCAGTCCTGTTCGCCGCAGCACATCTCTACTATGCCGTGGTCTACGGATTAGCCTCGTCGGTGCAATTCGCAGATCTTGTCACTTTTGGAATGGCCATGGCAGCTACCTACTACCTCTCGGGTGGAAATCTCTTGGTGCCTGCAGTTATCCACGGGGCATACGATGCAATCGGATTTCTGGGGGTGGCAGCATCACCAGGAATGGCTGCAACCTTGAGAGGTCTCATGATATTGATAGGTCTGGTTGTTGCGCTCGCCCTTTTCATCCGCAGCATGAGCAGAAGAAGAACACTACGTGGTGAGACGTTGGCCTATGGAGCCTCTGTCCATTTGTAAGCAGTGGACTCGAAGTTCGTAATTCTCTCTTGCGATCTTTCTCAGAGCCGTAACTTCATTCGATTCCGATTGTGTTTCCTATGCCCGCTAAGATCACAGTGTCTCCTGACTTGGTCTCGGCTAGGAGAATCGTACGCACGCGACCTGCAGCTTCGTCCACTGCTCCGCTTATTTCGGATGTCATGACGGAAATTGCTTCTTTCGACGACATCTTCACAACGACCGCATCTAGCGGAATGTTGTGCTTCGTAGCTGCTTCTTCGATGTGGTATCGCTCGGCGCCAGGACCGCCGATTGCTGCACCTACTCCTTCGGCGACTTCTCCGCTTCGTTCCCCCTCAAGTTTGAGCGCGGCATCGACGGTGATTATCCGATGGATGGGACCTGCTTCTTGAATTAGCTTTTCGACGGCCAAACCAGGCTTGCCCACATTACCGCCGGGTCCTTTCGCCCTGACGATGAGGAGCCTGCGGCCTTCAAAGCTGCTCTCGTATGCATCGGTCTCACCGACGAGTTCTCTTGGTTTGCTCTCTCCGGAGAACTTCTTAGCCACTAGCGGACCCACTCCGTCGCCTACGGCTTTTCCAGCAGCGAATGCGTCCACAGCGGAGCTGTAAGCTTCCGCTTCCTCCATGATTGCCGGCAGGCTCATCTGAAGTTGCGCTAAAGCCAGTAGACCACCTTGCTTCTTGGACTGGAGATAGTAGTGCCGCACTACGCGGTAGATTGTATCTAGACTGATAGACACCTCAAGCAGATTTGTGAGGTTGTGAACTTCAGTGTCGGATGCCCCATCAACCAATTTACGGACTTCAGTTTTCAGATGGTCATCGTAAGTGTCCAGAACATGCTCGAGTTTGCCAACTATGCCTGCCGGGTCCAAGTTCACCGGAGCAATCATGAACGAGCTCGTCAACCGATCAAGCGCATTCTCCGCGTCGGTGCGGTTCGCGTGGTGTCGCGAGATCAGATCCAACAGCCTCTGATGCGCAGAGTGACTCAACGATTGCAGCTGCCCTAACTTGCGGCCGACATTCACGAGCATGACTGATGTTTGAATCCGTTGCCCATATACCATGAAGACTACGAAAGATGCGAGATAGCCCAAGTTCAGGAGCGTGTCAACTGAAACCACAGCCATTATCTTTCACACTTCGAACTCAAGTGCGCCTCGCTGAATAATTTAAACAGGCGCCACTTCTGGTGTACACCAAAAGTCAATGCGAGATCTAATCTCGGTTAAGCCTCCCCAAACGCCGCGTCATTCCCGTAGACTACGCCTGGAACAATTCTCCGCGCAACAAATCGCTCATGATGTTCGCCTATGGCTAGACTCGAAGTAGCCACAGCAATTGGCATACAAGAATAGAAAGTTGAAAAAGAAAATCGGAAATTCCGGAACCGAGAGCTGAAACGCCGCCATGATACGCATTGGTTCACGCGCACCTCGATGAAGGGACGCGTGCATGGGGAAGAAGACACGTTTGTCCCAAGTTGTCAGCTCTGAGCTGTCGCTTCAACTGGTCGTAGGAGGCTTCCATGCGATCGCTAATGCTCCTCCAACGATTCCCAACACGAGGCCTACTAGGTATCCTCCTAGGCCGCTGAATATGCCGAGGATCGAGAAGATCAATATGAGAATGCCCCAAGTCACATGTTGCTTTGGTTGCCTGTTCAGCATTATCGCACTCACTATCACGATCACTCCAAAGATTGTGCCGAGCATTCCAATGAAGGATATGAACGGCGAGAAGTATCCTGGTCCGCCCGCGAATGCGTAACGATGGCCTAGTCCTCTCATCATGGGTGCCATGAATTCGAAGCGCCAGGCTCCTATGTATGTGACCGTTAATCCTCCGATCAGTGTGAGAATCCCCGAGATCAGTGATAGTACAAAGGGAACCGTTGGTCTTTGTTCGCTGCTCAATCTTTCTCACCTCACAGGTTGAACGGTGCGTCACGCAATCATTTAAGTCGACGGCACTTCCGGTGTACACCAAGAATCAATGCGGAACATTGTCTCTGCCGATTCTCAAGAGACTATCATGAAACATTGTGGAAGAGGAAGAGCGGAGGAATGAAGACACGTTTTGTTCTACGATTCGGATTTCACAGAAATCCTGTGGCCATCCGATACAAGGCGGAGCGGCTACGAGACTGGTGAGTATTCCTGTGGTTTCTTCAGCGTTGCATGGTATTACATGGGTGGGATGGCATGACAACCTCCTTTCGGACACGCGTCCTATTCGCCGAGTCAGCTTGTGATTTAGACGCGCTCAATTCTTCGTGCACACAGTTGGGACCCGACCCTATTCTGGCCAGCCCTCGAATGACCTCGGGAGATCTCAATCAAGGACTAGACCGTTCTTCAGGCATCAACTGGTTTTCTATCGCTTGAAGTTTCTGGAACCTTCTGCCCCAACGTGAAATGAATTTCCTCTGATGACGCCAGACGTCCACTGACCATACGACTGCCGCCAACGCGGCAAGCAGCAGGACAGAGTCGAGAATGAATGGCCCTCGCATCTCAATCTCAAGTGGTCCACCGCCATAGGTAACAGACAGGAACAGGACGAATCGTGCCAGAAAGATGAGCAAGACGACTGAGCCGATCAAGTTCACCGTGGTCTGAAAACGGAATCTCCTGAACTCTTCCGATGTCTCTTCCAAGAATTGGTGAAGTGTAGCGACGGGATAGCGCTCTGTCCTTTCAGTCATCATTATGTGCTTCCTTGCCAGTGGAACGTTGCATGTCCTTTTATGCCTCGCTCACCATTGGTGTAGCCGACGATTCAAAGAATTGAGGGCAGCGTTTCACGAAGCTTCGTGTATATCTCCTTACCCGAGAGGGTTAGACGAACTTCCCCTTCGGATTCTTCAACGAATCCCTTCTCTTTTAGGTGCTGGAGGTACTTGAGGTAGTCATCGTATGATAGCTGGGTCGCATGGCGCCAGAGCGAAGTTCTTGTGTGAGGGCCAGGATTGTAGAACATGAATTCGAGAATCTCGAATCTGATCTGTACAGGTGATTTTCTGGCTGCTTGCGGTTTTTGGGGCTCGGGCAAGCTGGTCAGACCTGGGGTTGGAGTAGTGTCGTGGAGTTGGTAGGACGGTTAAGCGCCGTCCGGAGCAGAAAGAGCTTTCGCTATCGCTTTCGTGTCTCCATCCAATGCTCGGTCATGGCGATGGCATGCAGGTTGTCTAGGTCAGGAGTAAGGCTGCCCGAGGTGCCCAGAACACAGGCTGCGATGCTTGCTGTTCTCGATGCGATTATGTCGGAACCAGACTCGTCGTCCTGTGCTGACCATGCACGGCTCTTCTGTTGAGCGTCGCCTGGGCCAAGAACTGGCAAACTAGGTGAGGGGATTGATGAGGCTAGACCGGTTGGGGAGTATCACATCTGTCGCAGAATCTGGCGTTGGCTGCTATGACCTGTCCACAGTTGAAGCATACCTTGGTTACGGGTAGAGCCGCGGGCGGCGCTGGCTGCCAAAGCGAAGGAGCAGCTGGCGGCGGGGCAAGGACGGGGGCGGGCGACGAGGGGCATGTCTTCTCTTCACGAGATCTTCGCTGCAGGGCCACAGTAGCGGCCGTGACTATCGTGATTAGTGCGATGATCAGGAGGACGATCCATAAGGCGTAATCTGCCACCCATAGCAGCCCGTATTGCTCGAGAAACATCTTCTCAACCACCTGCAAATCGTATGTTTGGCTCTGTGAGCCAACATACGCGCTGCCTCCGTTGTATTCCGCCCTTACTTTCCATGGGCCCACAAGATCGACGGTCTCTGGAGTGTACTGGTCAGAGAAGGTTCCGTCAGAAGCGGTTTCCACGGTTCTGGTGAACTCGCTTCCGTCAGGCCTCGTGTATACGAGGTTTATCGCTGCTCCAGCTATGACTGGGGAGATGCTGCCTGTAACCGTGAACGTGTCTCCTCTCTTCACTTCGGTGGACGGAACATCGAGCGTCAACTGCGTGGTGATCGGGGCGATCGTCAATTCTATCGTGGATGTCTTCGTGATTCCCTGACTCGTTCCAACCAGATCCATCTCATAGCTTCCTGGTAGAGCGGTCGTTGACGGGCTAAGTGTGAGAGTGGACGTTGCTGGATTGGTCTCGGTTGGTGTTACCGTCGTTGGGTTGAATGAAAAGTCCACTCCGGCTGGGACTCTGTTTAGATTCAGTTGGATATCGGAGGAGAATCCTCCAACCGACGCTGCCTGAACAGTAAGGGATGAATCCTGGTTTATCGTTACCGTCTGCATCAGTGGTGACGCCGTGATCTGGAATTCCGTTACGCTGGGAACCTGCACGACAACGAATGAGTAATCAACACAGTCGCTGGTGCCCGTGCAGAGCGTGCCACTCGTGCAGTCAGGCAGTGATGCTTTGACTATTAACGCGTAGTTGTCTGGTATCGTATCCGGGCTGACAGACACATCCAACGTAGCGGTTGCGCTGTCCCCGGGTGGCGGCGTGACCGTTGAAGGATTAATCGTGTACGATATACCCAGCGGGGGCGGCATCAAACTCAGGGCAACATTGCTTGAGAAATCCCCAAGCGAAGCTACGCCGATTTGGTACTGGTTCGAGTATCCCAAACCAATGGTCCGAGCGATCGGCGAAGTCGTCACATGAAACGTCGCCAGATTCGTCACTTCCAAGAGAACGGTCACTGAATCAGCGAAGCCGCCTCCTGTACCTGATATCGTCAACTTGTACTCGCCGATTAGTGTCGAGTCTGTAGTTTGGATGACAAGAATGACGAACTCTGATTCACCCGCAGCAGGCGTCACCGTGCTCGAAGGATAGAATGAAGCGACAGAGATCGAGGTCGGCAAGCTCGCAGCATTATCGAGACCAAGCCTAACGGGGGAATTGAAACCACCGTTAGAGGTTACAGTGATACTGTACGCGGCGGACATGCCGGGCGAAATCGTCTGCGTGGTCGGCTGAACCGTCATATCAAAGGACGGTGCCGCCATTGCTGGCGCGACCAAGCCAAACGACATGACAAGCAGTAACGTCAGAATGCCCAAAACCCTTGGGCTTATCGCGTGATACAACCTATCCGCCTCCTAGCTATGCACAGACGCCAACCTGCGATTCGCGGGTGGGTGCAAAATAGGCTCGTCATCTGCTCTGTCAATCACTCTAGGGGCCGGCCGTGGAAGACGGTACTGGCCGCGTTCGTCTAGGTAGACAGGTTCACCCATTGGCATAGAGTGGTGCCATCGACACTCCATTGGCACAACAACACCAGACCTTCTACCGTACCATGGGGATCGGACATGGAGTGTTGGGTGCGACCGTGTCGCTTCATAATGATTGGAAGCTTGACGGAAGACACGCGTTCCTTTCCGTTCGGTGCTCAACTATTTTCACCTGACAAGGCCGAACTCAGGAAAGAGCAATTTAAGCAGACGGCACTTCCGGTGTACACCATACATCCATACAAGATTCAGTTGTGGGCCAACTCTAGGCACCGAATTGGGAAAGCTCTGTACGTCTTGTCCGTTGTCACGACGTCTTGCAGAATACTACACTGCGCCCTATGTTGAGATCGACTATCATGCTGCTTTTGATATCGGCTGGACGCTTTGGCGAGATACTTAGAATAGCCAGTCATCAAGAATGTTCAACAGCGGTCCCCAGATTCTTCTACTATCTCTCTAGGGCTCGCTTTTGAGTCGGGTATACCCCAATGTTTGTTGCCAAACGCTGGACTTCGTCCTCGTTGAGCCACGTCACTTTGAGATACTCGAAGATCTCATCGTCCGACATGCCGAGCCGTCGTGCTTCCTTGAGCGCATGCCTATACGCTTCCAGCTCGGTTGGACGATCAGCGTACTCGTAGCTTTCGTCGAAGAGTTGTCGTCCTTCCCTGAACTGTCTGACGTGAACTAGCTCGTGGATCACGTCAAGGTAGATGCTTCTTGAGTCACCTTCTCTTAGGTAGTGTGCGCTTATGATCAAGTGGCTGTCTTCGTCGCTTGTACCCATGTAGCCGAATCGTCCCCCAGAGAATTCCACCTCAAGGCCCGCGAGCACCTTGTCCGTGTCCTTGCCAAAGATCTCGCGAACGATTGGAAGCTTCTCAAACCCCTTGAAGTAGTCCATGAAGCGGTGCTTCGCAATTGGGACTTCCCTTGGAACCTTCACGTTGGGCAACCCGAAAGTCTTGCCTGTTGTTGAATTCATCATGGGTCGCTCCTTCTCTCAACTTGGATGAGGGCTTGAGTGCGCCCTTGCCAATCCCAGCGTCGACGTCAGCCACGTCATCGCCACCGCTATAGTCTGGATCATCCGTTGCATCGCTTTATCTTGAGCTGTCACGCTTGCGCCACCGCACGCATATGGACCTGCAACGACACGGGCCCAACACATCAATAATCTTTTCAGCGTTGCGACCTCATAGACGCCTTCAGAGTGCGTGATGACCAATCGGACGAACTCCAACATAGAAGGAATCGAGAGACTGGAGGCAAGAGCTTGAAGGAGAGAACGGCCAACAATGTTCACGACGCTTTTGTGGGAGAAGCAAAAGCATACCAGAGGCTCCTAATGTTTGCAAAAAAGGCAGAAGACGAGAATTTCCCACAAATAGCTCACTTGTTCAGAGCTGTTGCGACTGCAGAAGGTGTTCATTCTCGCCGGCACTTTGCCCTACTAGAATCTGTGGCCGACACACAGACGAACCTCGAAAGGGCCTTCCAAAGCGAAAGTACAGTCAACGGTGTTTACTATCTGAAAATGTTGAAGGAAGCCGAGGAAGACGGTGAGAGGGCGGCTGCTTTGGTATTCTCACAGGCACGTGGCGTCGAGGCTGAACACGCAGAACTCTACAAGAAAGCGCTTGGTCACGTAATAGCTGAAAGCAGCACAGAGTACTACGTATGTACGGTGTGCGGACACATTTCAGACGGGAGAATACCCGAAAAGTGTCCCATCTGTGGAGCATTGAGCTCGAAATTCGAAAAGGTACGATAACAAGGATGGAGAGTTACCGCTAGCCGTTGAATTAGCAGGTTTCAAGTTATCGCGGTCCATTTGCTGTTCGTCTGCGCGTTTGGAATTACGAACCTCTGGCAGCTCGGAGAATCACGTAGAGACGGGCTGTGTTGAGCCCCGGTCAATTCCGTGAGTGCAACCTTTTTCTAAGCTAGTAGCCAATTCAGCAAATTGCAGGGTGCACATCGGCTATGTCGGAGGCTCTCCTAAAGAAGATCCTTGAGGGCGCGATTAAGATCGAAGAGGAATCCTATGCTCTCTATGTCAAAGCGCAGGGAATAGCAAAGTTGCCTCCATCGAAGGCTTTGCTGAGTGAGCTCGCAGAGGCCGAGCTTGGTCATAAGGAGAAGCTTCTCGCGATAATGGAGAAGTCGGCAAGCGTCTACTGGGCAGGCGTCTCAGAGCTTGGGTCTGAGACGGGCGAAATCGAGGACTTGAAGATAGTCGACTACAAGCAAGACACATCGCTCTCTGAGGATGCAGATTATGCAGCGGTACTTGTCTATGCAGGAAAGCGAGAGAAGATGACGTACGAGCACTACAGATCACTAGCTGAAGGGCCTTTCGCTCGGTATTTTCTCCAAGCTGGCGAGCTCTTCTCCAAACTCGCGGAGGAGGAGCTCATACACAAGAACAGGATTGAGCGAGAGTACGAACAACATGTCTTGAAGGAAGACTAACGCGGCCTCGCGCTGGCGCAAGCTGTTATGAATGAGTTCAGCGCAGATGTCAGTTGGCTGGGCATGTCGACCAAGGAGACATCGAAGGAACGAATCTTCTTCTTCCTATCCGGGATAGTCGTGGGCGTTCCGGTGGCGCTTTTCTTCGAATCCTTCTCTCACATGTATTTCACATCTCTCGGCGTGGCTACAATTATCGCACCCTTGGTGGAAGAATTCGCTAAGGCTGACCCGCTCTTCTTCCGCTACGAGAGACCTGCAAAGACGTTGATGCGTCTCGGATTTCTTTCAGGTCTTGGGTTCGGCCTTGCAGAGTTCTTCGTCTACCTGAACCTCGGAGTTCCATTCTACTTGAGACTGCCCGCCATAGGCTTTCACGCTGCCGGTACGGCGATTGTAGGGTACGGAGTCTTTCGCCAGAGAACGATACGGTACTATCTGCTCTCAGTGAGCTTGCACTTCCTGAACAACTTCTTCGCTGGCCTAGGCTATTTGTGGCTCATCGGAGGACTTGGCGCCACACTAGCTTCGTACTACCTCGCGTGGAGGTTCTGGCGAACCTCATCGAGTTCGACCGAAGGATCGTCTTGAATTCTGTGGACGCAGCGCCTTGCGAAATAGAAACAGGAAGAGTCGAGAAGTTCCACGGGGAAAGCCCGGCAAAGTAGAACTCAGCCATGAATGGATGGCTGGAAGACATCATGCTGAGCGTGACTTCAGGAAGACCAACTGGGAGTAAACGAAATGGTTGTCCGTTCCTCAGCGGCGGGCTTTGATTTCGAGATGCTTCCGCCGTCGCTATTCTCCGAGTTCCTGTCTTGTTCGTATTGCGCGCATCAAATCTCCTCGAGTTACAATGCCGAGCAGTTGCGTCCCATCGAGTATCAGAAGTCTTCCTACATTCTGGCGAGCCATGGTGTTCAGTGCATCTAAGGCAGATACTGAAGGTTTGACCGTTACCACTCTTTCGCAGGGAATCATCGCTTCTTTGACCGTAACTGTTTCCCTTTTCTCCTTCGGGACTGAACGCACGCACTGCATCGTGACTATGCCAAGCACCTGCTTGCCCTCAACGACAGGGTAGCCACCATGTGGATGTGCAAGGAAGTACTCGGAGACAAGTTGCTGAACTGTGATATTACCAGGAGCAGTCAGCACATCTCGCGTCATGATGTCTCCAACCGTGACGCCGGCTAGGGCCTCACCGACCAGTGTCTGCCTCAGGCTCGTCTCGGCTCCGGATCTGATGAACCAACCGAGGAAGATTATCCATATCCCATTCACGAAGTCACCAAAGATGATCGCTACGAATCCTCCGACCATCATGAGCAGCGAGATGCCTTCGCTCACTCGTGTCGCGGTCCTAGTGGCTCCGATGAGGCTCTTCGAGCGCTTCCAGATTGTCCCACGGAAAACCCTGCCCCCATCCAATGGAAACGCAGGCAAGAGGTTGAAGACACCCAAGACGGCGTTTATCAGAGCACCATACCCGAGCGTCGCGGTCACTGCAACGGGCGCTTTCGCGAGGCCTCCCAAGTACCAGAGACCACCCAACACCCCGGCTATGAGAAAGCTCATGAGGGGTCCTGCGGCGGCCATGCGGACCTCCAAGCCGGGGTCCTGAGGCTCCTCGGTCATCTCTGAGACTCCGCCAAAGAAGAAGAGCGTAATCCTACCTATCGGAAGCCCATTCTTCTTCGCAATATAGGAATGAGATAGTTCATGGATAAGGACTGAAACGAAGAGAATTACCGCCGACGCAATTCCGATCGCCCAGTACGTGACAACGCCAAGTCCAGGATACTGGCTGGGCATGTAGCCGGACGCCAATGACCAAGCGATCAGGATAAACACAAACCACATTGTGTAGTGAATCCTTACTGGAATCCCCATGATCCTGCCAAGCTTAACCGACAACTCCGCTCTCACTTCCTTTCTCACTAAGTGTTCCACACGCTCATAGATACATCGATTCCATAACATGTAAGGGATGTAGGTTCTTGTCAAATGACGTTACAAAACGTTACGAGAACGCGCCTTTATGTGCTAGCAAGGGTCTGGCAGTTGACTTACCCCTGAACGACCCAAGCAATTCGAAAGGTCTAGCGAGGTCAACTTTGACCCCTTCGAAGGCGCAACCGGTCCTGTTGAATGATTAGACAGTTGACGAGGGGCTCCAAAGCGGAGGACTCTGGTATTCTTGCCCAGATTGTTGTTTCGAGGCGACTTCCACGCGCAAGGCGAACGCGATAGGTCAGCAGTACAGGAAACCCTCGAGTGGTTTTCCGGATACGGGCAATCATGATTCATATGTTCCGCTCGATTTTGCCTGTTACAGGCGAAGCTTCCCGAAAAGGTAGTACTTCGGGAAATCGAGACTCAGCGTGGATGCCGCAGAGAATACGAGGACGAACAGAACCTCAAACGGCGCGAGTTGAGGGACAATGATCCCCAGTACCCCTAATAGGGCAAATCCGACTATCGTGGCCATGCTCGCAAGGAGCAGTTCATTTCCAGGTCTAGACGACCAACAACGTCTTCTCTCTCTCACGATCAACACTCTGAACTGACTTGTGAAGACAAGCATCAGCATCACGTAAGTCTGGAGTGCACCCCCTCCGAGATGGAAATATACGATGCCGACAAGAACGGCTATCCCGCCTTCTGCAACTAGCAGGACGCCCATGATCACCGACGCCAATGTGACGTTTTTCACGTTCCACAAGTTTGGGCTACTTGTGTACTTCACATTGTCAGTTGCAAGCGACATCGTCACAAAGTCGTTGGCGAAGACGACCAGAACCATGCCCAGGACTGAGAGCAAGATTCCATGGAGCCAGAAAAAGCCCAGAATCAGGAGACCTACAAACTGCACGACCTTCGTGACCTTGTTTATGACCCACGTGAGCATCCGTTGGTAGATCATTCTGCTCGTCTTGATCGCGTCGATTATCTGCCGTGTGCCAGGCTCAGTTAACACCACACTAGCCGAAGCCTTGGCCACATCAGCTGAGTTGCTAACAGCTATGCCCACCTCTGCTTGCCTGAGTGCCGGCGCATCATTGACCCCATCTCCCGTCATTCCGACCATGTGTCCTCTAGATTGCAGGAGTCTGACGATTCTATACTTGTCTTCAGGATAGATCTCAGCGAATCCGTCATTGTCATCAACTGTCTTTGCCTGTTCGGGTTCGCTGAGTCTAGAAAGATCCGTCATTCGGTAGATCTTTTCGCCGATCGACACTTGGCGTGCTATTTCCCTCGCTATGGCGAGATTGTCACCTGTGAGCATCTTCGGCCTAACCCCGAGTGTTCTGAGCTCCTCTACTATGCTCTCTGAGTCAGGCCTTGGAGGATCAGCTAAAGGCAGCAGTCCTACAAGTCGAAGACTTTCGAAGTCATCATCCTGCGACCTCGCAACTGCTAGTGTTCTGTATCCTTTCTCAGACAACGCCTGTACTTCCTCGTCAACCTGTGTTCGTGTGTCGCCACTTGTCCCCCTGCACATGGGCAAGATGATTTGAGGCGCTCCTTTTGTGACTTTGAAGAGTCTGTCTTCCCACTGGATTGTTGCCTCCGACCGCTTCATCGCGGGATCGAAAGGTGTGAATGAAACCCTCTTGTACCCGCCACGATCAATCCCGCTTGCTTTGGCATATTCGATCACTGCCGTGTCTATCGCATCCAACGCTTCCTCGTTGGACGCTAGACCGGCCACAAGGACCACGTCTTCTTTCGTGAATCCGGAGGAAGGAATCGGCGTGGTGACGGACAGCTTGTTCTGCGTTATTGTGCCCGTCTTGTCCAAACAGAGGATCTCGACCGAAGCTGCGTCTTCAATCGAATCAAGTCTTGTTACGAGCGCTCCCTTCTTTGCAAGTTCAATTGCACCTACAGCGAGAACGACAGAGAAGACGGCTGGCAGTGCAACGGGAACGGCTCCCAAGAGAAACGTCAATGCAAGGCTCAGTATCGACACAATGTCCGTGTGCGCTAGCGTCGCTTCTAGGCCAACTAGCACGAACGCCGCCATGCTAACGTACATGGTGTATTTGACGACGGCCATCATTATCTGCTCTTGATGTGACACCGGTTTCGCTATCTTCACTAGTTCAGCAGTCTTGCCGAAGTACGTGTTCACGCCTGTATTGACCACAACACATCTGGCTTCTCCTCGTTTCACTATGGAACTCGAGTAGACGATTCCTGATTCATGGACGCTCACAGGAAGGGATTCGCCTGTAAGCGCTGACTGATCAATGGACACTTCACCATGGTTCACTATCTTGGCATCGGCCGGCACCAGATCGCCAAGCCCAATCGCGATCATGTCTCCGGGCACCAATTCTCTGGCATCACGTACTGTGAGAGTGCCGTCACGCACAACCTTCGCTCTGGCGGCTAACCTCTGCTTCAGAAGTTCTAGCGCCTTCCGCGAACCGCGCGTATGCAGGGACCCTATTATCGCATTAGTCGTAAGCAGCCCAAAGATGATTGCCAATTCAAGGTAGTGACCCAATACGTACGCAAGGACCATAGCCAATTCCAAAAGCCAAGGCATCGGCCCCCAGTAACGCTCCAGAAACTCGAGGATAGCATTCCTTTCCTTCTCCTTGAGTATGTTGCCCCCGAAGATTTCTCGCCGCTTCACAGCTTCAGCTTCAGTTAGGCCGATCGGAGATGTGTCTAGTAGTTTGATCGTTTCTTCGACCGAGACTCTCCCATATTCGGAACTGTTTCTCAGCTTCATGCTCCCTTCGCACCCGAGCCTCCCGTATTCAGCGGTCTTCTTTGGGGGACAGACCATTCCTGAGGGTATGTGCGTACTCGTGGAGATAAGTGAGGATTACGCCGTCGACCGCACTTAGGCTCATGGAGAGAATGATTAATCATGTCCTGGAAGGCGGAGGAGCTCTACTGGAAACCGGGCTTGAGACAAGTTACTCTTCTTTCTCCTAGAAGAAGGAAAAGTGAAGGGACTCAAGATCTAACATAGTTCAAGCTGGAGTAATAGCCAAGTTTCGCGTGTCAAGGTATCGTCACTTATTATCATGCTCGCTAACGCATTATCGTGGAGGACTGAAGCGAGATGTCGTACTATTGTGAGCTGTGCGAAGAGTACCTCGGCAACATGTCAAGTATAGCAGACAGGCATCGGAAACTCGGTCACGCCGTACTTGCATTTCGATGAAGTTGGTTGTGAAGACTATGGTTCACGTATTATGCATCAATGGTGACTGTGGAAGGATACTCCATCTGGACAACTTCTCACACTGGAACTATGACGGCGAGATTACCTGCCCGAGCTGTGAGTCAACCTTCATGTTGACAGTGAAAGACGGGCAGGTCACATCAGCTGCGCCAATGGGAGCGCGCTGAACCCCTGATCTAGTGAAATATCGCTAGCTGATCATTGTTCTCCGTTCTACCAAGCACAGAGCAATAGAGGAGCCTGTAGGCATGAGAAGCTAGAACGAGACAAGCAGAAGTACGTTTCCCTTGTCCATGTTGCGATGTTGAAATAGATGGTCGCACAGCAGCAAGCAAATGGCTTCGCTAGATCGTGAGTCTTCCTGATACTAGGGCTCAGTGATCTTTATGGCTTGAACAGGGCATTGAATTTCACATGCCCTACAGAATATGCAATCTTTCTCTCTTATCGGGTCTGACTTGTCCGTACGATATTTCTCATGAAGTTCTGTGCTCAGCGGCCAGAGGTCATTACCAGTTCCCTTCTCGCCTGGTTTCAGATGCCATTGAAAGACATCCACTGGGCAAACGTCCATGCAGACGCCGTCAGCTACACAAGTCTCCCAGTCCACAGCGACTTGGGTTCCATGTATCCCCAGCCTAGTGGGGTAAGGCTTGCCCTCGGCGTCAAGTCGTTGTTTCCCCTGAGCCCTCACCTCATGCCCTTCATGCTGACCTGTAACTGGATATTCTTCGGGCTTGCCGAGGAACTCGGCATCGATAGGCTTCGGCTTATAATCGACCTGCCTTGCCAAAAGCGAAGGCTCCTATCACTAGGTCAGTGGCTTAAGCTAAAACCCTAGCGCTTCATCGAAAGGTCATGGCCCGCTTGGGAGATATGCTTGAGCTAGGGTGCGGCTCAGCCTTGAGCTCTGCAATGGGCCATCATGTCGTCCACTCTTCTGGTCGCCAAGGAATCCTCAGACGGCATTTCTGTAGTTCTCTGTCGCCGTGCAGAAAAGCTATAGTATTCATGGTGGTTGGAGTAGCGACTGGGGACCGTAAGCCGTGCCAATAGATCCTGAATTTCAAAAGAAGCTGAAATCAACTGGTGACCACAATGATCACAAGGTGTGGGGTGAGACCAGCCCGCCCACGAAGCTTGGAATTCACGGAACCATGGTTGCAGTTGATCATGACGTGTGCAATGCGGACGAGATCTGTGTGAGTGTGTGCCCTGTGAACGTATTTGAGATGATCGACAGTCCGGGCCATCCGACATCTGAAAAGAAGTCAGACCCCGTCAGGGAGAAGGACTGTATCCAGTGCATGGCATGTGAGGTTCAGTGTCCAGTGCAAGCGATCAAGATAACTCCCCCTTCTTAGGCGCCTAGACCTTTCCAGACTAGACAGGGGGCACCGATGAGCATCTTAGAGCAGTAACGGGATGGTCTCGCGAATGTCATGGATCAACTGTTGAGGTTCCACGCCCACGATTTTGAGCTTTCTGCAATGTCTATGCGACTCGAGCTTCTGCTCGTGAACTCGAACCCTCGGTCTTTGCCGTCATTGTAAGCTAGAAGCCGTATCTCCACCCTTCCCTCTGTTTGGGACAGGTGACGCGGACTTGGTGACTTGGATCTGCAATGGTTGTGCCGTTGCGGGTAGCACGGATTTCGGCGTAATAGCATTCGTCCTTGCGATGGTAGTCGCATCGATCCTAATTGGAGTCCTGCTGTTGCACTTAGGGCTCAGTAACCACAGGCACGGACCGTTCACCTTGCTGGAAGATCGAGACCTCCATGAAGAGGTCTATCGGTGTGTCACTTGCGGAGGAATTGTCACTGCAGCTGAGGGATACCACTCCCACTCCTCCATTCGCTAGGATCCTATTTCATGCTAGACTAGTCTAACCGACAACTGACCGGAGCAACTAGCAGATTAGTGGCATTCAAATTGACCATGTATTCTCAGCGGGAGCTAAGCCAATAGGCCGACATGTTCCAGATTTTGCGCACGCCCCTTGGCCAATAATGACGGGATAACGCTAGATAGAAATCGGCTCCTAATCGCTATCGATATTGCACGTCTTCCAGTGAGGAAGACTTTCATAGAGTCCGCCCACGGGTGTCATACAATGAAGAGAAGGTGTCATACACCCTCTCTACAGTATCGTATCCGCCTCGGTAACTTTGGAGATCTAAGTGTGCAGGGAATGGCGTCGCAGTTGAGAATAACTATGGTATTGATGGCGGGCCTGGAACCCCCCCAGGGGGGGTACCCCCCTCCTTTCGCTCACGAGACATGCGAGTGGAGAAGTTCGCCGATAGCTGAGGCGAGACTCGTGAGGAGCTGCTCTGTCGACTAAGGGAGCGCAGGAGACATGAGGGAGCTACTACGCGTTCAGGAACCGTACTCTGGAGGCATTCTCCTTTCATACAGATGCGCTAGTGAGTGCAGGCACTGCATGTATGCTTGTTCTCCTCGCTGGACGGGAGACTGGATTTCTGAGGACAACCTCCGGAAGGTCTTGACCCAGCTATCAGATAGAATTCTTCCTAGCCCTTTTGGCGCCGATAGGATTGGGGGCGTAAACTACGGGCTTCATTTCACGGGAGGAGAACCATTCCTCAATTTTGATCTACTCGAAAAGGCCGTACGAATTGCGTGCGATCTTCAGATCCCATCCACGTTCGTTGAAACCAACGGTTTCTGGTGCGTCGAAGATCACAGCACGAGAGAGAGACTCACCAAGCTGAGGCGTGTTGGGCTGCATGGTATGCTGGTCAGCGTGAACCCATTCATATTGGAACAAGTCCCGTTCGAGCGAACAGAGAGGGCCATCAGGATAGGTCGCGAGGTCTTTCACGGGAACCTCATGACATACCAGGAGTTCTTCCACAGCCAATTCGAAAGACTTGGCATCAAAGGGACTCTGCCATTTGAAGAATATGTGCGAAGAGCACATCCTCACGGCTTGTTTGAAAACGTGGAGTTGCTCCCGATGGGTCGAGCAGCCTACGCTCTCAGCCGCCTGTATAGAAAGCACCCTCCTCAACATTTCTTCGGTGAATCATGCCGAGAAGAGTTGACAAGGGGCTGGCATATTCACGTTGACAATTACTGCAACTACATGACGGGATATTGCGGAGGCATCTCTCTGGGAGATGCAAGAGACATACCCTCGATATGTCAGGGAATAGATCTGAACGAGCGTCCGATTCTGAATGCGCTTGCAACCGACTTGAAGAAACTCTTCGAACTTGGCGTCGTGGAATTCAACTACAAGCAGCGCGAGGAAGGCTACATCTCGAAATGCCATCTGTGCGTTGACCTAAGGAGACACATAGCGCAGGAGACAGATCGGTTCCAAGAACTCAGACCAAGAGAGTTTTACAGTCACTTGGAACACTCTAGCATCCCTTAGTGCCTCGAGACGACCTTACGGCATAGTCCACAGGGGAATTCTGCATCTCTTTCCTCAACCAGTGTTCGTGTTTGCCCGTCTTCTTAGCGGAGTATTGTCATCGCTTTTCTCTTCTTGAGGAAATCCTTAGAATACCTCAGCAAAGCCGTCTCCAATCGCACAAGATCTATTCTTTTCTTTCTAGCGTACTGTTTCAGATCTTTGATGCCTAAGCTCTTCATCGCCATTGTCACGAGCGGCGTCGGTTTTGGATCAACCTTCCTCCAGATCCATCTCATGTCTCTGAGGAATATCGAAACTGTGGTTTCGCCGATACCTTTTCCAAGCCTCTTGAGATTCGCTTCGACCTCTTTTCCATCCCGTGACGTTTCGTACAGTCTATTCAGGTTGCCACCGTATTGTTCTTGGAGATTGCCAAAGACCTCTAGTAGTTTGTCTGCCGTGCTGAAATCGTAGCGGGTGTAGCCCCCTTCATCAAGGATGCTGACAAGCTTATCCCAGCCCGCATCGACGACGCGACTGGACGTGGTTACTCCATGCCTTTCGAAGCATCGGAAGGTTCGTGTGGCGGAGCTTTCCCTGATTGGCTTGCTGTATAACATCGCCGTGAGAAACCATTTCACGACTTCCTTGTTCTTACGTGACTTCAAATCGATGCCTAACATGCGAGAGTATGGTCGCCCGTACCTAGCGACGAACTGCTTCAGCCTCAAGGATCATCACATGAAACGTCAATGTGGTATGTGTTAACTTAACCACCTAGCCTTTCTCCTACAAGGCTCGCCTTGTTTCTACATGTTCAGAACGCCACGCCACCGCTAGTTCATAGCTAACGAAAGTCATTACAAGGAACAACAGCAGAAAGACTAAACTCACCTGCGTAGCTGGGACAACAGTAGTCTCAGTTGCCATTGTGACAACAGTAGTCTGAGTTGTTATTGGGAGAACAATATCGGGGCAGCTCCCTATCGGGAACCGCGCAAACAGGGCCTGAGCGGCTTGTACGTCTCCGTTTGTCTTCAGTTCGTTAATGGCTTTCTTTAGTGTTGAATCAATCTCAGCGCGTTCTGCCGACGTCAAATGACACATGGGCAACACCTGCTCGGCACCTTGGATACGGGTCAGAAGCTCCTCTGCTTGGGACTTCTTCAACGCCTCACTTTGTTGTTGTACGGCTCGCTGCAAAGCTATCCAACTGGAATATGCACAGATACCAGTTCCCAGCACCATGACTAGTGAGACGACTGTCAGAGTGGCGAGTAGAATCTCCCGTTTCTTGGACAACATATTCCTAAGCGCTTCCCCGTTTATCGGGATGCGCATGAACTCTCACTTCGTTTGTGACTGGTGTTTCATGGACAAGTTCTAAATTGCTTACGAGGTACAAGACGTCATGACATAACACAGGAAGCTCGCTAGGCAAACGAACTGGATGAGCTGTGAAAAGAAGTGAAATTGGCCAAGCTAAACTGTTGGTCATAAGTTCGTTAACATCCTCTTCTCGTTAGCAGATACTTCCTCATGTCCAGGCGGAACCTTCTTGTGCGGAGGTGGCCTGCGATGGTCGCTGTGAGGTCTGGGAAGGACGGGT
>Ga0315268_10000729_pt1 | contig 38344 bp, 48 predicted proteins | sample C1_top_MG_FD_204535 | JGI IMG/M metagenome (GOLD analysis project Ga0315268, IMG submission 204535) | Sediment microbial communities from Yellowstone Lake, YNP, Wyoming, USA - C1_top | ecosystem: Environmental > Aquatic > Freshwater > Lake > Sediment | place: USA: Wyoming | collected 2017-08-01
CCATTACTGTTGTAAGCCCAACAGCCGCTAACTTGAAAGCTCAAGTTGTTGGTGCGGGAACGGCTGGAACTGCTGATGCTGGCGTTTTGAGCGTCCAGGGCATCAACAATGCAACTCCGCTAAACGTCAGTAATTTGGCTCAGACTGGTATTGTCGTCAACTACCAAACTCAGGCTTCTTTGGCAAATGCTTCGACAGCCACATTGTCCTACACGGTTACTGCCGGTAAAACTCTGTATCTCAAGGGGATCATGGCTTCTTCTTCTGGTGCGCCTTGCAAGGTTATCGTAGATTACGGTGCCGGGCCGACTATAGCCGCAGTTGGTTTCTACTCAGCTTCTATGCCATTTTTGGCAATAGATTTCATCCAACCACCTGCCATTACAGCTTCAACTGTTGTGAATATCAAAATTCAGAACAATGCTGGTGCTGCTCAGGACATTTATTGCACCTTAATGGGCGAAGAACGAGTGTAATTCGTAGTCTCAACTTAGGCCCCGCAGATCGAAAGGTTTGCGGGGCCTTTTTTTTGTTTTTGCAGAAAGCGAACTCTATATAAAGTTGATATGCCAGACCTAACAAGAATACAAAACTCACAGCCTGTGCAACTTATTGACGCAACCGACCTTTTGGTTTGCGATATATCAACGGTTTCTCCATCAGGCACCGAAAGCGGACTAATTGTCCGAACTTTGCCGTCCGGCACCCATACGGTCGTAGGGACGACCACGGCAGTTCCAAGCGGTACTTATACGGTCGCAGGAACCACCACCGCAGTTCCAAGCGGCACATACACGGTTACATCTACATCTATGACCATTGTGCCATCTGGCACACAAGCTGTTTCTGGGACTGTCACGGCAACTCCAACAGGAACTTATACGGTGGCTGGGACGGTTACTGCCGTTCCAAGTGGCACTTATACGGTTGACACTCTGGGGTCGGCGACCTCAACATTGAGCAATGTTACCGTCACAAACGGTGTAAGTATTCAATTATTGGCAGCAAATTCTGGTAGACTTTTGGCGACATTTTTCAATAGTGGTGCCAACTCTGTTTACATAAAGTGGGGTACTGCTGCGAGTGCAACAAGTCACACAATACAATTATTCACTAATGGTTTTTACGAAATGCACGTTCCTGTATACACAGGAGCGATAGAGGCTATTTCTTCAACTGGAACAAACACTATTCGAGTTACGGAGATTTAAGCCATGCCAGTATACTATCCAGCAAGTACCGGCACAACTGTCTACAACGTATCCGTAGAGGTTGACTTCGGCGCTCCTGGCGCAACCGAAGATGGAGCCACCAAAGCAATTGTCTCTGCGACATGGGTGACATCCACAACTAAACTTATTGTGTCTCCTTCCGGGGCCGCAACAGCAGATCATGATCCAGAGGATTATGTGTTGGAAGGCGTCTTTGGCGTGCCTGATCTTATCGTAGATGGGGTGGGTTTTACATTGAGAGCAGGATGCAGTGACACTACATTCGGAAAATACAATTTCAACATAATCGGAGTTTAAGATGAGCGTAGCAATTAAGAGTGGTGCCAGCAGCGATATGCTGACAGTCGATCCAACAAGCAATGCTGGTCGTGTGAGTCTATACGACGGGACCGGCACCAATATGGCCTATGCCCACGGCGACCAACCAACTACGCCAAGAGGCGTTATGGTCCTTGGGTTAAATGATGAGGCGGTGCATCCAATCCGAATGGATAGAATCGGTAGCTTGGCTATGGCCACTCACACCATGTTGTTGCACGATTCTTTTGAATCAACTGTCACCAACCCTCAGCGTTGGCTTATCACCAACACGACGATGGCTGCTACACAGGCCACAATAACCGGCCTCCTGTTTAACTCTGGTAATATCACCACGGTTACAACTGGCTACATGATTAAGTCCTCATCGACTTTCATAAAGAACCAAAGATCGCCACTCCAGGCCAAGTTCAGACTCAGACTTAATCACTTCAACAACTCAGTTATGGAGTGGGGATTTGGAGATGCAGCTACGTTCAACGGTGCTAACACCACGGGTGCTTACTGGCAGGTGACGGCTTCCGGTGTAGTACAACCTGTCGTGACCTTTAACAGCGTTGACATTACAGGTACGGACATTAGAAGCTCCCTCAACACTGTAAACTACTACACATTCGACGTTATCATGGATGATGATGAAGCAGTGTTCGTGTGCCAAAATACATCGAATGGTAAGATTATTTCTGAACAATCCATCAAGTTGCCTTTGACTGGTGCTAGATTGTTGAGTTCTAGTCAGATTCAGGTCATGGCACGTCTTTACAACACAGGTGTTGCCCCATTGACCGCCCCTCAGTTGATCCTGACGGACGTTTATTCTTTGTCGCTGGACAACTGGACAAATAAAACTTGGTCGCAAGTTAACGCATCCAACTATAGGGCCAACCCTACTCACCCATTCACGGGTGCGCAGATAACTAACTATGCCAACTCTGCTGCTGCTACTTCGGCAACCTTGTCCAACACGGCTGCTGGCTATACAACCCTGGGTGGTTTGTGGCAGTTTGCTGCTGTTGCTGGTGCCGTTACTGACTACGCATTGTTTGGCTTTACTGTTCCTACAAACTCCAACTTAGTCGTTACGGGCATCGACATTGAAGCGTATAACACGGTGGTTGCCGTTGCTACCACTCCACACTTGTTGGTTTGGGGTGTAGGCGTAGGTTCAACTGCTGTTTCTTTGGCAACCGCCACAGTCAACCGCATTCCCCTCGGAGTGCAGAGTTTTCCCGTGGCTGCTGCTGTTGGTGCTTCTGCACAAAGAATATCGAAAATTTTCACAACACCGCTGGTCGTACCATCAGGTCGTTTCTTCCATATCATTCTCAGAATGCCTGTAGCGACAAACACCGCCACTCAGGTTGTTGCTGGCATGGTAACTGTCGATGGATACTTCGATTAACAGGAGATAATATGTTCGAGATACATGATTTAGAATCAGAAAGAGAAGCAAACAGAATTTTGAACACAGGAAATGAAATGTTCAAACATTTACTTAATTTCCATAAAGACCAGCGAGATAAGTTTTGGTTAAAAGATGGCATTTCAAGAACCAAAGAAGAGTTACAAACAATTTGTAATGTCATGGACACAGTACGAATTGGTCAGTCCTCAGAAGCATTCAATTTTCGTGCAGCAATTGTTCAGATTGTTTTGACGATAGACCCTACTTGTTTGCAGCCGGAAGAATATCTGTCGCCTTATCCGTTCACCATTGTTAACGGCTGTGTATTGTTCACATAAAGCTCAAGAGTTGCTGGGCCATTCGCTCCCAGGTATATTCAGAAAGTAATTTAGCCCCTTGCAACCCAAGGGGCTTTATTTTTGCCCGATGGTTATATGCCCAATCAAGTTTGTCTATTGCAGAGTCTATATTCGGTTCTTCCCATTTACTGACAACTTGTCCGTTTTCCACGAGATCGCATATTCCGCTGTTCTCTAAAGCGATGCCAGTTTTATCTGAAATCAAATCTCGCTGGCCCGTACCGATAGTGGCAATTGCCGGTTTGCCGCACGCCATATATTCCATCATGACCAAATTGGTTCCGGCTTCACATCGGCTGGGAAACATGCCCACATCGGTATTCTGATATATCTGAGCCATCATGAAGTTGGGCATATTCGGAATCATGATGACCCGATTCATATCCACTCCGCTCTCCTGAAGGGCTTTTACGCCTGATTCGTCCGTATATGGGTTCGTCCAGGCACAAACCAATTTGACATCAGGATAACGATCCTGGAGGATTTTATATGCCTTCAGGGTAATATCCTGACCTTTTCGGTGTTCAAACTTGCCGCCTGAGAAAACCATGAAGTCATCCAAGAACAATTGTTTTTTGGATCGAGACTTATTGAATATAAGCGGATCAATGCCTTGAAGAACAACTTGTGACTTTACACCATACTCTTCCAGTAGTTCTTTACACCATACTGAGCCTGCTACGATCACGTCGAACTTCTTCGATCTGAGAGCGAGGGCGGTAGGGATTTTTCTATCGGCGAAAGTGATGGCGATTTTGCGTGAGCCGTTGAAATCACCCAGATAATCCGACAAGTCGTGCTGAATGGCTTGGACCAAGGGATGTTGTGTTTGGGACTTCAGATAATCTAAATTTGTGAATTCGCAAGATTTGAAATAAGCCAATTCAATTGGGTTTCTTGTTGCAGTCGGGTTGTTGAGTTCACAAGAGACGTATCGGATTTTTGTTTTTTGCGAAAGTTCCCTAGCAAGATTGGTCGAGCAGACGCCCCAGCCACTATTGAAGTTGCACGGCAAAACAAGAAAAATCATAGATTGAATCCAAGGATGGTCGCCTCAAAATCACAGCCAACATTTGCTTGATGGATGACCCTCAGTACAATAGTGTCGCCTTCAAGAATTTGGAACGGAGACATGGCATAGGTCATTTGAACTGTGAGGTTGGCCACAGAGCTTCTGCCTGCCAAAACAGGGTTGCTTGCCACATACAGCTTAAAGAGGGCATTGGCGTTGCCCGATGCCACAAACCCAAGGAAATTGAAGGTTTTACCAGCAGGAACAGTGTATGTGGTGACTGTTGTTTCGGTGTTTGTAGGAACCAAAGTTGTTAGATTGAAAACAGTGATCGAATCGCCTGAATAGGCCATGACAGGCCGAGTAACCATTCCAAACTCTGAACCTGTTGGCGAATTGGAAATGGCGGGAACAATATCATCAATTCCCTCTCCTGTGATGACTACTCTGGGTCGCTTACGAAGTGTAGGCGCAGTGCCGTAAACGACACCTGTTTCATCCATTGTGTCGCCGCCACTCCCTGGGTTCAAAATTGTGAAGTCGTCAGACATTATTTACCTCTCCTTGTATTTAGCCTCGCTGCTTCGATATGTGCAAGGAATAGAAACTTCACTAGATTCTCCGGCTGAAATCGGTTAACTTTCAACATCACCTGCAATTCTAGGAGAATTAGCCATGCCGACAAAATACACAGATCGTCTCAAACTGCCCGTCGAAGGCTCAGACGACATTAAATTTTCCACTTCAATTGGATTGGAAATGGCCACTGGATACGAGCGTGTTGTTTTCAACGGAAAAAATCCTTATATCGAGTTTTCAAAATCAAGGATGAACCAGGACAACATCTATGTGCCTGATACGCAAAAGTGGCGTATCGGCAATGCGGCCTCGCCGTATATCGAGTATCGAAGCAGAGATTACTGCAACGTGAAGATCATGTTGTGGAAACAAGGCGACGAGCTTACCCAAGGAATGTTTTACGTTTCGCCATTCGATTTGAAATCGGATCAAATTCCGGTTTTAATCGAACCGCTATATCGTAAACGAACCTTGCAGTCTGCCTTTATTTAGGTTTCAAACAACAAATATCTCTGGCTCGAAACAAATCATCCTGCTATTCTGATATTTTGCCAGCCATTCAAAAACAAGGAACAAACTATGCTTTACTGCTCAATTGACATTGAAACCACGGGACTCAATCCAAAAACCTGCGATATTGTCCAGTTTGCAGCCGTGATTGACGATCTGTCCAATCCACAGCCACTTGAAAAGCTCCCTAAGTTTCAGACTCATTTCACCCAGCCAACATATACTGGCGAGCCATATGCCCTGGGTATGCACCCTCAAATATTCAAGAAAATCGCCGACGCCCAAAAGAAGCGTATTGAAGAGAATGAATTCGGCGACCGATTCATGCACATTCTTGATCTGCCGTCCGCATTCAAGAACTTCTTGACTCAAAACGGTGTTCCCGAAGACCCTAAAAGCGGTCGAGTTAAGATTACTGTGGCTGGCAAGAATGCCGCCATGTTCGATCTGCCGTTCTTGAACAAGAAGCTCAAGAAGCGTTGGGGCGACATTACGATCCTGCATCGTGTTATTGATCCAGCGATCTTGTATTACCAGCCTGGGGATAAGACTCTGCCAGACTCAGCAACGTGTCTGGAACGAGCAGGAATGGCCGGAGAAGTGGCCCACACTGCACTTGAGGACGCCCTGATGGTCGTCAAACTCGTGCGACACAAGCTATTGCCAACTTAATCGAACCTTGAAACCTGCCAATCGTCATCAATAGACCTTGGCAGGATTTTCTTTTTCCGGTTCTTAAACCGGAATTCCTCTTCAGCGGCTTCCCGTGCATTGCGAGCGAGGTCTTCAAGGATTTCCTTGTCGATTTCGTTCGCAATTTCTTGCGCCATCATATCGGCCAATTCTTTTTCTTTTGATATGTTATGCCAACTCCGTAAATCTTGTGCTGCCTCTGCTGACCAAACGGCCTTTAATTTACGCTGCTGCGACACAATTTCTTGCGACACCACATTCAACACGATTTCAGGGGCATATATACTTGACATGAATTATTTTAAGTGAGGAAATGCCATGTGTTGTGGATCAAAACGGAGTGGTACAAGAGGCAGTAAATCTGGTAGAATAACCCGTGCCAGGAAGACGATACAAACTCAGGCGATAGACACAAAAAATGAGCAACACGAACATACTGAGAATAGAGAACGATTACTCGTACTTCCTGTCAGAAGACCTACAGACGAAGCACGAGATTTGGGATCGTCTGAGATTCAGGGACCGGAACTACTTCCATAACCGTGCATACAAAATGAGGAAGTGGGATGGTTATATCCAATTCTTTGCTCTCGAAACAGGGAAGTTTCTCACAGGCTTACTTCCTGAAGTCACCGCTGTTCTCAGGCACTTCAAAGTTGATTTCACTGTAGAAGATAACCGAAAAAAGACTCCTTTCCTTTATGATTCAATCGACCAAAACTTTTTGAATCAATGGCTACCAGCCACAACATTGGGTGGCGACCAAATGAAGCCAGTTATATTGCATGATTACCAAGTAGAATTGGTCAATCAAGTCCTCAAGCATCGTCGTGGAGTCATTTATGCTCCGACGAGTGCTGGCAAGGCGCAACCGCTTGATTCATTAGTTGCAACGCCTTGCGGATTTCAACGCATGGGAGATTTATCAGTAGGCGATCTAGTTCTGGTTCCGTCAGGAGGATCAGCAAAAATATCTGGTGTTTTTCCGCAAGGAAAAAAGCCTATTTTGCGAGTAACATTTTCAAATGGAGATCATGTCGATTGCTGTGAAGACCATCTCTGGATGGTCAATTCTTTATACGACCAATGGCATGGAAGAGTTTTATCTACCAAAGAGCTTATGCCAAAAGTTAAATGTCCAAATGGAGCCGCTAGATTCAATATAGACACGCCCAAAGCAGTAGATTTTGATAATCAAAAAGTGCCACTTCCACCATATTTTCTTGGTTTGCTGTTAGGCGATGGTTCTTTCAGAAGACCTGGTGGTGTTGGATTTAGCACTATCGAACCAGAAATAATAGATTACATTCAATCTCAACTTTTACCGAGCTATAAACTCAGGAAATCTAAACCTAGAAAGGGCAAGAATGCTTGCGACTACCGAATTTCCATTGGGAAAAGAGGTAAAGGTACTCCTGCAAATCCTTATGTGTCGATCATCAAAGATTTGAAACTAGATGGATTGATGTCATATCAAAAATTCGTTCCAACTCAATATCTCATCACGGACACGAACTCTCGATTGGAATTACTGCGTGGATTGATGGATACAGATGGAGAAGTTGATAAAAAAGGTCGAATCGCATTCACCAGCACTTCCGAAAAACTAGCTGATGCTGTGAAGTGGTTGGTGCATAGTCTTGGCGGCATTGCTTTTCACAGCACAGTAAAGAAGACTTACAAATATAAAGGAGTAAAAAAAACAGGTCGATTAGCACACGTTATTCGATTCACTTTGCCAGCCAACATTATGCCATTTTCTCTTGAACGAAAAATTGAAAGAGTCAAGTTAATTAGAGTGCGAAATAAAAATCGAACTATTAAAAGTATTGTTCCGATTGGGGAAAAAGAATGTCAGTGCATCATGGTAGATCACGCAGAACACCTGTATATAACTGATAACTTTGTTGTCACTCACAACACATTCATCATGCTAGGCATTCTAAAATCTATCCCGCCTGGGACGCCCACTCTTGTTTTACAAAACCGAGTGACTCTAGCCCAACAAAACTATGACGAAATAAAAAATTGGGGATTCAATAATGTAGGCACTCTTTGGGGCGGTGCAGCCAATCCAAATATCATCACTGTTGCCAGTGTTCAAAGTGTGGCCAAAATTGAAAAACTTTTGCCTAAGATCAAAGTGCTTATCGTAGACGAAATTCACGATATGATGAGTGCTTTGCCCAAAGCTGTCTATCGTCGTCTCAAGGCTTGTGATGTTCGAGTCGCAGTTAGTGCCACGCCGTTCAAATTCGGCGGCACAGACAACGTACAAAAGTTCCACGTTCGAGGATTCTTTGGCCCCATACTCAAGGTAAAGAGTGCGGCGACAGGCGTCTTAACCACTGCCGAGCTTCAAGGCAGAGGTATTCTTTCTGCCTCGAATTGCACGTTTTACCCGATCAGAGAACCAATGATTCCTCACGACATCTATATTGATGCCGTAACCAGAGGTATTGCTGAAAGTTATCACTTCCATAAAATTGTAACTAGGTTGGCCAAGAAGCAGACCGGCAGAACTTTGATCTTGGTGGATCGAATTGCTCACGGAGATGCCCTACATAACCTGCTGCCGGGAAGCCTCTGGGTTCAGGGGAAAGATACCCAGGCCACCCGAAAAGGTGTTGTTAAGCAACTTCAAAAAGACAAAGAATGTATAGCGATTGCCACACAACAGATTTTCAATACTGGCATCAACGTATTCGTTCACAATTTGATTAACGCTGCTGGTGGTCAAGCCGACCACTTGATTATCCAAAGAATGGGTCGAGGTCTTCGTACCGCTGATGACAAAGAAGATTTGAACTATTATGACTTCCTGTTTGAGATCAACGATTATCTCCAGGATCACTCAAAGAAAAGAATCAAAATTCTGACTGATGAAGGTCATGAGGTAAAAATCAAGGAGATTGATTTCTAATGGACACTCCTGATTACGAGCCAGAGTTTTACGAGAACCAAATCAAGATGATGGAGGAACGCTACTCCAAATTATTCAAGAAATGGAATCTCAGTTGGGACGCATACCACAGCTATGTCATTGAAAAACTGAGAAACAAGCGATATTGGGTGTGGTGCTATTTGTGCGGCTTCGAGAAGTTCGTGCAAGAACAAGGTGATAAACAGGGTCGCTGTAATCGCCTTTATAAAGATGCCGACGAACGCATTAGACGTATCGTCGGCGATTACTTCAAAATCCAAGATTATGTGAAATCACTATGATGAAATTCATTAAGAAAATACCATCAGTATTACTGTTTATGCTGTTGGCACTCGTGTACATCACTTGCGGCTATGTCGTTGGTTATCACCAAGGATATAAAGCAGGGCAAAACGACTACATCGTTTACATCAACAAGGTTTTAGAAAATGCCGATGTCGGCAAGGCAGATAAACCTGTTGAAGCCAAACAGCCTTAAACTTGAATTCTGATTGGTCCCTGGAAGCCTTGTAGACCTTGGGTTCCTTGGGTTCCCTGGAAGCCTTGGAATCCCTGGAAGCCTTGGAATCCAAGCAGAGCAACGCCCATACTCACATTTTGTGAGTTGGCAAACAAAGTGCCAGCATTAGAAATGTAGCTAACGCTGAAGTTATAATCACTTGCATTTTTCGTCACGCCAGTAGTAGTGTAAAAACTATACTGAGAAGCTACCGCTTCAGATGTAAAGAAAAATAAAGTGCCATTACCAAATTTATCAAGCACTCCCTGTTGACCAGAACTATTTCTATCGGTTCTCGATACGTCGATATTGGTCACAGATGCAACAGTAGCGTTATTGAATCTCAACTCTCCAGATGCCGCCGACATTACAGTGCTTGTGTTAAACACGAGCGGCAATACAAATCCAGGAGCGATAACTCCCTGGTTGCCTTGAAAACCTTGGTTTCCCTGATTGCCTTGAAAGCCTTGTCGTCCCTGAAGTCCTAAGCCTTGGTTGCCTTGCTGACCTTGAAATCCTTGATTGCCTTGGTTGCCTTGTCTTCCTTGTGTTCCTTGGTTGCCTTGTGCGCCTTGAACGCTACTTCCCTGATTTCCTTGACGGCCCTGCGGACCCTGTAATCCTCCAACGCCTTGATTGCCCTGCGATCCTTGGTTGCCTTGATTGCCAACGAAGCCTTGTAGCCCGGCTCCCTGATTTCCTTGTCGGCCTTGGTTGCCTTGCGTACCTTGATTTCCCTGTACGCCTTGATTTCCTTGATTTCCCTGAGCGCCTTGCAGACCTTGCGAGCCAGACCCTTGAAAACCTTGCGTGCCTTGGTTGCCTTGATTTCCCTGGTTTCCTTGCCGACCTTGGTTGCCTTGTGCGCCTTGAGAGCCTTGTGATCCAACCCCTTGAAAACCTTGCGTGCCTTGGTTGCCTTGAGTGCCTTGGTTTCCCTGTTGTCCCTGATTTCCTTGTGGGCCTTGCAGACCAGTAGAACCACTGATCCATTGCAATTGAGATGTGCCTTGATAGCCGATGACTTGTCCAGTCACTCCGGCTGTCGTTGGAAACGTATATTGGCTTTGAACGCCAAGAGATACGGCCTGTACATTACCGAGCGAAATGATGTTGCCCATTACAAGCAACATATCCACACCTTCTAATCCATCTCGAATTTCGATTAGCTTATTCATGCCATCCAAAAAGCTCTCGATATTCAATCCAAGTTCAAGTCTTTGTGGATGAGTTGCCACAACAACATCGTTATTGTTTACCAATAAGAAGTTGGTCGAAACGATAGGTCTTTCAACAAGTTGATAGTCATCTTTGTCAGCAAACAAAGTATTGAATGCAGAGATGAAATCATCGGCAACCAAATCAACGTCGATAAATTTATCGTGAGCAGACAGGATGGTGTCGCCATCTGCTTTAATCAGCCTGACTGATATTTGTGGTTTAATTGTTACTATCACTTTATGGCCCGCCTTATAACCCTTGATAGCCCTGGAAGCCACGAGCGCCCTGGAAGCCTTGATAACCCTGGAATCCTTGAGCGCCCTGATTTCCTTGAGCGCCAATCATGGCAATTCCCAATCCAATATTTGCCGAGTTAGAGAACAACGATCCATTGCTCGACAAATATGAAACATCAAAGTTATATTCTGTCCCATTCTTCGTTACGCTGTTGGCTTGGAAGAAGTTATATTGTGTAGCACTAGCTTCTGCCGAAAACCTGAACAAAGTGCCTGACGCCATGCGGTCCAGTACAGCTTGTTGACCAGAACCATTACGATCTGTTCTTGAGATGTCGATATTAGTAATAGATGCAAGCGTGGCATTATTGAATCGGACTTCGCCCGAAGCCGACGACATTGTTGTGCTAGTGTTGAATGTGTATGGAACACTAAACCCTAAGCCAGAAATTCCCTGGCTTCCTTGACTTCCCTGGTTTCCTTGTGCGCCTTGAACTCCCTGGTTTCCTTGTGCGCCTGCAACACCTTGATTCCCTTGCGATCCCTGATTGCCTTGCGATCCCTGATTTCCTTGGTTTCCTTGATTTCCTTGGTTGCCCTGGAATCCCTGTGCGCCAGCAGTTCCTTGATTGCCCTGATTTCCCTGGAACCCTTGATTGCCTTGGTTTCCCTGTTGTCCCTGATTTCCTTGTGCGCCCTGGTTGCCTTGAAATCCCTGTGAACCAGCAATTCCTTGGTTGCCTTGGCTTCCCTGATTTCCTTGGTTTCCTTGTGATCCTTGGTTCCCCTGATTTCCCTGATTGCCTTGAAATCCTTGCGAACCAACCGCACCAACAGAACCTTGGAACCCCTGATTTCCTTGGTTGCCCTGTGATCCTTGATTTCCCTGATTGCCTTGATTGCCTTGGAATCCTTGTGACCCAACCGAGCCTGCAAATCCCTGGTTCCCTTGGTTTCCCTGATTGCCTTGTGCGCCTTGATTGCCCTGGTTCCCTTGGTTTCCTTGAAAGCCTTGAGCGCCACTACCTGAGTTAACCCATGCCAACTGGCTCGTGCCTTGATACCCAATAACCTGCCCGGTCGATCCAACCGCTGTTGGGAACTGATATTGGCTCTGAACGCCGAGAGTGGCGGCTTGGACGTTACCGAGCGAAATCATATTGCCAGTGCGTATCAGCATATGAACTTCACTAGCGGTGAGTTCAAGGCCGTCTTTTGCCAGCATCAAATCACTGAGAGCTTGCAAAAAGCTATCGGCGTCTACTGACTCGATCTCGATATTTTGAGGGTGAGACGAAACGACGGTGCCATTCTCATCAACCACTAAATAGGTTGCTGTAAGCACTGGTTTCGTTATTACTATTGGCATTCTTTTGTTTCTCCACTCTCTTAAAGCAGCGTCAAGCAGTCGTTTTATATAGTGGAGTTCGGAAAAAATGATGCCAAATTACAATCCAGACCATTTATGGTGGCCGCTGGGTGACAATGCCCCGAAGAAAAGCAAGATGATCCCGAAGATCATTCACCAAATGTGGATTGGGGAAAATCCTCCAATGAACCTGATTAACACCTGGAAAGAGCAAAATCCTGGATGGAAGCACATATTGTGGACAGACAAAACGCTCAAGGAATGGAAGTTTCGCAATCAAGAAAAACTTGACTATATGTCTGAACCCAATGGGAAGTGCGACATAATGCGATACGAAATACTTCACCGCATGGGTGGATTTTTCGTAGACGCCGACACAATTTGCATTAGACCATTAGAAAACAAATTGTTTGAGTATGATTGCATGTCGGTTTATGAAGGGGAGAGGCAACGTGGTGGACTGATTGCCTGTGGCTTCATGGCCTGTCAGCCTCGATGTGAATTGATGAACCTCTGCATTGAGGGTATTGATAAAGTGGCAAGTCCAGCATGGTGGTATGTCGGCCCTGCCTACTTTACTCACATTGTTCAATCAAACAACTATCCCATTAAGGTGCATCCTTCACATTATTTCATTCCCAAGCATTATGCTGGGTCAATGTACAAAGGCCCTGGACCTGTGTATTGCGATCACCTATGGGGCGTAACCTATGAAGGCGGCTATGAGCGATTTGTGGGTCTTAACCCGAAGCCCGTCCAAGTTCAGCGGCCAAAAGTTCAGCGGCGTCAGCCAGGGCTTCAAATGGCTGGTATTTGCCGTCGCATGGGTATTTTATGTCAAGTCCGTCACATGCTACCGGGTCAAGCACCAGATCACTCTCAGTTGCAAGATGGTCAACCGTGTAGCCGAGTGCCAAACTCTGCAACTCAGTTAGTGAGAGAGCGATCCCTTTCTTAGCACGATCAAAGAACATCTTCCAATGTGACCAATCTGGTCGTAGCCCTCGATTCGCTGGATTGGCTAATTTTGCCGTCCAGCCAACCAGGGCTTTTTTCATGAATTGTTCTGCCGAGCGAATAGGGAAATGAGCCAAATGAAGATGAGGCGAAATCACCATATGCAATATGCCATCTCCAAAATAAACCTCATGACAACCCTCTCGCATATGCACATTCATATCCAATATCGGACCTGGAATTAAAGTCTTATGCTGGATTGGATTGATCTGTTTGTTTCGATAACAAATGTCTCTCAACACATGAGGATTCATATCTTTGGTTGGAGCGTAGTTCCACCACAAAGCAGACAGCGTGCAGGGGAAGTTTCGAGGCAAGTCGTGAGCGGCCTGTCGGATGTCTCCCACAACAAATTCATCAGCATCAATAGCCATTAAGACAGATGGCTTGTGCTTCTGTCGGACCTCTTTAAGTAACCCGGTGATTGCCTCGCCTTGAGCATGATAGAAAGAAGTTGATTGTGTTACTGTAAGGGGCAAACCTTCTTTGACCAAAGATGCAAGTGTCTCTGAAGTGCCATCTTTGCTTAGATGGTCGATAATGAATACATGATCGAATATTCTGGCATGATACCTAACGAACAACTCAATAATGTCAGATTCATTACGAACAATACTTACAATGGCACTTTTCATGGCAGCTTGATACCTTTCTTTTTCAACAGAGATTGTTGAACAAAGTTTCCCCAATGCTGCGACATGAACTTGTCATGCCAAGGCAGTATTTCCTTGCTGATGCCTCGTGACATCTTGACCAAAACATCTGGATTGTCTTTCAAGAAGACAATCTTCTCGGCACAGGCTTCAGCGTTGCGATCAATGATGAATAGATTTTTGAAGTAATCGCAATAGCCAACCTTTGTCATAATGGGGACGCACCCACATGCTGCGGCCTCGTGCAGAGTGCATGGCCCACCTTCAGAAATAGACAAGCATACGAACACCTGACATTCATTGTACAAAGAATTCATCTCTTCCGGTGTCCGCTTATTGTTGAAAGAGTCAGTAAGAAGCTCGACAAACTCGATGTCAGTTCTATGTGAAAGCAACTCTTTCACTCGTTGCCAAATTGGATAACCTTTGTGATCGAGGCGAACGATGCTAGATGAAAAGAATACCTTGAACTTTCTTTTTTGAATTGGTTTATCGTGACCAAAGACATGCAAATCCACACCATCAAATGTTGTGTAGACATTACTGAAGCCAGCTTTGGTGAAGTTCTCGTGCGCCCAGGGATTATTGACAGATAGAGCATTGAAGACGGCATATCGTCGCAAGTCATTCTTGATCAACTCCAATGGAGTGACCTCGTTCTGAGTGAGAATGATTTGCGTACCACGTTTGTTTTGATCGGCGACGAAAGAGAACCAGCGATCATAGCTTGGCACATTGTAGCCGTGCAGATGCCAGATAACATCGTACTTCTTTTTCTTCATCATATCTTCCCAATACCCATATTCCGGGGCGAGATCACGACGAGCATAGCCGATGTCTATTTCAAATTGAGGGAGATACTTTCTGTATTGATGTCCTTTGATGTCGAAGCTCCAGTTGGGAACGTCGGCCACATAAAGAACTTTGGGCTTAACAGAATAGTCAAATAAATAAGGGGGCTTTAGGTCGAATAAAGTGGTTTCTTGACTCATGAGGTTCAAAGCCTTTTTTCCTTGGAGCAGCCAAAGCTGGCGGTAATTCAAACGGGTATTCTACATCCGGCATGTGCTTATACCCTCCCATTGATTTTAGGAAGTCATCAACTTGCTGGTCTGTATATCCGAGTAATTCACCAATTCTTTTATGAATTGGTTGGCAATTCATGCCGCCATAGCCCCTCTTGCAAAGAACCTCGCATCTGCCACGCATCACATTGTTTACTTTGGCCATCATTTCTGAGAAGTTCAGCCTGAATACGGTCAGAATCACCCTTTTTGATTGCATCCGTGACAATAGCCGCAGCGGGGCTTTCGGGATGATGGGCATAGAGAACGATGGCGGCAGGCTTGTAGCCAAGGACGGCAGCGACAAGATGATCGCTGGCGTGCGGTCCTGGCTGATAGCTTGATTTGGTCTTATCAATGCGTGCTTGGGCCTCTGGAGAGAGTTCCAGGGCTTCTGCGAGCGTCAAAACGTGGCCTAGATCGAGTCTAAAGACCTCGCTGACGACCAACCACTTAGAAAAAGATAATGCCATGCGATATTTAGACCGCATGGCATTAGTTTTATCGAACTTCAAGAATGGATTCGATCTGAGCGAATTCTTCAATTCTGAAGGGTGGAATCAGAATGAGAGCAGTCAGCCCACCATCGTATTTGAGTTCACCGCCCAATTCATTCAATTTCTGAATTTCTTCGGGCGAGAACGAAGTGGTCAACACCAGCTTGAAATATGTTGGTTCCAAGCTATTCAAATCGACTTTGGTGGTCTTTATTTTACTCATGTGGCTCGTCCTTCGGAATACCAGCATTCCGAGCATACATGGTCGCCAATTGCTCAACCGTGACGTTGTGGTGATAACGGAACAGCATCTTCTTGATGCTTTCCAGCGGCACCTTATGGGTCAGTTGGTTCTTTTCCCAAAGGAACTTCGCCATCTTCTCCAATTGAACACGGTTCTTTTCTTTGTTCTCCAGGTACGGAGCAATATCGTTGACCCACCAAGGCGAAGTCGGTTCTTCAATCTGAACACGATATTGGTACTGAACCGCCATCTCGAAGTATGGCATGATTTCCCGAACCATCGTATTGGTATTGTCCACAATAGCCAAAGGAAGTTGCCGCTGCATTCGCATACGGATGTTCTTCTGGCACTGCTTGTGGGCCACACCCAGCTTTTCGATGGACCAGTTGGCGACGTACTCTTCCGGGGTTTCGCCGAAAAAGTGATCGGCAGAGTGGATTACAGAAGGATCATCGCCAGCCAATTCCAGCGCACGATGGCTCTTGCCCGATGCGGGAACGCCACGCATCAAGATCAAAACCTTATCGTTGTCCGGGCTGAACATCCACTGGAATGTGCTGTTCATTGTCGAGCCTCTGCTGGTGGTAGTTCACCTTTGTAACCTGCCCTCATGCGCTGACCATTTGGGCAAATACACCAGTTCAGCCGACCAGAATTCACACCGGCAGCGGAAACTGCTGTACGTCGTGTATCAATGATACCACTGTTTCCGCACAACGTACAGAGATTTCCACAATAATATTGGAGCCAGTAGTCCGTTATGACTTTCTGGCCCTTAAAGCGTGGCCGTGCCATTATTGCCCTTAGTCATTATTGGACCGGAGTTTTGCCAAGAACTTGAGAATTTCCAAGTACAGCCACACAAGAGTCACGAGAAGAGAGAATCCTGCATACCACTCGTATGACTTGGGAGCCTTGTTCTCTGCGGACTCGGCGATCAAACCGAAGTCAGGAATCAGGTTCAGGGCGGCGATCAAGACGATAAACACCTGAAGTGCGATGCCCCAGGGTCCGGCACTATGCACGACCGGGACATAGCTCCCGAAGGCAATCATGATCGTATCGACCAGATACAGCACCACAATGCCGAACATTGCAGCCAATAGGCCGACCATGAACTTCTCGGTTGGCCTCAAAATGCCCAGCGAGTACAAGGTCAACATCCCCAAAGTAACACCAATGGTCGAACCCGTAGCTTGCAAGGCAATACCGGGATACTTGGCCTCGAATCCGGCTGAAATAGCACCCAGCGACAGACCCTCTAGGGCAGCGTATACGGGACTCAGATACGGAGCCGTGTGCTTGGCGAAGATAATCACCATAGCGACCACAAAGCCGCCAAAACAGCCCAGGAGGGCCAGTCCAATCACGTTGCTGGGAATGCTGATGGAGTCTGGCACTTTGCCTGCGGCATCGGCGGCGAATTCTGCCGAGTAGCCTTGCGTAGTCAGTTGCCAAGTGTAGGCAAAAGTACACGCTAGGATTGCAAGCAAGAACAGCGATTTGAACGCCGCCCCTTGCACAGTGAAGGTGGCTTCGCCACCCCAAACTCGTGGTCCGTCATATTCACGGGCCGTAGGATTATCTAACCAGTGACGATCTTTAGCCATGTTCACACCTTCTTGTTTCGTTTGATTTCGTCTCCGAGCAAGCAACCTTGCTCGAAACCTTGTCGCACCATCTTGAATTTCGTCGTGATCGACTCCCCATTGGAGACTTTGACGATAATTCCTTCCCGCTTTGCTCCCAGCGTGAAGACGGATGGGCCGTTGGCAAGTTCCTCTAATGTCTCGTAGGAATCCAGCTTGCCGTAAAGCAATGTCGGAATAACAGAAAATCCACATGACCGGAGAATATCATCGGCCTTCTTGGGGTCGATATAGTGATCCTTCTCCCAATCGTACACGTCAAAAGCGATAAACCACTCTGGCAAGGCATCGTATTCCATGCCGTGCTGTTGGATCATCCATTCGCCGTATACGCCCTTGTTGTTGGGCTTCCAAGGAAGATGGCGAGTCGCCGGATATTCTGGCAGCACGTCTTTGAATGATGGTTTCATAGTGACGGATTATACCATATCGGAGCATATTTGTAAAATGCTATCGGCGTGGCGTAAACCGATGGTTCAGAACCCACTCGCCAGTAAATCTTTCCGACTTGTGAACCAGTTCAACATCCAGGTTTTCATGGACCTGCCATGTCGCTCGAATGCCTTGGTCATCTTTGAGAATGAACTCTCTGAGCGGAAACTTGGAATGAGGACTAGCAGCCTCATCGCCGATGGCGTCCTGAACCCACTGTTCGGCCATGTAGTCGTAGTCAATATTCTTGACAGAGGCAACGTGCGAATTGCCTACTTCAGCATCGTGTATTTCCAATAACATGGTTACTCCATGAGAATTACGTCAAGTTCTTTCAATTCTTCCGGCGTATCGGCAAAGCTGCAAATCTGCTGACCGACCCAACGGGGATGTTGAATGTAGGTTGAATCATATGCAGCAATCAACCCACAGTCTTCATCGTTGAGTTTGATCCAAATGCGTTCGGCTCTTTGACCAAGGTATTTGAATCTGGCTCCTAGCGCTAGGTCCGGGAACTTCATCACCACGGATTCTTCTCGGAGAGAAGAAAGAACGTAATCGGCTGCTTGGAGCGATGCAAACGATCCATCCTCGTGACGAATCTCAAAAGGGGACGTGCATTCAACCGTCCACCCATGAGAGGCCAATAGTTTTTCGTCACTATCGAGTACCGAATGGCTCATCGAAAATACTCCGAATGATCTACGAATTTGAACCCACAACGAGCGGCAAAGGTTTTGTCGGTCGTCATGTCACCAACGTAGGTGCATTTCCTGGGGTCCAGCTTGTACTTGAAGATCAACTCCACGCCCATGCCGGGACCGGGCTTCCGACAATAGCAGGTGATCGGAGGAACCTTGTGAGGACAATACAGGATTTCCTCGAACTCCACACCCAACTGCTTCGTGGTTTCAGCAAAGCACGCTTCAGCATCTTCGGAAGTAAGTTTGCCTTTGGCAATACTAGATTGGTTGCTGGCTCCGAGTAGTGGCGTTGTGAGCGACTTGAGTTTAGCACTTCGCTCTTTGATTGCACGCACCTGATCGGGAGAGACAGGATATTTCTCATCGCCGACATGGGTGCGAAGTGTGCCGTCGAAGTCGAAAATAACAGCACTTCTGCCATGAATTGCTCCTTTTGAGGTTGTAAAGACCCAAAATTGTACCACGGAAGACTTCTCGTGTAAAGCAACGAAAAACGGCCCGAAGTATCTCTTTTACAGCGACAGAATCAGGAAAGGCAATATGACCCCAAAAGTAAGCATCGTAGTTCCAGTTTGGAACGAAGAGAAATACCTCGAAAAATCATTAGACACAATACGATGCCAGACCTTTGAAGATTTCGAGGTCATTATCGTAGATGATTGTTCGACCGACCGCACACCCAATATCATCAAGTATTTTGAAGCACTTGATCCACGGTTCCGAAGCATACGATTGCCGAAAAACTCCGGGACTGGCACGGCATTAAACACAGGATTCAGAGAAGCCGTTGGGAAATATCAAACGTGGCTCAGTGGAGATAGCTGGGTCATGGACGATGCCATCGAACATCTTGTGGCCGCTCTGGATCAGACAGGGCCAGAAATAGCATTGGTGTATGCCGATTGGCTTCAGATTGATGATGTATTTAACTTCGTCAAAGAACACAAAAATACCAAATACAACAAAAAAGCACTCCAAGACTTTTGTTTTCTGGGACCGAGTTGGCTTTGGAGAAAAGAAGCCAAGGATAAAGCAGGCGAATATTGTGCTGAAATATGTGAAGACTATTACATGCACCTGCTTTTGTCTGAACAAGGCGACTTTGCTCATGTGCCTAAAACCTTGGGGACATGGCGAAATCATGCCGAAAACTTGACCAACAAGGTCAATAACCCAGAAGGCTGGACTCAATCGGCGGTCGCACGAGCAATGGCTCGATGGAAAGTTTGCAAATATAAAGCTGCATACATTTCCCAAACCTATACTTCAGAAGGCTGGATATTCGTAGATATGATGAACAAAATCACTGACGATTTCGCTTATAGACACATCACTTATGAGCAAAGGCATGATTTCACAATCGGCGAACACGACGAAAGAATAGAAGAGATTCTTAAAGAATGTGACGTGGTAATTCTTTGGGGCGTAATGCCCGATTGCCTTTATGATAAAATAAAGTGTCCAGTCGTCGGCGACAAATGGACCAACGACCCTGAGTTATTTTCAGAATACGAACAGCGATATAAGGATGCCATCAATGGAACCATACGCAAGCAACAAAGCAAGCCTACACCTGAACCAGTTAGTCCAACTGCGTGAAAACAAGCAGCCCTATCCTGTTCACGTTCAACTGATCGTATCTGATTACTGCAATCAAGATTGCAGCTTTTGTGCATACCGAATGAGTGGATATAGCAGCAACGAGCTATTCAAGATCATTGACGATAACGGCAAGGTAAACAACAACCCCCGTCGAATGATCCCGTGGCCCAAACTACAAGAAGTAGTAGAAGACTGCGCAAAGATGGGCGTGCGAGCAATTCAGATTACTGGTGGTGGCGAACCGACGCTACACCCTAACTTCAATGAGCTATGCGAAATGATTCTCTCGAAGAACATTGATCTGGCACTCGTCAGCAATGGACTATTGCTGAATCAGAAGCGGGCCGACATCATTGCCAGAGCCACCTGGACCAGAATCTCTGTTGATGCCGGGACACCTGAAACTTATTCGGGCATCAGAAATGTGCCTAAGCAAGAATTTGGCATTGTCGAGAAGAACGTCCGGTATCTTACGTCAATTCCCAATCGGCGTGCCACTGTCGGAATAGGATTTGTGGTTACAAAGGAAAACTACAAAGAAATCGCACAAGCAATGCGACAATTCAAAGCCTGGGGTGTTGACAACGTAAGACTATCTGCTGTGTTTCAGAACGACGAAGAACGATTTTATGATGGAATACATGATGAAATCGTAGAACAGATAGAAACCATCTCCTATTTGAACGATGACAAATTCAGAGTGTTCAACAACTTTAACTCTCGATATGCAGACCTAGAACAAGGCACGCCTGACTACCAGAGATGTGGCTACATTAGCTTCACAACATACATTGGTGGAGATCAGCATGTTTACACATGCTGCGTGAATGCTTACAACAAAAAAGGTCAGATCGGCAGCATCAAAGAGATGGGCTTCAAAGACCTTTGGGATAGTCAGCACAAACAAGAATTCTTTAGTGATTTTGATGCAAGGAATTGCACTCGCTGCATGTTCAATGACAAGAACAGGGCGATCAATCAGCTACTTGCGGAGCCTCAATCACATGATAACTTCGTTTAGCATTGGACTGCCCGTGGTACAAGTGGATGGCTTCGGCTTCGATTTGTACCATGTGCGACTTTGATCTATCCAGGTCTTTTTGATAAGCAATCAAATATGGCTTATCAAAAACATCGGACACATCTCTAAAGACAACCATTTGTTTGTCTTGCTTGAAGTCTCCCAAAGCACCAAAGTTGTCATTCAGTTCTTTCAATAAAGAACCATCGAGATCATCAACAACATGGGCTGTTGCCACCACGCTTGAATCAGCTTTCGCTGCTTTAATCAACTTGTCCAAAGTGTCACGTTGAGGCAGAAACATTTCTGCTCCTGCGATCACTATGGTTTCTCCAACTGCTTGGTCAAGACCCGCAGCCAATGTTTCCTTGGCTCCTTGGTGCTTGAGCTTCCTGGCTAGGGTGCCATTGTTTCTTTGACCTGTAAACAGGTATCGCAGTTGCAAACGCTTATTGTACAAACGACAAATGCGTTCTGTCTCGTCGTCGTTGAACCCGTCGTTCAAAACGATAACTTCAAAATCGAACTCAGTTTGTTGGTTTGTCAACGAGAACAAATTCCAACGCAGTTGTTCGGCTCTCTTAAAAGACGGAATCAATACCGAGACTGACTTAGGCTTTCTTTTAATGTCAAGACACTTCATGATCGTGTTAGACAATGTGCTATTGCCATAGGCAATATTGTCCGGCGTGATACGCTCATTAAACTGTTGAGCAATTAAATCACCTGCATACCAATGAATGCCAATAGTGTCTTGCTCAAGAGGCACATTGTTGATGAAAATATCTTTGGTCCGGTTCCAATCCAATGCGTATACCGTGTCTTTGGAAATCAACCCAATATTGATTGGAAACTTATTGAGTCGCATTTCAGGAAGAAAGAATAGATCGGCACCAATGGATTGATACTTCTTCAAATTCAATTTTTGCTTCGCCAAGACTTCTAATTTAGCATACACAGGGTTGCCTGGACAGCTAAACAAAAATCCAATAGGGACCAAACCATCTTCAAAGATACAGATGCCGGTGTCTACGTTCCCGTTCTCTCGTTTGTTGAGAGCAACAGAATTCATAGGACGAAAATACAAAATATCGAAGTCTGACCAAACGCCGCCCTCTGTTGAGAGCAACAGATAGCGAAGATAATCAGCCTTGAAGGTTTCTGGAATGTTGTTGTGAAAACCATACTTTTCAAAGTCATGGCCAACAAACTCAACATAGGAATCTTCTAATTTTTCAATGTAAGCATATTCACCTGCGGTCGCCAATCCCTTTTGAGAATGTGGCAAATCGCCCCAAGTGATTTCGCCATCATATGGAAAAAACGGTCGGTGAATCTTGATTTTCCAATCAGGATTTTGTTGTCGAAAAGACACGACTGTAAGGTATCTGAGGTAGGATAAATTTTGCCCGCCCCAATACAAATGAAGAACTTTGGGGATGCGAGTCAAATGCCATTGAGCAAGATTCAATGCTTTCACGATAATTTTGCACAATGTACTGTTGAACCGAAAGACATTCTCAATATTGATTTGAGAATCAAAGTGTTGAGAAAGAGGAGTGCCAGCAAACCAATGAATGCCCACAGCATCATCTGGATATGCGGCTTCATTGACGAATATATCATGGAGTCGTCGCCACTCAAAATAGTAAATCGAGTTTTTGTCAATATTGCACAATTTGATTGGCAACTGATCGACCTGCATTTCAGGCAGGGCAAACAACTCGGCACCAATAGACTGATACCTTGAAAGGTCCAGCTTCTCTTTTGCTAGAGCTTCCAACTTAACATACATGGGATTATTGTCACTACTGAATAGAAAAGATATGTGCGGCAATCCATTTTCTATGTACAGACCAGTATCGGTTTCAGCATTCTCTGCATTGTTGAATGCAACCATTGTCATGGGTCGGAAATACAGAATGTCGAAGTCCGACCAGACGCCGCCTTCCGTGGAGAGAAGACGGTATCGAAGATAATCAGCCTTGAAGGTTTCAGGAATATCGCTCTGAAAACCATATGATTCAAAATCATGTTCGACAAACTCTACATCGTAATTCTTCAGTTGTTCCAGGTATCTCCCAGACATCTTAAAGCTACGAGAATACTCAGGAGTATCCCAAGTGGGATTCCCTTTGTAGATGCTATTTGGCGTATGGATTTTGATTTGCCAATCAGGATTATATCGGCGAAAAGATACGACGGTAAGATGCCTCAAAAAAGACATATTCTCGCCGCCCCAATAAAGGTGTAACACCTTTGGGATTTTGCGAAGATGCCACAAGCCATGAGGTCGTTTAGAAAAAATCATTACTCTTCGTACACTGCCTTCCCGAACCAAATTCCTTCGCCATTACGAACATAGCTAACAGAGCAGTTCTTTACAAAGTTTACTGTATCTGCTCTGCCTTTTAATCCAAGAGCAAACTCATAAATCGTATTAACTGGCGTGCCGTGAGAAATCACCACGAGCTTTTCATGATTCAAACTATCGTGGAATGCCTTCATGCGAGCGATGAACTGCAAATCAGATTCTTGGCTAAAGAATAAATCATCATTGTGATTCCAAACAAACTCTGGAAATTTGTCTTGTTGGTTCTTTACCTCAGCAGCCTGATATTTCATCATGATTTCCCGTGGACCGGGATTCACGGTAAATTCCAGACCAGTCTCTTCTCGAATAATACGAGATGTTTGCAAGCATCGCATATACGGAGACGTAATGCCCGCAAAATTGTGAATATCGCCGAATTGCTCTTTGAGGAATTTGCCTGTTGTACGAGCCTGCTCAATGCCATTGGGAGTAAGTTCGCTGTCTAGGTGGTCCGTCAAATAAGCGTTGTATTGGCTTTCTCCGTGACGGATCAAAATCAATTCTTTCATTCCAACCTCAAAGTTAAACATTTACAGGCACCACCCGCTTTGATGAATTCGCTCATATCGGTATCGAATACTTCAAAGCCTGCACCAATCAGAAGAGTCTTAGTTGCTTCACAACTGGCTGGGATAATGACTCGATTGCCGATGGCAACGGCATTACAGGCGAATTTGCGAGCATCCTCTTCTGGAACTTTAAGTAATTCTAGTCCAGCTTCCAATGAGGAAACAGTATCTTTATCGAAAGCTCCGGGCCAAATTAAAGCGTAGTCATCTTTGAGAGGACAGAAGCAGGTATCTAGGTGGTAAAAATAAGGATCAGATAATTTAATGTATTGGGTGCTTTCCGTCCAGAGGACTCCCCAATCTGGGTGTGTAACGCATTCGTAATCGCTACGGAACCCGTATCCAAAATAGAGCTTATTCTCGAAATCATGCCGACTAGATTGTTCCTTGAACAAAGCATCGCCAGCGCCTTCAAAATGAAACTCAGGAAAGAATTCCATTGTTTCAAAGCCATTGGCCTCGAACCAAGATTGATAATGTTCTTTTTCGGCTTGTCGCTCAGGATGCTTGAAGTTCGAGAGCATGACTCTATTTCGATCTCGAAATACGAGTCCGGCATTGGCGGTAAAAACCATATCTGGTAAGCCGGGTTGCCCCGGCATGGTCAATACAGTGGCTCCGATTTCATTCAACAATTTGACTAAGCCATGCCATTGACGAACTGCTAATTCTCGATCCGTTGAGGTTTCTTTTGGTTGCATCCACGATTTCTCCCCCATCAACTTTGAGTGAGACGCCTTTATTGCCAACTAATGAAGAGACGCCCCAAGCTGCTTCTGGAAATCTGTTTTCGAGCCATTGTTTGAATCTAATCACTTAGTATCCCTTTGCCAATCTGGTAAAGATTGGAGACAGTTTCTTATTTGATTGTTCTTGTCGAACCAGTTCCATTGCTACATCGTCGAAGTTAACAGCGAAGTTATCCCAGGAAAAATCTGGACGCAGTGACATTTCTTTGTTTTGAACTACGAAGAATTGATTGAGGGGCGAGTTAGAGGACAGCAGACCGACGTGTGCGTGATCGAAGTCATCTAGGATGACAGCCTTTTGATCTGCATAGGTTCCATAGATGTAGAAGTAGCTTGTTTGTGCAACGACTTCTGTGAACATAGCTTTTGCTGCTAAGCATTCTCCTGCTTTAACTTGGTTGACATTGCAAAGTGTTTTTAGATGGCGATTATAAGCTCCGTATTCTCCTCTAGCGGAGAATGGATGTTGTCCATAGTAGTGAGCGATAACATCATGAACGCCACGTTGTTTTACGTTATCGTCATTTGAGAATACTGGGTGTCCTGCTTGTTGGTCGCCATCCATTGCTGGTGGTTCTGCGTAGACAGGGATCACTGGTTTTCGGACACCCATTGATTTTTGTTTGTTGATATCTTGAGTCATAGCTTTCATGCTATGATAAGGATCAGCCTGTGACGGATTCATCTGAAACTTTGAGGAAAGAAATTCTTGTTGACGGCTTATTTTTCTTCCTAGCTCTTGAAACGCTGGCACGGCTTCTGGTTGTTGAGTTGGTGCTAATTTGTATTTAGCGGCAACCAGTCTTTGAAAAAGACTTCCTTTGAAGTCTCCTTTTAGAGCAAGAGTTTCATCTAGGTTTAGCCATTCTGAGAATTTCATTTTGCCTCTTTCACATTTTTATTTAGCCATTCCAAGAACAGCTTTCTACTTTTTCTTGTTGACACTTATGTATTTAGCCATCTGGCAATTATCTTTATGTGATGATAAATAACATCATGAGAACAACAATTGAACCTAAATTCTTCCACTTCATTCCTGAAGAACTGGAGGACGGCATCTTGTACATATCGTTGGAGTACGGTGCTGCCCTTCACAAGTGCTGCTGTGGCTGCGGCGAGACTGTTTCTACGCCAATTGATCCCAATCCACCACATAATGGTTGGACGCTTACAAACGACTCTGGGAGGGTTTCTTTGAGTCCATCTATTGGCAACTTCCAATTGCCGTGCAAGACGCATTATTTCATTCGAGAAAACCGAGTTGTGTGGTGCTAATGAAAGAAGAAGAAACGATTGATCGAATAAGTTACATCGTAATAAGTTGGGTCGCAAACAAGTATTTTGGTCATCCATTGCTGCCTAAAGTTGGTGTTGAAGACATGATACGGATGAGATCGCCAAGTGTTCCCATTCGGCTTCTGATCTGTCCGATGACTTGATCTTGGACTTCTTGTCGCAACTCTTTGAACTCGCCAAGTCCATTGAGAACATTGATTAACTGCTCTGGTTCCCAGGCGTCAAGACCTTGGGATAAACCGTGGGTGCGATCAAGGTTCAGTTTACCAAGAAGGACATTCTTGTAGAAGTCATAACCTTTGTTTTCCATTTCTGTAAGCCAAACCTTAAACATCAATTACCGCCTATTTTTATCTTAAACGAATTGTCACGTCGTCACGACTATCCAAATTCGGAATCGGTTTTCCGAATCGGGTCGTTGTTTGAACGGCCATTTCATTCATATTGAGCCAACTTCTAAATGCTCCCATGCCATTTCTTCCCTTGCAGTAATTGAGTCTCTCTCCTATATAAAGACATGAACCGTTTACTTTTCAAGCAATGGATGTTATCCGAAATGGCCGATTTCGGCTTTGACAATGACCAACGAGGCAAGCCGAAAGGCGGCATCGAGGCAATGGATGGGGATACTCTGTTCAAAGCGGTAGACGGTAGCAAAATAATCACAGAACTAGCTAGTTTTCCGGCTCTTGGCCCTAATCGTCCTCTTCAGCGATGGAACGATGTGGTAGAATGGGGAGTCGGTCCTGGAGCAATCCAGGTGGGTGTAACGCCGTTAGGATCAATGCGTGTGGTTGTCCGTAGAATGACAAAAGACCTCTGCGGAGAGGCTACTTGGATATGCACCAAGGTAATACCGCTTGGCGATAACGCAGCAGAAAACAAAGAAACCGCCATTGCTCACGACGTGTACGATACGCTTACGGAAGTTTCCAATGAGATGGTTCCGGGGCCTGCCAAAGAGTATGATGAACTGGAGCGGTTATCGTGGAAACTGTGGGCAGCAACTAAACGTCAACATCCGTCATATTGCATGTTCCCTATTGGGATGCGACAGCAAAATGAAAATTACTACAAGCTCGTGTTTGAATTCCGTGGGCAGGGAGTAAACCGCCAGACCGGAAGTGGCGGTGGTCGTGCGGAACAATTCAACATCGACATGGTTTGGGAACCAAAGCGTGGTTTGATTCGATGTCTAGGCTACGATATTGACTCTTCAACTGGACAACACTCGTGGGAAGTTCAGCCTGCTGAGTTCAACGAATATTATTCGCCTCAACAGAAACACGAAAATATCATCGACAGTATAGTTCAGACCTTCTTGCAGTATTAACAAAGAGGACAATGATGTATACAAAGAAAATCTTGATTGCCGCACTGCTCTTAGTCGGTGCCGGTGCCTTGTATGTGAAATACGGCAAACATAATGATGTGCCGGTAAAACCACCTACTAAGATGACTGATCCTGTCACTCCACCTGTGGCACCGCCAGTCACGCCTCCTCCTGTGGTTCCTCCTGTGGCACCGCCAGAAGTGCTGGCTAATTTCAGCAACTACCAAGAAGCGTTAGCTGCCGCCAAGAAACACAACCGACCAATCTTTTTATATTTCAGTGCAGAGTGGTGCGGCTGGTGCAAAAAGATGAAATCAGAAACGCTTTCTGATGCGGCTGTCAAATATAAGCTAGGCAAGGAATATGTCACTTGCCTTATTGATACCGACAAAGATCGTGCCACGGCCAGAAAATACAAAGTCTCAGGTATCCCTGCCTATATGGTCATTGATACATCTGAGACTGTTGTTGTCCGTGACTCTGGATTCAAGAGTAAGCACGATATGTTGATTTGGTTGCGACCTAAGAATGTATCCCTGCTTGAAGATAAATACTAAGCAGCCTTCTTTTCTTGAAGTTTCTCATACAGAACCTCCTCGGTGGCCTCTAGCAGATCATCGAGGCGGTTCATTGTATAGAAGTCACCTTTGATGCCACGAGTATTATTGACCTTGTAGCCCAATCTGGTCAACTCTTGATACACCTTCTCGTGGGAAGGGTCGGCCATATCGGTCAGACCCAACGCCACAGCCAGCGGGCAAAACTTGCCATCTTCGTAGTTGTATGTGTCCAGAACCATTGGCTCAGGATGCAAGAACACCTTCAGCAACTCTTCTACACTCAATTGTCGTAGGCCATTCTTGAGGCCAATCTTGCGGCCAATCTTGCGATCATCTTCTACACACCACATGCTTTTTCCTTATTGGAGATAGTCAAAATCAGTAATTGATGTCGCCGACTGAATTACGGCGGGTTGTTGTGGTGTTCTATTTTTCAGGGCGTCGAACGACAACAAGTTTCTTTGTTCCATGATATATTGTGGTTTATCTCGTCCTGGCAAACAACGGAAGTTTTCTTCTTTGGCTAATTCCTTTGCCCAATAGAAGCCACGGAACGTAAACCTACCATTCTTTCCGGTAAATAGACACAGTGCATCAATATGTTCAGCTTGTTTCCAATGTGAAAGCGTGAGCCTTCCTGTATGGTATTCAGTGGCCTTGATGTCAATCTTGAGGCCATCATGCACTATATCTCCGAAATCGTCTTTGGCATCTCTTGGACGAATCTCCAATTGCTCACCTGGATAGAGATCGAACATCTTGGCATAAAGTAATTCGCCTTGAAGTCCATTGATTTCCATGAACTTCTCTTTATCAGAGCCACCAGACGCAGCCTGAATCATGTTCACTTTGCCACTAGCCCGTGCAGCTTGAGTTCTTTTCGGCCCCAAGATTTCCGTAGCTTTAATTTCCCGTTCATTCAATGTGTATTCTTGACCAACATCTATTGAATCAAATGGCGTAGAGCCAAAAAACTCAAATGGATATTTGTTGTCGAGCTTACACTGATCGAGGTATTGTTTGTATTGGTTCATATTCACAACATCAATTTTGTTTTTGAAAAATACAATGGTGTATTGTAATAGGTTTTGATTGCGTTTGTAAGTCCGAATGCCGCAAGCGTCTCTTGGTGTTCATCCCATGCTTTCTTCCCATTAGGGAATACGGTGTCTTGTGACACACATGGTCGAGTATGCTCAATGGTTAAGTTGTTGATGACACCAACATTAGACTTCTTTTCATTGGCGACAATGATAGGCCAAACGAAATCAAGTCCCCATGCAGAGTATGACAAAGAAAATGTCCACAAGCAAGAGAACATGCCTCTACGAGAAAATATTGGACACATAGGCTCAATCAAGTTCATGTGTCTAATGAGAATGTTTTTATCGTCAATCGGAGCCAAGGGCGGGTGATTGAGATGGCCTGTAATAGACGGTTGGCATAAGTCCAAACTATAATGTTTGGCAATATCAAACATCCTGTTGATGTCATTGACTTTTATTTTGAGATCAGGATCAGGACACATCACATAGTCGTACTTGCCTAAAGACCTAAAGTGATTTCCATAGAGCTTTACCAGGGTGCGAAACTTGTGTTCTTTGATTTCAAAATACAACTCTGGATTGCGATCCCGGAAAAAACCGGGATCGCCCCAATTGTTCACAAGAATGTCGTAATTCCTACCCTGACCAAACCATAAGTCTGCGTACTCGCAGTTGGTTCTACTGAGGGGAAGATAGACTAAATTCATACGACGCTCCTGAACTCCGGCATGTTCACTTCCTCAAACTCGTGAGGAAACATCTCTCTGAATCTGCGAACGACTTCATCAGTGATGCACGGCTTGTAAAGGTCAGGATCGAAGTTCATCCTCTTATAGTCTTCTGGCTTCATAACTGCCGCAATATGCGGCGACATTGCAATATAGTACGGACTGATTTTGCCGAAATTAACCCAGCGAAAGAGGTTGTTGTTGATGTGGGACTCCCGGTACTTTTCAAGGTTTGGACTTGCTCCAAAGGTTTTGGCGAAGAACTCTTTAGTTCGCTCAAGTCCTTCGAGGGCTTTGATGACGCCGGGACCAACAGGCTGGGATACTTCGGACGGCTTCGCAGAGATGGAATCATATTTTCTTTTCCATAATTTCCACCGCTTCCAGGCTTTATCTCCCACCAAACAATTGGCGTCGATGAGAGGGTGGCCCTTGCCGGTAATGATATGTCGGAGGACATCAAGCTGCGCCCGGATATACAAAGGGTAGTCTTTTTCTTCGAGTACGCCCTGTGTCTCACGAACCAGCTTGTAGCACACTTTGAATATCAGCGACTTTCGAGGGTCGCCCTTCTTCATTGTCGTGTGCTGATATTCAGGGAATACTTTACGACTTCTATCGAGCCAGAGCAAGCACAATTTATACGCTTTGCCTTCAAGCTCATCCATTTCGTAGTCAATAATTGCTTCGAGTCGCACGTCGTTGCTCTCCGAGAATAAGTCTTCTTTTTTGTTTTCAGCCATTTTACCTCGTTCCTTTTTTTCAGTCGAGTGCAATTATTTATCTAAATCGGACTTGATCTGCGGAATCTCAAAATATATCATTCTCTTTGTCGATGCCCTTGTTGCAGGGATTCGACGATCAACAAAACCAGGGACGCCTCATTCGAGATTTCCCGCATATTGAAAGACAATCCTTTGAAAATTCGCATCAGACATGATGAAGCTGCGCATGTGCCAATTTCATCTTTATTTAATCCATATCCTTGGATTATCCAAGCGATTCGCAAACGACTTCAGTTAGACCAAATCGACTTTTTGGCAAATTCTTGCCCCGGTTCAGGAAAAACTGGATTTGGAGTTTTGGCAGGTGCGCAAGACCTAAACGCTAAAATTGTAGACTACATTCTAGTAGTCTCGCCATCTGCCACTGTGAATGACCAGTGGATTAAGAAGTTCAAAAAATTCGCCAATATCCCAATTATTGGGACGGAAAAAAATCCTTGGCGACCTGACACCCGTACTGGAAAATTCCAAATTCCTGATGGGTTCCGTGGTGCTGTTCTTACCTATAGCGCCTTAGCATCGAATGCGGAAGAAGTTCGAGAGTTCATTGAAAACCATAATGTCTTAGTCATTTTCGATGAAGTACATCATCTTGGCGAAGACCTCACATGGGGCAAAAAAGCACGAGAGGCTTTCGATAAAGCGAAACGGCGACTGCTTCTAACCGGCACTGCTTTCCGTGGTGATGATGTAGAAATCCCGTTTGTGCAATATGTACTCAATGCTGAAGGATATAAGGTCTGCAAGACAGATTTCGACTACACATATCGTGAAGCTGTTCGAGATAAGATTTGTCGAGCTATGGCCTTTCCTGACTTCACTGGCAGAGGGAAGTACAAATACGATGGTAAAGTGTATGACTACAACTACAAAGATGAAGTTGGAGATCAACAAGCTCGAAGACGATTGAGAGCATCACTGGCGGCAAGTGAAAACTTTATCAAGACCATGATTGAGGATGCAAACGACCGACTCACATTCGTTCGGAAAACTCAACCTGATGCCGCTGGGTTGGTCGTGGCAATGAACATCAAGCACGCCAGGGATATTATTTCCATCCTCGAAGACCTGGGCGAAAGCCCTATTTTAGTCGTGTCTACAGACCCCAGCGGGAGTATAGACAAAAAATCGAAAGCCGCCTTGGACGCATTCGCCGAATCCAACAGCAGATGGGTTGTGTCGGTAAATATGGTCACAGAAGGCGTGGATATTCCCCGTTTTCGAGTTGGTGTATACGCCAGCAACGTCACTGCATGGTTGCGATTTCTTCAGATCATTGGGCGGTTTGGTCGCCACCAACAGGATATTCCTTATGAAAACGAGATGTCCTGGATTTATATCCCCAAAGACCCAATCCTCTATGAATATGCTAATTCCATTTTGGAAGACGTGGAAGTAGCTCTGGAGGAACGAAAGAAGCAAACTGAACCCGGTTTGGAAGACATGCCCGGTCCAGAAAAGAAGAAACTCGAAACACTCGAAGCAAATGGAGAGCATGACGAGACAACGGTTGCTTCTATCAAGAACAACGGTGAAGCAGGCATGGATAAGTTCACCGCTGACGAAATCAGCCGTGCCAAGGATATTATCGTCCAACTCAATTTGCCAACAACACCAGAAAAGTTGGCAGCGGCAATGAGAGTCAATTCAAACGGCACCAATACGGTGATTCTGAGTGGTAAATTATCGAAAGATGACCTACCAGATGCTTACCGATGTGATAAACTAAGGAAAGACTGCGGCAAAAAGGTCCGACAACTTGTCATTGCCAGAAATGGCGATACCAACAACTTCGATGACTGGAAAAAGTGGACCAGTAGAATTGAGTTGGAATGGCAAGGTAAAGGTAAAGGATACCCGGACGTTAAGAATTCAAGTGTGGCAGACTTGGAGGCCAAATTGAAATGGCTCCAAGGGGAACTACGAGCAACCAAAAAAGACGAGTGAACCAATGACTGCCAATCTAGTTCGTAATGGTCAGATCATCAACTCCCTGGCGCAAGCAGTTGCGTCAGGGAGTTCTGGTTTGAATGCAATCCCTGCCCTCATCAAAAGGGTAATCGAAGATGGCATGTATCGACACTTTATTGTCGATATGGTCCACAAAGAAATTCAATTCGACAGCTTTGAGGAATTTGTAAATACTCGTGCGCCAATTGGATTAGAAACTGATATTCCTACGCTTCAAAAACTATGCAAAGCGAGCAAACACGACGACAGAGAATTGCGTGAAATAGAACTTCTAATCATCAATGAAGTAAGAAATCCGCATGGTGGTCGTTATAACCTAACTGGCAAAAACCAACATTCAGACGCACGAGTAGACGAGGCAATCGAAAAACTCAGCGATGACTCTTTACAACCAAAAGAAAACGAGGTCGAGTTTGATAATATAATACTCGACCACAATGTTGTACATCCCACTATAGAGCCTGCCCCTCTCAAGCCAAAGAAAAAACCTGCACCTACTGGAACGACCAAAGAATACGCAATGAAGCGACTCCAGGCCGATCATCCAGAATTGCTGGAAGATGTGTTGGCTGGGAAGAAATCGGCAAACACGGCGATGGTGGAAGCAGGTGTTCGCAAGCGGTACATAAATGTGCGAGCGGACGATCCAAAAATTGCTGCCAAAACAATCATCAAATATTGTGGAACTGAGACGACAAAGGCTTTAATTGAAGAACTCACAAAACTTTTGGATCAATAAAATAAGCCCGGAATTTCCGGGCTTATTTTTTGCGCTTTCGATATTTTCGGACACCATCAAGAATGAGTTTTGTGTCAGACAAGTTAAGCGAATCATCTTCTTTCAACAATTTATGAAATGTTTCATGACATTCTGAACAAAGTGGTATCAAATCCTTGAGCCATTCCCGCCCTAAACGATCATATGTCGTGTGGTGCAGTTGATAGTTCGGATCACCACAACAAAGACACTTCTGAGGCCGCTTGCTGGCCCGGTACGCTGCTTTCTTTTTTCGCCATAGGTCTGAGTCAAGATAAGCCGCATAGCTCTTAAAACCGATCCTACGCAGCTTCTCACTGAAACTAATCCAATTATTCTTCTTACGAATACTCATATCTCAATTTAGTAAATTGCCTACTAAATAAATCCATGAACTTTAGAGAATGGCTCTTGAACGAAGGGCAAAACATTAGATTTGGTGACTGGTCTAAAGATGGGACAATAATCGTCTACATTGACAGCACCCGGTACGTTTTTGTGACCGATGCTCTTTACCACCGCCAACTTCAAAAATTGGCATGCTTTAAGCCTTGGACTGCCTTAAACAAGATCAAAGAGATGGTAAAAAATAAGGCGGCGACCCAAATAGAGCCACCGCCTCAAGAGAGATTGCCTCAAGAAAAACCGCCAGTTCATGGCACGTTATTTTAATTCTTTGATGATTCTTGCAGCTAAGTCCGAACCAGATGTAACTGCGCCTTCCATGTATCCAATGAACTTATAGCATGTATGCTCGCCTGCGAAATGCAGATTTCCAATGCCCTGTCTCAAAATTGGACCGAGCTTTGTGATCTCCCCAGGTGCCGGGAAAGAATATCCACACTTCGTCCAGCGATCAGTTATCCAATTGACCAGTTCACTGCGAACAATAGACTGGTTGATATTTGGATAAAACTCCTCCAACTCATCAAGCAATTCCTTTTCGGCATTTACTGATTTTGCAGAATCGCCGCCGCTGAATATCACAATGGCAGAATAATCAACTTGGATTTGACCTTCTGTGCCGTTCCATGTTTCGTTGATTTTCCTGTCGCCCTTGGCGTTTTGCGACACGTTCTTGTCGATCCAATATTTGCTTTCGACTGCCGAAAGATGCTTGATATTCATGCCCATCTGAGGAGCAAAACCATCAGGCAATTCCGGTGTGAAACGAATAGTAGACCACAATGAAGGTGGAATTGCCAATACAACAATATCGGCCTCATGCTTTATGCCATGAGCGTCTACAACAACCACATTCGGCTCAGTGATGATCTGCGTTACCGGGCAATTCAAAGTCAATCTAGTGCCTAGTTTTTGAGCAAACTTCAATGCGAACTGTTGGTTGCCACCCTTGGTGCGGTAGCTTTCGGTATCACTCCAGAATTTATCGAGGCCACCGCCTCGAATCAAAACTAGGTTGCCCAAAAGACTTTGCTTATCAGAGGTCACGCCGTTGTCACTCGATACCTGAATATCGAACAGATATTTGGCTATTGCCGAAGCATCTTGAGTGTAAATCCATTCTCGCATCGAAATCTGATCCAGATATTCGGCTCGTGGAGACAACCAAGGTTGGTTAGCATCAATATCAACAGCCATTTCCGACAACGCATTTTGCATTTTGGATATTTCTGTTTTGATATTTCCGTATTCTACCTGCGACAATTTTTGTTGCTTCAGGATGATCGGTGTTTCAGCGTCATTATCTTCGGCTTCCAAAAATTCGAGGCCGAACTCAAGAGCGTATCCGATCAAGCAATAGTGGTTTGAGCCGATAAGCTCCCCACCAAATTCGACGTTCATGCCAGAGATGAAATCGTCTTTGCTGTATACTCGGACACCAACTCGGTTGCGAGCTTCCAGAACTTGAACGGTATGACCAGCGGTCATTAGCTCGTATGCACAAGCAAGGCCGGAGAATCCTGCTCCGATTACAATTATTTTCATGGAATCCTTCCATAGTAAAAGAAATACCCATACTGGTACTACCGTATTTATGCGCTACAACCAAACTAAAAGAAAAAACCTGGGATCAAATGGACGGAAGCGGTAAAAATACGTTCTATCTGGCTTGATCGAAACGAATTTCGTGTCTAGGATATTGACGCTCGGTGAAATAAGTGCATCCAAATAGCCGAGTGAAAACCTTCAATAAGGCATACAGGTCATCGCTGCTGGGATAGAAATATTCCTTCAGATTTCGGACAGCCTTTGATGCTACAGCCCCAATACCCCGGATTGGTTCGAGGGCCTGATTTACTGGATAGGGTTTCTTCCTCAAAAGAGGTCTTAGGTGGCAATGGGCCGACGTGTAGCGGCTAGTCGGAGAGTAATCTCCGAGGATTGAATAAGAGCTAGGATTCAACACCCACCAACGGCGTGCCTCGTCGCTCAGATAAACGAGGTTGGGATAAATCACAAAGAAACCGATATAATCCGCTGAACCTATAATCGCTCCAACGGAAGTTGGGTGTAAATCAGAAAGAGCTTTAGAGCTAACTTATTGTTGGGATTACAGCCGAAATTTTCGGCTATTGTATAAGTGACTAATTACAGTTGCTTGTACAATGAATAATCCCAATAATAAGAAGGCTCTTTTAGTTTATAAATAATTATAAGAAGCGTTTGTTGTACACCCAACAAAGAAACAAGAGACAACGAACAGTCTTGCAATCAAAGCGTTTGAGTCTTATACTTAACCAAGAAGGGTGCCTTTCATTGGCACACTGCCAAGGATGTCATAAACCGCATGATTGAGACACATGGACCACTCGCAACTGGCAAAGGCTCTTACCGATACGGTGGGGCCAAATGTGTTTATCTGTTTCCAGCCGGAAGTGCTTGACTTCACGGATCGGGCAGTCGTACCTGAATTGCAAATATTCAGTTCGAGTGGGCAAATCAAAGTTATGCTCACGGACGAAGTTTTGCCGATACTCTTGCCAATGTTGCGGCTGAGTATTTTTGGAAAGAGCAACAAGATTGTCGCTTGGAATTGGAAGAACCTCGTAAGTTTCATTCTGGCCAAGACTGGCAAGACGTATCCCGTCGATGGGGCAATTATTGACTTGAAGATAATCGAAACTTATTGCGGGCGCAAGTTCAATGTTCCGAAGACACTGATCGAGGCAATGAACAGACTGAAAGACCTCATCACCACTGGTATGTGGAAAGAGGTTGAGACGGTTTATCGCAAGGTTCATATACCGCTCATCACTACGGTCATCCCTCATCTCGAAACTGTTGGCATCCTCAATACGCAAATCGGCAATAGGGTCTATGCGTATTACGAAATTAACGGCCAGGAAAATGGTCGTCTGAAATGTTCTGGCGAGTATCAGCAGGGCTATGTCCCGCACGCCATGAAGCCGGAGACACGGCAGGTTCTCAAGCCTCGCTCTGAGAGCGATCTGTTCATGGTTTTTGATTACAAGGGCATGGAAGTCTTCATGCTGGCCTGGATGAGCAAAGACCCGCTATTGCAGGAGTTTTGCCGGGAGCCGGATGTTTATGTTGCCCTTTACGAGAAAATCACCGGCAAGGAATGCGAAGGAAAAAATGATCGTGAAATGGCGAAAAAATTCTTTCTGCCGGTTATATATGGACAGTCGGCTTATTCATTAAGTCAACGCTGCGGTGTCGCCCTGGATGTCGCAGAGATTATTGTAGAACGCATTGACGCTTTGTTTCCGGTTGCTTTGGCCTTCATCGAGGGTTATCAGAAGCAGCTTCAAGAACTCGGATATGCCAAAGACATCTTTGGCAAACGCCGTTCAAGTTTCGAGGAAGGCAAAGAATATTCTGTCAGAAACTTCGCAGTTCAATCACCGGCATCCGTCGTGTGTTTGGAAAAGTTATCCCACCTATATTTCGCACTCAAAGATAAAACCGACCTCGCCTACACCGTCCATGACGGTTACGCTGTGTATGCAACGAAGGAGAACTGGAAAGCCATAGCAAAACTTGGCCGAGATGTTCTTACTGGCGAGTCAGATTTATGCCCCGGTTTACGGCTCAGAGTAACTTGCCGTGCTGGTCGCAACCTTGATGATCTGAAGTTACTCCGCACCTAGAGGACCAATGTTAGACATTTGCATAAATTACAGCATTAACGAAGAAGAGTACCTAGAGCTTGAACATCGTTTCGGTCGCCTCTGTTGGCACGCCGCACACGAACTCAAGAAGAAGAACTCTCGCAACAACTACACCGATGATCCCGAAGACATCAAGCAAGAACTCCAGATGTCTATGCTCAGAGCCGGTAGCTATTACAAGCGACAGATATACATTGAAAAATGTCTTGCCGTGGCAAAGAAACATGCCACCGACGAGCTTATGCAGCATATCATACAAGAGCTAGAGAACTTGTGGGCTAACCGAACTCGACATGGCGCAAACCGCCAGAAGTTCGGGACGTTCCAAGAACAGCTTCTCCAGAAGATCGTTCGGCAAATTGTTCCGAAAGAGGAGAGGCCCAATAAGAAAGAGAACTTGAAGATTGACGCCAAGTTCGCTACTTATTGCAAAGCCATTGTCTGGAATGGGCAGAAAAGCATGGGTAAGAAGATAACTAGAGAGAAAGCAATCCGATCTGGCCAAGTAAGCCTTTCTGAATTCGATTACTTGGGTACGGTATAATCGGTTTATAATACGGAAATGGGAACGGTGTAGTCTGTCGCCGAGGGCATACAACTTGATTGTGTTTTACATAAATATGTTTTGTTTTTTTATATAAAAAATGCCTTAGTAATGCGACACTCCGTTCCTTATTTCTTTTCTCCTGAAGGTTGTCCCGATGGAACCCAAATCAAGACCCAAAATAACCACTGGATATGGCGATGATGGATGGACTTACGCCGGAATCCATAAGCAATGTGCAAAAGATGATTTTGTCATTGACACCCTGGGCGACA
>Ga0315268_10000730_pt1 | contig 38328 bp, 31 predicted proteins | sample C1_top_MG_FD_204535 | JGI IMG/M metagenome (GOLD analysis project Ga0315268, IMG submission 204535) | Sediment microbial communities from Yellowstone Lake, YNP, Wyoming, USA - C1_top | ecosystem: Environmental > Aquatic > Freshwater > Lake > Sediment | place: USA: Wyoming | collected 2017-08-01
GAACAGCTGCGGCCCTAGCGCTCATGGCTGACTACCGCCGTTGAACCACGGTCGTCGCGGCAAGGTCTTGCCGATCGCCACGAGCTGCGGCTGATCGGTCTGGGCGAGCAGTTGCAGGAAGGCGATTCGGTCGGGGACCATGAACCAGGCGATCCAGTCATCGATGGCAGTGCCGAGTACGTCCTTGCGCTGCTGGTAGCTCGGATCGGCTTTGTCAGACGCGATGACCCGCGACCAATCAACCATCACGGCAGCGACGAGTACCGGGCCGTTGCGAAGATAGGCGCGCCTCGCCAAACGCTCGAGGAAGTTGCTTCGCTCGTAGCCTCCCAGCGCTTGGCTGCGCACCACGTTCTCGATAGCTCGCCAGTCTTCTTGCGTCAGCGACAGCGCGACGTCGCAACAGTCACGGTCGGGATCACTGCTGCGCCGGCGCATCTGTTCCCCTAGGACGAAGTTGCGGGCCAACTGGCCGGCCGGTGACGGTAGTGGCAGCAACCCCCTGATCCTCGCCAGAAATGAATCATCGGCGTCCAGCGGGAGACTGCCCAAACTTGCGGCAGCCCGGAGGGCCCCATACGCAGCCAACACATCGAGAAGTTCTGATGTTGGCTTCCCAGCGGCGTAGAAGTCGAGCGGGAACATCCGATAGCAGATGAGATACTGGTCGCCAATCCGCCACTCATGCGCCAGCGTGTTGGGCATTCGCAGGGTCGCGCGCCCGGGATCGCCACGTATCATCCGGTCAACAGCGAACTCAACATCACCCGCGCTGGACGGCAGAGACGTCACGTGTGCCAGCGCAATTTCTCCGGGGTCACTAAACAACAACCCGAACGCCCACTTGTCCGTGCGAATGCGTGGCGCCTCGGATGCCCAGGCAGCAGACAAGCCGAAAAAACAAGCCACCGAGGACACGACGATCCAACGGCCCATGACAGCCTCCCTCAGAATGGCAACACCCCGATGCTCAGTAGGTACGCTCGACCCATCGGACCCCATGGATGCATGAGGGGTGGGCTGGGTGGGATCAATGGGTCGTACTCTGGATCCATGATCCGCGCGTTCGCCGACTTGAAGGCCACCGGTTCACACATCACACGGCCCGAATCCCGAGTGCCCGCGCGCACAGCGCGAACTGTCGATCGCAGGTGAGCAGGCGCAGCTCGGACCGAGGCTCGGCCTCCTGCCACAACAAGACGCTCGCGAGGTGAATCGCGTCGAGCGTGCCGATGACCGTCGGGAATGGTCCTGCGGCGCGACGTTTGACGGCCGTGCCGAGCTCGATGATGAACAGGCGCTCGACGATAGCATCGAGCAAGGTGAGCGCCTCGCCGTACTGTCGGTCGTCGAGGTGTCCTTCCAGGCGCTCGCGTTGCAGGACCCGTCGGCACTCGATCTCCAAGAGATCGCTCGACCCCACCTTGTCGGCCGAGGCGCGTTCGCGCAGAGCAGAATCGTCGTTCAGTATGTGACGCAGCACGCTCGACGAATCGACGTAGATCCTCATCGCCGAGCTCGGTCCTCGAGCAGGTACGCGACCGGATCGTGCTCGATTCTGAGCGACGAGCGCGGGATCTCGAACGGCACGGCGTCAGGCAGACGAATACCGAGCGTCGGCGTGTCTTCGCCGCGAAAGGGCACGACCTCGGCGATTGGTGTGTCTCGGTCGCTGATGACGACGCGACCGCCCCGCCGCACCTTACGAAGCTCTGCCGAAAGGTGCGCTTTGAATGCCGAGATCGTTATGGTCTTCATGAGACCATAATGGGTCATGTTGGCGCAAAGATCAATGCAGCGTGCCTGTTGCGTCGAGCAAACGATGCGGTTCTGTTTGCAGGGCAAGACCAAGGAGTTCCAAGCCCCCGATGTCCGATCCCTACTCGAGCCGGTCGTAGCGCGCGAACTGCATGACGAAGGTAGCCCGTCCCTGCGTCATCGAGCGCAGGTCGGTCGAGTAGCCGAACATGCGCCGTAGCGCCACCTTCGCTTCGACCAAGCGCTTGTCCAAACGAAAACCGACGTTCTCGATCTGGCCGCGCCGGGCGTTCAGGTCGCCGAGGACCTCGCCGACCGACTCCTCGGGTACGAGCACCTCGACCTGCATGATGGGCTCGAGCAGCCCGGGCTCGGCGTCGTGCACCGCGTGGCGAAAGGCTTCGCCCGCGGCAATCTTATGACCGATCTCGGTCGAGGCACTTGGCTGATAGTCGAGACCCACCAGGGTGGCTTCGAAGTCTTCGAGTGGGTAGCCGCCCTGCGGACCGAAGGTCGAGGCCTCGCGCATGCCCTCGAGGGCCGCCGCGATGACCGCGGGCGGCGCCACGAAGTCGGCCGGCAACGCGCTCGCAATGGTGGCGCCCTTGCCGCGCGCGAGCGGTGCCACCCGCACGCGGGCATGACCAAAGATCTGCTGCTCGTCGAGTTGACGCGAGAAGCGCGCCTCGCCAAAGGCTGCCTTGCCGATGGTCTCGCGATAGACGACCTCGGGCTTGCCGGTGACGGCCTGCACGTTGTACTCGCGCGCCAAGCGGTCGACGATGATCTCGAGGTGCAGCTCGCCCATGCCGTGGATGGTCGTCTGGCCGGTCTCGGCGTCATCGCGGACGCGAAACGTCGGGTCTTCTTCGGCCATCTTGGCGAGCGCGAAGTCGAGCTTCTCTTTGTCGGCCGAGGTCTTGGCCTCGACGGCCACCGAGATGACGGGCTCGTAGGCGTCGATGCGCTCGAGCAGAATCGGCGCCGCCGGGTCGCAGAGCGTGTCGCCGGTGGCGGTGTCCTTCAAGCCATTGACCGTGATGATCATGCCGGCGACGGCCTTGTCGAGCCGCTCGCGCTTGTTGGCGTGCACTGAGAACAGTCGCGCCGGCTTCTCGATCTTTGCGAGCCGCGGGTTCCACACCTCATCGCCCGGACGCAAAGCGCCCGAGTACACGCGCAGGTAGACCTGCTTGCGGCCCTGATCCATCGCGACCTTGAAGGCGAGGCCTGAAAACGGCGCCCTCTCGTCCGGGGGCCGCGTCGCGTGCGCGTGCGTCGTCGGCTCGAAGCCGTCGATAGGCGGCACGTCGAGAGGCGAAGGCAGATAGTCGACCACCGCGTCCAGGCAAGGCTGCACGCCCTTGTTGCGCAAGGCCGCGCCACAGAGCACGAGCACGAGCGCGTTGGCGCAGGTCGCCTTGCGCAGGGCCGCTTGCAGGTCGGCAAGTGGGACGGTCTCGCCCGCCAGAAACCGCTCGGCGATCGTGTCATCGAAGTCGGCGGCCACCTCGACGAGCGCCTCCCGGCCGGCCCGCGCCGCGGCGACGAGGTCATCGGGGATCGACTCCTCGCGTGGCGCCTCGCCCTCGACGCCGGAGAAGTACAAAGCGCGCTCGCGCAGCAGATCGACGACGCCGGCGAAGTGCTCCTCGGCGCCGATCGGCAGTTGCAACGGCACGGCGCGCGCCCCGAGGCGGGTCTCTATCTCCTTGACTACGGCGGCGAAGTCAGCGCCCATGCGGTCCATCTTGTTGACGAAGGCGAGGCGGGGCACCTTGAACTTGTCGGCCTGATGCCAGACGGTCTCGCTCTGCGGCTCGACGCCCGCGACCGCGCAGAACACGACGACGGCGCCGTCGAGGACGCGCAGAGAGCGCTCGACCTCGATCGTAAAATCGACGTGCCCCGGCGTGTCGATGAGGTGCAGGTCGTGGTTGCGCCACGCGAGAGAGGTCGCCGCGGCGGTGATGGTGATGCCACGCTCGCGTTCCTGCGGCATCCAATCCATCTGCGTGTCGCCGTCGTCGATGTCGCCGATGCGGTGAATGCGGCCGGAATAAAAGAGGAAACGTTCGGTTAGCGTGGTCTTGCCGGCGTCGATGTGCGCGGCGATGCCGATATTGCGCACCAGGGAAAGCTTGGCCATGGCTGTCTTGCCTTATAGAAAGCATCGATAGGACGGTCAACGCGACGGTGCCGCGACAGGTCGTCCGCAGCTCAAAGGTGACGCCTCGTGCCTAGAAGACACACGGAAGAGCAGGCGGCGCGAGACGCCGACACGGCGTTGACGCTGCCCTCACACGTCCTCGTGGCAACCGGCTCGCTCGTCGGCCGCCGCGTCACGCGCGTGCGGCGTGTGCTTTGCGGCGACGACGACGGCGACGGCCAAGCGAGGGCGGTCTCGAGCACTGGGGACGCGCGCGATGGCGTGACTGAGCTAACGCTCGACGACGGCCGGCTGCTCTTGGCGTCAGCCAACGTCGAGCGACACTCGGTGGCGTTGGCCCTCGGCGCTTTGCCAGCCGCCGACGAGCCCTACGCTTTCGATGTCTCGCGCGACGACTTCTGGCGTTGGCGGCTGCGCCGCGAAATTACCGAGGTCCTCGTGTGCAAGTCGCTCGACGTACCGCCGAGCGCTTTGGAGCTCGAGTTCGGGGTCGAGCTGGGGTTGCGCTTCACGCCCGGCTTCGCGCTCGAATACCATCTGCGCGACGGCGTCGGCCGACTGTCGATTCGGGACGCGCGACACGGTGAGCGCTGTCGCAAGCTCGCCGTCGATGAGCTGCGCGGGAATGCCTTGTTACGGCGCTAGAGCCGGGGCCGCGGCGGCCGGCGGGGTCGGGAAGTCCACGGTGGCGATGGCCTCGGCGTTCGGCACGACCACAATGGCATCGACGCGCTGCGCATCACCTATCGTGACATGATCAGTGTCGATGAGGCGCACGAGCAGCTTGTAGGTGCCCTCGGTGATCTCGGTGCCGGTGAGAAAATGCCGGCACGGCACGGCCCACGCAACGAGCCACTCGGCAAGCGACGTGTAGACGTTGACCTCGAGGCCCGTGGCGCCACGCGCACCGCACTGACTCTCGTCCTTGACGCCGGCGAGTGTCCACTCGAGCGTCAGGAAGCCCGTAGAGAGCGACTGCGTGACCACGGCCGGACTCGGGCCGCAGGCTGTCAGAGACAGGGCCAGGCAAAACGCACCGGCAACGCAACGCTGTTCAAAAGGCCTCACGACACGATCCTCGCGTGATAGGATAACGCACAAATGTCCACTAGACCGCAATGATTTCGACGCGCAAGCGCAGAAACGAGGCCGGCGCCCGACGACTAGGCGGAGCCATCGCGGATCCGGCGTCTGATGACCGCGCCGAGACGAGCGGGGCGACGGCGGCGCGGGCCTACGTAGCGCGGCTCGCGGACCATCTCCGTGCGGGTGCAGTGCTCTTTGACCCGCTCGGCTTTGTCGGCACGACCGTGGACCCAAATGGCGCGACTGTGATCGACGCGTCGATGCCGAGCGCGGCGCTTGCCATCGTCTGGGGGGAGACGGCGGCTGAGCGAGGCGCAGAGCATCTGCTGCGTCGAGCGCTCGGCTTGTGCCGCCACATCCATGCCCCGAGCCTGCGCGTCTCGACGCTCGGGGCTCTGTGCGCCGAGGCGACCAAGCTCGCCCTCGCAAGCAGCGGGGCGGCACCGCGTGTCGCCCTGCTCGACCAGCTTGGGGACGAGCTCGTCCGACTGCCGACCGACTCGTGTTTGACCGAGAGCGCCGTTGTCCACGCGCGCGCGGCACGAGACTTCGCGCGCCTCGAGGCCGCGGCACCCGGCCGCATCGTTGCTGCTCGCTCGGCCACGCTCGCTCGACGCGCGGTACAGCTTGCGACGCGACTTGACGAGCCGGCCGCTTTGGCCGGCTGCCTGTCGATGCTCAAGGACGACCTTACGCGCCGCGAGCAGGCCCGCTGCATCCTCGACTTTGCCGACCGGGCATTCGTGCGAGCGCTCGCGCCCTGGCTCACCATCGAGCAGCGGCGCTCACTGCGCGAGGCGCTCGCCGCTAGCCACTGGGCCGCACGAGCGGTGGCCTCGGCAAGCGCCGACTCGCGGCGCCGGTTGGCCGACCTCGCACGCGAGCTCTGCGCCGCGCACGCGCGCGAGCACGTCGCCTGTCTGAGGCAACAGCGTCTGGCGCTGCTTGACGCCCTGCGTGAGTGCAGCACCCGTGCGTGGCAGGGCCAACAGATGCCGCCGGATTCGCAACTGCTCGCCCGAGCTCGCGACGGCCGGTTGCGCTTCGGGGATCTCGACAGAGCCGTCGCGAGCGCCCCCGACCCCGAGAGCGCCCCCGACTTCGACAGCGACGCGACACCGTTTGCCGCGTTGCCGGCGCTCGACCACGTGGCCCATGACATCATCAAGCGCGTCTTACCGCCTCCGGAGGCGATGCGCGCCGGAGCAGACCGCGAAGCGCAAGTACGCATGTTCGACCTCGCGCACGCGGAGCTCTGCGAGTGGTTCTCGACCGGCGACACCGCTCTCGCCGCGCAGGTCAACCGGGAGGGCGAGGCGCTCGTGACGGCTCTCGAACGCGCGAGCGCGGCAACCCAACCTCTGCCAGACCCGCTCACCGCCTACACCTCTTTGAGTGGAGCGTTGGCGAGAGCCCGGACCGTCGTGGCGAGTTTCGACCACGCGCCCGCCCGTAACGACGCGCTGTTCGAGTCACAGCTCTGGGCTGCGCTGGTGCCACCCGGGTTGTCGGTGCACGCGGCGAGCGCTCTTGCGGCGTACTGCGCAAGTGGACAACGACTGATCCTCGCCCTGCTCATTGCCGAGCTCGCCGCTAACCCCGCGTTCGGCACAGCCCTATGCGAGCGAGCCCTTCGGTTTTGGCGCCGCCTGCGCCGCCAGAGCCCGACGCTGAACGACGAGACGACCCTCGCCGCCGCACTTGTTCTCTCCCTCGCTAGTTGCGAAGGCTCCGCCGAGCCGACGCCACCCTTCGCAGCGCACGCGCTCATACGACTCTTCGCTGAGCTCGGGCGCGACGCGGCCGCGGCCGCGGTGCAGCTCACCTGCGCCGACCCGAAGCTCGGCCGGCTCATCACCACGCGCCTCGTCGCGACGCAACGGCTCGTCTTCGCCAAGGGCGGCCACGGCGCGTCGACAGGTGCGGCGTGGCTGTTGGCTGTGGCGCCTGCGGTCGCGCCAGGCATTGCCTTCATCGAGGCGGGGACGAACGCAGACGCAACGGTCGGCTCCGCCTCGGGCTCTGGCGGAGGCGATGGCGGAGGCAATGGCGCAGGCGCCGTCCACGAGGTTGAGAGCCATGCTGGGACGGGCGGCGACACCGACAACGCCGCCATTGCGCGCCGTGACGCCGTGGCACGCCTCACGCGGCTCCTCGGTGAGCAAGGCCTGCCGAAGCTGTGCCAGCGCATCGGCCGCACGCTCGTCTTTGCCGATCAGGACCACCTCGTCGCGATCAAGCTCCAGCGTGCGGACGAGCCGCGCGCCGCGCTCGAGCACGAGATGGCCATGCTCGCGGCAAAGCGCCGGCTCAACCCGGCGAGCGACCTGCCGCGGCCACTCGGCGTCTACCGGCCCGCGAGCCCGCTCGCGGAGAACCACCGCGTGGCGCTGCGCGCTGCTGGCATCGCTCTTGCGACGACGCCGCATGGTCTCATGTACGAGGTGCCGGCCGCGGACGTCGGCTACTTCCGCTACGTGACCGAGGTGCCGACGCGGCAACGCCGCGCGGGCCTGCACAAGGCCGCGCGCGATCTCTTCGCGTGGCTGCGTGCGGGCGACGTGCACGCGGCCCTGTCGGCCAAGAACCACAGCCTGTCGGTCGACGCGACCCGACGTTACGAGTGGATGATCGACGCATGCTTTGTGCCCCTGCTGCGCCGTGGCATGGGCCGGCTCGACCGGGTCGAGCTCGCCTGTCGTTTCCCGAACGTCCGCGCGAGCGGCGTCGCCGACCTCGCCGAGCTCGGGCGCCTCGAGGACTCGATGGCCGACTGCGCGCGACGCCGCGACGAGGATCTGAGCACGCCCGACCCAGTACCAGGCCTGCACGCGCACCCGAAAGCTGTCACGTACACGCTGCACGTCGCGCGGGTGCTAGGCGACTATCTGCTCGACCTCTCGCTGCTTGCCGCCGTCGGACATCGCCAGAGCCGCCGCGCGGCCCGCCAATCGGCGCTCGGTGAGACGTCGACCCGCGCGCTCGCCCTCGAGCTCACGAGCCTGTGGACCCTTAGCGCAGCCACCTTCATCAAGCGCCCGGCGACGCAGACGCGCGCCTGGCTTGCGGCGTGCATCGATTTTCGCGCGCTCGCCCGGCAACTGCTCTACTTTCTCTCGCCCGAAGGCTTCGCCCGTGACTGTGCCGCCGGGCTCGCCAGCCCCACGCCTGAAGTCGCGACCGGGCAACTCGTCGAGCGCCTGAGGCGTGAACTCTACACCCCAGCGCTCGCGCTGTCTGTCGATCTCGTCGGAAGCGCCGCGCAGTTCGTCGGCCCGCGCGACCCCACCGGTTGCGCGAAGGGTTTTTGCGCGGACGGCGAGCACTACGATCTCGGCCTCTACAACGGTCCATGGCCCCTGCTCGAGCTCGAGCGCGGGCTATACGTCGCCGCGGCCTACATGCTGACACGTGCCGCCCGCCCACAAACGTCGCAAGGCAACACCCGCCCTGGCCGCGACGCGCTTGCGTCCAAAGCCGGCTGTGCGTAAGTAGGAGTCAATGGTCGACGGACGTCGAGATACTCCACCCGGCATCGAAGCCGTGGCCGAGGATTCGCTCGCGCGCAAGCGCCTCGCGTACTACTTGCGCCTCGATTACCCGCGCGACGTCGTCGGCACGACCGCCGGGTACGTGGGCACCTACCCCGACATCCCGGAGGTCTCGGCGAGCGACGCCAATCTCGTGCGCCTGTATGCAGAGCTCGACCGCGCCCGCCGCGAGTGGATCACGGCGCGCATCGACCAAGGCCTACCCGTGCCGCTGCCAAACAGCAGCCGTCCGACCGACGGCGAGGTGACGCCCGCGGCGCCGTGACGCCGGGCCCCGCTCGTGCTTAGAGTGCCCGTACCATGAGCGTCGACGTGACCAGCGCCATCCTGGCGAGCATCGTCTCGGCGACGGTGGCCATCGCCATCCTGTTCAAGCGCCCGCGCCGGCCGCTCTACCTCTACTTCTCGGCGTTTACCTTGGCGCTGTTCTTGTGGCACGCCGCGGCTGTCGCCGCGAGTGTGAGCGGCCACTTCTTCGAGCTGCGCCTGTGGGCAGCCCTCATCGTCGCCGCCGCGGCCGGGTACTTCTTTCGCGACCTCTTGCGCGACCGCAGCCGCACCGCGCAGCGCTTGAGTCGCCTCGCCACCGTCATCTCGGCGATCCTGTTCATCATCAACCTGACGCCCTTGCACGACGAGTTCGCTGTGCGCCTCGTCTCGAGCCTCTATGTCGTTGCGAGCCTGTCGCTCGTGCTGCACGGCCTGTACAGCCGTACGCGCAACGCCCGCTACGAAGAGAAGAAGCGCCTCGGCCTGTTGTTTTATGGCGGCGTCACCACCCTGCTCCTTACTGCGGTCGCCGCCGTCCCCGGCAGCGGCGAGATTGCTGCTGCGGCGGGGCACATCGCGGCCACGGCCTACGTATACTTCCTCTACCAGTCGATCGTGGCTCGCCGCCTCGTCGATCTCGTCGAGCTCATGGGCAAGGCATCCGTGCTCGCCGTGCTCACGCTCATGTTGGCGCTCATCTACGGCGTGCTCGTGCGTTGGGTCGGGTCGGGCGAGAGCAGCCTGTGGTTGTTCAACACGCTCGTCGCGAGCTTCGTCATCCTCATCCTGTACGACCAAGTGCGCACGTTCGTCGAGGAGACAACCTCGCGCCTGCTCTTTCGCGAGCGCTATGAAGTCAAGCAGGTGCTGCGCCGGCTGTTGCACAGCGTGCGCACGACCATCTCGCTGCCGCAGATGCGCGACCTCGTACTCGAAACACTCTACGGATCGGGTCGCGCCGGCAACGTCGCGCTTTACCTGCAAATCGAGGGCGAGCAGGCTTTTGGCCTCTTTGGCTTTCGCGGCCAAAAGCCCCCCGACACCATGAGCCTCGCCGAGCAGCCGGCCCTCTTGCTCGAGCTGAGACGCGAGCGCAAGCCCATCCTCCTCGAGCACCTCGTGGTCCGCCAGCAGGAGCTGCCCTTTCTCACCCACGACGACCCGACCGTGCAGCGCGAGACCGAACGCACCAACGAGGCCATCGCCGCCATGCGCCAGATGGGCGCCAATGCGATCATCCCCATGCTCGCCGAAGATCGCATCACCGGCATCCTCTGCATCGGCGTCGAACGGCTTACCGAGGCCTACTCGGCCGACGAGCTGTCGGCGTTCTTGTCACTCGCCGAAGCGTGCGCCATCGTCATCGAGAATTCGAAAGAATACGAGCAGCGACGCGAGCGCGATCGCTTGGCCGCGGTCGGCGAGATGGCCGCCGGCATGGCGCACGAGATCCGCAACCCGCTCGGCGCCATCAAAGGCGCAGCGCAGTGCCTCGATCCGGCCGGCCTGCCGAAGGAGTCCGAAGAGTTCGTCAACGTCATCATCGAAGAGGTCGACCGACTCAACCGCGTCGTCGCCGCATTCCTCGAGTACGCACGTCCCTACCGCGGCAACCCCGAGCCGACGGCGGTCAACGCGGTCGTCAGTGGCACGCTCAAACTCATCTCGCGCGATCCCGTGCCCGCCAATGTCGTCTTCGAGCAGCACCTCGCCGCCGATCTGCCGCCCGTGAACGTCGACCCCGAGCAGCTCAAGCAAATCTTGCTCAACCTCATTCAGAACGCCGTGCAGGCGATGCCAAACGGCGGCACGATCACCGTGAGCACTATCTTGAGCACCGCCCGCCGCGCCGACTTCAGTGGCAGCGGTGGCCCACGCCTCATCGACGCCGAGCATGTGCTCGTGCGCGTGCGCGACACCGGCGACGGTATCCGCACCGAGGACCTGCCGCGCATCTTCGTGCCCTTCTTTACCACCAAGCCGACCGGCACCGGACTCGGCCTCGCCCTGAGCCAGCGGATGGTCGAGAACGCCAACGGCCGCCTCGAGGTCAGCTCGCGCCCAAGCGAGGGCGCGACGTTCACGGTGCGCCTGCCGGCCCTGTCACGCGGGGCATTGCCAGCGGGCGTCGGCGCGATGAATCCGAGCCCAAACCCGAACTAGGTGACACGCTACATGGCTGCGGATCTGTCCCATTGGTTCACTGCCGCGCTCAGAGCCGCATTCACGGCCGCACTCGTCGGCTGCATGCCCACGGCGGGCCTGCGCTACCCTACCCTGCCGGCCGTCGAGCAAGGCGCCCTGCACATCATCTTCATGGACATCGGCCAAGCAGACGCCACGCTCATTCGCTACGGCGGCAAGACCTTGCTCATCGACGCTGGTGCCTCGCGACTCGAGCCCGAGCGCACAGCGCAGCGCGCACCGCGACGACTCAAGGCGCTCGTTGGCTCGATGCACGTCGATTACTTCCTCGCCACGCACTATCACGCCGATCACATCGGCACGACGCGGGTTGGTAAGGGCAAGCGCGAGACGAGCGGCCTCTATGCGCTCATCGAGCGCGAAGGCCTGACCATCGGCACGCTGCTCGATCGCGGCAACTGGCGGCTCGACCAAGCGAGCAACGAGCAGCTCGACTACGAGCGCGCCACCGTCAAGTGGCTCGCGTCTGGCCAGGTTGGTGCCCATCGCGAGCTACATGCGGGCGACTTCATCGACCTCGGCGCAAAGCTCGAGGTCGAGGTCATCACCGCCGCCGGCAACGGTCAGCTCGAGCGCCTGCGCGCCATGTTTCCGACCTGGATTGCGAACTACCCACCGACCGAAAACGACTACTCGATAGGCGTGAAGATTTCGCTCGGCGACTTCGAGATGTTCACGGCGGGAGATCTGTCGGGCGTCAACGTGCTGCGCGACTTTGGCAACAAACATGAGAGCTACAACGACATGGAGTCGAGGATCGCCGGCACAATCGGCCCGATTGAGGTCTACCACGCTCATCACCACGGCTCGCGCAACAGTTCGAATCCGTGCTTCATCGAGGTGCTGATGCCACAAGTAAGCGTCATCACGAGCGGTAAGAATCGCTATGGCCACCCCGACCCCGGGGTCTATGCGCGGCTCGAGCAGGCCGGCACCGTGCGCGTCGTGAGCGGCTGCGATCCGCGCACCAAAGCCGTGCGCGACGACGAGCTCGTCGGCGACGATGTCGAGGTGCTCGTCTCCCCCGAGGGCCGCGCGTTTTGGGTCAACGGCCAGCCCTTCACCGCCCGCAGCGAGGCCGAGGAGAGAGCGCAGCCTAAGTACCGAGCGAGCTGCGACGATACGCTCGGCGGCGAGCACAAGGTCGAGGGGCAAAGAAAGGCCGAGCCCGAGGTCGGCGACTAGAGACGCCCTTCGAGCGCAACCTTCGCCAACTGGTAGTTGTTGTAACGCGCCGACGAGCCGCGGTAGTTGATGAGACCGTAGCGCAGGCGCACCGTGAGGTCAGCGGAGAGCTTCTGCCCGAGGTCGAGATAGCCGTCGTAGGCAGGCTTCTCGCGGCTCTGGGTCACGTCGGCGCCGCGCAGATAGCGCCAGTAGCCGAACGCGGCGACGAGCGTGCCACCGGTCCACGCCTTGATAGTGGCGCGAGCGCGCAGCTGCTGCTCGAGATCGAAGACGTCGCGCCCCGACCCTTCCCATGCATTGGCGAAGGTGAATGTCGCGACGAGGCCCGCGAGCCGAGAGGTCGAGGCGCTCGCGCGCAGTGTATAGCGCTCGCCCCGCGCGTCCGGCTCGGTTTCTTTGACGCAGGTATCGACGAAGCACGAGAAGTAGTCGCCCGAGCGCGTATACACCTGATGCGGGCCATTGTTCGCCAAGTCCTTGTTCGCCATGACCGCGATCAAGGTGAGGCGCTCACTGCGCGTCACCTTGTAGCTCACGCGCTCGCTCGCGTTGAGATTGACGGGCGCGCGCGGCAAACGGCCAAAGCTGCTCTGCCCCGCTGTATCGTAGATGACCCGCTCGAGAGGCCGCCACATGTCGAGCTTGGTCACGGTGCGCAGCCCAGGCCGCGGGCTCACGACGACCTCGGCGCGGGCGCCGAGCTCGTTACGCGCCGAGAGGCCGTTGAGCTCGTCGGGAGCCGTCTCGGGGTTGGCGCGTGGATTCTCGAAACGCACGTCATAGTAGCGCAGCGAGAATGTGGTCTGTACCTTCGGGGGCGCCATCCAGACGACGCGCGCGTAGGCGCCGTTGCCCCCCCCGTTGGTGCGAGCGTACTCGCCCGAGAGCAGAAGCGGCCCTTCTTCGAAACGGCCGTCCACGCCGACTGCGCCAAAGCGCCCGTTCAGCGGGTAGGTGGAGGCACTCGACAAGCCCGTCACGGCCGGTGGAGCGAGCACGGTCTCGGCCTGTCCCTGATAGCCCGTGAGCCCAACATGCCCGCGCTCATCGAAATTGAAAGTCAGGTTGGCGCCGGCGAGCGACTCCTGCAAGGCGTCCTGAAAGGTCATGTACTGAAACGGCGACACGAGATCACCGTTGCTGTCGAGCAGCGGCACGCCGTCATCGAAGACCTTGGTCGAGGCGCAGCGCCGCAGCTTGGCATCGAAGGTGAACTGCGGCGGACAGCGCGTATCGCCGGGAACGTCCGACGAATAGGCATCCGGCAGATAGACGACGCCGCTGCCCTGATAGACATCGAGCGCTTGGCGCGACGCAAAGATCGTCGCATCAATCCAACCAGCGCCCACATCGAGGCCGCTGTAGGTCGCGGCGACACCGAACAGCGCGGGCTCCCAACGCAAGCGGCCCTTGGTGTTGTCGTCGGCCATGGTGTTGAGAACGTACGAGGTCTTCGGGTCACGATGTCGCGAGGTGTTGAAGGTCAGGCGCTCACCGAAGCCGACATCGAACGTGCCGGCGATGAGGTTCCAACCCCCGTAGGCCGCCGTGAGGTAGGCATTCTCGAGATCGAATTGGTTGCCCGGTCCAGGCGATACGAGCACCCCGCGACTCACGTCGTAGGTCGTCGACATGCGCTCACGATAACTCGCGAGCAGCCCGCCGCCGAAGGATGTCAGGCCCGTCATGTCGACGCGCAGAAAGTTCTGCGGCCCCGGATTGCGCTCGTAGCGCGGGTCGACAGCAGCCGCCGACTTGCCGAACCCCGTGCGCCACAACGACTCGGCCTTGCCTGTGCCGTGCACGTCGGCGTCGAGCGAAGTGTCGACCCCGGCCGGCTTGTCGGCAATTACGAACGGCCGAATCACCGCCAAGATCTCGGGCGTAAGGCCAGGCACGCGCAGCAGATCGTCGACCGAGACAAAGGCGCCGTTGTCGACCCGAGAGGCGATGATGGCGTCGGCGAGCCCGTAGGTCACGTCCGGCAGGTCATACAGCAGACCGCGATCGGCGCGGTTGATATCGAGCGGCCGATCCATCAGGGCGATGAGCGTATCGACGCTCGCTTCGTCGAGCTCACCCGTGAACAAGAGCTCGTAGAGCTCCTCGGGGCTCGTGACCATGATCTCGGCATCGTACTCGCGCGCCGCGGCGCTTGCGGCAACGAGGAGCAAGAGCGCGCCGAGAATGCAGCCGAACGAGGCAGCGCGCTTGATGTTGCCACCACACGCCGCGACCACTTCGACTCCAATCACAGCTTGCACGCCGCGGGGTGGTCGCCGTTCGGCAGGGCGGGTGTCGAGACACCCTCGCACCAGTCGCTCGCGGCGCTCGTATCAATCGGATCGAACAACATGCCGGCCGGATCGAAGGCGTAGCTGTCACCGGCGGTCAGCGGGACAGCGTAGGTCACCGAGTGAATGACCGTCGCCGCGGGCATCATCTCGAGAGTGACCGTAAAGATACCGGTCCCGCCACTTTGGTAGAGAAACGCCGAGGGGCCCGTGGAGTAGGCGATGCGCTCGCCGGTCACGAGGCTACCGGCGAGCAGGTAGTACGGCAGGATGTTCACGTTGTTCGGATCCGGCACCGGCGAGACGGTCACGCAAGGCGAGGCGCTGGTGCTCGGCACGTCAGGCGGATGCTGCGTGCTCGTGCCGTTGCCGTTGAGGATCCGCAGGCCGTTGAGGTCGAGGGCGTGCGCCGCGTTGACATAGACCTCGACCCACTCGAGCCCGCCATCGGCGCCCACCGGATCCGGCACGACCTCGGTCACCACGAGCTCGCCGGCCACGGGTGAGACGGCGCGCCGCGTCGTGCCCGTCGTGCCGTCGACGCAGACCGCTCCGCACAGACCGTTTTGCGCCCCCGGCGTCCCCGGCACGGTGCTCGGCGCCACCGCCGGCGTCAGGCAGAAATTGACCGGATCGTCATTGCCGACACTCGTGCGCTGGTCGCGGTCGAGCGACACGGACTGCCCGGCCGCGCTCTTCGGCAACGAGGCGGTGTCGATGACGGCGGCGGAGCCCACGCGCCCGAGTGTGACGGTGAGCGCTACGGTGTCGTAGAAGTCGAGCGCCGGGGCGGCGTAGGTGACCGGGATGCCGCCGTTGAGCCCGGCGTCGCTCGAGGCGCCGATGACGACGTAGGTGCCCGGCAAGGCCGGCATGCACTCGCGAGCGCCGAGGATCGCGACGCGGCTGCCGACCGGGTTGATCTTCGAGTTGGTGATGACGAGGTCGTTCAAGTCGCGACTCGCGGCCGCGTTGACGTACACCTCGAGCCACTGCTTGTTGGCATCGGCGCCGGCGGCGTCGGGCAGCACCTCGGTGATGATGAGATCTCCCTCAGCCGGGGCGCTAATCGCGCGATACTGCGCCGTCGCGGTATCATAACAGCTCCCGCACGGCGGATTGACGGCCCCTGGCGTGCCAAAGCCAAAGCTGCCCGCCTCACGCCCGATGCAGAAGTTGGCCGGATCGTCGTTGGCGAGCGCGGTCTGCTGGCTGCCGTCGAGCTGCTCCGACGCGTTCGCCACGCCGAGCGGCAACGACGCCACGTCGATGGTCACGCCCTTGTGCACGACCTCGAGGTAGAGTGGGTTCTTGTCGAAGCGCAGGCTCGGCGCGACGATGTCGACGACGCCACCGGTCGCCGTCGCGGCGGCGGCGATGACGACGTACGTGCCGGGCGCCGCGCTCTGACAGGCGTCGGCGAAGAAGGACGTCACCTTCGGGTTGGTGTCGAGCGGCCCCGTGCGAGCGAAGATGCTGAGCGCGTTGAGATCGACCGCCGCCGCGGCGGCAACATAGAGCTCGAGCCACTCGCCACCGGTCGGTGCGCTCTCGACCCCGGGGAAGACCTCGGTCACGACGACGTCACCGGCCGCCATCCCCTTGACCGTGCGCAGCACCCCGCCCTCGAGGCATGAGAGGGCGCCGCAGGGGCCGTTGGCCGCGCCAGGCGTACCGTAGCCGGCGAAGACACCCATCGTTTGCGCCTTACAGAAGTTGGCAGGGTCGTCGTTGCTGGTCGCGTCGAGATGCGCCGCGTCGAGGCTCATCGAATAGCCCTGCGTCGCGCTCGGCGTGCTCGGCGCCACGCTCGCCATGTCGATGAGCGTGCCGTCATACGTGATCTCGATGGTCAGCGACTTGCCGTCGTAGAACGACAGGTTCGGGACGACGAACGTCACGGGCACGCCACCGTTGAGCGCCGGGTCGTTGGAACTGCCGATGACCACGTACCCACCAGCCGCGGCCGTAAGGCACGTCTCCGAAGCCAGCACGACCGACAGACTGCTCGTGCCGGTCACCGTGATGCTCGCGCCGTTGAGATCCGTCGGGCGCGTGGCGAGCATCTTGAGCTCGAGCCACTCCTTGTTGGCGTCGGCGCCGACGGCGTCGGAGAACACCTCGGTGATGATGAGGTCGCCGGGCTGCAAGGGTACCGTGTCGCGCGGCGCCGCGCTCGGCGTCGCGGCATCGCGGCAGGTCTGCATGCCGCAGAGGCCGTTCGGCGCTCCCGGTGTGCCGTAGCCGTCGAAGATGCCGGTCTGCGTGTCGGCGGCCTGGCAGAAAGCCTCGGGTGGATCGTTCGCGCTCGCCTTCTTGTGGCCGTCGTCGACGCGGGCCGAATAGCCCTCGGCGACCGCGGGCACTCTCGCCGCGTCGATCTCGGCGCCGCTGCGCAGGATCGAAACGAGGGTCGGCACTCCGTTTGGGATCGAGAGGGTCGGCAAGACGGCGTCGACGCTGACGCCACCGTTCGAAGTCTTATCATTCGACGAGCCGACGACGAAGTGCTGGCCGGTCGAGGCCGTCACGCATTCGGTCGAGGCGATGGTGAGCTCCTTGGCCGGCTCGAAACTGCCGTCGGCGTTGACCTTGGCGATAGCGATGGTGACGCCGTTCAAGTCGAGCTTCGCCCCGGACGCCACGTACAACTCAATCCACTCCTTGCCGGTATCGGCTCCGACGGGGTCGGCAAACATCTCGCTGACCACGAGATCACCCGCCGCCGGCGGCACGAGGTTGCGCGTCACGCCGCCCTCAGAGCAGGCGGCGGTGCCGCAGGGCTCGTTAGCGCGGCCCGGCGTGCCGCGATTGCTGCCATCAAACAGGGCATCGCCATAGCACCAGTAGATGCGGTCTTCGCTGCGCGCGGCGTCCGGCACCATCGAGCCGTCGAGGCTAATGCTGCGCCCAGAGGCCGGCGACGGCGCGCCCGATCCCGAGCCATAGGTGACGCTGCTGACGACCTTGTCCTTGCAGCGCAGGCTAATTGTCGCGCCCGTGTCGTTGAGGGGAAGCGCGCCGCCGTAGCTGTAGTTGACGACGCCGCCTTTCGGACCGTTGCCGAACACGAAGTAGCCATGTGACGGGATGATGTCGGCGTCGACCACGTCGTGTGTCTTCGAGGCGCCACTCGCTCCGCCGACGGCGAGCACGAGACGATTGAGCACCGCCGGCTTCGCCGACGCGTTGTAGACTTCGAACCACTCGCTGTTCTTGGCGTCGGTCTTCGGCGCCGGCATCACCTCGCTGATGACGAGGTCGCCCGGCTCGAGGCTACAGACCGCGCCCGACGTGGAGGCGCCCTTCTTGCAGCCAAGCACGGTCACCAGGAGCGCCATTAGAACGACGCGCCCACGGCCGTGCGTCGCGCCGCGCGTGCACGAAAGAGCTCGAGACACGGTCCGCGGGTCGCGCCTCGGATCGCTCGCTGCGCGTTGCCACTGCTTCGTCATCGCACCCTACCTTCGCGCGTCGGCACACCTCACCCGTGTCTTGATTATCGACCCGGCCGGCGATTCGTCGCGCATGTTTTGGGCCCACGCCCTACGACTCGATCATACCCGAGAACCAGAGCGGGCGCGGACCGACGCGAAGCGCGCTACGGAGGGCTGCCGCCAATCGGCCCCTGCACACCCGCCGGAGCGCTCGGCGCGACCTGGTTGCCTTGCCGCAGCGACGGCAAACTTCCGGGCGCCAGCCGCTCAATCGCCACGATCGCGTCCGCATAGTCGTTAGCGGCGTTGACCGCGGCCCTGTAGGCGACGATTGCCTCGGGCACACGCCCGGCACGCTCGAGCACCTTGCCGAGATTGAAATGGGCGTCGGCGTAGAGCGGATCGATCTTGGTGGCCGCGGTAAAAGCGGCGATCGCGAGGTCGAGCTGACCGGCTTTGTAGTAGACGAAGCCGAGATAGTAATGCGGCGCAGCGTAGTCGGGATCGAGGTCGACGGCGCGCTCGTAGCTCGCCTTGGCGAGGTCGAGCTTGCCCTCTTGGTACAAGGACACGCCGAGCTGCAGGTGCGCCTCGGCGAGCTTCGGGTCGATGGCGACCGCGGCGCGATAGGCGGCCTGCTCTTCGGCCCGCCGCCCTTGCGCGTAGTACACCTGTCCAAGACCGATCTGTGCTTCGGCAAAGGACGGCTCGAGTTCGAGGGCGCGCTTGAAATTGCCCTCGGCGGCGCCGTATTGACCGCGCCGCAAGTTGAGCTTACCCATGCCGGCCCAGGCAGCAGCGGAGCCCGGAGCGAGCTCGACGGCCTTTTCGAACTCAGAGAGGGCGCGCGGCGAAAAGCCGTAGGAGAGCAGCGCCTCGGCCAACTTGACCCGCGTCGAGGCGCGCCTCGGCTCAATGCCGAGCGTCGTCTCGAAGGCGCTGATCGCGTTGCGCCAGTCCTTGCGCGCTGCCAAGGCAGTGCCGAGCCACTCCCCCGCCTCGGCGCTGCCGGGCTCGAGCTCGACGAGCCGCGAGAAGGCCTCGACCGCCGTCACGTAGTCATGACCGCGCAGCGCCGCTTCACCCACCTTCTTTTGCGTCTCGGCGTCCTCGGGGTGCTTGGCGAGCGCCACTTTATAGGCCGTCAAGGCGCGGCGCATCTGCCCGCGCTGGTAGTAGATCTCACCGAGCTGCAGCTGCGCGTCGCGATAGTCGGGCTGCTGCTCGATGAGATGTTCGAAGGTGGCCTGCGCCTCGGTAAAGCGCCCGCCGCGGTACTGCGCGAGCCCTAGGTTGTACGCGGCGTCGCTGAATGTTGGCCGGGCCCGCACCGCGGCCTCGAACTCGGCGATGGCCTCGTTGGCTTTGCCCTGTCGATCGAAGATGACGCCGAGATTGTTGTGCGCCTCGACGTAGGTCGGGTCGTGCGTCAACACCGTCTGATAGGCCTGCACCGCATCAGCCATCTCGCCACGCCGCTGGAAGACGACACCCATGTTGTAGTGCGCGGTCACATCATTGGCGTTGAGCGCCAGGGCCTTCTTGAGCGTCGTGAGCGCCTGCTCGGTGAAACCGCGGTCGGCATAGGTCTTGCCGAGGTTGACGAGCGCGGGGCCGTACGCCGGGTCGAGTTGCAGTGTAGCACGATATTCGGTGATGGCGTCGTCGAGCTTGCCCTGTCCTTCGAAGGCCAAGCCAAGGTTGTAGTGCGCCGCCGCGAACGACGGCCGCATGCTGATGGCCGCCGCGAACACCTGGCCTGCGCGCGCAAAGTTCTGCTGATCGAGAAGCGCCAAGCCGAAATCGAACTCGAGCTCGGGCGAGTCCGCATTGAGCTCGCTCGCCCTCTCGAGTGCTCGCACCGCGTCATCGAGGCGCTTGACACGCTTGAGCGTGAGCCCAAGAAAATGAAAGCCGTCGTCATCGGTCGGCGACAGCTCGGTGACGCGCCGAAACGCGGTCACGGCCTCCTCGAGCTGGCCCTTCTTGACGAGCGCGAGGCCGAGCGCGAGGTACGCGGTAGGATCGTCCGGGTTGGCCGCTACCGCTGCCGAGCTCTCGGCGAGCGCGCGCTCGACCGCGCTCGCTACGGCTGCGCCTGGTGCGGCCGCCGACGCCGCAGGCTTGCCCGGCGCCGCCAAGAGAATCACCGACGCCGCGCACCAAGCGACACTGACCATGATCACGGACTCCCCCAAACAGCGCCATCCTCGGCCCAAGGGCTGCCGAGACCGCCGCCGCTCGCCTTGCTCAGGGCGTCACGTGCCGTCTGCCACACGCCCTTGGTGCTCGCGACCACCTTGGCCGCGGCGTCCACGTCCTGTTGCTCATCGCGCGCCTTTTCGAGGTAGCGACTCACCTGCCCCTCGAAGTCGGCGAGGTCGATTGATGCGGCGCCACGTACGTTGTTCTTCTTGACGAGCTTTGCCTTGGCGAGCTCGAAGCGCGCGTCGGCGACATTGATGAGGGCCGTCTGCAACACCACGCGCCGGCGCAGCCAAGCCACGGAGGTCTTCAGATAGGTGATCTTGTGCTCGCCCGCGACGACCGCGAGCCCCGCGACTTTGGCGGCCGCAGCGTCCTTCTTGCGCTCGGCCCGCGCCCCGTCGCTCTCGGCCTCGCTCACCTGGTCGTAAGCACGGGCGAGGGCAGCACGAGCCTCATGCATCTGCTTGCCGAGCTGCTCCTGTTCATCGAGCGCAATGGAGAGCTCGTTCTCGGCGTCGAAGAGCGCGAGCTTGTTCTCGATCGCCAGGTCGCCGAGCAAGCGGCGGTCGACCGAGTACGACAAGCCGCCGCAGCCGCTCAGTGCGATCGCAAGCGCGACCCAGGCCACCGAATACGAGCGCCGGCTCATCGCGCGTCCTCGGCGAGCTTGGCGACGCTCGGATGATAATCGGGCGCGGTGAGGTCCAACGTCTTGAGGGCGCCGGCCGCCGTCAGGTAGCGTTGCGCGAGACGGGCGTAGCCGTAGTCATTGCAGAGCGCCGCCAAGTTGGCCGCCGCGGCGGGAAGATTGGCGGCCAAGGCACGCTCGAAGGCACCCATGGCCTGCTGCGGCTCGCCGAGGCGCCAGCTCGCCACCCCCCAGAGGTTTTGCGCCACGGCGTCGTTGGCGTTGGCCTCGATGGCCTTGCCGAGTACGAGCCGCGCGAGGTGATAGTCGCCGACCTGCAAGGCCCGACGCGCGAGCTTCTTTTGCACCTCGGCGCTCTCGGGGGTCTTGGCGAGTTCTTGGCGAAGGTTCGCCACTTCCGCCTTGTAGGCGTCATCCGCGAGACTCGGGGCGCGGCGTTGCCCGGCCTCGGGCACGACAAGTTCGAGGCTCTGCGTCATACAGGCGCGGGCGTAGGGCGTGAACACCTTGAGCTCCTCGGCCTTCTGCGCGCAGGCCTTGACGAGCTCGACGGCCTTGCTCTCGAAGCTCTGCGCATTGGAGCGAATGTCCTGCTCGTACTGACGGCGGTCGGCCTCGCCGAGCCCATCGGGCACCGGGGCGCCGGCGAGGAACGTACCGAAGCTGTGGTACAGGCGCGCGAGCTCTTGCAGCGCGGCGATGCCCCACTCGCCTGTGCCGGCGTTGAGGGCGCGGACCTGCAACTGCTCGATAGCGTCTCGCAGTTGGATCTTGCGACCGACGACGGCTTCGATGTTGGCCTTATCGGTGAACTGGAGACTGTCGAACTCACGTTGCAGGATGTGGCCGAGCGCGAACAACGCCTGCCCTTGGGCTTCCCTATCGGCGCCATCGCGCGCCTTCGCCTCAACGGCGCGTCCGAGCTCGCGCTGCGCCGCGGCGAGATCGCCGAGCTCGGTCTTTGCGAGACCGAGGTAGAAATTGGCGCGCAGCCAGCCGGGCTCGGCCTTCTGCGCTGCCGCGGCCGCCTTGGCGAGATCGCCCCAGGCCTGCGCCTCACGAAAGATCTCGAACAGCTTCTCGTTCGCGAGACGCTGCTGGGTCGCGTTGCCCGAGGCGAGCAGGGCGCGGAAGTTCGCGGCCGCATGCTCGAGATCGCCGAGCAGGTAGCGCAGGTTGGCGGCGCTCGTCAGCGCGTCTTGCGCCTTGGGATCGGCGCCACCGCGCTTGGCCATCTCCTCGAACAGGGACGCCGCCCGCTCGAAGTCGGCGGCGCGCACGGCGAAAGCCCCCATCGCCCCGAGCACCTCATTGACGCGCGGGGACTGCGGATAAGCGCCGAGCAATCGACCGCCGAAGTCGAAGACCCCGCCGACGTTGCCCTCGGAGAGGAACTTCATGAACGCCGCGTAGAGGAACTCCTCGCCCTGCTTATCGTCTTTGTGCTTCTCCCATTCGTCGAGCATGCGCGCCGAGAAGTCCCCGTCGCCCGAGGAGATAACCGCCATCTCGACCTTGCGCTTGCGCGCCGCGTCGCCGATCTGACGCGCCTCGTTCTTGAAGGCCACGCTCTTGATCTTCGGATTGTCGACGAAGGCCTGCGCGAGCTTGGCGAGCTCATCGAAGCGCTCGAGGCGGTGCCAGGCATCGAGCGCGAGGTTGCCGGCGACGTTGACGTCGGCGTGGCCCGGATACTGCTCGACGAATGCCGCAAACAACTCGGCGGCCCGCTCGTACTCACCCTGCTGATAGTACATCTTGGCGACGTTGAACTTGACGTTCGCGACCTTGTCGCTCTTCGGCCAGGCCCGCACGTAATACGCGCCGATCTGCTTTTCGCCCTCGCGCGCCCGCAGACGCTGCCACGGGTCGAGCAGTCCGCCGCCGGTCGGGTTCTTCTCGCGCGTGACAGCGTCGGCGTCGAGCGCTTGGTGAAAAGCGAGCACGGCGCTGTACAACAGGTCGCGCCGCTCCTGGCCATCGGGCAGCTCGCGCGCCACGTCCTCGTACTGCTCGCCGGCGTCGACGAAGGCCTTGGCCTGGAACAACGCCTCGGCGCGATTGACCTCAATCGTGCGGCGCTGCTTCGTATCCGTAAAGAGCGACAAGTAGCGCTTGTAGGCGAGCGCCGCCACGCGCGCGCTCTCTTCGTCGCCCTTTCTCTTCGCCTCGAGGTGCAGCCGTGTGGCGAGGTCGCGGGCACGCAGCTCGAAGTCGCGCTTGAGCTGGCCCTTCTCTTGGTCGGAGAACTTCCAGGTGTTCTCGAAGCGCGCCACGGTCTCGACGATGGCCTCGACGTCGGTGGCCGCGCTCGCGTAGCGGCGCGGATCCTTGGCCGGCATGTTGCGCACCGAGTCGTAGATGCGCTGCACGAAGTCGACGTTCTGTTCGACATCGGCCGAGAGCGCCGCCACCTCGCGGTAGAGCAAGGCGGCGTTGGTGTACTCGGTCTTGACGAAGTAGCGGTTGGCGAGGCGCTTGAGCGCCTCGACGTAGAGGGTCTTCGACTCGGCGAGGTCAAGGAAGTACTGCGGCGCCTGCGGGGCCTTCTTGACCTCGGAGAACGGCCACGCGAGAGCGAGCAGCGCCTCGCGCTTGACGTTGAGTTTGTGGGCGTCACCAATCGCGCCGCGTTTTTGCTTCCTACCGCTCGCCACCGCCGCTTCGAAAAGGGCCAGGGCCTCGGCGAACTTCTCTTGGTTGATACGAATCCAGCCGAGCTTGTAACGCGCCATGTCGTGCAGGTGGCTCTCGGGCAGGCCAAGGATCTCCCTGTAGTGAACCTCGGCGGTCGGCAACTCGCCCTTGTCGAAGTAGTAGTCACCGAGGATGAGCCGCGCCTCGATCGCCCAGTCGCTCTTCGGGAATTTTTGTTTGAGCTCCTCGTACTCTTTGAGCATCGTCTCCCACTCGCCGAGCTCGCGGTACTCGTGGGCACGAAAGAAACGCACCTGATCATTGCGCTCGTAGTCGGGGTAGTCGATGAGGATGCGCGAGTACGTCTCGATAGCGAGGCGCTTGCTGATCTGCACCTCGAGCGCCTTGTCGGCGCCGAGCACCGCGTCACCCTCGGGCTGCTGCTCCATCAGGCGAGCGTAGACGTAGCGCGAGCGCTCGACGTAGAGCTCGGCCAATCGAAACGTGAGCTCGGCCAAGTAGGGCGCATCGGGGCTGCTCAAGATGAGGCCCCGCGTCACCTCGATCGAGTGATCCACCTTATTGATGTCAGACGTGAGCTTGCTGATGAGCTCTTGCTTGACGCGCGAGCGATCGACCTCGCGATAGATCGCGAGCTGACGCGCCGGCGCCGCGCAAGAACAGGTGAGGCCCGCGAGCGCAAGCAGCGCACAGAGCCAAGGGCCCAGTACGGGCGTTCTCATGGCGCCACCTCCGCCGTATCGAAGCAGCGGTTGGTGATGAAGTACTCGTATGAGTGCAGCTCATCGCTCCAGTACTCGTCGTCGAACTCGTAGTAGACATTGGCCGAGTCGTACGGAACCTCGAGCGCCTCTTCTTTGGTTTGACGGGCCGAGGAGATCTTGAGTCGTTTGAAAATATCGAGCCCGATCTCGTAGTCGAGAAGGCGCATCTGCTCGTCGGCCACGAGCAGCTCCTTGGCTACGGCGTCGGCCTCGCCCTCGAAGGCGCGCTCAAAGGCGCGCCGCTGCTCGCGCAGCTCGAGATCGTAGAGCCGGCGCAAGTGCTTATCGAGCCCCGTGTCTTCCCACGCGGCGTCATAGCGGTCGACGAGCAGTCGCTCATTGGCGAGTGTCTTCATGAAGGCCGTGCGCCGCGCGATCTCCCCCTCCTGCGTGGCGCCGTTGACGATGCGCTCGAGCGAGGCGAGTGGCGCCCGGGCGTGCAGGCCGGCGAGCGTGCGGCCGTAGCGCGAATTGAAGGCGCGCACCACGCGCTTGGCGGCGATGAAGTGGCACAACTCCTTGAAGATGAGGCCGCGCAAGAGGAAAGCGTCGGGCAGAAAATAGCGTTCGTAGCTCGGCGCATCGAGCGCGTGAAGGTAGCCCATCGCGCGGCGAAAGTCCTTGCCTTGATACGCGGTCCACGCTTTTTCGAGCAGCAGCTGCGCCTGCTCGAAAGAGAGGCTAATCTGTTGCACTCGCTCGTAGGCGGCTTGCGCCTCTGGAAAGCGTTCGAGGTCGAAGAGCAGGCGAGCGAGGGCGAGCTGGGCGCGGTTCTTGGTCACCGGGTCGTCGACTTTGCTCCCCACGATCGTGCCGAGCATGGTGACCGCGGCGTCATCGCGTTGATGGGCGAGGGCGTGCACCGCCATGACGTAGTCCGCCTGCAAGCGATAGCGGCTCGTCCCGCCGATGCCGGCGAAGTGGCGCCCGCCCCAAGCCACGAACTCGTGTTGGTAGTCGCGCAGGCCCTGCACATAGCCTACCCAATCGACGAGCTCTTGCGGCAACGCCCCGAAGTCGGAGTCGTAAATGACGTCGTCGTAGACGAGGCCTTCGGAGATCGGCCGCTCGCGCGCGAGCGTCTCGAGGCGGCGCAGGGCCTCGGGCAAGATCTCGGGACGCTGCCGCGTCTTGGCGACCGTGGCGTAGTACTGCACGGCCGCGTGGTACATGCCGAGCGCGCGCAGGCTCTCGGCCAAGAAGAACTGCGACCACTCGTATTGCTCGGCCGCCGCGTCACCGAAGTGGACGTAGCCCCAAAAGCCCGCCGCGGCGTCGGCGTAGCGGCCCGCGTAGTAGTCCTCGATGGCGGTCGTAAAGATGGCGGGGTCGATGGCGTCCGCCCCCGCCGCAGGCGGCCCGACCGACCCGGCGTCCGCGTCCGCCCCGCTCGACGCCGCAGGCTTTTGGCCCGCGGGCGCAACTGGCGCGAGCGGCGCGGCGGCCACGGCGCCGGGGCCTACACCGATGCCGACCCATGACAGACCGAGCCCGACGACGATGACGAGAAGGCGCGCTTTCACTTGCTCTCCGGCGCGCGCGCCACGCTGAAGGCGGTCGAGATGAGCAGGAAGAAGCTGTGCTCGGGCAGCGGGCGATTGAAGGACATGAGGTCACGCAAGTCGATCCGCCACGACACGACGGGCGTCCACCACAGGCGCAAGCCGACGCCGAGGCCCATGGCAAAACGCGTGAACTTGCCCTTGTTCATGGCACCGCTCGATACAGTGAAGAACGTCTCGCCGTAGGTGAGCGTGTCGTTCCACAACGCAACCTTGCCGAACAACGGTTTGACGACGAGGCCGCTCATCACAAAGGCGCTGATGCGCTCGCCGCCGCCGCCGACCGGCGCGACGCCGTAGTCATTCAGGAGCTCGGACTTGAGCGCGGTGTCGAAGTTCAGCGAATAGCCGCCGCCTGCGATCTCCCACGCCCAAAAGTCCGTAAAGTGAAACGTGTAGCTCGCTGCCGCGACGGCGCCGACGTAGAAGGCGTCGGTCGGCAAGACGCCGAGGCCGAGTTGGAACTCGTGGCCGAGCCGAAACGGCCGCGGCTGGATCGAAAAGACGCGTGGCGCGTCCCACAGCAGGCGCTCGTCGCTCGCCGACGCGAGCCGCGGGGCCGCCACCGCTAGGCAGCCGGCGAAGACCGCGAGGCCGAGGCCGACCGCCCCGCGCCTCACGACTCGCCTCCGAAGCTCGCGGCGAGGCCGAAGTCGACATGAATCGCCTGCCGGGGCCGCACGCGCCCGCCCTGCTGATCGACGAACACGAGCTCGCCGAGATCGAAGCGCAGCGACCAGGCCGGCGACAACCACATCCGCAGGCCCGCACCTACGTCCATGCCGAGACCGAGGCCCCGCGCAGGCGCCGAGCGGCTCAACAAGGCCGGCCCAGCGGACAATGACGCTTCGAAGTGCATCACCTGGGTATTGAACCAAGCCTGCTTGCCGTAGAGGGGCTTGAGCACCAGGCGCGAGGCCACGAGCCACTGCAACTCCGGCAGGCGCAACGCCTGGCCGCTCTGCGCGAGGGCCGTCATCTCGAGCTTCTTGCGCAGCGTCGTGTGCACATTGAACGCGTAGCTCGCCCGCACGAGCTCCCATGCGACGCTATCCGTCAGGTGCACGGTGTATCCAAGACCCGCGGTGACCGCCTTGGCATAGGGATCGACCGGGAAGACGCCCCCCATGACGGCGAGCTCGTGATCGAGCCGGTATTTGCGCTTCTGCACGACGCCAAAGACCGTGGAGCTGTCGGGCCAGGCGGCGCCGAGTCCGAATGGGTCGTTGCTATCCGCGGCCGGCTGCTCGGAGTCGATGGGTGTCGACACCGACGGAGCAGGCGTGGCGACCGCGGGCGCTACCGCGGGCTGGCCCGATGATCCGCCGGCGGGCGCCACCGCAGGAGCGGCCGTGGTGGCCGCCGGCGCGGGTTGGGGCGCGGATGCACCTGCAGCAAGCGGCGTTGACGAGCCCGAGGCAGGCGGCTGCGCCGTGGGCGCAGCAACCCCCGCGGGGCTCGGCGCCGCGGGCGAAGCGGGAGCCGCACTTGGCGCAACCTTCGATTTGGCCGCCGCGGCCGCGCTCACCGGAAGCGGGCAAACGCCCAGCGTCGCGCCGAGAGCAGCCACCGCGAAGCAACGCACGATAGAGGCCAGCGAATGGGTCATCACGTTCGAACGTCGCGCTAGTGCGCGCGCGCCTTGAAGTAGCCCATATCGCGAGTCGTGTTCTTCAAGCGTTTAATGAGCTCGCGCGCCACCTGGCGGTAGAATTGCGCCGCGAGAGCGGGGTTCTGCTTGAGCAGGCCGAGCAGCTCGGCGGCCTCGAAGCGATAGCAGCGTCCGACCCCGTCAGCCACCACCGCGGCGGTGCGGTTGATGCCGCCAACCACTTCCATCTCACCGAAATACGAGCGCGGCTTGAGCGTCGCCACATCGACCTCCTCACCAGCCTCGTCCTTGACCCTCACCAAGAATTCGCCCTCGGCGATCACGTACAGCGAATCGCCCGCCGCCCCGGCCTCGTAGACCACTTGATTCGGCTCGAAGCGCACCTCGCGTGCGATGCCGGCAAAGCTCGCCAGCTCATCCGGCGAGAGGCCACTGAACAGCTCGCTTCCGGCCAGATCGACGGCGGTATTCATGAAGGGCTCCCTAGTGCAGTCTCGCCGGCGGGGTTGCGCCCGCCCGCCGGGAAACCTACAGAGCCCGGGCCGAGCGGTCAATTGAAACTACGCCGTGACGAACCGGCGCCGCGGCGAAGTTCCCTGGCTCTGGCGCCGACACCGCGTCGGGCGACGGCGGACGCGCGGCGTTCAGACGCGACGGCACGTGCGGCACAGGCCATAGAGCTCGAGCTTGTGCGCCTGCACTGCGAAGCCGTGGCGCCGAGCGGCGGTGCGCTGCAAGGCTTCGATGCGCTCGTCGACGAACTCGAGGATGGCGCCGCAACGCGTGCAAATGAGATGGTCGTGGTGCCCCGTGCGGCTCGGACTCGTTTCGTACTGCGCTCCGCGCGTATCGAAGCGATGCGCCTCGGCAAGGCCGCAGGCCGCAAACAGCTTGAGGGCGCGGTACACAGTCGCTTGGCTTATGAGCGGGTCGACGGCGCGCACCTTGGCCAGCAACTCCTCGACCCGCAGGTGTCCACCGGCGGCGAGAAACACCTCGGCGATGATGTCGCGCTGGCGCGACGCGCGCAGGCCGTGCTCCGCGATATAGCGCCGCAGTTGCCCGCGCGCGTCTTGCCTGACTGTGCCGGTGGCCATCGAACGCTCCCTGCGAAGAGCCGCGCGCCGTGCTTAGACCTGAATTTCGAGGTGCGCAAGCCCGTCACGACAGCGCACGATGAGCAGCGAACCCTGTTGCACGTACTCGGCCGGCAGTGCGCAGCCGGGCTCGGCGCGCACGCCGCGGCGCACAAAGAACACCTCATCGCCAAGTCGCAACCAGGGCGTGCGAAAGAAAGGCGCCACGCACGAAAACTCGACGAGGTGCCGGCAGCCCCACTGCGCGGGCTCGACAAAGGCGTCCTCGGGCTTCGGACGCGGGGCGCGCGTCACCTTGGTTGCATCCTGCGGCGAGCCGATGAGCGTGCCCGCCATGGCGCGCTCGAGCGTCGGGACGAGCAGCCGCGCCGCCGCGCTGCCGCACAAACGATAGAGCCCGTCACCGTTGATTTGAGACGGCACGGCGACGCGCTCTTGCGCGTAAACGAGCCCATGATCGGCCTCGGCGTCCATAGCGTGCACGGTGACGCCAACCTCACGCTCGCCCGCCCTGGCAGCCCAGAACAAGGGCGAGGGGCCACGCCAACGCGGCAAGAGCGACGGGTGGGCGTTGAGTCCGCCCTTGGGGGCGCAGGCGAGGACGGCCGGCGAGAACAGGCGATCAAAACCGACGCAGACGAGCCAGTCCGGCTCATGGTCAGCGATGGTACGCACGGCCGTCGGAGCGTTCACGTCGCAGGTCTCGAGCACTGGCAGGCCAAGAGCGCGCGCGAGGTCGGTGAGCGAGTCGCCTTCGGGCAGCGCGGTCGCGGCACGCGCCGTGCGCAGGCGATGGGGCATGCGACCGGCCGCCTGGCGCCGACCATCGACGACGAGCGCAAGCGAAAAGGCGCGAGCCTGGGCCGCGAGCAGGCGCAGCGCCGTCGGAGCATAGGGGCCGGTTTGACCGAGGAAGACCACACGCATCAGCCCGCGCATGATACGTGATGCGCAAGGCCGGTGCTACAGCGCGCCTAAGCCTTGCGTCGCCGCCCCTCCTTTGGCACCGTGCGCGCTGCAACTTTGGGAAGGTGGATGCCGTGCGTCAGGTGGTCCTCGTCGCTCTCGCTCTGTGCTGTGCCGAAGCCGCGCTGGCCCAAGGCATCGACACGCGCGTCACCTTCACCTTCGCCGACGACGACGTCCTGCACGGACCCGACACACCGAGCGGTTCGACGCCCTCCCCTACGCTGCCGAGCTTCACCCCGACGAGCGCCAACCGCCTCTTCTACGACGACTACGAGCGACGCGACAACGGCCTCGAGAATCTCTCGCACCTCGTGCTCTTTGGCCACAAGCCCGGCTTCTTCGCTGGGCTCGACACCGAGGCCGCGCTCGTGCTGCGCGCCGAGTTCCTAGCGTCGATCGACATGACACTGCGCGACGACGGCAGCTACGTGCGGCTCATCGAGCACCTCGGTGCCGACACGCTGTCCCTGACGGCGTTCCCGCTCAACGCCCGCCGCTTCGCGCTCGGCTATTCGTACAACCTCATCTGGGGAGGCGATGGGATCTTCAAGTCGGCGACCTCGCCCGGCATCAAGGTGGAGTGGGATACGGACGGCGCTTACGCCTTCGTCGGCGCCAAGACCGGCCAAGCCGAGCAGCGCCACGCCGACGGGACGCTCGAGCTCGATACGGTGTGGGGCGCGCTCGGCGGTGCCGGCGTCGACGTCACAGAGACGCTGCGCATCGAAGGCGGCGCCGGGTTCTTTCGCCGCGGCATCATCGATAGGCCCGAGCTCGAAGTGCCAAACGGCCAAGGGCGCCTGACGCTCGCGCCGTGGCAGGCGTTCGGCGGCTCGGCGCAAGTCACCTACCACGTGGGCGCCCCGATCGGCGTGCCCATCGACTTCGAGCTCTACCGCAACGACCCACTCGAACGCGAAGTCTTCTTCAAACTCGAGGAGTATCCGGGCGGCGTGTCCCTCATGGTGCAAAGCGAGCTCAATTGGGTGGCGCAGACGCTGCAAGACTTCGACCGCGCCGCGTCGTCGGTCATCCAGCAGGGACGCAGCGCCGACCTCGTCGTCAAGGTCAAGGTCGACCGCGCGCGCTTCTTTGCCCTCGGCGTCTATCGTGACCTCGCGTACGTGACGCTCAACATCCCCTCGTATCCACCGTTCGTGAGCTTCCCGCGCGGCATCAAGGCAATGCCGGAGGCCTTCGTTTCCCTCGGCGCCGACTACGCCCTCGAAGGGTGGCACGTCACGCCCGGCTTCTCGCTCGGCGCCAAGATGCCTGCCTATCTCACCTCGAGGCTCAACGCCGGCAGCACACCCGCCGACGGCGCGCAAACGATGGTGTTTCGCAGCGTCAGCGACATCGCGCTGCTCAACCCTGGCGACAAGGTCGCCCTCATCTTGGCCGGCAAGGTCACGCTGCGTTGGGACTTATCCGAGATGCTCGCCTTCGCTGGCGAGCTGCAAGCGTCGTACGACCGCAATAGGCGCGTCTTGGCGCAGGACCCGACCGGCGTTTCGACGCGACAACGCACCGACCCCAAGATCTTCGGCTTCTGCACGCTGTTGCAAGCGCGGCTCTAGCGAGCGGTCACGCGTGACCGATCGGTGGGCGTGGTGATAGACGACGCGCCGCGGCCTATTCGTCGGCGCCGTCGCCGTCGCCGTCGCCGTCGAGACCCGGAAGCAAATCGGTCGTGCTCGGCACCCGCTGCAACTCAGCGCGCGCGAGCCTCCACGCCTGTTGGATGAGCCAGGAGATCGAGCGATCTTGGCGATGCGCCTCGTGCTGAATCTCCTCGAGCATCTCGGAGGGGAAGTACAGCGCCTGACGCATGGATGGGCGTGGCGGCACAGCTTACTCCCTGGGCTCGGCCTCGTCTTCCTCGCCGCCAACGTCGTTGACAGAAGGGAAACGCATGATCTCGGCACGTGCCAGGCGCCAAGCCTGCTGCACGATCCAGGAGAGCGAGCGGTCTTGCCGATTCGCCTCAATCTGGATCTCTCGTAGCATGTCTTCGGGGAAGTACAGGCTCTGCTTGCGCTTGTCGGTGCGACTCATCAGCCAAGCTCCATTCAAAGGCAGCGTCAGTTGCGAGGTGAATAGCTGAGGGTATAGGCGAGCGCGGGAAGCAAGGTCAAGCGCCGTGATCGCGCAGCCGGCAGAACCGCCGCCCGACTCACCAGCGCGTGAGCGCCAGATTGACGAAGACGACGGCAAGCGTTGCGGCAATCGCGCCCCACAGCCGCAGCCGTAGCGCCCAAGGAAGGCTAGCGAGAGTCATGTGCGCCTGTGTGTCACGACATCCTACCTCGAGGCAAAAATCCGGCTCACGAGACCCGCCAGTATTTCGCCTCATAGCGATTGCGAGCGTAAGCATCGCTGCATGAACTACGACCTCACCGCGCTTGGCACGCCCCGCGACGTACGCCGTCATCTCATCCTGCGCCTATGCGCCCGCGGCTTGGCGCTCGGCGCAATGACGGCGCTGCTCGCTACGGCTCCGCGTCCGACGCCGACGCGCACGCTCGAGGCGCTCGAGACCGACGCCGCCACGTCCGCCTCCGATTCAACGCCGGCGCGGGAAACTACGCCCGAGCGCAACGACGAGACGACGCCCGGTGAGGGCGAGACGACGAGCGCCGCGGCGGTGGCCGCGCTGACCACGGCCGACGGCCTGCTGGCGCTCGGCAGAAGCGAAGTGGCCCTGGCGCTGCTCGACCAACTCGATCCAGCGAGCCGGCACGACACGGCGATCCTGCGCCTGCGCGCCTGGGCGTTGCTCGCCGCACATCGCTACCCCGAGGTCGCGGCGCTCACCCACGCTGCGCCTAGCCTCGGAATCGAAGGGACGCTGCTCGCCCTGCTTGCGGCGAGTGCCCGTGACCGAGCACGCGGACGCGCCGGGCTCTACATCCTATGGTGGGAGGATCCCGACACGCGCTTTGGCCTCGCAGCACTGCGCGCCCTCGCGCAAGGCAACGCCGCAAGCTACGCGCCGAGCGAGCGCGCGGCCATCCTGAGCCTCATCCCTGTCACGAGCGCGCGCACTTATCTCGAAGACGACGAACAGATCGCGACGCTCGTCACCGCGCTCTCGAGCCGCGCGCGACGCGGCGGCGCCCTCTTTGCCGAGCTCGAGCACGCCCGCGGCGTCTATGAACTGCGTCACGAGCGCTTCGCGGCCGCGGCGACACACCTCGCGACGAGCCACGCCGTCTGCCGCGATGCGCAGCTGCGGCCGTTTATCGAACTGCGCCTCGCCGAGGCCTACCGACGTGACGGACGCTACAACGACGCGCGCCGTCTACTCAGCGCGTTGGCGCAGCACGGCGACGAGCGCTTTCGCGCCCGCGCCCGCGCCGCGGCCGGGCAGATGGCTCTCGAGCGCCAGGCCTACGACGAAGCAAGCGCGCTCTTTCGCGCCGAACTCTTTGACAATCCGGTCGGCGAGGCTCGCGCCCGCGCCTTGTGGGGTCTCGGCTTCGTCGCCTGGCGCACGGCGGCTTTTGCCGAGGCACGGCGTTTCTTCTTGTCGCTTTTGCGCGAGACGCCGAGCGGCGAGCACGCCGCCGCCGCCCGCTACTGGGCGGCGCGCAGCCTCGAGGAGCAAGGTGAGCGGACCGCCGCACGTGCCGAGTTCACCGACCTCGCCCTGCGTCATGCCATCGACTACTACGGCTATCGCGCCCGAGGGGCGCTGCGTGGTCGCGAGCCTGTTGACGCGCCGCCCTGCGCCTCCTCGTCCTACCTCGAGTCCGACGCTCCCGTCGAGCTTGGGCATCTGCGCGCGCTCGTCGCCGCCCATGCCGAGCGCCGCGCGCGCGCCCTGCTGGCGCGGCTGCTCTCGACGCCGGAGCGGCTCGGACCGCGCGCCCTCGCTACACTCGCCACCGTCGCCACTGAGCTGTCCGACACACGCGCGGCCGAGCGCGTGCACGAGCTCACCTGTGCCCGCTTTCCCGCGCGCCCCGAGCAGTGTCCCGAGCTCGGGCACCGCTATCCTATCGCCTGGATCGAGAGTTTGCAGCGCACGAGCGAGCGCGAGCGCGTGCCACTTGCGCCCCTGCTCGCGGTCATCGCCACGGCGAGCGCTTTCGACGCGAAGCGCACCGGCCCCCACGGCGAGCTCGGCCTGCTGCAACTGCCGCGCGTCGCCTTGCGCGGGCTATGGCGTGAAAACCGCGGCCGCCGCGAGCCGACCCTCGATGAGCTGATGACGGTCGACCGCTCCGGGCAATTGTCGACGCGCTACTTCGCCCGCCTCTTGCGCAGCTTCAATGGCCGACTCGAGTACGCGCTCGCCGCCCTGCACGCTGGACCGGGCACGGTGACCCGCTGGCTCAGCGCGCGCGGCGAGCTGCCCGCCGACATCTTCGTCGAGGAGATCCCCTACCCGAAGACCGCAGCCTTCGTGCGCCAAGTGCTCGCTGACCTCGCGACCTACGAGTTCGTGTACGGCGAGACGGCGCGTCCCTCGCGCCTGGCGCGCTTGTAGGCCCATCGAATCAGGAATTGACCATTCGCCGACGCGGCAGTATGCCGACGGCTAGAGACAACGCAGATGCGAGGGAGGGAGTATGGCCCGCAGCGAGAGCAAGACCAAGTCCAAGGCAACGCCGACGAGGGACGCGGGCCGCGCGAAAGCGCCCGCCACCGCAAAGGCCACCGCAGCCAAGCCTGCGTCCAGCAAGGCGGTGCCCGCAAGAGCTGCGACGGCCAGGGCCGTGCCTGCAAAGCCGACACCCGCGAGGGCTGCCCACGCGAAGCCGGCGGCCGCAAAGGCGACGGCCGCCAAGGCGAGCCCAGGCAAGACCGCGAGCACCCGCGCGAAAAGCGTATCCGGCGCGAAGGCCACGACGAAGACCGGCGCGAACAGAACAACCTCGGCGCCGACCTCGAGTTCGGCTCGCGGCGGCGCACCGACCGGCCTGCCGCTCCCCGCCGCCTATGGCGAAGACAAGGTCGCTCTCTTGGCGCGCGACCCGCGCTGGGCGTTCACCTACTGGGAAGTCACCGAGGCCAACCTCGCGGCGGCCCGCGCCAAGCTCGGTGCGCCGGGCGCCTTGTGCCTGCGCCTCTACGACGTGACCGGCATCCACTTCACCGGCAGCAACGCGACCTTTCGCGACCAAGAGGTCGGCGAACGGCTTGGCACCTACTACCTCGAGCTCGGAGCACCGACGCGCAGCTTTTGCATCGACATCGGGTTGCGAGGCGCAACCGGCGCGTTCGTGACGCTGGCGCGTTCGAATAGGGTGACCTTGCCGCCCGAAACCCTCTCGAGCGTCATCGACGACAACTGGACGCTCGGCGACGACGTATTCCGCAAGCTCTACCAGCCGGTCGCCGCGGGCGCGTCGCCAATGGGTGCCGAGGCCTGGCGCGAGGGCGTTGGCCCGAACGTCTCGTCACCCGGCATGTCGCCCCTCGTAGCGCCCTGGCCGCCGCGGAAAGAGCCGTGACCCGCGCGCAGCTCGCGCTCGTGTTGCACGGGCACTTACCGTACATCCGCCACCCCGAGCACCCCGAGTTTCTCGAGGAAGACTGGCTCTTCGAAGCCATCACCGAGACCTACATCCCGCTCATCTCCATGATGGACGGGCTCGAGCGCGACGGCGTGCCCTATCGGCTCACGATGTCGCTCACCCCGACGCTCATGAGCATGCTGCGCGACGAGCTCTTGCTGAGCCGCTACAAGCGGCACATCGACAAGCTCATTGATCTCGCGCACCACGAGGTCGAGCGCACGCGCGGCGATGATCGCTTTGGGCCCATCGCCCACATGTATCGCGACCTCTTCGAGCGGGCGCGCGACCTGTGCTTTACGCAGTATGGCGGCGACCTCGTCGGCGGCTTCAACAAGCACGAGCAACGCGGTGGGCTCGAGATCATCACGTGCGCCGCGACGCATGGCTTCTTGCCGCTCATGATCGACAAGAAGGCGGTGCGGGCGCAGATCCTCACCGCCGTGCACGAGCACACACGCCAGCTCGGCCGCGCGCCGCGGGGCATCTGGCTGCCCGAGTGCGGCTTTTTCGAAGGCCTCGACGAAGTGCTCGCCGAGGCGGGTCTGCGCTACTTCTTCACCGACGCGCACGGCGTGCTGCACGCTACGCCACGCCCGAAGTACGGCGTGTACGCGCCCATCATCTGTCGCTCGGGCGTGGCCGCCTTCGGCCGCGACCTCGAGTCATCGAAGCAGGTGTGGAGCTCCGAGGAGGGCTATCCGGGCGACGCCAACTACCGCGAGTTCTACCGTGATGTCGGCTTCGACCTCGACTACGAGTACGTGCGACCCTACCTGCACCCCGACGGCGCGCGCACCAACCTCGGCCTGAAGTATTACAAAATCACCGGGCGCTCGGGAAACAAAGACCCCTATATTCGCGAGTGGGCGCTCGCCAAAGCGAGCGAGCACGCCGCGAACTTTCTCTTCAATCGCGAGAAGCAAGCCGAGTGGCTAAGCGGCATCCTCGGCGAGCGCGAGCCCATCATCGTCGCGCCCTACGACGCCGAGCTCTTTGGCCACTGGTGGTTCGAGGGGCCGACGTGGGTCGAACAAGTCTTGCGCCAGTGCGCGCGCGACCACGCACATTCGCTGTCGCTGGTCACGGCGAGCGACTACTTGGCGAGCGGCGTGCGCTGCCAACCGGCGATGCCGAGCATGTCGAGTTGGGGCTACAAGGGCTACGCCGAGGTGTGGCTCAACAGCGCCAACGACTGGCTCTACCGCCACCTGCACAAGGCGGCCGAGCGTATGGGCGAGCTCGCGCGCCGCTACCCCGCCGCCTCAGGCCTCGTGCGCCGGGCGCTCAATCAAGCAGCGCGCGAGGTGCTGCTCGCGCAGAGCTCCGACTGGGCCTTCATCATGAAGACCGGCACACACGTGGCCTACGCCGAGCGACGCACGCATGAGCACCTCGGGCGGTTCTTGCGTCTGTACGAAGACATCGGCCACGAATGCATCGACAGCGACTGGCTCGGCCGGGTCGAGGCGCACGACAACGTGTTCCCCGAGATCGACTACGCGCACTATGCGTGAATTTGATTCGACCGCGTCACTAGAGAAGGAAACGACCTTCGTGCGAGGCGCTGCGGTCCATCGGCTGGCAGCGGATGAACGGCTCGAGGAAGGCGAGTAGCACCCATAGGCTCTCCACGTTCTCTTCTGGTGTCGCCGACGAGGTGCGCCGAGAGCGGGCGAACTCGCGCATCGCGGGGTCACGCGCCTCCTCTTTCATCGACTCAGTTTCCGCGTCGGACAGCTTCGAGCAAAGCATCGAGTTCCGCCTCTCTCTCGAATATCGTATAGTACTCACGCACTCGGTCCATGTCCATGACGCCGGCGAAGTCGCGCACGAGGGTTTCGATGTCCGACCGGTCCTGCGAGCGCGTGGGATCACTGGCGAGCGCCTGGAGCTTCAAACCCACGAGATCCTCACGCTGCACGACCTTCGTGAGCACGCCGCCGACACGCAGGGCGATGGCCCGCTCGAGCATGCGTTGGCGGTGCGGACGCCGGGCATAGAGGATGTCGACACGCAACCTGTCGAGCAGGTGGTTGGAGAAATTCTCGCCGACGTGAAGAGTCTCGAAGCCGAGCTGCGCCAAAATCCGACGTGCGTCCATGTCTCGGGCGGCATCCACCAGGAGGTCCAGGTCAAGAGTTGCGCGAACCAGGCCGTGCGCAGCGAGGGCGACGCCGCCGATGAGGGCGTGGTCGATCTTTTCCTGGGCGAACCGCGTCGTCAGCGCAGTCACGGCCGACCGCAGCGTCTCGGAGAGACCCGCCGCCGTGTCGTCCTTCCTGCCCCACCCGAGTCGCTCGAGCCATTCTCGAAGCATGGGCCGACCCTAACGCGCGGCGTGGTGCCAAGTCCATTGGCGCTGGCGAGCGCTTGCAGAAACCCGCGCCAACTGCGTATGAGCGCGTCGTGGCATCCAAGTCGTCAGCCGCCCGCTCATCGGCCCGTTCGCCGGGACCTTCCGCCGCGCCCTCGGCCGCACGCTCGGCGGCGCCCTCGTCGGCCGCCTCGCCCGAGCCCGCAAGGACGCCTGTGACACCAGCGCCTCGAGGCAAGGCCCTCCTTGGCGCGAGCGCGCCCGAGCTCGAGACCCTCGCGGTCGAGCTCGGCTGCCCGCGGTTTCGCGGCCGCCAGCTCTACGAGGCCATCTACGAGCGCCGCCTACCCTCGTTCGCCGAGGTCTCGAGCCTGCCATCGAGCCTGCGCGCCGAGCTCGACGCCGCGTATTGCCTGACGCGGCCGCACGTCGAGCAGGTGGCCGTCTCGAGCGACGGCACGCGCAAGTACCGCTTCGTCGCCGACGACGGCGCCGCCTTCGAGGCGGTCTACATCCCGGAAGTAGCGCGCGACACCCGCACGCACACGCTGTGCATCTCGTCGCAAACGGGTTGCGTGCTCGGCTGCAAGTTCTGCTTTACGGCGAGCTTGAGGCACGGGCGTGATCTGTCGGCCGCCGAGATCCTCGGGCAAGTGCTGGCCGTCGACGCCGACGTGACCGCCGCGCTCGGCGCCGAGGCCAAGGTGAGCAACATCGTCTTCATGGGCATGGGTGAGCCGCTGCTCAACTTCGACGCCGTCGTGCGCTCGGCCGCGCGCCTCATCGAGCCGGACGGTTTGGGCTTTGCGAGTCGGCATGTCACGATTAGCACGAGCGGCATCGTGCCGCGTCTCGCCGAGCTCGGGCGCGCCTTGCCAACCCAGCTCGCCGTGTCGCTCAACGCCACGACCGACGAGGTGCGCACGCGCATCATGCCCATCAACAAGAAATGGCCGCTCGCCGAGCTCCTCGCCGCCCTGCGCGCCTATCCGCTCTTGCCCCGTCGGCGCA